>Ga0079224_100007202_pt1 | contig 14879 bp, 10 predicted proteins | sample Stecom2015_FD_80414 | JGI IMG/M metagenome (GOLD analysis project Ga0079224, IMG submission 80414) | Agricultural soil microbial communities from Utah to study Nitrogen management - Steer compost 2015 | ecosystem: Environmental > Terrestrial > Soil > Agricultural land | place: USA: Utah...
AGCTCGGCCGTGCGCTCGGTTTCCTCGTCGGTCATGCCAGCCACGGGTTCGTCGAGGAGCAGCAGCACGGGGTCCTGCGCCAGGAGCATCGCGATCTCCAGCCACTGCTTCTGGCCGTGCGACAGCGTGCCCGCGACCGTCGCGGCGCGATCGGCCAGTCCCACCTGCTCGAGCACCGCCTCGATGCGGTCGCGCCGGGCGGCGTCGAGTCGCCAGCGCAGCGAGGCGCGCACGTCCTTCGGCGCCTTGAGCGCGAGTTCGACATTGTCGAAGACGCTCATCGCCTCGACGACGGTCGGCTTCTGGAACTTGCGCCCGATGCCCAGCGTCGCGATGGCGGGCTCGCGCAGCTGCAGCAGGTCGTGCGACTGGCCGAACCAGACCCGGCCCGCGTCCGGGCGGGTCTTGCCGGTGATGACGTCCATCATGGTGGTCTTTCCCGCGCCGTTGGGCCCGATCACGCAGCGCAGCTCGTCGCTGCCGATCGTGAGCGACAGCGCGTTCAGCGCCCGGAACCCGTCGAAGGAGACGGTGACATCCTCCATGTAGAGCGCCACGCCATGGCTCAGGTCCACGGTGTCGCTCGCGACCCGTCCCCAGGCCGCGTCCGGACCGCCGGCAGCCTCCGGCCCGGCGGGCGCGGCGTCGGGCGCCTTCGTGTCGTCGTCCAGCAGGACCACCTGGTACATCAGCGCGCCTCCACGCGGCGACGCCGCAACAGGCCCATCACGCCGGCGGGCAGGAAGAGGGTGACCAGCACGAACAGCAGGCCGAGGAAGTAGAGCCAGTACTCGGGGAAGGCCACCGTGAACCAGCTCTTGGCGCCGTTGACGAGGAAGGCGCCGAGGATGGGGCCGACGAGGGTGCCGCGGCCCCCCACCGCGGTCCAGATCGCGATCTCGATCGACTGCGCGGGCGACATCTCGCTGGGATTGATGATGCCGACCTGCGGCACGTAGAGCGCACCGGCGATGCCGCACATCACGGCCGACAGGGTCCAGATCGCGAGCTTGTACCAGAGGGGGTCGTAGCCGCAGAACATCACCCGGCTCTCGGCGTCGCGGATCGCGGTGAGCACGCGACCGAACTTCGAGCGCACGAGCCAGCGCGAGGCGAGGTAGAAGCCGACCAGGGTCGCCGCGCTGAGGGCGAACAGGACGGCGCGCGTCTCCGACGTGGCGATCGGGGCGCCGAGGATGCGCTTGAAGTCGGTGAATCCGTTGTTGCCGCCGAAGCCGGTCTCGTTGCGAAAGAAGAGCAGCATGGCGGCATAAGTCAGCGCCTGCGTGATGATGGAGAAGTACACGCCCTTGATGCGCGACCGGAACGCGAAGTACCCGAACACGAAGGCCACGATGCCCGGGACCGCGAGCACCAGGAACAGCGCCCACAGGAAGTGCTCGCTGAAGGTCCAGTGCCAGGGCAGCTCCTTCCAGTCGAGGAACACCATGAAGTCGGGCAGGTCGCTCTGGTACACGCCGTCGCGGCCGATCGCGCGCATCAGGTACATGCCCATGGCGTAGCCGCCCAGCGCGAAGAACAGGCCGTGGCCGAGCGACAGGATCCCGGCGTAGCCCCACACGAGGTCCATCGCGAGGGCGACGATGGCGTAGCAGAGGATCTTGCCGAGGAGGGAGACCGCGTAGTCGGACAGGTGCAGCGGATGGTCCGCGGGCAGCCAGAGATTGGCGAGGATGATCGCGAGCACGGCCGCGATCGCGAGCCCGAGCCCCGCCGCCAGGCCGCCGACCTCGCGTCGCGGCGCGAGGCCGGCACCGCGGGGAGTGATCGGGCCGTCGGTTGCGATGCTGGACATCAGGCCTCCGCGCTGCGTCCCTTGAGGGCGAAGATGCCCTGCGGACGCTTCTGGATGAAGACGATGATCAGGACGAGGAGCAGGATCTTGGCGATCACGGCGCCGGCCATGCCCTCGAGCAGCTTGTTGAACACGCCCAGGCCCAGCCCGGCATAGACCGCGCCGGCGATCTGCCCGACGCCGCCCAGCACCACCACCATGAAGGAGTCCACGATGTAGCCCTGCCCGAGGTCGGGACCGACGTTGCCCACCTGGGACAGTGCGCAGCCCGCGAGGCCCGCGACTCCCGCGCCGAGGGCGAAGGCAAGCGTGTCCACGCGGGCGGTGGGCACGCCCACGCAGCGCGCCATCGTCCGGTTCTGCGTCGCGGCGCGCACGAAGAGGCCCAGCCGGGTACGGGCGAGCAGCAGGGCGACCGTCGCGACGACCAGCAGCGCGAACACGATGATCGCGATCCGGTTCCACGGCAGGACCAGGTTGGGCAGGATCACGAGCCCCCCGGAGAGCCAGGAGGGATTCTCGACGGCCACGTTCTGGGCCCCGAAGAGCGAGCGCACTGCCTGCATGAGGATGAGGCTGATGCCCCAGGTGGCGAGCAGGGTCTCGAGCGCGCGACCATACAGGTGGCGGATGACGAGGCGCTCGAGCACGGCGCCGACGGCGGCGGCCACCAGGAAGGAGACCGGGATCGCCGCGAGCAGGTAGGCGTCGAAGCGCTCGGGCAGGTTGGCGCGGAAGAACTGCTGCGTCAGCCATGTCGCGTAGGCGCCGATCATCACGAGCTCGCCGTGCGCGAGGTTGATCACGCCCATCAGGCCGTACGTGATGGCGAGCCCGAGCGCGGCGAGCAGCAGGATGCTGCCGAGGCTCAACCCGGCGAAGATGGTGGCGGCGTACTCCCCGAGCGCGACCCGGGCCGAGACGGCCGCGAGCGAACTGGCGAGCGCCTTGCGGACCTCCTCGTCTTCCTCGGGCCGTGCGCCGTGGAGACGCTCCTCCAGCAGCGCCCGGACGGCGGGTTCCCTGCTCGAGCCGAGGTCCCGCGCCGCCGCCAGTCGCAGTGACCGGTCGGGGGAGGTGACGAGGACGGCGGCCCGCGCCTGGGCGAGCAGGGCGCGGATGCCCGCCACCCGTTCCTCCGCCAGGGCGCGCTCCATGAGGGGAAGCCGGGCCGCATCCGGCTTGTCGGCGATTCGACGGGCCGCCGCGAGACGTACCTCGTCCTCGGGGGCGAAGAGTTCGAGCGACGCTATCGCATTGCCCAGCTCCCGCCGCATGCGATTGTTGTTGACCACGCTCCGTGCCTGGTCGACGCGGTCGACGGGCGTGCCGTCGACCGCGTCGCGCGCCGAGCCGTCCTCTTCCACGACGATGGCCCGGCCGTCCAGCAGGCGAACCCGTCCCTCCAGCATGGCCTGGAGGAACGCGGCGAGCGTCGCATCGGGTTCGGCCACCGCGGCCTGGATGGCCGCGATGCGTTCGCCCGCGCTGCCGCCGGCCATCGCCGCGGCCGCCGCCCGGTCCAGCGCGTGGGCCGGCGGCGAGGCGAGGGCGAGGGCCAGCGCGAGGAGGCAGGCGGTGCCCAGCCGCCCGGCCAGGCCATCGAGGCGAAACGGTCCCATCGGAATTCCCGGTGCGTGGCGCGCGGCTTCAGCCCTTCTCGGGCACGTCCTTCTTCTTCTCGTTGCCGGGGATGTACGGGCTCCACGGGTTGGCGCGGACCGGGCCCTGCGTCTTCCAGACCACGCTGAACTGGCCGTCGGCCTGGATCTCGCCGATGAACACCGGCTTGTGCAGGTGGTGGTTGCGCTCGTCCATCTTCGCGACGAAGCCCGACGGCGCTTCGAAAGTCTGGCCCGCCATCGCGTCGATCACCTTGTCCACGTCCGTGGTGCCGGCCTTCTCGACCGCCTGCTTCCACATGTGGAGCCCGATGTAGGTCGCTTCCATCGGGTCGTTGGTGAGCGGCTTCGATGCGCTCGGCAGGCCCTTCGCCTTGGCGTAGTCGGCCCACTTGGCCGTGAACGCCTTGTTGCGCGGGTTGTCGAGCGACATGAAGTAGTTCCAGGCCGCGAGATGGCCCACCAGCGGCCGGGTGTCCACCCCGCGCAGCTCTTCCTCGCCGACCGAGAAGGCGATGACGGGCACGTCCGTCGCGTCGAGCCCCTGGTTGCCGAGCTCCTTGTAGAAGGGCACGTTCGAGTCGCCGTTGATCGTCGAGACCACTGCCGTCTTGCCGCCCGCGGCGAACTTGCGGATCTCGGCGACGATGGTCTGGTAGTCGGCATGCCCGAACGGCGTGTACGTCTCGAGGATGTCGGAGTCGGGGATGCCCTTCGAATTCAGGAAGGCGCGCAGGATCTTGTTCGTCGTGCGCGGATAGACGTAGTCGGTGCCGAGAAGCACGAAGCGCTTGGCGCCGCCGCCGTCCTCGCTCATCAGGTACTCGACCGCCGGGATCGCCTGCTGGTTGGGCGCGGCCCCGGTGTAGAAGACGTTCTTGGAGAGTTCCTCGCCCTCGTACTGGACCGGGTAGAAGAGCAGGCCGTTCAGTTCCTCGAAGACCGGCAGCACCGACTTGCGCGACACCGAGGTCCAGCAGCCGAAGACCACCGCGACCTTGTCCTGGGTCAGGAGCTGGCGCGCGCGCTCGGCGAACAGCGGCCAGTTCGATGCCGGATCGACGACGACCGGCTCGAGCTTGCGGCCCAGCACGCCACCGGCCGCGTTGATCTCGTCGATCGTCATCAGCGCGACGTCCTTGAGCACCGTCTCCGAGATCGCCATCGTTCCCGACAGCGAATGGAGGATGCCCACCTTGATCGGTTCTGCCGCTCGCGCGGGCAAGCATGCCTGGATGGTGGCCAGGGCAACGGCGGCTGCCGTAGCCTTGAGCGTGAAGCGTCGATTCATTCCTGATCCCCCGAGAGTTGACATGGCGGCCCATTGCCTGGGGCCGCAGGGGGAATCGCAGGAACCGTGCCAGCACCGTCGCGGCTCGCCGTGCGCCGATGTGGGGCGATCCGCAGGGTTCGCGCGCGCGAATCGCCCCGCGCGCGGGCAAACATGACCGCGCGCGCACCGTCACGGTGCCGCACGCGGCGCGCGTGCGGCTCAGGCCTCGGGCGCCTCGATCGAGAGGCCGCAGGACTCGAGCAGGCGAGCGAGCTCGACGGCGCTGCGCACTTCCATCTTGGAGAAGATGTTGGCGCGATGCACCTCGACCGTTCGCATGCTGATGCCGAGGTCCATGGCGATCACCTTGTTGAGGCGTCCCGCGAGCACCAGCGCCATCACATCGCGCTCGCGGTTGGAGAGCCGCGCCAGGCGGGCGCGGACCTCGTCGGCGCTGGCACACAGCCGGATCCGCTCGGCCGAGGCCTCGATCGCCTCGACGACCCGGTCAACGAGCCGGTTGTCGTTGAACGGCTTCTCGAAGAAATCGAAGGCGCCCTTCTTGAGGGACTCCACCGCCATCGCGATGTCGCCATGGCCGGTGAGGAAGATCACCGGCACGGGCAGCGAGGGGAAGCGGGTGCGCAGGCGCTCGAAGACCTCGATGCCCGACATCTGCCGCATCCGCACGTCCAGCAGGACGCAGCCTGGCCGGGTCGCCCACTCGCGGCGGGCGTTGACCGCATTCCAGAAGGCTTCGCCGCTGTCGAAGTGCTCGGTGTCGATGCCTCGCGAACTGAGCAGGAAGGCCAGGGCCTCCGCGAGCACCGGCTCGTCCTCCACCAGGTAGACGATCGGTTGCGTCTGGGCGGGTGCGGGCGTTGATGTCATGTCTCGTTCTCCGTCAATGCCGGAAGGGTAAACCCGAACCGGGAACCGCCTCCCTTCCTCGGTTCGTACTCGAGCCGGCCGCCGTGTTGCTCGATCACGGTGCGGCACAGGCTCAGGCCGATGCCCAGGCCGCTGCTCTTGGTGGTGAAGAAGGCCTGGAAGAGCATGTGGCGGGCCTCGACCGGCACGCCGCGGCCGCGGTCCAGCACCGAGACCGCGACACTGGGCGGATCGGTGTCGTCCTGCCGGGTGGCGACGATCTCGAGGGATCGCTCGCGCTGCGGCGCGTCGGACATGGACTGTACCGCGTTGCGGGTCAGGTTGAGCAGAACCTGCTCGAGCATCGTGCGATCCCCCATGACCCGGGTGTCGCCCACGCTTCCCCAGGAAACGCGGACATTGTGCTTGCGGGCCTGCAGCCGGATCAGGGGCTCGAGCGACGCGATGAGCTCGTCGATCTCGACCGGCTGGCGGTCCAGCTTGCGCCGGCGCATGAAGTCGTTGACGCTCTTGACGACCTGCCCGGCCCGCTCCGCCTGGCTGTGGATGCGGGCGAGCGCCCCCCGCAGGGCGGTCAGGTCAGACCGTTCCAGCAGGTTCTCGCAGGCCGTGGCGTAGCTCGTGATGGCCGCGAGCGGCTGGTTCAGTTCGTGCGAGAGCGCGGTGGCGACCTCGCCGAGGCTCGCCATGCGCGCCGCCTCCTGCAGCTTCTCCAACTGGCGGCGGTTGATCTCCTCGACCCGCTTCTGCTCGCTCAGGTCGAGGATGGACCCCATCCAGCCGGCCTTCCGGCCCTGCTCGTCGATGAGGGGCGTCTCGAAGATCAGGACGGGGAACTTGTGCCCGTCCTTGTGGCGGAAGGTCGTCTCGTAGCCCAGGCGGGCCGCCGAGAGCATGTGCATCTCGGACTCGCGCTGGGCATAGGCCTCGTGGACCTCCGGCAGCCAGAAGGGCATCGGGGGGCTGCGCCCGATCAGCTCCTCCATCGAGAAACCGGTCATCTCGCAGAAGGCCGGGTTGACGTAGGTGATCCGGCCCTCGTTGTCGCGGGCCCGCAGGCCCGTCATGAGCGAATCCTCCATCGCCTTGCGGAAGGCGTGCTGGGCACGCAGTGCCCGCTCGGCGCGGGTTCGCAGCCGGACGTCGCGCCAGAGCAACCCCACGCTGACCGCGAGCGCGCCGGTGACGGCGACCAGCATCGCGGCGAGCAGGTTGGGGATCAGCTTCGGCGGGCCCTGGATGCTGTCGGCGCGCAGCGTGAGGGTAGTGCCGCCGAGCTCGAGCGGGGCGCTCGCGACATAGGTGCCGCGGCCCTTCACGCCGTGGGTCGCCCGCGCGATGAGGGTGCCGTCCGCTTCCGTGAACATGATCTGGTTGCCGGCGATGAACTCGGCCGGCAGGAAGACGTCCAGCACCCGTGGCAGCGAGTAGATCGCGAAGAGCACGTCGCCGCCGTCGACCGGCTCGCTGACGGCCAGCTCGATCACCTCGAAGCCGGTGCCCTCGCTGATCTGCAGGTAGTGGGGACGGCTGTAGGCGAGCCGCTCGCCGCCGCCGGCCGCGGACAGGGCGAGCTGGGCGGGCAGGGCGAGACGCGCGCGGCGGGCCTCGTCGAGCCGCGGCCGCGGGGCGGGCGCGTCGATCGCGTCCACCAGGCTGCCGTCGGCGCGGCGCCGCTCGATCCGCAGCAGCGCCGGATTGTGGATCACCAGCTCGCGGGCCGCGCGGCGAAAGCGCGCCTCGCCGTCGTCGCGCCGCAGCTCGGACGCGCTCAGCAGCAGCGCCTGCTCGGTCTCGCGCAGGCGCGACCGGATGGTGGCCGCCGCGGAGCGCACCTCGAGCGTGAGCGTCTCCTGCTTCTCGGTGTGCTCGTAGCGGAAGGCGAGCCAGAGCGTGGTGCCGAGCAGAACCACCAGCGCCGCCACGATGACGACGGCCGACCATGTCGCCCGGCGCTCGGAGGCGCTGGCCAGTTCGTCGTCGCGTGCCAGCGCCAGGCTGCTCGCGAGCATGTCGGTGGCCGGCTAGCGCCCCAGGCCCGCGCGCTCGAGCAGGGGGGCGAGGCGCTCGTCGTCGTAGCCGGCGACCTCGCGCAGGACCTCCTCGGTGTGCTCGCCCAGGCGCGGCGGCGGCAGGTCGTAGCGGACCGGCGTCGCCGAGAACTTGATCGGGCTGCCGACCAGCGGCACCGGGCCGGCGTCCTCGCGCTCGATGTCCACCCGCAGGCCGCGCGCCTTCACCTGCGGCATCTCGAAGACCTGGGCGAGGTCGTTGATCGGCCCGCAGGGAACCCCGGCCTTCTCGAGGGCGTCGATCCACTCGTTCATCGTGCGCTCGGCCATCATCTCGGCGATCAGGGGGATGAGGGCCTCGCGGTTGCGGATCCGGTCGGCATTGCGGGCGAAGCGCGGATCGTCCGCGAGCTGCGGGCGGCCGCCCACCTCGCACAGGCGACGGAACTGGCCGTCGTTGCCCACCGCGACGATCATCCACTGGTCGGAACAGCGGAAGGCCTGGTAGGGGACCACGTTGGGGTGGGCGTTGCCCCAGCGGCGCGGCGGCACGCCGCTCACGAGGTAGTTGGTGCCCATGTTGGCGAGCATCGCCACCGCGCTGTCGAGCAGCGCCATGTCGATGTACTGGCCCTCGCCGGTCCGCTCGCGATGGAGGAGGGCGGCGAGGATCGCCTGCGTCGCGTACATGCCGGTCATGAGGTCGGTCACCGCGATGCCCACCTTCTGCGGCCCGCCGCCCGGGCGGTCGTCGGCCTCGCCGGTGATCGACATCAGGCCCCCCATCGCCTGGATGATGAAGTCGTAGCCGGGACGGGCCGCGAGCGGACCCGTCTGGCCGAAGCCCGTGATCGAGCAGTACACGATGTCGGGCCGCACGGCGCGCAGGCTCTCGTAGTCGAGGCCATAGCGGGCGAGCTGGCCGACCTTGTAGTTCTCGATGACGACGTCGCAGTGGCGGACGAGGTCGCGCACCGCCTGCTGTCCGGCGGGGCTGGCGATGTCGAGCACGATCGAGCGCTTGTTGCGGTTGGCCGCCAGGTAGTAGGCGGCGTCCGTGGTCTCGCGCCCCTGGCGGTCCGCGAGGAACGGCGGGCCCCAGCCGCGGGTATCGTCGCCGGCGCCCGGCTTCTCGACCTTGATGACATCGGCGCCGAGGTCGCCGAGGCTCTGGCCGCACCAGGGCCCGGCGAGGACCCGGGACAGGTCGAGGACGCGAATACCGTCGAGACTGCGCTTGCTCATGTGTGTGGTAACTCCTTGTTACACCAGTTACCCCGCGGGGGCTAGGACCGGGCTGTTCCGGATCGTACATTGTGCCCGTGCATCGATGCTTCTCCATCGGTGCGCATCGATGGTTTCATCGAGTCTCCTCCCTCCTCAGGCGCCCTCCCCCGGGGCGCCATTTTTTTGCCACGATTTCGGTAGAATCCGTTTTCCCGCAGCAAATCAACGTGCCTGGCACAGGGCAAGCGATGAAATCGGCCGAAATCCGCGAGCGGTTCCTCCGCTTCTTCGAATCGAAGGGACACACGATCGTCCCCTCGAGCCCCGTCGTGCCGGCCGATGACCCGACCCTGCTGTTCACCAACGCGGGGATGAACCAGTTCAAGGACGTGTTCCTGGGCTTCGACCGCCGGCCCTACCAGCGCGCGGCCAGCTCCCAGAAATGCATCCGGGCGGGGGGCAAGCACAACGACCTCGAGAACGTCGGCTATACCGCCCGGCATCACACGTTCTTCGAGATGCTGGGGAACTTCAGCTTCGGCGACTACTTCAAGCGCGAAGCGATCCACTACGCCTGGGAGCTGCTGACCGAAGTGTTCCGGCTGCCGCCCGAGCGCCTCTGGGTCACGGTGTACTTCGAGGACGACGAGGCCTGGCGGATCTGGGCCGAGGAAATCGGGGTGCCGGGTGACCGTCTCGTGCGCATCGGCGACAACAAGGGCGCCCGCTACGCCTCCGACAACTTCTGGATGATGGGCGAGACGGGCCCCTGCGGGCCGTGCAGCGAGATCTTCTACGACCACGGGCCCGGCGTCGCGGGCGGGCCGCCCGGCAGTCCCGACGAGGACGGCGACCGCTACATCGAGATCTGGAACCTCGTGTTCATGCAGTTCAACCGCGACGAGCAGGGGACGATGCACCCGCTGCCCAAGCCGAGCGTCGACACCGGCATGGGCCTCGAGCGGATCGCGGCGGTGCTGCAGGGGGTCCACTCGAACTACGAGATCGACCTCTTCGTGAACCTGCTCGAGGCGGCCTCGCGCGCCGTGGCGGCCGCGGGCGGCACGCCCGTCGCGGGCAGCCCCTCGCTCAAGGTGCTGGTCGACCACATTCGCGCCTGCGCGTTCACGGTCTGCGACGGCGTGATCCCCGGCAACGAGGGGCGGGGCTACGTGCTGCGCCGGATCGCCCGCCGGGCGATCCGGCACGGCTACAAGCTCGGCGCGCGCCGTCCCTTCTTCCACCGGCTGGTGGAGCCGCTGGCGGCGGAGATGGGCGATGCCTATCCGGAGCTGCGCACGGAGGCCGGGCGCATCACCGAGGTGCTGCGCCTGGAGGAGGAACGTTTCTTCGAGACCATCGCCAACGGCATGGAGATCCTCGAGGCCGCCCTCGCGCCGCTGCGCGGCCGCGAGGGGGCGCGGCTCGACGGCGAGACCGCGTTCCGGCTGCACGACACCTACGGCTTCCCGCTCGACCTGTCAGCCGATGTCTGCCGGGAGGCCGGCGTCGGCGTGGACGAGGCCGGTTTCGAGGCCGCGATGTCGCGCCAGCGCGAGCAGGCGCGCGCGGCCGGGCGATTCCGCGCCGGCTCGACGATCGAATACCAGGGCGAGCCCACGCGCTTCCGGGGCTACGAGCAGCTCGCCACGACGGCGCGGGTCACCGCCCTGTATCGGGAGGGCACGCCGGTCGAGCGCCTCGGTGTGGGCGAGCGGGGCATCGTCGTGCTCGACCAGACGCCGTTCTACGCCGAGTCGGGCGGCCAGGTCGGCGACCGCGGCGAGATCACGCAAGGGACCACCTGCCTGTCGCTCTTCCGGGTGGACGACACCCAGAAGATCCAGGCGGACGTCTTCGGCCACCACGGCGAGGTCGTCACCGGCGAGATCGCGGTGGGCGACACCGTGCAGGCCCGCGTGGATGCCACGGCGCGCGCCCGCACCATGCGCAACCACTCGGCAACCCACCTGATGCACAAGGCTCTGCGCGAGGTGCTGGGCCCGCACGTGCAGCAGAAGGGCTCCCTGGTCGATCCCGAGAAGACCCGGTTCGACTTCAGCCACAATGCGCCGATGACGCGCGAGGAAATCCGCAGGGTCGAGCAGATCGTCAACCGCGAGATCCTCGAGAATACCCCCGTGCAGGCCCGGCTGATGGCCTACGACGAGGCGGTGCGCAACGGCGCCGTGGCGCTGTTCGGCGAGAAGTACGGGGACGAGGTGCGGGTGCTCGACATCGGCAGCTCGCGCGAGCTGTGCGGCGGCACGCACGTGAGCCGCACCGGCGACATCGGCCTGTTCCGCATCGTCTCCGAGGGTGGCGTCGCGGCGGGCATTCGCCGGGTCGAGGCCGTCACGGGGGATGTCGCGCTCGAGCGGGTCCAGGCCGAGGAGGCGCTGCTCGCCGGCGCGGCCGGCCTGCTCAAGGTGCCGGCCGCGGAGCTTCCGTCCAAGCTCGAGCAGGTGCTCGAATCGAGCCGCGCGCTCGAGAAGGAGATCGCCCGGCTCAAGTCGAAGATCGCCGCCGCGCAGGGCGCCGACCTCGCCCAGCAGGCGAGGGAGGTCGACGGGGTGCGCGTGCTCGCGGCACGGTTGGAGGGCGCCGACGTCAAGACCCTGCGCGAGACGATGGACAAGCTCAAGGACAAGCTGGGATCGGCGATCATCGTGCTCGGGTCCGACCTCGGCGGGCGCGTGAGCCTGATCGCCGGCGTGACGCCGGACCTCACCGGCCGCTACAAGGCGGGCGAGATCGTCAACCATGTCGCCAGCCAGGTGGGCGGCAAGGGCGGCGGGCGCCCGGACATGGCGCAGGCCGGGGGCACCGATGTCGCGGCGCTGCCCAAGGCGCTCGCGAGCGTCGAGGCCTGGGTGGCCGAGCGGGTGTGAGCGCCGCCGCCGGGCGGGGCGCGCCGCGCCCGGATCGCCGACCGGCGAGCCCCAAGTCGGAGAACGGACCGAGATGAGTGAACCGATCGCCTTCGACCTCGAGGTCGATGCCAGCGGGCTGAACTGCCCCCTGCCCATCCTGCGGGCGAAGAAGGCCCTGTCCACGCTGCAGAGCGGCCAGGTGCTGAAGATCGTCGCGACCGATCCCGGGTCGAAGCGCGACTTCCAGCAGTTCACCCGCCAGGCGGGGCACGAGCTCGTCGGGGTGGAAGAGTCCGGCCGCAGCTGGACCTTCTTCGTCCGGCGCCGCTAGCCGACGGGCGCCGGCCGGCCGCCGCGACGGCGATGGGTTCGCGCGGCTCGACCCGGGTCGATCCCGCCGAGGTGGAGGTCACCGCGATCCGGGCCCAGGGCGCGGGCGGCCAGAACGTCAACAAGGTCGCGAGCGCGATCCACCTTCGCTACGACATCGAGGCGTCCTCGCTGCCGGCGGCCGTTCGCGAGCGGCTGCGCTCGCTGCGCGATGCCCGGATCGGGGCCGACGGCGTCATCGTGATCAAGGCGCAGCGCTACCGCACGCGCGAGCGCAACCTGGCCGATGCGATGGAGCGCCTGCAGAAGCTGGTGGACAGGGTTGCCATGCCGCCACGGCCGCGGCTGCCCACGCGCCCCACCGCGGCCTCCCGGAGGCGCCGCCTGGAGGACAAGCGGCGGCGCGGGCGGCTCAAGGCGCAGCGCGCGGGCGACGCCGACTGACTCAGTTCACGAGGCCGGCGAAGAAGTCCCGGCCGATGCGCGCGCAGAAGGGTGCGAGCGCGACGTGATAGGCATCCTCGTTGCCGGGAACGAGGAAGAGCGACCGGAAGTTCAGGTACAGCGAGCTGTCGGTGCCCCCGGGGATCGTGGCGCCGGAATCGAAGTCGAATACCGTCACGGGCACCCCGGCGCCGCCGAAGGCCTGCTGCGCGAGGATGGTGTTCTCGAAGTACACCACGGTGTCCTCCCCGCCGCCGCACAGGGCCATGCGACCCTGGGGCGCCCAGCCGCGCAGGTCGTTCGCCGCCACGTCCTGCCTGAAGGCATTGGCCGGGTCGAGCAGGAAGTTGTCGACCCAGGCCGGCTGCATCAGGAAGGGCTCGCCCTCGGAGACCAGCAGGTGCTCGGGCAGCAGGCCCTGCTCGATGGCGCCGTTCGAGCCGATCGTCCCCGGGAAGATGCCGAGCGCGGTCTGGTCGTAGGGCGGCACGAACAGCTCCGCCGGGGTCGCGAACACGTTCCCGTAGGAGCGCTGGTAGCTCTCGACGAGGAAGGGAAGGAGTCGCGAGGCGCCGTCGGTCGGGTCGCCGCCCAGCATCCTGTCGAGCGTGTACCCGAGCGCGTAGGGGCCGGACATCGGGAACGATGCGGCCACCGTGAACTCGTCCGCATGGGCGCTCTCGATCTCCCGGTGGGTCGCCATCGCGACGAACCCGCCCTGCGAATACCCGGTCAGGTACACCGCCTGCGGCGCCTCCTCCCCGCGCGAGGCCAGCACCTGCCGGGCCGCGCGCAGGGCGTCGATCGCGTCGGCCGCCTGCGCCCGCGCATTCAGGTACGGGTGGTAGTCCAGCGTGGAGCCGCCGTATCCCGTGTAGTCGGGCGCGACGACGGTGTAACCGTGGGCGGCGAGCACCGCCAGCGCGATCCCGCCGAACACTTCCTCGCTGGTGAGCACGCTGTAGTCGCGCGCGGTGGCGGTGCCGTGCGCCCACATCACGAGGGCGCGCGGCGCCTGGCACGCGGGGTTCTCGCCCACCGGGATCGCGATGCCTCCCGTGGCGTTGACCGGCTCCCCGGCGCCGCCGATCGTCTGGTACTCGATCGCGTGCAGTTCCACGTCGCAGACCGCTTCGCCCACCACGTCGCGCAGGAGGAAGCCCTCGAGGCCGGACGCGGTGAGCTCGTCGATCTCCGCGCGACTCCGGGTCAGGTACGGGGCGGTGGACAGGAGGGCGCCGCGCTCGGCCGCCGGGTCGCTCGGCCCCGTCGCGGGGGGCGGCTCCGGCGCCGGCTCGGCGTCGTCGCCCGAGCCGCAGGCGGTCACGAGGAGGGCGAGGGCAAGGGAGCCGGCAAGGCGGGGAAAGCGGCGCAGGGGGGACGGCATGGGGAATCCTCGAACGGGCCCGGCGATCGGGCGGACGAGGCTCGCCAGCAAGGGGGGTGCCCGCGCCGGGCGCGGTCGCTATCCCAGCCGCTGGAGCTGCTCCACCAGCTTCGCGCGCAGCGACTCGAAGCCCTCGAGCCTTTCGCGTTCCTGGGCCACGATGTGCGCCGGAGCGCGCTCGGCGAACTTCGGGTTGTCGAGCTTGGCGGTGGCCCTGGCGATCTCGCCCTCGACGCGCGCGATCTCGCGCCCGAGCCGCTCGCGCTCCGCAGCGACGTCGATCTCGATGCGCAGCATCAGGCGCGACGATCCGACGATCTGCACCGGGGCCGGCGAATCGGTCGGCAACGCATCGACCAGCTCCACCTCGGACAGGCGCGCGAGGGCCCTGAGGTAGGGCGCCCAGGCGCCGAGCCGCTGCGCATCGCCTTCGGCCACCAGCGGCACGCGCTGCGCCGGCGACAGGCCCATCTCGCCGCGCAGCGCGCGACAGGCGTCCACCACCGCCTGCAACCCGGCGACCCAGGCCTCCGCGGCCTCGTCGATGCGCCCGGGTTCGGCGACCGGCGCGGGCTGCGTCATGATGGAGTGGCGCCGCTCGGCGAGCGCCGCCTGCAGTTCCGCGCCCTCGACGACCTGCCTGCCCCGCTCGCCGTAGCGATGCGCGAGCGGCGCGACCTTCTGCCAGAGCTCCTCGGTGATGAACGGGATCAGCGGGTGCGCCAGCCGCAGGCTCGCCTCGAGGACCTCGAGCAGGGTGCGCCGCGTGGCGCGCTGGCGAGCCTCGCTCGGATCGGCGAGCTGGACCTTGGCGGCTTCGACGTACCAGTCGCAGTACTCGTTCCAGACGAACTCGTAGATCGCCCGGGCAACGAGGTCGAAGCGGTAGTCGGCATAGTGGCCCTCGACCTCGGCGGCCACCCGGGCGAAGCGCGACGCGATCCAGCGATCGAGCGGGGAGAAATCGAGATGGCCGTCGGCCGGATCCCGCGGCCCGAACCCGC
>Ga0079224_100007203_pt1 | contig 14879 bp, 14 predicted proteins | sample Stecom2015_FD_80414 | JGI IMG/M metagenome (GOLD analysis project Ga0079224, IMG submission 80414) | Agricultural soil microbial communities from Utah to study Nitrogen management - Steer compost 2015 | ecosystem: Environmental > Terrestrial > Soil > Agricultural land | place: USA: Utah...
AGCCGGCTGCGGGGCGTGCTGCATCGCCCCTTCGATCAGTTCACCGATACCGGGCATGCCGTTCGGCAAGCCGGCCGGTGTCCGCTGCGTGCAGCTCACCGACGACAACCGCTGCCGGCTGTTCGGGCGGCCGGAGCGGCCGGCGGTCTGCAGCAGCCTCAAGCCGACGCCGGACATGTGCGGCAGCGACCCGGCCGATGCCTTCGCCAGGCTCCGGACGCTGGAGCAGCAGACGGCGCCCGCCGTCAACGGTGATCGGTAACCCCGGCCTGCCGGCACATGTCGAGCACCGGGCAGGTGCTGCAACGCGGCCGGGTACCGGTGCAGACGTGCTTGCCGAACGGCACCAGCAGGCGATTGATGTCCACCCAGTAGCGTCGGGGCAGCCTGGCTTCCAACGCCGCCATGGTGCGCTCGGGGCTGTTGGCCTCGACATAGCCCCAGCGGTTGGTCACCCGGTGCACATGGATATCCACGCCGACGGCCGGCTGGCCGCAGGCGATGCCGAGCACCAGGTTGGCGCATTTCGGCCCGACGCCGCGGAAGGCGGTGAGCGTGTCGAAATCGCAGGGCAGCTCGCCGCCGTGGCGCGCGACCAGCTCCTCGGCGATCGCCCGGATTTGCGCTGCCTTGGGCTGGTGAAAGGTGCTCCCGGCGATGGCAGTGTCGATGTCCACCACATCCAGCGCCGCCATCGCCGCCGGCGTACGGGCGAGCGCAAACAGCGCGCGGGCGCAGACCACGGTCGTCTCGTCGCGGGTCCGGATGGAGATCATGCAGGCGGCCAGCTGCTCGAACGGCGACCGGAAGCCCTCGTCATAGAGCTGGAACAGCGCGGCCTTCGGCACATCAGCAACCGCCGCCTCGATGCGCCGCAGCGCCTCGTCGATGTCGAACGGCCGTTTGCTCATCGGCCGGCGCCTCTCCTGCCGGCATTTCCGGCAATGCCGCCTTTGTAGGCGCCGCGAATCATTCGCGCCGGACGGCCTATTCGCGGCCAGGGGCCGCTCCTACAAAGGCGGGACCAGTCTCCAGGAGCACCCCCCTGGCCGCGATGTCTTTCCTCCCCTCTCCCGCTTCCGGGAGAGGGGCCGGGGGCGAAGGTGTTAGAAGATTCGCGGCGGGGACGTCGCTCCTACCAGAGACGACGGCGCTATGCAGCTTAGGAGATGGTGCCGGCTTCCGGCGCGACAACCGCCAGCAGCTGCGCCAGGGCCTCGGCGCAGGGCGCCTCGATCTTCAGATCCAGCTCGGCATCGGCCCGGGTGCGGCCGAGATTGATAGCGGCGACCGGTTGGCCGGCGGCACGGGCGGCCCGCACGAAGCGGTAGCCGGACCAGACCATCAGCGACGAGCCCACCACCAGCAGCGCATCGGCCTCCGCCAGCCGCGCCAGCGCGGCTTCCACCCGCGGTTTCGGCACCTGCTCGCCAAAGAACACCACCGCCGGCTTCAGCAGGCCGCCGCAGCCATGGCAGGCCGGAACGCGAAAGCTGTCGTAGTCCACGTCACCCAGGTCGGCATCGCCGTCCGGCGCGGTCGCCGCCGCCAGCGCCGACCAGCCGGGATTCAGCACGCTCAGCTCGGCCTGCATGTCCTCCCTGGGCAGGGTGCGGCCGCAGTCCAGGCACTCGACCGTGTCCAGCCGGCCGTGCAGGTCGATCACCCGCCGCTGGCCGGCGCGCTGGTGCAGGCCGTCGACGTTCTGCGTCACCAGATGATGCAGCCAGCCACCCTGTTCCAGCGCCGCCAGCGCCCGGTGCGCGCCGTTCGGCTCAGCGTCGCGCAAGCGCGGCCAGCCGAGCAGGCTGCGCGCCCAGTAGCGGCGCCGAACCCGCTCGCTACCGACGAAATCGCCGTACTGCACCGGCGGCTGCCGCTTCCAGCTGCCGTCGGCAGCGCGGTAGTCGGGAATGCCGGAACCGGTGCTGCAGCCGGCGCCGGTAAGCACCAGCAGGCGCGGGTAGTGCTGGACGAAGTCGGCCAGCGCCGCGTGCCGGCCGGAATCAACGGGGGCGAGCGTGTTCATGCGGGCCAAAAAGCGGTGTCCTGCTCCATCTGGGCGCGCAGCCAGCGCACGAAGGCGACCACGGTCGGCTGGTGGCTGCTGCCGGGCGGGAACACCAGGTAATAGTCCCCACGGCCGGCCAGGACAAGATCGAACGGCTTGACCAGGCGCCCCGAACGCAGATGCTCGCCGATCAGCGCCATGTGCCCGAGCCCGACGCCCCGGCCGGCGATGGTCTCCTGCATGACCAGATGCATGTCGCTGAAATACAGGCCGCGCTGGCCATCGACGCCTTCGACGCCGGCCGCTTCCAGCCAGTCCTGCCACGTCACATGGAAGCCGGCCAGCACGGTGCTCTCGTTGTGCAGCAGGGTGTGGTAGCGCAGGTTGGCGGGTGTGGTCAGCGGATGCGGCCCTTCCAGCAGCCGCGGCGAGCAGACCGGCGTCAGCCCGTCCCGGCGCAGCAGCTCGCTGGTGAAGCCGGGGTAATCGCCGCGGCCATAGCGGATGGCGATGTCGACGGCTTCCTCGCGCAGCGCCTCGGACGGGCGCAGCGTCGCCGCGATGCGGATCGGCAGATCGGGGTGCTCGGTGGCGAAGCTCCATAACCGCGGCCCCAGCCACACGGCGGCAAACCCTGGCGGCACGCTGACCGTCAGCGCCCGCGCCCGGCCGGCGCGGCGCACCGAGTCGGTCGCCTCCGCCAGCAGGTCGAGAACCTCGGTCAGGCGCGGCAGATAGGACCGGCCGGCAGGCGTCAGCGACAGTCGCCGCGCGTGGCGCTCGAACAGCTGCAGATCCAGCCACTGCTCCAGCACCTTGACCTGCTGGCTCACTGCCGCAGGCGTGACACACAGCTCGGCGGCAGCCTTGGCGAAGCTTTCGTGGCGGGCGGCAGCCTCGAAGGCACGGACGGCATTTAAGGGGGGCAAAGCACGCATACAGGAAGGATGCCTAAGTATTGCTTGGTCTTATATCAAGATTTTCGAGCTTGCGGCTCATCTAGTGCCTGCCTAAAGTAGCAACCATGCAAGGCATGCTCAGCCGAGCGGGCTGAAACCCACTCCGCTTAGAAGCGAAAGTGTAATTTAGTTTCCGCTTGTTTGCTCGCATCGCTTTCTTGATGGCGATTCCTCCTCCTGCGCCGTCAAGGTTCTGCTTTCTCCTCCCTGGCAGTTGGTCATTGACTGCGGCGACCTGTTCCTTCGGTCGCCTTTCCTTTTTCCTTTCAGCCACTCAGGCCCGCACCATCGCCGCGGCCAGACGATTCTCCGCCTGTCGGAGCACCGCATCGGCGTCGGCGCTCGGCTGCACCAGCGCCAGCCCGCTGCTGAATGTGAGCCTGATCAAGCGGTTATCGATGGAATAGGGCCGATGCAGGATTTCCAGCAGCCGCCGCTCCATCGCCTGCAGGCCGGCAAGGTCGACATTCCAGAGCAGCACCATGAATTCGTCGCCGCCGGTCCGGGCGACGGTATCGGTCGGCGACACCGCTCCCCGCAAACGCTCGGCAATCTGCGTCAGCAGCTTGTCGCCGCTGCCGTGGCCGAGACGCGCGTTGACCGACTCGAAACAGTCCACGTCCAGCGCCAGCAGTCCCAGTTCCGCGCCAATGCAATCGGCGAGCCGGCTGGCCTGCTGCAGGCGGTCGTAGAACAGCGCGCGCGCCGGCAGCCCGGTCAAACCATCCCGGTGCACAAGAAAGCGCAGCTTCTCCTCGGTCCGCCGCAAACTCTGCTCGACCGACAAGCGTTCCAGCACCTCCCGCCCCAGCTCGGCGGCCCGCTGCGCCAGCCTGCCTTCGGCATTCAGCAGGATGGTCTGGGCAACCGCCAGCAGCAGCGTCAGCGCCGTCAGGCTCAAGCCGAGCAGCAGCGTACCGCGCAGCGGTACGTTTGCCGCGAGCATGCCCAGCAGCAGCACGGCAACGATGAGCATCACGCTCCAGAGCAGGCCGCCGAGCGGTCCTTTCAGGAAGAAGGCCACCGGCGCAAAGAGGCATAGCCAGTACCCTCCGCCCTGGCCCGGGTGACCATAGAAGACCGCGATCAGCTGCACCAGCATCAGCAGCAAGAGCACGTTCTCTGCCAGCGCGACGTTGCGCCGCCAATGCATGACGAGGAGGTTGAAGATGGCGAGCGAGCTGATCAGCAGCTTGACGGCAGCCAGCTCGGGAATCCGGGACAGGTGATCGAAAGCGGCGGTAACGCTCAGCAGCAGCACGCCGAATGCGGTGATGATCCACATATAGACCGCATTGCGCGCATCACGCTCGGGCAGCTCCCCGCCGAGCATGGCCGCCGCGGCGTTCAGTCGATCCCGAATGGACATGACCTTCCCTGCCTGACGCCCGCCTGGTGGATGCGCTGCCGGCTCATGCAAGGCCGCCGGCGCGCCAGCGCTCAAGCCCAAAAAATTATAGGCGAGCCCCCTGCATCCGCCAGTGAGCCTGCGGCAGGCACGGCGCATGGCGCCGCTAACCGCGCGCTGGGCTGCAGCGGGCGCCGGAAGTCCGCGAACGGGACCGGCTCGGCCTCCCTAGAAGAGACCGGCGGCGAGGGTTGCTCAAAGGAACAGGGCGCGGTGGAACATCACCGCGATCAGCGCCAGATGCGCGCCCTCGTACAGGCGGCAGGACAGCTGCCGGTCGCGCAGCGGGCGGAATTCCCAGAACTCCAGCAGCTGGTCGAGGAAGCTCCGCCGCCGCTGGCCCTCGCTCCGGCCGACCAGATAGGCGGCAGCGAATAGCAGCACCGCTGCGCTCATCAGCAGCCGCTGCTGCTGCAGCGCCGGCAGCGCTGCCTCCACCGCCTTGGCCAACGCCGGGTAGACGTGAAAGACGCCGTCCACGGTCACCAGCGCAAAGCCAAGCAGGCCGGTAAAGAAAATCATGCGGCCGGCGGCGGTCCGCATGGCGTTCTTGGTAATCAGGGTGCGTATCGTCTGGATCATGTGCCTTTTCGTCGTCGGACCGGAGCCGCGACCGCCGCGGGCACAGCAACCCGCCTGATCCGGCTGCCGATCGCGCATCGCCGGCCCGGCTTGCTGGCTCGCCGGGCCGCTGGTCTGGAACGGGTGAGGAGGCATCGGCAGACGCCAGGCCCCAGTAAACCGCGCCCAGGGCCATGAATCTGCGATGCCGGTCACGCCCGGGGCCTTCTTCCGTCAATTTTTTGACAGGCCAGCCGCCACGGCCGGCAAGCCTTGTCGGCCGCCATGTCCACGCCCCACATAACCCGGTGCGGCAGCGGGATGCGCCGCTGCCGCACCGATCACGGCACGGAGGAGGTGCAGACCATGTTGGCGGTAGAGCGCTTTGCACTGATCATCGGAATCGCCTTTGCCGGAGCGGGCATCCTCGGCTTCGTTCCGGCGCTGCTGACCGCGCCCGATCCGGCCATTCCCCTCGCGCTGGAAGGAATGCACGGACGGCTGTTCGGCCTGTTCCCGGTCAACTGGGTCCACAACCTTGTCCATCTGGCGATCGGCGCCTGGGGCATCGCCGCCTCCAGGAGCTTCACCAATGCGGTCAGTTTTTCCCGCGGCCTGACCATCATCTACGGCATTTTTGCGGTGATGGGGCTGATTCCGGTCCTGAATACCGTCTTCGGCCTGGTGCCGCTGCACAGCCACGACATCTGGCTGCATGCGGGCACCGCTGCGGTTGCCGCCTATTTCGGCTGGGGCGCACCGGCCCGCGCCCGCGCCACCGTCAGAATCTGACGGCCGGCAGACGAAGGTCCAGCGCCGCGCGAGGACCCCAACCACTGCCCCCTCCCGCGGCGCATTCACTGCCGGCGCTTGACTTCCGGAGCGACCGGATGCGCCGGCCGATCGCCGCTTTCGTAGAGCGTCACCTCCCAGCAGCCTGAAGCGACGTCCTGGCGCAGGATGTAGGTAGTGCCGTCGCTCGCCTGCACCTTGAAATAGGCGTGCTCGGGGTGCAGCCAGCGGTCCAGGATCGCGGCCACGCCCAGGCAGCGACGGCCGAGCCGGAACCGATGGGGCTCGCGGTCGCCGAGCGCGTTCTGACGGGTCTCTACCCACACCTGCATGCGGCCCTCACCTGTTCCGGTCCAATCCGGCGTCGCTGACTGACGAATTTGATAGCTTGATAAGCTGTCTCGGTTCTTTGGGATCGTGTATCGTCTTCGAAAAGAGCCGTCGGCAAGGCACCGAAACGGCCATAACAAAAAAAGCAGTACCGGGAGAGAGGAGAACCGCCATGCGTGCAACCATGATGAACATGCCGCTCACGCTCAACCAGTTCCTCGAGCGTGCCGGCACGGTCTGTGCCGACGTCGAGGTGGTGACGCGGCTGCCAGACAAGTCCCTGCACCGCTACACCTATGGCGACATGTACCATCGTGCCCGGCAGCTGGCCGAGGCGCTGCTGAAGCTCGGGCTCAAGAAGGGCGACCGGGTGGCGACCCTGATGTGGAACAACTACGCCCACCTGGAAGCCTATTTCGGCATCCCGGCCGCCGGCGGCGTGCTGCACACCCTCAACCTGCGGCTGTTCCCCGACGACATCGCCTACATCGTCAACCACGCCCAGGACCGCTTCCTGATCGTCGACGACATCCTGCTGCCGCTGTTCGACAAGTTCCGCGACAAGGTGAACCTTGAGAAGGTCATCGTGTTTCCGTTCAGCGGCCAGCCGGTGCCGGAAGGCTACACCGACTATGAAGCCCTGCTCGCCACCGCCACCGGCGACTTCGAGTACCCCGAGCTGGACGAGAACGATCCCTGCGGCATGTGCTACACCTCCGGCACCACCGGCAATCCGAAGGGCGTGGTGTACTCGCACCGCTCGCAGGTCATCCACTCCATCGTCTCGGCCCTGCCCGATGCGCTCGATCTGAGCCGCAACGACGTCATCCTGCCGGTGGTGCCGATGTTCCATGTCAACGCCTGGGGCCTGCCGTTCACCGCCACCGCGGTCGGCGCCAAGCAGGTATTCCCTGGCCCGTACCTGGATGGCGAGAGCCTGCTCGACCTCTACTCGAGCGAGCAGGTGACCACGACGGCCGGCGTGCCGACCATCTGGATGGGCGTGCTGAATGCGCTCAACAAGGAACCGCAGCGCTGGAACCTGGTGCCCGGGCTGCGCATGGTCAGCGGCGGCTCGGCCACGCCGGAATCGCTGATCAAGGCCTTCGATGGCCACAACTGCCGGGTCGTCTGCGCCTGGGGCATGACCGAGACCTCGCCGCTGGGTTCGGCCGCCAAGCTGACCAGGGAGATGGAGAAGCTGCCCGAAGAGGAGCAGCTGCACTACCGGGCCAAGGCCGGCCAGCCGATGCCGCTGGTCGAGGTCCGGGTCCGCAACGAGAACGGCATCGCGCCCTGGGACGGCAAGACGGTCGGCGAACTGGAGATCCGCGGCGTCTGGATCACCGGCAGCTACTTCGGCGGCGACGGCAGCGACAAGTTCACCGAGGACGGCTGGTTCCAGACCGGCGACGTCGCCAGCATCTCGCCGGAGGGCTTCATCCACATTACCGACCGCACCAAGGACCTGATCAAGTCCGGCGGTGAATGGATCAGCTCGGTGGAGCTGGAGAACGCCATCATGGGCCACCCGGCCGTGGCCGAGGCGGCGGTGATCGCCGTTCCGCATCCGAAGTGGCAGGAACGGCCGCTAGCGGTGGTGGTCAGGAAGCCGGGACAGGAGGTCAGCAAGGAGGAGATCCTGGAGTTCCTGAACGACAAGATAGCGTCCTGGTGGATGCCGGACGATGTCGCCTTCGTCAACGAGCTGCCCCACACCTCCACCGGCAAGCTCATGAAGCGCGCCCTGCGCGACCAGTTCAAGGACTGGAAGGCAACGGGCTGAGCCGGGCCGACTGCCGCCGCAAGCGGCGGCAGTAATCTCGGGACGGCGGAGCGGCAACCGTCGCTGCTCCGCCTGCCCGTCATTGCGAGCGGGAAGCGAAGCAATCCCGCCCTAACGGAGCACCAACCTGTGGCACTTCGCCAGCTCGAGATTGCTCTCGAACGCTCGCTGCTGGGCGTTGCGTCGTCGCTACGCTCCTCGCGATGACGGCGCCCTTACCGTCGCACCGGCGGCTGGTGGTCGAGCTTGCGCAACTCGCGGTCGATCAGCCGCTTCTTCAGCACCGAGCCGCTGAAGAACACGAACACGCCCAGGGCATGGAACGCGATGCCGATGCCCCAGCCCAGCAAGGGCCAGTAGAACCACAGCGAATCCGGACTGTTCTGCAGGTTGATGACGATCAGCAGGGCGTTGACGATGAGGTACACCCCCAGATGGGTGAAGAAGCCGATCTTGGCCTCCACCCGCCGTCGCGCCTGCTCGTAGAGCTCGTTGTCCACCATGCCCCGCCCCCTCCCTCTTGCCTTCTCGATTAGGTGGCCGCCAGTCGGGCCGGACACAAGTATCAGCCCGGCAACTGGTTGCGCTTGAGCTCCAGGCGGCGAATGAAATCCTCCAGAATCACCCGGTACAGCTCGTCCTTGAGGTACCGGTCCTCGACGCCGGAGTCGATATTGGGATTGTCGTTGACCTCGATGACAAAACAGCCGTTCTGATTCTCCTTGAGATCGACGCCGTAGAGCCCGTCACCGATCAGGCTGGCAGCCTTGGTCGCAACCTTCAACACCTGCGGCGGCACCTCCATGGTCGGATAGGTCTTGAAACCGCCGCTCCCCACCTGCCCGCCGGGGCCGTGCTGGTAGATCTGCCAGTGCCCCTTCGACATGAAGTACTGGCAGGCGAAGATCGGCTTCTTGTTGAGCACGCCGATGCGCCAGTCGTATTCGGTGTAGAGGAATTCCTGGGCCAGGATCAGGTCCGACTTCTTCAGCAGCTCCGCCGCCGCGCCCGCCAGCTCGCTGGCCTGGTTGACCTTGATCACCCCGCGCGAGAACGCGCCGTCCGGGATCTTCAGCACGATCGGCAGCCCCAGCTCCTCCAGCAGCGTATCGAGCTGCCGGAGGTCCTTGCGCTGCAGGATGCGGGTCTTGGGCGCCGGGATCCTGTTCTTCTGCAGCAAATCCGCCAGGTACACCTTGTTGGTGCAGCGCATGATCGAGGTCGGATCGTCGATCACCACCATCCCCTCGCTCTCGGCCTTCTTGGCGAAGCGGTAGGTATGGTTATTGATCGCGGTGGTCTCGCGGATGAACAGCGCGTCGTACTCGGCGAGCTGGGCATAGTTGCGCCGCTCGATCAGCTCGACGTCGATACCCAGGCTCTTGCCGATCCGGATGAAGTTCCTGAGCGCCTTGGGGTCGGACGGCGGCAGCTTCTCGTCCGGGTTGTGCAGGATCGCCAGGTCGTAGCGCGAGGGCTTCCTGGATTTCTTGCGCCAGACATAGCGGGAGAAGGCATCCAGCGCGTCCGCGAACAGATCCTCCTGCGGCTCGGTGAGCCTGGCCAGCTCCTTGGGCCGGATCGTGCGGATACGCCATTTGCCGGAGTGCTTGAACTCCACCTGCAGCAGCGGGCAGCTGAAGGTCTCGAAGATCTGCCGGGCCAGATCGCCCAGCTGCTCGTGCGCGGTCTTGCCGAAGAAGATATCCAGCGTGAAGGTGTCCGCCATCCGCGCCTGGTCCCTCCCCAGGCTCTTGTTCAGCAATTCGTCCAGGTCCTCGGTGTCGAGGCTGTAGATCGCCTTGCGGGAGAGATCGTTGATGGTGCGTACCGACGGGATGACCCGATGGCCGCGCGCCTCCGCCAGCAGCGAGCAGTAATAGCCCAGCGACAGGTACTGGTAGCCCTGGCAGAGGTTGATGATCTGGGTGCCGGCGGGAGCAGTGCTGCGTTCGCCGAACAGATAGTCCTGGACCGTGATGACGTTGGCGCTGGGGTAGTAAGGCTTCCAGTCCTTGGCGTCCTCGATGACGATGTAGACGCTACTCATGCAGCGATCGTGGCCTCATAAGTGGGCTTGTCTTGGCGCCTCGCGCGGTTCAGCGGCCGTAGAGCACCAGCACGGCTTCCTGGCCGGACTTGCCGTAACGGGTCATGCGGTCGAAATCTTCGCGAAGTATGGGAATATTGATGCAGTCGGTGACGGTCTTGTGCGCCTCGTAATCCACGTAGGGGTCGTTGACGTACACATAGCGCTCGTCGAAGCCGGTGACCACCACCCAGTGCGGGAATTTCTCCCGGTACAGCCGATAGGAACTGATCAGCACGACCGGCACCCCGCCCGCTTCGAATCGCGCCTCTAGGTCACGCGCGCTGATGCGCTGATATTCCACCGGAATCGCAGCGGCTGCAACGTCCTCCATCTGCTCTTCCTGCACCAGCCGCATCACCTCCCTCTTCTCGGCGCTGCGCACGGAATCGAGGAACATGGGGCCGGCAGCACGCAGGCACATCTCGACCCGAAAGCCGCGCCGCTGCGCGGCCAGCGCCAGCCCGTGCGGGCCGCAGCCACCCGGCCCCGAGGTCATGAAAATGGTGGTGGCCTCGCGCCAGAGCTTGAGTTCCAGGCGCCGCGACAGCTCCAGCGCCGGGTCCAGCGCCTTCATCGCCATCATCAGCGAGGCCGGTCCGCAGGTGAAATCGAGGGTCTGCTGGTAGAACGGCACCCGGCCGAAAGCCGACTCCCCCTGCCGGGTACCCAGGTATTTCTGGAAGCGCAGCGCGTCCTGCTCGTCCTCGTAATAGCCGACATACTCGCCGAACGGCCGGTAGCCGAGCTTGCGGAACATGCCGATGGAAGCCGGGTTGTCCTTGCGAATCTCCAGCCGCATCAGCAGCGCCTCCCGCGCCAGCGACGCCTGCTCCGCCGCGCGTACCAGCGCCTCGCCGATCCCGCGGCCACGCCAGGCAGGATCGGTGGCGATCGAGTACAGCCGTGCCAGCGGCGTCCCGCGGCGGAACAGCAGCAGCGCGTACCCGGCCAGCTGGCCGTCGCGCTCGTATACCAGCGTCTCGGCATGAGCCCGGCCGAGCAGATGCCGGAAATTGCGTCGCGTCAGCCGGTCGAGACGGAAGCAGCGCTCTTCCAGCGCCACCAGCGCTTCCAGATCGGCCAGCGTCGCCACCCGGATGGTCGGCTCCGGCGGCAGAGAGGCAACGGCGGTTGGGGCAGTCATCGGCTGTTTATATCACCTTTGCGGGCACCGGCCCGCAGGCTGGTCGCGCCAGCGGACGGCACGGGTGGGTATCGGCTGTGTATGACCTTGGCCTAGCCGTTCGGTTCGTCGGGAACGGAAAAAACCCGGCGCGGCCGATCGATCCAACGAGCGCGCGCGGACAGGTCTATGGGCGGGGGAGATGGGGGCGGGCAGAAAACGGCGTGTACGCGGAATCACCCGGCAATGATTGCATGAACACCGGCCAGCGCCCTGCATTCGCGATGATTGCACGGATATTCATCACGAAACGCTGACCGGCGTATCGACTGACGGCCGCTGCTTACATCACGCGGCGTGGTCGAATCATCGGCTTCTCGCGGGCTTCGTTCACCCGCAGGGTGCGGCCGCCCATCTCGGTGCCGTTAACACGCTGGATGGCCGCTTCGGCATCGTCGTCGTCCATGCCGACGAAGCCGAAACCACGCGGACGGCCGGTTTCCCGGTCGCTGATGAGCTTGACGGTATGCACCGCGCCAAACTGCGAGAAGAGGTTGCGGACCTCGTCCTCGGTGGCGCTGAACGGAAGGTTACCAACGTAGATCGACTTGACCACTGCGCTTACTCCATTTCCGGCAGTTGAAGAGGCGCTCTCTCATCCCTGTCACGCTAGCGCTTGCATACAACACACAACCAAGCAGGCCGACGACGATCTGATGCAAGAGCCAATCTACTATCCGCCGCCGGCAAGCAAGTGACAAGTAGGCATTTTCTGAAACTTGGGGCAGCGATCGGCGGCGTTTACAAGCGTTTAATAATGGATTGTCGGATTTTTCTTTCCCAGGAAAGAATCAGAACAATTCGGCGGGATCAAAAGCTTCGCGACCGGCAGGCGCTCCTGCCATTGAAGTGCCTGCCGGCCGCGGAATCAACGATGGATGCGCCGCATCGGCGCCAGGAGATGCGCCCGCTCTCAGGGCCGGTCGGCTTCGGCGCCTTCCTTCTCCGGGATCATGAAGGTGTTCTTGTCGACGCCCATCCGCACTGCCAGGTAGGACGCCACGAAGATCGACGAGTAGGTACCGAACACGATGCCGACGATCATGGCCAGCGAGAAGCCGCGCATGGTGTCGCCACCGAACAGGTACAGCGCGATCACGGTCGCCAGCGTGGTGCCGCCGGTGATGATGGTGCGCGACAGGGTCTGGTTGACGGCTGCGTTCATCACCTCGAACGGCGTGGTCTTGCGCATGCGCAGGAAATTCTCACGGACCCGGTCGAACACCACAATGGTGTCGTTGAGCGAGTAGCCGGCCACCGCCATCACCGCCGCCAGCACCGTGAGGTCGAACTCTATCCCGAACACCGAGAAGAACCCCAGGGTGATGATGACGTCGTGCACCAGGCCGATGACGCAGTTCACCGCCAGCTGCCAGCCCGAGAAACGGAACCAGATGTAGATGAGGATGCCGCCGATTACCCACAGCACCGCCAGGATGCCCTGATTGGCGAGTTCCTCGCCCACCTGCGGGCCGACGAACTCCACCCGCTGCAGCCGCACCTCCTCGCCGCCGGCGCGCAGGATCTTGAGGATGTCCTCGCTGACCTGGGTGCTGCCGAGCCCCTCGCGCGGCGCCAGGCGGATCATGACGTCGGTGGTGGCGCCGAAATGCTGCACCACGGCGTCGCCGTAGCCGCCCTGCTCCAGGGCCTCGCGGATCGCCGACAGCTCTGCCGGCCGGGTATAGCTCACCTCGACCAGGGTACCGCCGGTGAAGTCGATGCCGAACTCCAGGCCGCGCGTGAACAGCGACACGATGGAGACCAGCATCAGCACGATGGACAGGATCAGGGCCAGCCGGCCCTTGCCCATGAAATCGATGTTCAGTTCGTTGATTTTCACTGGCTGCGCTCCCCGGCCTCAAATGTAGAGCTTACGGACCTTGCGGCCGCCGTAGAGCAGGTTGACCACTGCCCGCGTGCCGATGATCGCAGTGAACATGGAGGTGACAATGCCGATCGACAGCGTCACGGCGAAGCCCCGCACCGGGCCGGTGCCGAAGGCGAACAGCACCACGCCGGCGATCAGCGTGGTCAGGTTGCCGTCGGCGATGGCCGACAGCGCCTTGGAATAACCGGCGTGAATGGCCTGCTGCGGACTCACGCGCGCCCGCAGTTCTTCGCGGATACGTTCGAAGATCAGCACGTTGGCGTCCACCGCCATGCCGATGGTGAGCGCGATGCCGGCGATGCCCGGCAGCGTCAGGGTGGCCTGCAGCAGCGAGAGCACGGCCAGGATCAGCACCACGTTGGTCAGCAGCGCCAGGTTGGCGATCAGGCCGAACACCTTGTAGTAAACGGCCATGAACACCATGACCGCCAGCAGCCCCAGCAGCGCGGCGTTGAAGCCCTGCTCGATATTGGCCTTGCCCAGGCTGGGCCCGATGGTGCGCTCCTCGACGATCTCCAGGGGAGCCGCCAGCGAGCCGGCCCGCAGCAGCAGCGCCAGGTCGCGCGCTTCGCGCGGCGAATCGAGCCCGGTGATGCGGAAGCTGGAGCCCAGCGTCTCCTGAATCCGGGCGGTGTTGATGACTTCCTCGGTGCGGGTGCGCACCTTCTGCTCCTGGCCGTCGACCACCCGCGTTTCGACCTTGGTCTCGATGAACAGCACGGCCATCAGGTTGCCGACATTGCCGCGCGTCTCGCGGTTCATGATCTGCCCGCCGGCGCTGTTGAGGCGGATATTGACCTGCGGCTGGCCGGTCTGGGTGTCGATGGTGGACGAAGCGTCGGTGATGTAGTCGCCGGTCAGGATGACCTCGCGCTTGAGCAGCACCTGCCCGCCCTCGCGGCGCGGAAAGAGCTGCGCCCCCGGCGGTACGGGTCCGCCGGTGTAACCGAAATCGCGGTCGTCGACCATGCGGAATTCGAGGGTGGCGGTAGCGCCAAGGATCTCCTTGGCGCGCGCCGTGTCCTGCACGCCCGGCAGCTGCACGACGATGCGGTTGGCGCCCTGACGCTGGATCACCGGCTCGGCCACGCCGAGCTCGTTGACGCGATTGCGCAGCGTGGTGATGTTCTGCTGCACGGCGAACTGCTGGATTTCCCGCAGCCGTTCTTCCGACAGCCGCGCCAGCAGCCAGTAGGCGCCGTCCCGCTCTTCCTGCTGCCAATCCAGCTCGGGATAATTGCGGCGCAGCTCCCGCACCGCGCGCTCCCGCTCCGGGACCTGCGAGAAGCGAACCACCACCGCCGTGCCGCTGGTGTCCACGGCGCTGTAGCGGATGCCCGCCTCGCGCATGCTGGTGCGGAACTCGTTGACATAGCGGTCCACGGCCTGACGCATGGCCGTATCCATGTCCACCTCCATCAGGAAGTGGACGCCGCCGCGCAGATCGAGACCGAGGTACATGGGCCGGGCGTTGAGTGCCCGCAGCCAGCCCGGCGTGGTGGGAGCCAGGTTGAGGGCAACGGTATAACCGTTGCCCAGCGCCTGTTTCACCAGGTCCGCCGCACGCAGCTGCGTATCGGCGCTCTCGAGCCGGACCAGGAAGCGCTCGTCCAGCTCTTCGGCGGCCTTGACCGGTATCCCCTGCTCCTTCAGCAGATCGATGACACGCTGCTGCACCGCCGCCGTCGGTATTTCTCCCCTGGTCGTAGCGATCTGCAACGCCGGGTCTTCGCCGTACAGGCTGGGCAGGGCGTAGATGACGCCCGCCACAACCACGACGAGCACGAGGAGATTCTTCCAGAGGGGATAACGGTTCATGATGCGCCTTCCGCCTTACTTGGCGGCCTTCTTCTCCGCCTGGCGATA
>Ga0079224_100007204_pt1 | contig 14879 bp, 17 predicted proteins | sample Stecom2015_FD_80414 | JGI IMG/M metagenome (GOLD analysis project Ga0079224, IMG submission 80414) | Agricultural soil microbial communities from Utah to study Nitrogen management - Steer compost 2015 | ecosystem: Environmental > Terrestrial > Soil > Agricultural land | place: USA: Utah...
AACATCAAAGCTTCGGTGTCTTTCTGCAGCAATTTTATTCACAATTTGCAGCAATACCGAACTATCCTTCCCTCCGGAGAAACTTACATACACAGCCTGAAATTCATCAAAGAGGTAATGAATCCGCTCTTTGAGTGCTGTGTAAACATTTTTATTCAAATACTTTTTCATAGCCATTTTTGAACTTTAGTCCACGTTTTGAATTCTTTAAGCACATTGAAACCATTTTCCATAAATATGGCGAGGCTTGCCTCCCGGCAAGTAGCTGTTATTACTTTAACCTTGTTTCTCATACACCACTTTAATCGCTCATTGAATAGTTTTCGGTGGATTCCATTACCTCTGAATTCAGGAGTAGTATAACTGTTTGTGAACTCAACAGTACCACCTGATAACTGTTTTATAGCAGCAAAGGAAACAACCTCATTGTCTTTTATCGCAATGAACCAAGTCATGTTTTCATCAGCAAGGATTGGATATCCATCAAGTTCCCGTATTACTTTACGATCCATGGCGAATGGTCCAACCATTCGAAACAAATCTTCTGTAAGGCCTTGTATCTTTACTATTTTATAAGTCTTTGACATACTGCTTCAGTTTAGTTTTGTCGTGAAGTAATGTTTTGATTTCATCTGCAAGATTCCCTTTCCGGGAAAGATTGCGTTCTATTCTGTATTCAATACCACATTCCGGCCTTACATCGTAAATGTGCATTTTCTGTGTTTGACCTTGACGATCAATTCGACCAATACATTGTTTGCGTTGGATCCATTTAAAGGAGTTGCTTATAAATATTATTCGGTTGCAATGCTGCAGTCCATTCAATCCAATTCCACCGGTACCCATTGTGGCCACGAAATATTTCTTTTCCCCTGCAGTGAATAAAGCTTTTTCTGAATCGCGTTCATTTCGATTTTCCCCAGTGAACAAAGCACAATTTTCACGTCCTAAGAAATCAACAAGTCGATAGATTTCGTATAGGTATTTGGCAAAGAATATTGTTTGGCCTTCTTGGTATCTGGTCCGGTGTAGTTCTTTAAATTTGCAGCTTCCTAAATCGATGATATTTTTATTTTCATCCTTTATAAAGCCGCATGATATTTGCTGCAGCTTGGTGAAATAGGTGAAAATCAACGTAGCAGGAGCCGGGCAATCCTCAAATTTTTCTAACTTATCGAGCAGCTCCTGCTTCGTTTCTTCATATATGCTGTGTTGTTCGTTTGTCAGCGGGCAATCAATCGTATGAAATTGTTTATCCGGCAACTGTAGCACATCCTCTTTTCGTATTTGGTAAGTATAAGGCTCAACTAGGCCCATAAGATGTTCCACATTTTTATGTCCGATTATATCACCTCTATCATCAACAATTAAATACTTAGCCTCAAAATCAATCCAGTTCTTTTCTCCAATTATTAAATCCGAAAGCATGGCGTATTGCATGTACAAGTCTTTAATGCTTTCGGCCGGTGTGCCGGTTAGTAATATTTTGTAGCTTGTTTTATCACAACAGGCCTTAATACGCTTGCTACGTTTGGCAAAAGGTGTCTTGCAATTATGACTCTCATCAATAATGATCATTGTGTCCTTATCACAATAGTCTAGGGTTTGTAATACCTCAATTTCACTAAAGCTCATTGTTTCTAAGCCTGTAAGCCTCCATTCAATATTGCTATTCTTGCACCATAAGTCTATCTGTTCTTGGAAGTTGTTCTTAGTACTTACCGGACAAAAAACTTGTACTTTTTTTATTTGCCCTGCTTCAAATCTGCTTACAGCTAAGTCAATAGCAATTTTACTCTTACCAGTACCGGTGTCGGCAAATAGAGCTGATACTTTCATACTACAGCAGAATCTAAGCGCCTGGGCTTGGTGCAACAAACTATTTTCATGAACAGGAATTATATCATCACTTAATCGTTCATGGAGTGGAGTCTTTTTTCTTTCTAATTCACAATCGTAAATGAGTTCGTGAAATTGTTCCCACATACGATCAAGGATTGGTTCTTTAAAATTTTTCTCCCAAGCTTCTCCTTGACTTTCACAACGCACATCAACGAAAGGAGTAATCCTATCATTTACTACTTGGAAATAGGCATTAGCCCTCATTTTAGTTGTTCTATGGGTAAATCCTTCGATGTAGAGGCGTTCTTCTCCACTTTTGGGATGCACCCAAAGGCGACCCCTTTTGATTCGTTTTTTTAGTTCCTTTAATTCCATTAGATCGATTTTTGCCCTTGCCGAGGCGTTTAAATTGTGATATTGGTGTTTAAATGGTAAATTCCTGTAGTTCTTTTTCAGCTTTTTCAATTTTACTTTCTGCAAGACTTAAAGAGTTGGTGTACATCAAGTAATTGGCCTCTTGCTCTATTGGAAATAATCCAGAGTAATTGGACTTGTAGTTTTCAAACTCCTGCAGGAATGATTTATATCTGTTCTTGTACTTGGTAATTTTGGCTTTGAGAGAAGTCTGCTTTGCCTTTATTAGGTTTTGCTTATTCTTTTCAGAGAGTTCTTCAACTGTTTGTATTCGTTCCACACTGTTTTTGGGATAAGCAACTTGTAATAGTGCTTCTCTATACCGGAAGTACCATTGCCAACGCATGAACTGTTCAAAGGTGAACCCACCCCAACTCAATAACTGAATTACCGTTCCATTCGGGAATGGTGAATCATATAGCTTGATCACCATTCCGTATTGTTTGCTGTAGGTAGTTTGAAGATTCTCCATTATTATTCTTTTACTTCTCCACAATCAAATCCATTCTTTTCGAGTAACTGAATGGCTTGTTCGGGTAGTTCAAACACCCCGTCATAGCCGGTGACGATCTTCTTCCCGTCTCCGTTCAGATCCCATTCTATTCCAATATGCTCAACGGAATCTAAAGCCATCACAACCCACTCAATCACAACTATTATTTGCCCTCTATCTTCGTATTGGATTAGCTCCATGCTGCTTTCATGCTCCCCCTGTGGGATATTGGTGTACCCGTTATCAATATTGATGGGAGATTTGAACGTTATTTTGTCTAATGATTCCATGGTTTTAATTATTTTGACTGGTTAATTATTTCTTGATAATCGTTGTGCAATTTTTTATAGTACTCACCTTTAGTGTTTTCTAAAGTTTCAATTAGCATATTCCTCAATGTGACTATGTCACTGGTATTTTCAATGCAATACTTTACCTTTTCATAGATGCTTTCTTGATCGCAATCCACTTTCTTCTTCTGCTCCTTCACTTCACACCAACCCTCATCAATAGCCTTTTTTACTTCTGATAATTCAGTTGCCGGCTTCGGAAAATCTTTGATGATAAAGTCTGCTCCATCTACTTCTGTGTACCAATTTTTTACGGAGCCACCGGACTTGATTCGCCCTGAAATAAGTATAATCCCATCACCAAGCTTTGCCCCTGAATCCCTACCCCAGGCTTTTGCGATTGTTCTCCCGAACAATTCAACCGCTCCACGACTATAGCTATCAGTAAAATTGGATATAACAAGGTCCACATTATCATAAGGCTCCTCGCCGGTGGTGCCAAAACAACCCTTCATCAAGTCCCGGACATAGTCTACTATACTGTCATCAAACCACCAGGCACCGTCTTTCCACTTTCCCCGTAGATTTCTAGCTTTGTTTACAAACTTTTGGTTATACGGACTGGTAACCTTTATTTGGTCCTCTTTTTCGATTATTTCTAAGTTTATTTCTTGCATTTTTTATGTTTTAGATGGGTGACTAATTGTGCGTTCCAGTCGCACCCCTGATTTACTTAGGCAGCTATTGAAGCGGTAGTTTGTGTTTTGGGATCATGATAAAGACCATTACTGTATTTCATCATTGCCCAACCGCATAAGTCCTCATTAACGGTCCTGCAATGCTTTTCGCCCCGGCTGTAAAAGTTCCAATGATCAGAAATCCTTAATGATCCCTCTGGCTTGTGATTCCAACCTATTTCATCGCTATTGTAAAAGCTATTGGAGTAAGGAGATTTTGAAATAGTAGGCCAGCCTATGATTTCGCTAAACAGCTCTTTAGGTAAAACTTTAGAAGCAATACCCAAAATGTTCTTTCTTTTGGCTTGTTCCTCTGTATAGGCCCTGTGTTCGGCAATTGCAGCAGGGAAAATCATTTTCCCGATGCCATATTTGTTATATAAATACCTATTGTAACGGATTTCTAAGGTTTTTGCAGACAGCCAAGATTTAGTACAGGCATAGATCATTTTACCGTTCTGCCAAACTTGAAGTGTGTGTGCTGTAGTTTTAAAAGCATACTCGTAATGATGCTCGTAAACATCGTTTACTGGAAATTGGTAATGTTTCCCTTTGCAAAATGTATATAAGTACTTGCTGTAGTAGTGAGCTTGCTGTGCTTTCTTTTCACCAGTTACATCATGGAAGTAAACATGAGTGTTTCTTTTGTTGTAGGAAATAAGATCACTCCAAACAGGGAGCATTTTGAGCATTGCTCCAAATTTTTTTGCACTTTTAGACATGATATTAATTTTTAGTTGTTAGATCAATTGGGATTGCCGTCCCGTTTTGTTTCACAAAAGTAAAAAAAGTATTTGATTTAAACAAGTGTTTTAATCATCATCAGCAACAAATAACAATCTAATAACAAAGAGTGCAATAATCATCAAGTTTGATAACTTTACATATGCGTGAATCGATGGCATTATTTGGAGTCCGGGTATTATTTATTGCCATATTGCCTCTGCTGCTGCTCAAGCTGCTGGGCGTAACAGTTACGGAAAGAATGTCGCTGGGCTGCTTTGTGGTGGGGTTAGTTGTGGCTGGATTGTGGGCTTGGAGAAAAAGAGAATAATTACTATCTTTACTACGGTTTAATATCAAACAATAGCCACTTATGTGGTTGCGCCCTGCCTTCATAGCGGGGCGCTTTCTTTTTGATAAACCTTTTGATCAAAAATTCAACCATTGACTGGGCTCAAAATTGAGCTCAGTCAATTATTATTATATTTTAGTTTCCTGAGTGAAAGTAAAACTGTGCTGTTTGAATTTTATTTTTGTGACGTTTGAATTTTTATTTTCGATTGCTTTTTGCTTTTTATTCATAATGTATTATAGTAAAATAATTTTATAAAAAATTCGTTCATAAATAAAAGCGAACGTTATCCTTCGGGTTTTGTTAATGCTTTTGATTTACCATTTTTACGTACCATATTTGTACCATGAGAGCCTACAAGAAATTCACTATTTTCCTGAGCCAATTCATTAAAGTATTGGCAGAATCATGGAAAACTATCTTCCCTCCCAGAGAAGGTGTATTGACTGAGGAAGGGCGTCGAATATTGTCTAATAGTAAGGATAGGGTAAAGGTATTTGAAGCTATAGATGAATTAAATAAAGGGGAAAAGGATAGTATTGAAGTAAAGACCACCTATGGTCAAATTACATTATTGAAAAACTGAAATTTAATTTAGATTGGATTTTCAATTTTCAATAATATCGATCTTAGGTATAATGATGCTTTATATACCGGGTCATTATTTCAGAAAATTTTATTACTCAGGTCGTTTTACTAAGCAATTAGGTTTTGGAGTATTTGCGGAAAGATTTCTTCAAAATTTATTTTGGGGTTTTGTTGTTCAATCAATAACCCTTTTTTTATTTGTAAAACTCGGCATTTGCAATATAGATTCCGTTATTCTTAAATTCCAAAAATTCTACAATGGTGTAGTAACTTCGGGGGCTATAAACTTTTTGGAAATTAGCCTCCCTTTCATTGCTCTTTACAGTGTTGCTTCACTTATTATTTCAGTCTGTTTAGGCTCCATATCTTACATAATAGTTAGAACATTTCGATTAGATTTAAAGATAAAGGCACTTAGATTTTCTAACAAATGGAATTATGTTTTTAAAGGAGAAAGAGAAGTAGAAATAAAAAAACATTTAGGCCGTAAAAAAGTAATCTTTACTGAAGTAGACATACTATTTGATACAAACAATGGGAACACAAAGCTTTATTCAGGAATGTTAATTGACTATGAATTATCTAGATTAACGTTAGAGTTAGAATCTATTACCATTACAAATGCTAAAAGATACTCCGCATCAAAAGGCGAATTTGTGTCGGTGCCTGGTCATATGATGGTGTTCAAAAACAACAACATATTAAACCTAAACTTTCGATATCGATATCAAGAGAAAAAGGCAAATATTATTAAGGTTAAAAGCAAAATTATTCAAACTACAAAATCAATACTAAGTGTTTCCCTTTTTGCTTTATTATTCTATATACCCATTAAATTTGCAGGAGAATTAAACGTTTGGAGAATTATCGTTTCTGAGTTTATTACATTGGTTTTGTGGCCGTTATTGATGACGGTCTATTCTCTTTTAATTGCCGGGGAGTCTTTGCCTAACGATAATAACAACAAAAGGGCTATTGTTGTTACGTCATCAATTTTTGCAATTATCATGGTATTTTTGTTGTTGATAACACTCGGTTTCTTATAGCCTCTCCTTTCACTCTCTCCTAATCAACCAGTCAGCCCCGGGCAGGGTTGTTTGCTCCGCCACATACCTGTTCCCGTATTCATCCTGCACCATGCCCCGGTCTATTGCATCATACAGCAGCTCTACTATTTCCGGATCTTCCACTTCTATAAAATATTCCTGTTCCCCATCTTCCGTAAAGGAAGCTGCATGTTCGTCCTTCACCGCTAGGTACCGCAGCACGGGGTGCCCCCCATCTTCTACAAAATAAAATTTCATTTAGGTTGGTTTATGCGTTTACAATATCTGCAATCAGTTCTATATTTGTTCGGTCTTTAAAATCTTCGAAAGCGCCCTCCTGCAGCCAGTAATCATACTCGTCTGCATTCAGCACCACCGGCATGCGCTTCTTCGTGTTGTGTATCTCTGCCATCAGTTCGTTGGCCTCTGTGGTCACTATGGATACCGTCCGGTTGCCATCTTTATCTTCTGCCCATATGCCACCCAAAGCGAAAGGATCCTTGCCCTCGGTATGTATTCGATACTTCTCTTTTTTCTTGCCATTTTCATCTAACCATTTCCACTCGAAAAAAGCAGTCACGGGAAGCAAGCATCGGTTTTTAGCTGAGGCTCTGAAGGCAGGTTTCTCCTCAATAGTTTCGATTCGGGCATTCAGGGTTTTCATCGCTATTTTATCATCTTTTGCCCAGAAGGGTTTCAGGCCCCACCTGCCTACGTCCATCACCTCCCGGGCATCGCCGTATATTGCCGGTACCTCCGGCAGACTAAACCCGTTATAGATCACCAAGCCCAGCTCGGCAAACTTATCCGTGCCCACCTTGGTTTTAAAATGGTTTCGGAATCTTTTCTCCTGGTAGTCCACTTCGGTATAGTAACACATTCCCCAAATTTACCACTTCCCACACAAAAAAAAGCCAGCTGTAGAAACAGCCGGCACAAACCAATCCATGAAAAAAACATCTTTAATGTTTACAGGCACTCAAACATCTTTAAAAATTATCCACCCTTGCCAGCCATCCCTTCCTAAACTTCCGCTGCGATTGCTTCTCCGATAGGTCGTACAGAAACTGTCGGCGTTGCGCTTTTAGTTTCAGAAACAAATCACCGGCATAGCCGTTTATAGCATTTAGCGTGCGTACGCCCACAATCCCATCCTCAGTCACACCCACTATACCTTGCACCGCTTTTATAGCTTTCATGCCGCTATGCACGTAGTAATCATACAGTAGGTCGGCGGTGCACTGGCTTTCTATGTAGTCGCCATGCAGCTTGCTCCAAAACTTATAGTAGTAAAACTGCATCACCAAGCTATCCAGTTGGGCATCTTTAATAATTTCATTGTGTTGTAGGGGCTTATGTTTATCTACCGTTTTCCAACCCTCCCATGCCGGGTAGTACTTACGGCTAATACCCATATAAGTTTCACCACCACGGTCGTTAGGTACGTTGGCGTATCCGCCTTCGTACTGCTTTGTTTTGTTGTATGCGTGCTTAAATTCAGCCATTGTATAATTTATTTAGGTATCAAAACATTCCTTTGAACCTTATCATCAGCCCGCAGAAAGCGGCTAATATTACGTTCAATATTGCGCTTGCTATGAGCGCATTTTGCAGTGTCTTTTTTTGCCCTTGGGCTTTGTTTTTTTGTTCGTTGCATAGGCTTATTTGGTGTTGCGCAGCTTTCAGTTTGTCGGCATCGGCTACATATACAGTATCGGTCAGGTAATGCGTTTTTGTAGGTGGGCATTCTACAATCTTACCCTTGCTGTTTATCGTTTGGTAAATGGTTACCGTATCGCAGTCTATCTGTTTGCCCGGTTGGGTAATGGTTACCGTATCGCCTTTTACTGTCCGGGTTATCACCGTATCGTTGCAGAACTGCTGCACCACTTCCGGATAGTAGTAATCAGCTTTTGCAACCTGCTTATAAGCCTTCTTTTGTGTGTAACAAGAGGCTAAAAAAAACAACAGAAAACCTATACCGATTACGGTCAGGATTTTGGCTACTAATTGCAAAAAATCTTTTTCCATAGCGTTTGTTTTACAGGCTTCACAATAGGTGCAGGTTCTAAGGGAGTTACCGTTACGGTATCGGGTGGAAATTCAGCGGCAAATTGATGTAGTACAGGGTCTATGTTCAGCACATAATACCCTTGCTCGCATTTCTCAATACTGCCCTTTATTACGTGTCCGTTGTGCCTGAAAAAGACGGTCAGCACTTCGGGCTTTACGGCTACTTTTTTGACAATAGTCTTGGTAATGGTTTTCGGCTTTACGGCTTCTTTTATTTCCTCCTGCTTTTGCTGTATCACCTTATCCAGCACTTCGCCTTGCCGTTTCAGCCGTTCAATGTCGGGAGGTATGGCTTGGCTGTCTTGTGCGGTGGCAGGTGGTTCTTTTAAGATGACGGCTGCGGCGGTCATCAAAAAAAAGGTTAAGGATAGTATGTAAGCGGCTGTTTTCATTGCGTTGTATTATTAAGGCTGTCCACGGTATTTATTTTCTTGCGGTTTTGTTCCATCAGGTATTGTCTAAAGTCGGCTTCTATTTTGGCGTTTTGCTGCTGGCAGTCTATCAGGTCGGTGCGCTGCTCCTTTTGTTTAGCTTGCAAATCCCGGTATATCGAAACAAGACCTACAATAGCGGCTATGGCTCCGGCAAGCAGGTAAGTGGGCAACTTTTGCGAGGGCGGCAGCTTTACCCATTCCCTTACTATTGTTATGATTCTTGTCATCAGCATTATTCATTTGTGCGTGTTTTGGATGGAAGCAGCACAAGACTATGCCGCTGTTTGCTCTTTTTAACCTACTTCGTTGGCATCTTTTTTAGCAAGTTGGATACCAAAGGCAGCCATAAAAAAAGATAGGATACCACCTTCTTTAAAGAAGTCCACTATCACTTCAGGAATAGTGACTGTACCATTGCTGCTTAGATAAACCAGTACCAAACCTATGCCGGCAAGAGCCACCAACACATTGCGGGTAATAGCTAAACGCTTAGGCGTAGCCTTCAGGAACCCGGCAATCAATTCTAAAATCAGATTGTTTTTCATCGTTATTGTATTTGGGGTTAAGAAATCGGTTATTGAATTATGTATTTAAATTGGACGTACATTCCGTATTCTACGCCTGTTCCTAATCCGGTAAAGGTTAATTGATAACAATCGTTTGTTGGGTCTGCTTTTATACTCACTACCCTATTAGGTTCTCCATTAGTCATGGTTAACACTCCAGTTAAATCATAAGCAGTCTCAAAATCACTGGCAATGGGTAATGTGAAGCCTAAAATAGGATTAGAAAGCGTTTCGTTTTCAAAGGTTAAATAACCGTTTACTGTTACGATATTGCCTGACCTTTGGTACATAAATCCTTCAAAAGTCACTGCACCACCAATGGTAGTAATTGCTGCTACTTCACTTGGTGTATAGGTGCCGTCATCTATCTTCAGCATTGCTTTTACTTCTGCTATAGATAGATTTTCGGGATCACCAGAACTTAACTCATCTCTACCTTTTATGGTTAGAGCTGGCATGTCATCCAATTTGGCATTTGTTACCGCATTGTTTGATATTGTGGTTGTATTACTGTTAGCTGAGGCCGTCACATCGCCTGCCAAGGCAGCCCTTTGAAATGAGGTGCCATTAAGTGTTATAGAGGTACTACCGGAATAGGTATTGTTATTATCTGTCCATGGCACGTTTACAACGCCTTGACCAGCACTGTTTACTTGTAAGGAGTAAGTCCTATTGGCAGTGGATGATACTGAGTTAGCAGCAGTAGGTTGTATAGTGTTACTACCTAATTCAATTCCTCCCAATGTGGTTGCAGTTGCCTGTGGTATAGAAGTTAAAAATCCTTGTGCCGTTACCCATTCACGAGTAGCTATTCGGTACCAGCTAGAAGGAGTTGTAGAGTTGGTGGTTTTGCGGAAAAGGAAAGCATCATCGTCGGTACCTGCCCCGAACCAATCAAATGCATACCCATTGCCCACATTATAATAGCTGCGGAATAAAGTACCGCCTGCTGTTGTTCCCGGGGGCATATTGGTACTTGTTCCGGGTGCCCACGTTACAAAGGTTTTATTTGGTAGAGTATTAAGGTTTAGGGTTTCACTTGTTAAGCCTGATCCATTAGCCGACCCATTACCCACGAAGGGTGCAGTGCTTATGTTACCTGAGTGGTAATTTTCCACCCATGTGCTCCAAGTAGAACTACCGGGTCGGTAATGCCGGGTGAATGTTCTTACTATATCCCCAGCATTAATGGCCTGAACTTTTTGAGTTGTATAATTTGCTGTCCCACTTTTCTCTATAATAACTGCTCCCGAAGAAGTTGTGGGGTTACCGGTAGCAGAATTTGAAAAAGAGTATAATCCTGGGGGGACATTGAAGGCTGCATCCAAATCATCCAAGGGTAATGGGGCTCCGGTATTGGAAGTATTGCCTAATCCGAATTGCCTATAATCACCCCAATTGAAAGCAGTATTCCAATTAGTTTGGTCTGTTGTTGTTGGTAAGTGGTATCCACTAGCAATACCTACGTTTAAGGAACTATTCCCGGATTGGTTTGCGGTGAAGGTAGCTGATCCTGTTAAACCGGTTCCTGTAGAAAGGTTAAGTGTACCATCATTAACTGTTGGAATAATGGGTATGGTTTGAGTTGATAATTCGCCAAGATTATTAGCAACCACCATTCTAGTGCCTGTGCCTGCAAGTCCAGAAAGCCTAAATAGTCCGTTGTTTGTAAGAGTGGATATTACACTACCTGCATTATTTACTATGACGAAATTATGCTTGGTGTCAGTTAATCTGAATTGTATACCCTCATTGGGGGAACTTAATGTACTACCGAAAATCAATCTAGTATTACCTTCAGCATCCTGATAATAGGAATCATTTTTAAATCGGAAGTCCCATACTCCGGAAGATGTTTTATTTCCAGTTAGGCCTGTTTGAGATGTACCTGTTGTCATATAATCAGTAGGCATAACTGGTATGGCTTGTGTGCCCAATACACCAGTACTACTAGCTGTAACCATCCTAGTACCAATTCCGGATAAAGCAGCCGAAGTAATTTCTCCACTATTACTTGCTATACTTACAACATCCGCACCCCCTGTGCTTCGGAAATTAAAACTCTGGGATATAGCAGAGGCCTTAAAAGATACCGCATGTGCTGATGATGTTGCTCCAAAATAAATCTTCTGGTTACCTTGATCATCAAGGTACCAATCATTGTTTTTAAACCCGAAATGCCATATACCAGTAGATGTCTTATCTCCTGTCAATCCTGTTTGGGTGGAATTGGAAGTAATGTAGTTAGAGAAATTAGCTGTTGTCCATTCCCTAGTGGCAATCTCTAACCAATCGTTGTATCCCTGAGGATCTTCTGTTCTGAAACCCAGCCTGTGATCGCCCCCACCATGGCCACTATTGAAATAAAATTCTAATGAGTTACTACCCCCTAATCTTTTCCAGGAAATAAAGCCACCGATATTTGCCCAAGATGGAGCGTTGGTTGCCCAACTTATTGTGCTTAATGAATTAATGGCACCACCATTTGGAAGTAGGATATTTAAGTCATTGCCTGTTCCAAAAACATTACTCATAATTAAGTTGCTGGGTTTGTAGTAATTCCCCAGCATATTTGTGGTATCCGAGATATTTAATTTATTATCTAGTGCCCCCTGCAAGCCATCCACATTGCTGATGATGTGGTTGTGTGAGTCGTCTAGTACCTGTGGGTTTGGATACGAACCAGATAAATCACCTCCTGCTGTCCCACTTGGTGGTAGTGATGTGGGTTTGTTTTGTATAAAGGCATCCCCAGAGGCTGCATTCCAATCCGATTGAACGTTTACCTCCGCACCTTCGGCAATGCCGTTTAACTTTGTTTTATCCGCAGCACTTTGTAAGCCTGCTAATACCGTAGTTACCCCGGGAATTGTTACTCCGGTACCATTATCATTGTTGATGGTTACCGTGGTTCCATTTACTATTCCCAGGCTTAAATTGGTTTGTGGAGCAGTAGGGCTTAATAGTTCTTTCCAATTAGTGAATACACTAGCAGGCTCTTGCGCCAAAATGAAACTTTTACTTATATCAGTTCGTATGGCCACATCCCCTTGTTCCGCAGTAAGGGCCAACATAGCTGCTTCGGAAGCCACTACATAGGTATTTACGATGGCGATAGCCGGAACTTGGCTACTGGTTAGTTTACCAGTAAGATCCAATGTGGCCACTCCGTTAACTGCCCCTTTCTCTGCAAGTGGTATGTAGTCATTTACGATGTTGGAAACGTAGTTTACTGTGGCTTGTGTACTAGGAAAAGTAGTGGTATTGGGGCTATTTAGATTTTGTACCTTATTACTTAGTTGTTCAAACAGAGCTCCATCTGCATCGGTTAAATAATAGGCCAACATATCCACTGTATCCACGTATAACATGAAATTAGCCCCATCTGCATCCGTGAGGTAATACTGCATCATATTGGCCGTATCGAGATACTTAACTCCATTGGCAGTGAATACTGGATCTGTTTCGGTATAAGAGGTTAAATAATTTTGAGAAGTTACCCATTCCCGTGTTGCAATTTCCAGCCATGTATTGGGGCCTGAATTATCCAATGTCCTAAAGCCTAATTTGGATTCAGACCCTGCATGACCATTGTTATAATAAAAATCAAGGCCGTCTGTTCCAGCAGTATTTCGAAGGGAATAGAAACCTCCAAATGATGCCCATGAAGGACCATTGGTTGCCCATACCGCAGTGGAATAACTACTTACGTATCCTCCGTTTGGACGGATGATATTTAGGTCATGGCCTGAACATGTAAGGGTGGTGGATAATATGCTGTTCTTATGGAAATAATACTTTAGCATATTGAAGGTATCCGAATGTTTTAGCCTATTGTTTATGGCAGTTGCATAAGGGGCTAACATGGCAGGAGTATCTGCAATATTCAGCTTATTATTTAACCCGGAATAGATATTTGCTTTTGCCGTATCCAGCTGATAATGGGTTACGAATAGTGTACTGTCAGATGAGCTGAAAGGTTTGTAGTAAGTGCCATCGAACCAATATAGGTGGCCATCAGAAATATTCCGGACAATATCACCATTTGTACCCATGAAAGAAGTCGTGTCTCTTTCGGGAAAAACAATCATGCTATCCACATACAGCCCACCTCTAAATCTATTTACACCTTTAGGAGATCCTGTAGGCGGGTAAACAGTTTGAGCATCCGCGCAAAAGCTTACTAATGTAAAAAGCACTAATAATATCCTTTTCATTAATTACTATTTTTTATTGTTGTTAGTACAATTTTTTGGCCGTCAAATAATCCTCCCATAGATGAGAAATCTAGATCACCTGTTAATTCATTATGTGTAATCCCGGCTTCAAATAAATCAACCGGTACATTGTCTAAAAAAATCATCCCGTATATAGTTACATCTATCAACCCCGAATCCTGAACAGAATTACCTACTGGCTTTAGAACATATCCCCCGGGAGCACTTCCGGCACCAATAAAGTATCGGAGAGTAACAAAGTCATTTGCTACAATGAATTCACCAAGCTTGCCCTGAATGATGGTGAATGATGAACCAACTAAGGCTTGACTTCCTCCATTATTGTTGGCAATACAAAGAATGATGTCTTCTACAGATACTGATCTACCATTTACCCCTCCAATCTTTCCTGCTTCAGATACTAGCCATGTCTTACCCTTTACTGCTGCTGGATAATTAGGATTACCACTACAATTAATTAGGCTTGGCACAAACCATTTGTCCGCATTGTTAGCCGTTATTTGACTTTGTAAAGCTGCATCTGCAGTATCCATTTGGCCCTTGTTCACTGCCTCATTACTTGCATCTGCTGATGGTACTACTGGAGATTCTATAAATGATTTTACCCCATTTATAGTTTCATCTCCATTTTTGTGAACTACTTCAGTATCTAGCGCAAAATCATTTAGGCTATTAATTATCCCGTTGATAATAGTTACCAGTGCCGAAATCTCTTGATCAACATACTTTTTGCTTGTTGCCTGTTCGTCGATTGTAGGTAATGCTATAGGCAATATTGGGATGTCAGAAAATGTCTTAATTCCGTTTATCGATTCATCTCCTGTTTTGTGTACAACCTCACTATCGATTGCCAAATTCTGAAGCTCTAGGTTGATATCATTTATTAGATCGACAATGACGGTTATCAAGTCATCAACATACTTTTTATGTGCGGCTTGATAGTCGCCAGATGGTGCGTAGTTAGGCAATACTGGAAATGTTCCGAATGTTTTTGTCCCTGGAATTGTTTCACTACCAGCTTTATGAACCACATCAGAGTCATTAGCTTTGGTTGACAATAAAGCGTTGGTTTCTGAAATTGTG
>Ga0079224_100007205_pt1 | contig 14879 bp, 16 predicted proteins | sample Stecom2015_FD_80414 | JGI IMG/M metagenome (GOLD analysis project Ga0079224, IMG submission 80414) | Agricultural soil microbial communities from Utah to study Nitrogen management - Steer compost 2015 | ecosystem: Environmental > Terrestrial > Soil > Agricultural land | place: USA: Utah...
CGCTCAGCCAGGCGCGGCGCTCGCACAGCGCGAGATCGTGGAGCGTCTGCGAGGTAATCAGCGTCATGTGCCTGGTTCGGGCCGCCGGTCCAGATAGATCTCGTATAAGCGGCGGATGTGTGCCGCTGGATCGGCGTAGTATTCGTCGGGCGAGATATCGAGCGGCAGCGTGTGGGTCGCGGGCTTGACCACCGGGGCGGATTCTGCGAAGCGGCGGATCACCTCGGCGTGCGGCTTGAGCGAGCCATCCGGGCGTACCAGCCCGAAGAATCGCTCGTGAATTGACTCGGCGCATGGGGGGCGGTCGTACAGCTCTGGCACATAGTCAGCGTAGCACCAGATCATTGCGCCGGTCGCGCCGACCTGTACCAACCGGGGCAGCACCGCCGCAATGTAGTCAGCGAACGCATCCTCAGAGGCCATGAACTGATCGCGCGGCTCCCCGTATGAGGTCCACTCCCACACCTGGGACGGCTCGCCGGGCGCGGCGGTGCAGCCGCCGAATTCTTCCATCAGCGTGGGCTTGCCGCACAGCGCAGTGGTCAGCGCGCAGGTGAATGGCACGAAATCGGGGTCGAGCGGGTTGTCAAGCCATGGCACATACATCGGATAGCTGTGCATCACGGCGATATCGGTGATCGCGTACGTGTCGTCAATGCGGAACGGTTTCGCGCTGAACAGGCTGGCCGAGTGCAGCCCACACGTCACCGGATGCGCTGGGTCGATCGACTTGATCAGATCGGTCATCTCGCGAACCCACGCACGGCCCGTCTCGCGATCCGGTGGCAGGGCGAACAGGTCCGGCTCGTTGCCGAGGTTCCACATCCACACGCCGGGGTGCTCGCGCAGCGCGCTGACGACCGTGCGCAGCAGCAAACGCTGCGCGTCGAGTGCGGTCGGATCGGTCAGCATGTTGCGATAGCCGATGTCCACCACCTCGCCCCCGCTGACGAGCTTGCCCGGCGGCATGGGCGGCTCGTTCTCGTCCAGCAGCCAGCGTGGCGCCCAGTTCGGCCCGCTCATGTGCCCGGTGAAGAACGTGACATCCAGCCCCAGCCCAAGCTCGGCGGCGATGTCACAGACGGTGGTCAGATCGCGTAGCCGTTCGGGTGAGACGGCATCCGGCGTAGGCTGAAAATCATCCCACAGCAGGAAGATGCGCACGATCTGCATCCCCAGCGACGCGATTTGGGCGAACTCCTCGCGGACTTCCTGGGCGTCAAAATCGGACCACCAATACATCGCCTTGCGGCGCGGCCAATAGTTTACTCCGAGCACAAAGGGCTGTGACATCGTGTACCCCCGTTTGGTTGGTTCAGGCAGTTTGTCACGAAACGACGCGTGCCGTACAGGTCCGATATGAGCATACTGCGCTGCCCACGATCGCGCCACGCGGCGCCCATCGGCGTCAGGAATCGGTATAATCTCGGCACAATGACGACAACGACCAAGAGGTGAGCATGGAAAAGGCAACGCTAGGCGGCGGGTGTTTCTGGTGTCTGGAGCCGATCTATGATGCGCTGAAGGGCGTGCACGAGGTGATCCCGGGCTACGCGGGCGGAGACGTGCCCGCGCCCAGTTATGAGCAGGTGTGCACCGGGCGCACCGGGCACGCGGAAGTTGTGCAAGTCACATTTGACCCGGCAGAGATAGACTATCGCGAGCTGCTGCGCGTCTTCTTCACGATCCATGACCCGACGACGCTCAACCGGCAGGGCGCGGATGTCGGCACGCAGTACCGCTCGGTGATCTTCTATCACTCGCCTGAACAGCACCAGATCGCGGAAGAGGTGATCGCCGAAGTCGCACGTGAGGGGCTCTGGAACGACCCGATCGTGACGCAGCTTGCGCCCTTCGAGGAATTCTATCCGGCTGAGGAGTATCACCACCGCTATTTTGAGCGCAACCCCTTTCAAGGCTATTGTCGCGTGGTGATCGCGCCGAAGGTGGCCAAGTTCCGCCAGAAACACATGGAGCGCCTGAAGGCGTAGCGCCCGCATTCAGCAGGCGGGGCGCCGCGCGTGCGGTGGCACGGCAGGCGGCGATGATTCCGGCTCTGGATGGCTGCCGCTCGTATCGTCAAATAGCGGCGGCAGGCCCCACGCCGCGCGCGCCTGGTTGCACCGCTCTAGCTCGTCCGCCGAGAAGTGCAGCGCCCCCCGCGACCATTTCACGCCGAACTCTCGGCAGGCAGTGGGGCGCTGCTCGTAGATGGCGCAGCGCACGCTCTCGCCGACACATCCAACCAGCGCGGCGCAGCGCGGCTCCCGCTGGTTCGTGCCTTTCATGCAGCGCATCAGCCCGTTCAAGTCTTCGGTGAGCGCTACTGGTACGCTGCCGGTTGGCGCGTCATCTGCCTCGGCCCAATAAAACGAGACGCGAAAATGGGCGCAGCAGGCGCCACAGGTGACACACGGATTGTCGCGTTTCATCGCCATGCTTGGGGTGCTCGTCGGCCAGGACGAAAGACGGCGCTGTGCGCGCCGACATTTCAATTGTATGCAAGTTTGCGACGGTGTAAAGAGGGTTTTCGCCGGTGAGCGGCGCGCGACGCAGGGTTGCGACGAGCCACGCCGGGGATAAAATCTGCGCGGTGGTACGCGCGGCACGCTGCATACTTGCACGAGACATCACAGGACAGAGCTGGTTGTGAATCGCATTTTACGGTCGGGGATATTCCAGCGGTTTTGGGCGGTGGCCGGGGCGGTCAGCGTCCGCACGAAGGTGCTGGGGATCGTCCTGGGGACAGTGATCCTGCTCGGTCTATTCGCGATCGTGCAGGTTCGCCGCTCGATGTGGATGATTCTGCAGGAAGAGGTCGAGCGGCAGGGGCTGGCGATTGGCACGTATGTCGCCGAGGCGACGGCCCCGCTGTTGGACGGAGCCAGCCGCCAGAGCCTGAATAGGCTGTTGGAAGATGCGCAGCGGCACTATTCGGACGAGCGCCACAACACCGAGGTGACGTTTATCGCGCTGTACAACCGCGCGGGCAAGCTGCTGGCGCACTCGTTCGGCGTTGGCACGCTACCGGTTGAGACGGCGCGGCTGCTGACCGTCCCGATTGACTCCGACCATCGAGCGTCCTGGTACGACGCGCAGGACGATCGAACGCTGCTCGTCTCCGAGCCGTTCACGACCGAGACCGGGCGCGAGGCGGTGGCGCGTATCGGCCTCGCGGATCGCGGGATGCGCGCCAGTGTCAGCCGCATGACACGCCAACTGCTATACACAATCGGGATCATGTCGGCGGTCGGCATCGCGGCGGCGGTCTTTTTGACGTGGATTATCACGCGCCCGATTCGCCATCTGGTGCACGCGACGCAGGCGGTTGCGGCGGGCGATCTGTCGCAGCATGTCACGCCCTGGGCGGATGACGAGATCGGGCGGCTGGCGGAGTCGTTCAACCGTATGACCGACGCGCTGGCGCAGGCCGCCGCCGAGCAGCAAGAGCGCGCGCAGCTTCGCGCGGAGTTCGTTAACCGGGTGATCGCCGCGCAGGAAGATGAGCGCAAGCGCATCGCGCGCGAGTTGCACGACAGCACGGGCCAGTCGCTGACGTCGCTGCTGCTCGGCCTGCGCCGCCTGGAAGAAGCCGCTGAACTGGAAACGCTGCGCGATCGCGTGGACGATTTGCGCGAGATTGTTAGCGCTAGCCTCGACGAGGTGCGCCGGCTCGCGTGGGAGTTGCGCCCGAGCGTGCTGGACGATATGGGGCTGGTGGCGGCGCTGCAGCGCTATGTAACTGACTACCGCGAGCGACACGGTGTGGCGGCAGATTTCCTTACGCACGGGCTGGACGGCAAGCGCCTTCCGCCCGAGGTCGAGACGACGATCTACCGCATTGTGCAAGAAGCGCTGACGAATGTCGTGCGGCACGCGCGCGCGCAGAACGTTAGCGTGATGATCGACCGGCGCGAGCGCAAAGTGTTGCTGGTGATCGAGGATGATGGCGTGGGGTTCGATCCGGCGCAGATGGTCGATGGCCCGCGCCCGCACCTGGGGCTTTACGGGATGCGCGAGCGGGCTGAACTGCTCGGCGGTAAGTTCACTGTCGAGTCTAGCGCGGGGCAGGGGACGACGCTCTTTGTGGACCTGCCCATTGAAACGAGTGCGAGCACGCGAGAGGTCCGGCCTCTCCCGTTATCACAAACCGGATCTTGAGAAGGAAAGCCATGAAGACACGAATTCTGCTGGCCGATGACCACGCGATCCTGCGCGCCGGGCTGCGCTTGCTGATCAACGCGCAGCCGGACCTGGAAGTCGTCGCTGAGGCGGATAACGGGGTGAAGGTCCTGTCGCTGGTCCAAGAGGCGCAGCCCGATCTGATCCTGCTCGATCTGACGATGCCAGGGCTGGGCGGGTTGGACGTGCTACGCGCGCTGAGGCAAGTGTCGCCGGAGAGCCGCGTGCTGATCCTCACTATGCACGATGACGAAAGCTATCTGCGGCAGGCGCTGTCGCTGGGCGCGGCGGGCTATGTGCTGAAGAAAGCGGTCGATAGCGAGTTGCTCAACGCGCTTCGGGCAGTGGCACGCGGCGAGACGTATATTCACTCTGCGATGATGGGCAAGCTGCTCAACGGCGGTGAGTCTGCGTCGTCCGGTGCGACCTCAGACGCAGATGCCGGCGATCCGTGGAAAGCGCTCAGCCAGCGCGAGGCGGATGTGTTGCGGCTGGTCGCTCTGGGGCACACCAATGCCGAGATCGCTGACCGACTGGCGATCAGCGTGAAGACCGTCGAGACGTATCGCGCGCGCGGCATGGAAAAGCTCGGGTTTGCGACGCGAGCGCAGCTCGTGCGCGACGCGCTGGAGCGTGGCATGCTCGACGAAACGTAGCGTGTCGCCATCGTGTGTCAGGTTTTCCCCCGCAACATGGCGCAAAGTCTGCCGTTTTCCCTGACCTTTCCTGCGGCAATAAGGGGTTTTCCCCGCTACAAGCGCCCCGGCGCGTGCCCTATACTGGTGTCATCAAGTGAAGAGAACTTCTTCAGGGACACAGGGAGACACCAATGGCTACCATTTCCGCAACTCGCAACCGCAACATTTCGATTGAGCAGTCTTCGATCTTCCAGCGTCTGTTCACAGATCGCCGCGCGGCGCTACTCTGGCTGCCGGTCCGGATCTGGCTCGGTTTGCAGTGGTTTGACGCGGGATCGCACAAGATTACGGAAGCTGCGTGGATGAATGGCGGTGTGGCGCTCAAGGGCTTCTGGACGAGCGCCGTTGCCATTCCCGAGAACGGCCGCCCGGCGATCGCGTTTGACTGGTATCGCTCATTCTTGCAGACGCTGCTCGATATGGAAGCGTACACCTGGTTCGCCAAGCTGGTTGCGATCGGCGAGGTCATGATTGGGATCGCATTGATTGTGGGCGCTTTTGTCGGGGTGGCTGCGTTCTTCGGCGCGTTTATGAACTGGAACTTCATGATGGCCGGTTCCGCCAGCACGAACCCGCTGCTGTTCGTCGTCGGGATTGCGCTGCTGCTGGCCTGGCGTGTCTCCGGTTACATCGGGCTGGACTATGTCCTCTTCAATGCGCAGCGCATTCGCAACTGGATCGCCGCGCGACGGGAGCAAGCGCCCAGCGGCGCCTGACACACCCCTTTCCTGGACCCTGTATCGCCGGACTGTTCGCAGCCCGGCGATTTTCTTTTTGGCGGCTTGGCGCGCGCCCGAAACGCGACTACACTCACCCTCTGCGCCGCGAACTCAGGGGACGAACGACGATGACCGAGGACGAACTCACGCTTGAAGAGCAACTCCGTATCCAGCGCGATCAGCTTCGGCGCGGGCACAGCATCGGGATGCTGCACTTGCTCAAAGGGTTGCACGACCGGCTTGGCGTGCCGCTGGTCGAGGCGCTGGAAGACCTCGCCGCCGAGAATGCGCGCGCCCAATGGAGCGCCGTCGCCGCACAACAGACAAGCCACACCATCGAAGACCTGATCGCTGCCTTATGGGAGCCGCTGCGGCCATACGGATTTGAGTACACGACCGAGGCGACTTGCGAGACGGTGCGGCTCCGCTGCACGCGTTGCCCGCAAGCCGAGATCGCGCAAAACGTTGAGGGTGGCGCGCCGCTGCTGTTCGCGATGACTTGCGCGACCGACCCGCACATCGCCGCCGCGTTCAATCCGCGCATCGGCCTGCGCCGGACGAAAACGCTCCTGCAAGGCGATGACTACTGCGAGTTTGAGTATTTCTATCGCGACAAGGAGCCGCGATGAGAAGCGCGACGAATAAGTGCGGTTGCTTTACGCCGCCAGATCGAGCCGCCGCAGAAGCTGCGCGTTGATCGCGACGATCACCGTGCTGAGCGACATCAGTAGCGCGCCCACTGCCGGGGAGAGCACAATCCCCACCGGCGCGAGCACCCCTGCCGCCAGCGGTAGCGCGACGACGTTGTAGCCGGTCGCCCACAGCAAGTTCTGGATCATCTTGCGATAGGTCGCGTTGCTCAGCGTGAAGATATTGACCACGTCAAGCGGATCGTTCTGCACGAGGATAATGTCTGCGGACTCGATCGCGACGTCCGTCCCGCTGCCAATTGCGATCCCGATGTCGGCGCGGGTGAGCGCGGGCGCGTCGTTCACGCCATCGCCCACCATCGCGACCCGCTTGCCCTGCCGCTGAAGCTCCGCCACCTTCTGATCTTTGTGCTCCGGTAGCACTTCCGCAAAAAACGTGCTGATATTCAGGTCTTCGGCCACCGCCTGCGCGACGTCGCGGCTGTCGCCGGTCAGCATGGCGACCTCGACGCCCGCCTCTTGTAAGCGGCGGACAGCCTCGCGGCTCTCGGCGCGGACAACATCTGCCAGCGCAAAGGCAGCGACCGGGGCCGTCTCGTCGATCAGGTAGACGACCGTCTGCCCCTTGCTGCCCGCGCGCTCGCCAAACGCCTGGAGCGTGTCGGGTAGGGTGCTGTTGAGCATCTCGAGCAGGCGCGGCCCGCCGACGTAGACCGCCCGCCCGTCGTGCTGCGCCTGGATGCCCCGCCCCTTGATCGCCTCAAAACCGCTGACCGGCGGTGGCTGCAGACTGCGTTCCTCGGCGGCGCGGCGGATTCCGCGCGCGATCGAGTGCTCGGAGTCGCCCTCAACCGCCAGCGCAAGCGCGAGCGCCCGGTCAGCATCCCAGCCTTCGACCGTCGCCTGATCGACCACGCCGAAGCTGCCCTCGGTCAGCGTGCCGGTCTTGTCGAAGATCACCGTGTCGATCTCTCGCGCGGCTTCCAGCGCGAGCCGGTTGCGAACGAGAATCCCGTTGCGCGCGCCAAGTGAGGTACTGATCGCGACCACGAGCGGGATCGCCAGCCCCAGCGCGTGTGGGCAGGCGATCACCAGGACGGTGACGGTGCGCTCAAGCACGTCCAGCTCCGCGCCGACCGCGATCAGCCACGCCACCGCGGTGATCGCCGCGACTGCCAGCGCGACATAGAACAGCCAGCCCGCCGCCTTGTCCGCCAGAATTTGCGTGTCCGATTTGCTCTGCTGCGCTTCATCGACCAGGCGCATGATGCCCGCCAGCGCGGTTTCGTCGCCGGTAGCCGTCACGCGCACGCGCAGACTGCCGTCCCCGTTGATCGTCCCGCCGATCACCTGGTCGCCCTGTTCCTTGCTGACGGGGCGGGACTCTCCCGTGACCATGGCCTCGTTGATGTCCGAACGCCCCTCAACGACTTCGCCATCGGCGGGCACGCTGGCGCCCGGACGGACCAGCACGACATCCCCATGCTGTAACGCACTCACCGGCACCGTCTCGACCTCGCCGCTATCCGCGACGCGCTCGGCGGTGTCGGGCATGAGTTTCGCGAGCTCGCTCAGCGCGCCGGACGCCTGCCGCACGCTGCGCATCTCCAGCCAGTGACCGAGCAGCATCACGACGATCAACGTCGCCATTTCCCAGAAGAACCCGGTGTCCGGCGCGACGAAAGCTGCGAATAGGCTGTAGACGAAGGCGACTGTGATCGCCAGCGAGATCAGCGTCATCATGCCGGGGCGGCGGTTGCGTAACTCTGGCACGGACATTTGCAGAAACGGCACGCCACCCTAGAGGAAGACCGCGATCGCGAAAACAGGTCCAACCCAGCGATCGCCGGGAAAGTCCGGCATTGAGAAGCCGAACCAGTCTTGCAGCATCGGGCTGAACAGCAGCACCGGAATCGTCAGCAGCAGGCTCACCCAGAAGCGGCGGCGGAACATTTCCTCATGGCCGGTGTGGTCTACGTGCGCGCCGTGCCCGCCCGCGTGCCCCGCACCGTGATTGTGCTCGTGGCCGACGTGACGCGCGTCTTCGTCGTGGTGCGGCGCGGTGCCGTGCGCAGCGTGATCCATCGCTTGCCCGTGGAGCGCATCGCTCGCTACAGGCGCGTGCCCGGCGTGGTCATGCGCGTTGTGATCGTGCTCAGTGTTGGCGTGGTGACGGGAATGATCGGGCATGGCGCGCTCCTAAAACTCGCACGGGCGGGCGTGTAGATAGATTGTAGAAATGTCCGGCGGTGAGTGGCACAGGGCCGCGTCAGGCATGCATCACGCCGCACTCCGGCGCGTCCCAGCCGAGGCGCGCGTGGTCGGCCAGCAGCGCGTCGATGTTCCGGCTGATCTCGTCGGGGTAGGGCGCGGTTCGGCGCGCGGTGAGATCTGCGAACGAGTTGACGCACTCGAAGATCGACGCCAGCGCACCGCGCGTTTCGTTGACCATGAACATCATGTAGTGGATGCGCTTGGTAGAGCGATCGAGCAGCCGCGTGTAGACTGCGATTGTGTCGCCCACCAGTACCTCGCTCAGATAGTGGATGTGATGCTCCAGGTCGTAGCCGCCGGTGCCGCGCTGCGCGTGGAACTCCGGCGTGAGACCGAGCCGCGCGGCGAGCGGATAGCCCGCGTCGTCGTACACCGCGAGATACCAGCGCATGTTCATGTGCCCGTTTTCGTCTTCATATTCCGGCGGGATCACAACGCGATAAGGCGTGCCGAGCGCGGTGATATCTTCGAGCACAACGGGGTGTGGTTTCATGGGCGTGGCGTCTCCTTTCGGCGGGTTAGCGCAGCGCGTCTGCGATCGCGGCGGCGTTGTGGCGCATATAGTCGAGGTACGTCCCGGCGCCGTCTTCCGGCGTGCTGAGCGAGCCGGTGTAGAGCGGGACGAGCGGAATACCCGCTTCTTCGGCGATCTGCGCGGCGGTGGCGTCGCTGGCGGTCGGCTCAGTGAAGATCGCGGGCACGCCGCGCGCCTGGATCGTCTCCACCAGCGCAAGCACCTCGCGCACCGATGGTTCGGACGTGGTGCTGCCGCCGGGGATGATGACGCCCGCCAGCGACAGCCCATACCGCTCTGCGAAATATGTCAGCGCGACATGGTTGGTTACGATTGCGCGGCGCTCAGCGGGAACGCTGTCAACTAACGCGCGCAGTTCTTCATCGAGCGCCGCCAGCTCGGACAAATATGCCTCAGCGTTGGCGGCATACGTTTCGGCATGGGCGGGGTCAAGCTCGCTCAGCGTGTCGCGGATCATCAGCGCCCACAGCGCGGTGTTGGCCGGATCGGTCCACACGTGCGGGTCGCACGATCCGGCTTCGTGCGCGTGATCATCCTGCGCGTCTCCCCCGCAGGGCAGGGAGTAGAGCATACCCAGCACCTCGCCGTCTGCGTCGGCCCGATCCCCAAACGCCTCGTCGAGTGTTTCGTGGTGCGCGGCGCAGAGGTCTTGCCACGCGCCGGGCGCTGCTTCCGCGTGTTCCTCATGGTCATGTTCAGGCGGCGCAAGCGCATCGCCTGTGATCACGGGTCGGATCGGCACGCACTGCGATACCACGACGACGCGATCTCCGGCGGCTTCTTCGACCACTGGCAGCAGCGTCTCCTCGTAATTCGCGCCGACGACCAGCACGCGATCCGCATCGCTCAGGCGCACGACATCCTGCGCGGTGGGGCTGTAGGTATGCGGGTTCGCGCCGAGCGGCATCAATGAGCGGACCGTCGCGGCGTCTCCCGCGACGCGTGCGGCCACGTCTGCCAAAATGCTGAAGCTGGCGACGAGCACGGGCTTCTCGCTTTGCGCCTGTGCCATATGTGGCGTGAGGCTCACAGCGCCGGGTATGAGCGCGCTCAGCAGCATCAGAATCACGAGCAAGCGGTAGAGCATGGTGTCGAACACTCCTGTCGTCCGGTTTCCGCTAAGTGAAAAACTTTTTCAATACGAGATTGTAGTGATCGTGCAGCCTGATGTCAAGACAAAAAGAGCCCCGGAAGGGCCTGAATGGAGTGTCTTCCGGGGGTGCTCTACTGAGGGATATGTTTATCAGTTGCGCCTGACCGGGTGGCGGCTGACTCTGCGGGCAAGCCGCTGCACCGGGCGCACCATAATCGTGTACAAGCCCGAGCGAATCGCCGCGTTGTGCCAGATGTTTTTCGCTCCGGCCCATTGGTAGCGCGGATCCAGGCACTCTTCCGCAAACTCAACTTCCGCCTGCGCGCCAAAGAACCGGGCGAGGGCGGTCAGCGTTTGATGCCAGAACCAGTCCTCGCGCTTGAACCCGTAGATCCGCATCATCACTTCCCAAAACGGATCGTTCGAGCGCAGTAGTGGCTCCACCTGCGCCACCGTCACACCGTTTTCTTCATACGCGCTGAACGTGATCATCCCGGCGAACATGTGCCCCTGCGGGTTCATGAATGTGAAACAGGTCTCGTCAGAATAGATGACCAGGATGCCGGTCGACATCTTGACGCCCACCGGTGACGCGATGTTCAGCACGGCGACCTCTCCCGGCGCGATTCCGCTGAGCGGTGCGAAAAAATGGTTGCCCTGCGGCCAGAAACTGGCGAAGTTCTGCCGCCAGGTCTGGATTACGCTTTCGGGGGACAACGCCACCCCGACAAGGCGCACGCGATAGCGCTTGTGATACAGCGGGCCGAAGCCTTGCAGCGGGCCGACCAGGTGACGGCCCTGGACATTCAGGTTCAGCGCCTCAACCGGCATGGTGCGCACTTTCAGCGCGCCGATCGCCCGCGCCCAGAAGGCTTCGTCCCGGGGCTGTGATGCGGTTTCAGGATCGGTGGTCATTGGCGTTCCTCTCTGTCAGCGACGGTTGCCCGGGTCGGGCGGCTAGAAACCAGCCAGCGCGGCCAGCGCCTCGGCTTCGGTGGGATAGATGCGGATCGCTTCGTTGAGCCGGGTCAGCTCGAAGATGTGCCGGTAGTGTTCCTTGAGCTCGACCGCGAGCAGCCGGACCTTTGCGCGGTTGGCGCGGATCAGCAGGGTGACGAGCAACCCGATCCCGGAGCTGTTCATATAGTCCAGCCCGGCGAAGTTGAGCACGACGGCGCGCGCGCCCTCTGTCGTGGCACGCAGGTAAGTGTCCATCAGCATCGGCTCGGCGAACGCGGTCACTTCTCCGCGAATGTCTAGCGCGCTGATGGTATCGCTGAGGCGGCGAAGCTCGATGGTGGCATTTGCTGGCATCATAGCGTGATCTCCTGGAGTAGTCAGTGTAGTCGCTGGCGAATCAATGTGTGTTAGCTGGCGGCAAGCCCTCGGGCGAAGGCCAGAGCGCTGCGTTCGTCTTCATAGAGCGGGATGAGATCCGACAGCCGCGTGATCTCGAATATCTCGGCGAAATGCGGCGCGAGGCCGCAGGCAATCAGTGTGCGGTGATCCCGGCGGGAGCGTTTCAATAACTCGACCAGAAGCGCGATCCCCTGGCTGTTGATGTAGCGCATCTTGCGGCAGTTCAAGACAATGGTTGGCGCCGTCCCGGCTGCGGCGGTTTCGTAGGCCGCGAGCAATTCTGCTGCTCCCGCAGCGGTGACTTCGCCCCACAGGTCAATCACGGACGCGGCGCGGCGGTCGCGTACACTTGCTTCAAGCGCCATCAGCATCATTTTCCCCCTGACTCATTTCATCGAGGTTGAGCATTAGCTCGATCGTGTGCTGGTTGGGCGATTCGACGATGCGCATCGAATCGACCATACTCTTGATCAGGAACAACCCCCAGCCACGCGGCGATTGCGCGCCCGCCAGCTTGGCTTGCAGGTCCGGCGCTTCGGCGGTGGCGTACGTGCCGCTGGCGCCCCGATCGGTGATCGTGACTCTGAGCGCGCTCTGTGACACGGCGACGTCGACCTCTACCGGCAGGCTGGCTTGATACTGGTTACCGTGCTCGATCGCGTTGAGCGCGGCCTCAGAGACGGCAGTGTTCAGGCGGTCCATCTGCTGGGGCGAGAGCTTCAGCACCTGCGTAGCCTGCGCGACGCGTTCCATCACGCGGCGCTCGTTGCCCGGCGCGCTCGACAGCGCGAACGCAGCGAGCATCGTCCAGCGAGCATCCTGATCATCTTGACCGTCCGAGCCAGCTATCACGCGACACCTTCTTCCTGGCGTTGAAGGGTGAGCAGCGTCACATCGTCTTCCTGCTCCCACCCCGGCCCAGTGAAGGCAGCCAGTTCGTCGAGCAGGTGATCGAGCAATGCCTGCCCTTCCCGATAGCCGATCAGCGCATCGCCCAGCGGCCCTTCGCCGAACATGGCGCCCGCCGGGTTGTGCGCTTCGGTCAGGCCGTCGCTCAGAAACAGCAGGCACTCGCCCGGCTCGATGGTGGTCTCGAACGTGTCGTAGGTCATTTCCGGGAACAGACCCAGCGGCATCCCGGTCGCGCGCAGATGATCGACCTGCTCGCACGTGCGCCGGTAGGGCAGGGTGTGCCCCGCATTCGCGTATTGCAGGCGCCCGGTCTGCGGGTCGAGAATGCCGCAAAAGACGGTCACGAACATCGGCGCCGGGATGTCTGGGACAAGCTCGTCGTTCGCGTGCGCCAGAATCTCGCCAGGGCTGTCGAATTGGGACGCGGCGGCGCGGACAATCGTGCGCGTCGAAGCCATCACCAGCGCGGCTGGGATCCCCTTGTCGCTCACATCTGCCACGACGATTACCAGCCGCCCGTCTGGCCGCTCGATGAAGTCGTAAAAGTCACCGCCAACTGCGCGCGCTGGTCGATAGTGCGCCGCAGTCTCCCATCCGTCGAGCCTGGGAAGTTGCTGGGGAAGCAACATCTGCTGGATGCTTCCGGCGACGCGCAGCTCATGCGCCAACCGCTCGCGCTCCAGCGCCTCGATGCGCTCGTGTTGTGCGAGTTGGGCGACGCGCAGCGCGGTCGCAGCCTGGCTGGAAAGCGTGCCTAGCAGGCGACGGTCGTGCCACGAATAGCCTTGATCGCTGCGGCGCGGTCCGAGGTTCAGCAGCCCAACCAGCTCGCCCTGGCTGACCAGCGGCACGATCAGCGCCACACCCGCGTCACGCAGCGCGCGCACAGCAGGTGACTCGACCGGCAGGCGATCCACTTTCGTCACGTCCGGGTTTTGGACGAGATATTCGATCAGCGCGTCGTCGGCTGCGATCTCGTTGGTGAGCTCGGGCGCCAGCCGGACCCATTCGAGCGTCGTCATCGGCGGCTGGCGACGAGCGGGCCGCTGCAGCCAGCTACGCAACCCTTTGAGTGATTGGAGTGAAGGAGCCGCTGTCACTTTCATCCCTGTTCCTCGCGCGCTGAACGAGAGACATCCGGGCGCTTAACCATCCACAGCGAAACGTGCGAGGGATGAACCGCTTCGTCTACCACGGCCATCAGCCCCGCCGTCAGCCGGTCGAGGTCGACCTCGCTGCGCAGGCGCTTGCTGAATGCGGCGAGCATCTTCTCAGCGTCATACTTGCTGCGGTAAAACCGGCGGTCGATCAGGTCCTGTATCCGATTCCGCAGCGGCGCAAAAAGCGCCACGATCGCCAGCGTCGAGGTCACGATTGCCAGGCTGGATTGCTGCCCGGCGAGCTGTCGAAGCGCGTATTGTAGGGCCAGCACGCTGCAGACATACGTTACGCCGAGCACCGCCATCAGCACGCCGTAGACCAGCGTGCGGTTGATAATTGGATCGATCTCGTACAGCCGCTGCTTGAGGATCGCGATCCCGATGGTGGCCGGGATGCCGATCGCGGAGCCGAATACGACGAAGGAGAGGATCGCGCTCCCCGCGTAATACTTGCCGGGCAGCGACCACGCGCTCATCCCGGCGGCAAACGCCACGCCGATGATGACACTGATATATGCCAGCCATTTCACCTGATGCCGCTCCGCGCCGGTGGCACGGCGATAGCGCAGCACAATCGACAACGCTGCACCCAGGAAGCCGAGATAGGTCCCGTATTCGGCCAGTTTGAGCGCGACCTGCGCGGCGCGCGGCCAGGAGCCGTCTCCCGGAGTGCCGTCAATGAGCAGCGCGGGCTGGGCGATGGCGATTAGCGTGCCGAGCAGCACGCTCAACACTGCAAGCCGCATGACCCATCGTCCGAACGGCGCAACAAGCTGCCCCGCCGGGTAATAAAGCAGAATGAGCGTGAACGGCAGCGGCGGCATCATCATCAGCGCGAACCAGCCAGACAGCCACGCCGCGATTTCCCCGCCCGGCCACTGCCCTGGCTCAACTGCACCGGCGCGCACCGTATACTGCCACGACATATCGTGCAGCGCGATCATGATGCTCATCGCCAGCGCGAGCCAGCCGATCGGGTTGTGTGGCTTGCGGGTGGCGATCAGCAAGCCGACGATCGCGTACGCCGGGCCCGCCGCCGGGATCAGAACGGACCACCATGCGATCTCAAGCACTAGGTCCCAGCCAGTCAGCCCGAGCGACTCAACGACGCCGGGCGTGTTCCACGTGCGAAAGAGGAACGAGGCGACGACTAACGCCATACTCAGCGCCCACAAGACGCGCGCGTTCCGCGCCGTGCGAAAGCGAAGAGCAGTCGCCCCCGTCATTAGGCGCCCCGTTCCCACTCAGCGACCAGCGACGTGCCGAGCGCCTGCCATTGCGCCGCCAGCGGCATCAC
>Ga0079224_100007206_pt1 | contig 14878 bp, 8 predicted proteins | sample Stecom2015_FD_80414 | JGI IMG/M metagenome (GOLD analysis project Ga0079224, IMG submission 80414) | Agricultural soil microbial communities from Utah to study Nitrogen management - Steer compost 2015 | ecosystem: Environmental > Terrestrial > Soil > Agricultural land | place: USA: Utah...
CCGTTCCCGCTACCCTCGACCACTGTGAGCTTCGCAGGCTATGACCTGATCGTTGTTGGTTCCGGATTTTTCGGCCTGACGATCGCAGAGCGCGTCGCCAGCCAGCTGGACAAGCGGGTGCTGGTGTTGGAACGTCGTAACCACATCGGGGGCAACGCCTACTCGGAGGCGGAACCCGAAACTGGTATCGAGGTGCACCGCTACGGGGCGCACCTGTTCCACACCTCGAACAAGCGGGTGTGGGACTACGTCAACCAGTTCACCGATTTCACCGACTACCAGCACCGGGTGTTCACCAAGCACAAAGGACAGATCTACTCGTTCCCGATGAACTTGGGGCTGCTGTGCCAGTTCTTCGGGCGTGCTTTCACCCCCGACGAAGCCCGTGCGCTGGTGGCCGAGCAGGCGTCCGAGATCCGCACCGAGGACGCGCAGAACCTCGAGGAGAAGGCCATCTCGCTGATCGGCCGCCCGCTGTACGAGGCCTTCGTGAAAGGCTACACGGCCAAGCAGTGGCAGACCGACCCCAAGGAGCTGCCGGCTTCCGTGATCAAGCGGTTGCCGGTCCGCTACACCTTCAACAACCGGTACTTCAACGACAAGTACGAAGGTCTCCCGGTGGACGGCTACACCGCCTGGCTGAAGCGGATGGCCGACCACCCGAACATCGACGTGCGGCTGGAGACCGACTTCTTCGCCGTCCGCTCCGAGCTGCCGGACGTCCCGGTGGTCTACACCGGTCCGCTGGACCGCTACTTCGACTACCGGGAAGGGGAACTGGGTTGGCGGACCCTCGACTTCGAGCTCGAGGTCGTCAACACCGGGGACTTCCAGGGCACGCCGGTGATGAACTACGCCGACGAGGAGATCCCGTACACCCGGATCCACGAATTCCGGCACTTCCACCCGGAGCGGGAGTACTACCCGACGGACAAGACCGTCATCGTGCGGGAGTACTCGCGGTTCGCCGAGACCGGTGACGAGCCGTACTACCCGATCAACACCCCCGAGGACCGGCGCAAGCTGGAGGCCTACCGCGAGCTGGCCAAGCGGGAGGCCAAGGAGCGCAAGGTCCTCTTCGGTGGCCGTCTGGGCACCTACCAGTACCTGGACATGCACATGGCCATCGGGTCGGCTCTGAGCATGTTCGACAACAAGATCGCCCCCTACTTCACCCAGGGCCGTTCGCTGGACGGCTCGCTGGAGGACTGACGTGACCGACCGGACTCCCCGAGAGACCAGTGCCGAAGCTGCCGGCGAGAGCAAGTTGAGTGACGTGACCTCGATGCGTTCCGGTACCAGTGACGTGCCCGCTGAGCAGGTGCTGCAGCGGGTGGTCTTCCCGCGCAACGAGGACCCGCTGGACGTGCGGGCGCTCTACCTGGACGAGCCGGACCCGACCAGCACCTGCACGGTGCTGTCGCGGCGTTCGGTCGAGGTCGCCGCGCACAGCAAGGTTTCGTTCGCCTCCTACTTCAACGCCTTCCCGGCCAGCTACTGGAAGCGCTGGACGAAGGTGGACGAAGTCGTGCTGCGGCTGAAGGTCCGGGGAGCCGGTCGGCTCGACGTCTACCGCTCGAAGCCCAACGGCGACAGCGTGCACCTGGAGGGCACGCCGGTGGCCAGCGAGGACTGGACCGCGTTGGAGTTCCGGGTGTCCCTGACCCCGTTCGAGGACGGCGGTTGGGTCTGGTTCGACGTGTTCACCAACAACTCCACGCTGGAGATCGACCAGGCCGCCTGGACCACCGACCTGCCGCTGCCCCGGCAGAAGGTCGTGGTGGGCACCACCACCATCCGCCCGTCCGACTGCGTGGTGGCGCTGCAGACGCTCGGCGAGGACCCGCAGGTGATGGACGTCGTCGAGCGGGTCGTGGTGGCCGACCAGGGGCCGCAGAAGATCCGGGAGACCCCGGGCTTCGAGGTGGCCGCCGAACGGCTGGGCGACAAGCTGCAGGTGATCGAGCAGGACAACCTCGGCGGCTCTGGCGGGTTCACCCGGGTCATGTACGAGGGCGTCTACAACTCCGACGCCGAGCAGGTCATGGTCATCGACGACGACATCGCCCTGGAGCCGGACGGCGTGCTGCGGGCCAACGCGTTCGCCCGGGCCGCCTCCCAGCCGGTGATCGTCGGTGGCCAGATGCTCAACCTGCAGGCCCGGTCCCGCCTGCACACCATGGGCGAGGTCGTCGACCTGGGCGGCGCGATGTGGCGGGCCGCCCCGGGTGCGGTCACCGACCACGACTTCGCCAAGAAGCCGCTGCGGAAGACGCCGAAGCTGCACACCCGGGTGCACGCCACCTACAACGGCTGGTGGATGTGCCTGTTCCCGCGCGAGGTGATCGAGAACACCGGCCTCCCGCTGCCGCTGTTCATCAAGTGGGACGACGCCGAGTACTCGCTGCGGGCCGGTGGGCGCGGCTACCCCACGGTGACCCTGCCGGGTGCGGCCATCTGGCACATGCCGTGGACGGACAAGAACGACGCCACCGACTGGACGGCGTACTTCCACATCCGCAACCGGCTGATCCTCGCGGCGCTGCACAGCCCCGAGGACGTGTACAAGAACTTGATCAAGCAGGGCCTCAAGCTCACGCTGCGGCACCTGCTGTCGATGGAGTACTCGACCGTGGCGGTGCAGCTGCGCGCGATCGAGGACTTCCTGACCGGTCCGGAGCACCTGTTCGGCAGCCTCCGCACCGCCCTGCCCGAGGTGCGCGAGCTGCGCAAGAACTACGACGACGCCAAAACCCTGCCCTCGGCGCGGGAGGTCCCGCCGCCGAGCGCCGACCCGGTGATGGCGGAAGGCCTGCTCAAGCCGCCGGTGAACCCCGCGGTGATCGCGCTCCGGGCCTCCAAGGCGCTGCTGCACAACCTCAAGGAACCGGAGAAGGAAGCCGCTGAGCGGCCGCAGTTGAACGTCCCGGCGGCTGCCGCCCGCTGGTTCCTGCTGGGCAACCTGGACAGCGCGACCGTGTCCAACGCCGACGGCAGCGGTGTGGCGTTCCGGCGCCGCGACCCGGAGGAATTCCGCCGGCTCGGGCTGCGGGCGCTGGCCACGTACAAAAAGCTGGGGCAGCAGTGGGGCCGGATGCGGGCGGCGTACCGTTCCGCACTGCCCGAGCTGACCAGCGCGGAGTCCTGGAAGCAGGTCTTCGACCAGAAGTGACCCCCGAATCCCCCCGGAGACGATGTGGCTGAGGAGCTGAACACCGCGACTGCCCCCGAACCAGTCGCTGCACGATCGGAGCAGGAGCAGCCGGCGGTGACCCCGGAAACCGTTGCGCTGCGCAAGGTGCAGGGAGCGCTGGCCAAGCCGCCGGTGGTCAAGACCGCCCAGGCGATGTCGCTGTTCGGGGAGCACGCCATCGGCTGGCTGGCCATCGGAGCGGTCGGGGCGCTGGCCGATCGCGAACGCCGGGGTGAGTGGGCTGCCGCAGCGGCCGGCGTCGCGGCAGCGCACGCCGCCTCGATCGCGGTGAAGCGGGTCGTTCGGCGCAAGCGCCCCAGCGACCCGGAAGTCAAGGTGCTGGTAGGCACTCCGAGCAAGCTGAGCTTCCCGTCTTCGCACGCCACGTCCACGACGGCGGCCGCCGTGCTCTACGGCGGGCTGACCGGCAAGAAGCTGACCCCGGTGCTGGTGCCGCCGATGATGCTCAGTCGGCTGGTGCTCGGCGTCCACTACCCGAGCGATGTGATCGCCGGTTCCTCGCTTGGTGGGTTCGTGGCGTGGGGCGTGCGGAGACTCATCGAACGGCGGAGGAACCGTGGCTGACAACAAGGAGACCAGCGCAGCTGTCAGTGAAGAGTCCGATCCCAAGGCGGAGGCCACCGACCGCGCCCAGGCGGAGGTGAACGTGGCCGAAACCGATGCGGAGGGGTCGATCGGCTCCGAGCCCGGCGGTGAGGCGCTGGAGGCGGAGAAAACCGAAGACGTCAACGACAAGGCATCGGACGCGTACCACGCCAAGGTGACCGCCAAGGCCGGCACCGCGTCCGGGCTGGCCATCGGGCTGGTCAAGGAGCTGCGGCCCAAGCATTGGGTGAAGAACATCCTGGTGCTGGCCGCGCCGTTCGCCGCCGGTCAGATCCTGGACACGACGATCCTGCTGGACTCGCTGCTGGCGTTCGTCGTGTTCTCGATGGCCGCTTCCGGCATCTACTTCATCAACGACGCGATCGACGTCGAAGCGGACCGGCAGCACCCGACCAAGCGGAACCGCCCGATCGCCGCGGGGCTGATCCCGGTGCCGGTGGCGTACGCGGTGTGCGTGCTGCTGCTGGCGGGCTCGCTGGCCATCTCGGCCGTGGTCAGCATGCAGCTGCTGGCCGTGATGGTCGTCTACATCGGGGTGCAGCTGGGCTACTGCTTCGGGCTCAAGCACCAGCCGGTGATCGACCTGTGCATCGTGGCGTCCGGCTTCCTGCTGCGGCTGGTGGCCGGTGGTGCGGCTGCCGAGCTGCCGATCTCCCAGTGGTTCTTGCTGGTGACCGCGTTCGGGTCGCTGTTCATGGTGGCCGGCAAGCGCTACGCCGAGGTGAAGCTGGCGATGGAGACCGGCGCGAAGATCCGCAAGTCGCTGAAGGCCTACTCGCCGTCCTACCTGCGGTTCGTGTGGGCGATCGCGGCCGCCATCACGATCATGTCGTACGCGCTGTGGGCGTACGACATCCGCGAGCTGGAGCAGTCCCGGTGGGGCCTGATCTCGATCATCCCCATGGTGATCGCGATCCTGCGGTACGCGGTGGACATCGACAAGGGTGTCGCCGGGGAGCCGGAAGAGGTCGTGCTCAAGGACAAGATCCTGATGGCCCTCGGGGTGGTCCTGGCGGGCTTCCTGTTCTTGGCGTTCTACCTCTGACAGGAGTCCTCGAAGCGCCCGGTCGGGTTTCCGGCCGGGCGCTTCTTCGTCGCTCGGGGCAAGATCGGTCGGGGACCGGAACTCCGGTGTTCACCTGCCCATCACCGCGGAGAAGATCTTCTTTCACTATTCCGGGGAATTGTGGAAGGCCCGAGCTGATGGAGGTTGTCGTGCCTGAACCCGTGTCTAGGCGCAGCGTCCTGCTGGGCGGAACCCTCGTCGGTGCCGCTGCCCTGTCCGCGTTGAACCCGCTGCCGGTGGCCGCACTGCCCGGTGCGGGAGCGGCTCGGCGCGGCGAGGTCTTCACCCTCGGCGTGGCGTCGGGCGATCCCACCCCGGACGGAGTCGTGCTGTGGACCCGGCTGGCGGTGGACCCGCTCGCCGAGGACGGCATGGGCGGAATGCCGAACAAGGCGATCCCGGTGCAGTGGGAGATCGCCGAGGACGAGCGCTTCAAACGCGTCGTGCAACGCGGGGAGACCGAGGCCGTCCCGGAGCTGGGCCACAGCGTGCACGTCGAGCTGAGCGGGCTGCAGCCGCACCGGGAGTACTTCTACCGGTTCCGGGCCGCCGGCTCCCTCTCCCCGGTCGGCCGCACCCGCACCACCCCGGCCCCCACCGCGATGGTGCCGCTGACCATGGCGTTCGCCTCCTGCGCCCAGTACGAGCACGGCTACTTCACCGCCTACCGGCACCTCGCCGAGGAGCACCCGGACCTGGTGCTGCACCTCGGCGACTACAACTACGAGTACAAGGCCGGGGACTACGTGGCCCCCAGCGGCAACCCCCGCGACCACGCCGGCCCGGAAACGCGGACGCTGGCCAACTACCGGCAGCGGCACGCCCAGTACAAGACCGACCCGGACCTGCAGCACGCGCACGCCGTGGCGCCCTGGGTCGTGGTGTGGGACGACCACGAGCTCGACAACAACTGGGCCGACGAGATCCCGGAAGAGCCCAACGAACCGGGGCCGGACTTCCTCGACCGCCGCCGGGCGGCCTTCCAGGCCTACTACGAGAACATGCCGCTGCGCCGGGCCCAGATCCCCAAGGGCATCGACATGCGGCTGTACCGCCGGGTGCACTGGGGCGCCCTGGCGACCTTCCACATGCTCGACACCCGCCAGTACCGGGACGACCAGGTGGGCGGCGACGAGTTCAACACCGACGACCCGGAGCGGCTCAACCCCGAGCGCAGCCTCACCGGGGCCGAGCAGGAGCGCTGGCTGCTGCGGGGCTTCCGCAAGTCCCGGGCCCGCTGGGACGTGCTCGGCCAGCAGGTCATGTTCTCCGAGATCGACTTCACCGTCGGGGAGGGCCGCGGCTACAACCCGGACGCCTGGGACGGTTACGTCGGTTCCCGCCAGCGGGTGGTGCAGGGCTGGCAGCAGGCCGGGGTGCGCAACCCGATCGTGCTGACCGGTGACGTGCACGCCAACTGGGCCAACGAGATCCCGAACGAGGACCGCACCGGCATCGTCGGCACCGAGCTGGTCACCACCTCGATCACCAGCGGCGGCGACGGCTCCGCCGAGCTGGGCGAGGAGGAGAAGGGCTACCTGCGGGAGAACCCGCACGTGAAGCTGCACAACAAGCAGCGCGGGTACGTGCGCACCCAGTTCACCGCCGACCAGCTGCGGGCCGACTTCCGGGTCGTGCCCTACGTGTCCAAGCCCGGTGCTCCGGTGGAAACGCTGGCGTCCTTCGCGGTGGAGGACGGGAAGCCCGGTTTGCACCGGTTGTGAGCTGACCGGGCCAGCAGGTGGGTCGGGCGGGCTGGCCGGTCGCTCAGCCGGCCAGCCCCAGCTGCCGGGTCACCCGGTGCGCCATCTCGATCGCGTAGCTCTGGCCGCGGTCCTGCGGGTAGATCTGGGACATGGTGGCCAGCGTGACGCCGGGCAGGTGGGTTCGGTGCCCGGGGATCAGCGACCGGTACTGCGGGGTGACGATCGGCTGGGCGAAACCGGCCTTGGAGAACTGCCAGTCGAGGATCCAGGACCTGTCGAAGTCCGGGTTCAGCTTGCGCAGCCACGGGAGGTAGGCGTCCAGCAGCTCCTCGGGCGGGGTGGTGAACCGCCAGTCCTCCCGCGGCACGTAGTTGCCCACGTAGACGATGTGCCGGCCGCCGTACTCGGCCGGGCTGACCATGTTCGTGTGCTCCACCACCGCCAGGAACGGGAACGCGGTGTCGTTGATGTTCAGCCAGTAGTAGGGGATCACGCTGCGGTCGCACTCCAGGATGAAGCAGGTGGCCCCCAGGTACTGGTTGCGCCACAGCACATGATCGGTCGGGATGCCGGCGGCCTCGGCGAACGCGGTCTGCGGCACGGTGACGATGACGTGGTCGAACTCGTAGCTGCTGTCGTCCCCGGTGCGCACCACGACGCTGCTGCCGGGTTGGCTGATCGACGCCATGGGCTTGCCGAACTCCACCTTCCCGCCCCGCTCGGTGATGGCTTCCAGCAGCGCCCGGTACACCTGTTCGAAGCCGCCGCGCAGATATCCCAGCTCGAAGGTGCGGTAGTGGATGCGGGCCCACAGCCAGGCCATCGAGATCTCCTCGGCGTGGTCCCCGAACTTCCCGGTCAGCAGCGGGTGCCAGATCAGCTCGGTGACCCTCGGGCCCGCCCAGCGGCGCATCCAGTCCAGGGCGCTGACCGAGTTGAACCGGGCCCCGTCGCGGACGGCCTTGAGCACCGCCGAGGAGAAGCCGAAGCGCAACCGGTCCACCGTGGAGAAACCGGGGAAGCGCAGCATCTCCAGCGGCGTGCCGAAGTCGTGCAGCTCCCCGTCCAGGTAGATCCCGGTCCTGGGCTTGTGGAAGACCATCCGGTCGGCCAGGCCGAGCTCCCGGATCAGCTCCAGCATGGCGTGGTCGGTGCGGAAGCTGTGGTGGTAGAACCGCTCCAGCGGGGTTCCGTTGACCTCCACCGACGCCGCCAGCCCGCCCAGTTCGGTGGAAGCCTCCAGCACCGTCACGTCATGGCCGGCCTTCACCGCGTCGAACGCGGCGGTCAGCCCGGTGGCACCAGCCCCGACAACGCCCAGTTTCATCGGAAACTCCACTTCTTGTTGACCGTGTACTGGAAGAGCAGCACCACCGGCAGGGACAGCGCCTTGACCAGGTTGGCGTTGATGCCCAGCCAGCCGGAGAACACCTCCAACAGCAGGAAGGTGAGCCCGATGCCGGCTGCCCCGACGGTGTAGAAGCGCAGCGCACGCAACAGGATCCGGTCATGCTTGCGGAAGTTGAAGAACGCGTTCAGCAGGAAGTTGTTGGTGATGCCGGCGGTGGTGCTGACCGCGTTCGCCACCTGCTCGTGCCATCCGGCCACGTTGAACAGCAGCAGGAAGAGCGCGTAGTCCAGCAGCACTCCGCTGGCGCCGATCAGCGCGTACAGCACGAGCTGCCGGCTGACCAGTCCTCGACCGAGGGTGCGGGGTTCAGTCCCGGTCATACCGGATCACTCTGCGCACGACGTACAGCGGACGCCGCTGGACTTCGCTGTAGATGCGGCCGACGTAGCTGCCGATCACCCCGAGCGAGAGCATCTGCACCCCGCCGAGGAACAGCAGCGCGACCATCAGCATGGTCCAGCCGGAAACGGTGACCTCCGGGAAGAAGAGCCGCAGGGTCAGCGAATAGCCTATGCCCAGCACCGCCAGCACGAGGCTGAGAAAACCGATGCGGGTGATGAGCTTCAGCGGAACAGTGGAGAAGCTGGTCATCCCGTCGGCCGCCAACCGGAGCATCTTCCGCAGCGGGTACTTGGTCTCGCCGGCCACGCGCGGCGCCCGGTCGAACAGCACTTCGACGTGCCGGAACCCCATGGAGGCGACCATGCCGCGGATGAACCTGCTGCGTTCCCGGAAGCCCCGCAGCTCTTCGGCGGCCCGCCGGTTCAGCAGCCGGAAGTCCCCGGTGTCCACCGGAATGTCCACTTCGGTGCATCGCCGCAGGATCCGGTAGTAGACGTGCGCGGTGAGGCGCTTGAACGCGCTGTCCTGCCGGGTCCTCCGGCGAGCGGAGACGATTTCCGCGCCGGCGACCCAGGCGTCGAGCATCTCCAGACTGACTTCCGGGGGATCTTGCAGGTCGGTGTCCATCACGATGACCGCGTCCCCGGTGGCGTGGTCGAGGCCGGCGGTGATGGCGATCTGGTGCCCGAAGTTCCGGGAGAAGTCCACCACCTGCACCCGCGGGTCGTTCTTCGCCAGGTCCTGCAGGATCTCCAGGGTCCTGTCGCTGGAGCCGTCGTTCACGTAGATGAACTCGTAGGCGAACTCCGGTCGCTGGGAGATGGCCTTGAGCAGTTCCTCGTGGAAGGTGCGGATGCCCTCTTCTTCGTTGAACACCGGCAGCACGTAGGACACCAGCGGGGGCGGTGAATCGGAGCGCTGCTGCGGGACCGGGGCCGGGGCTTGCTGGCGGACTGGTTCGCTCATGTCTACTCCCCTCGCCAACCCCACCGGGTTACGGCAACGCGGTGCACGTCGTACCCGTCGGCCGGGTACGGGTAATCGACCTTGACCAGGCGTCCCCACTCGGGGTACTCGGGGCGGTCGGTCACCCCGGGAAGCCGAGTGGGGATGTCGGTTTGCTGCCCGGTTTCCACGACTCCGGCGAAACTGCCGCCGATGGAGCGGGTGTAGGCGGCGGTGCCGCCGAAACCGAGCGCCGGGGGTGAAGTCACCAGGTAGGCGGGAGGTTCCACCAAGCCGGAACCGACTCGCGGCATGTCCTGCAGGCACGGGGCCGACCAGGTCATCGACCAGTCGACCAGCACCGGGCCTTTCCCGCGCAGGTACTCGGCCAGCGGGACGGCTTCGCGCACGCGCGGAGCGGCCACCGCGACCCAACCGCCGGGGTCGGTGGTGGCGTCCACGGCGCGGATGCGCACCCGGTCCGTCCCGGGCGGGATTTCCCGCGCGGGAACCGGGAAGTCCCGCCACGCGGGGTTGTCCTGGGGCTCGTCCTCCACCACGTGGTCGGTGGGGTAGGCGGGGATCTCGTCCGGGTCCAGGTGGGTGTCGTCGAGCACGCGGGAGCCGATGACACCGGACGGTGAACCGTATTCCAGGACCACCTGGTTGCCGTCACCCGTGCGGCCGGCCGCGGGCACCGCGAGCTCCTGGTCGTCGGCCAGCGGAGGGAGCGCGAACCACCCGGTGGTGAGCCTTCCGGTCGACAGTGGACTCCCGGCCAGGCTGCCCCAGACGTGCTCGGTCCCGCCGGGCGGCGCCTCGGCGTAGCCGCCGCCCGCGTCGAAGCCGACGGCCTCGGCCGGCCCGTCCGGGCGCAGCACCCCTCCGGGCACGTCGGGAGTGACCACGACGTGGTCGGCGATTCCGCAGCTGCCCCGGCCGGACAGGGCGGCCAGGTTCTGCGCCGCGGTGGAGTAGCTGCCGGACTGGCGCAGCGGGGCGATGGCGAAGGAGAACAGCACCAGCAGCACGCCCGCCGCGACGGCCGCCGTGCCGACGACCGCCGGGGCCCGGACCAGAGCGCGCCGGAAGTCGCCCGCCGCGCTGGAAATCGCCAGCACCGCCCCGGTGGCGACCAGCCACAGCAGCGGGTTGTTCAGCGGCCGAACCGGTTGCTCGCCCCACGGCACCCCGTAGTGCGAGTGCAGGAACCAGTTGTTCTTGCCCGCGAACGACAACGCCGCCGCGAGCGCGGCCAGCACGGCGCTCACCGCGCCGCCGACCAGCACCACCCGGTCCGAGCGCAGCTGCCGGGCGGCCACCGCGACCAGCACCGCGCTCGTGACCAGCGTTGCCGCCCCGATCCCCGCCAGCGCGCCGAAGTAGTGCGTCCACTTCGACGGGGTGAGCGCCATCAGCAGCAGGCTGAGGCCGAACACCACCGGTGCCGCGTGGGCGTGCCCCGCGGTCAGCCGGTTCGCCCCGCGCAACAGGACCAGTCCGCAGTGGACGGCGAGCACGGCGGTCAGCAGCACCGGCAGGCGCCGGGCCACGTCCCCTTGCGAGTCGAAGCCGAGCAGGTACTGGTAGCGCAGGATCTCCTGGAACCACGGCACGTCCGGGCCGTAGTGCTCGTGCAGCCGGGTGGCCGCGGCGGTTCCGGCCAGCGACTGGTCGGCGAACATGGCGACCACCCCGGTGGCGCCGATCCCGGCCAGCAGAGCTGCCGTCGGGACGGACAGCATGCGGCGGATCGGCCCGGCCAGTGCGATGAACGGGGCGATCGCGGTGATGCCCATGGCGTTCACCGACACCGCCAACCCGGCGGCGAGCACGGCCGCCCCCAGCCACGCGGTCCGCTGCTGCTGGACCGCCTGCAGCACCGCCGCGAACACCGCGGTCAACAGCAGCGCGGCGAACGGTTCCGGGCGCACCCCCAGACCGAACGGCAGCCACCAGGCGAGGAACGCCACGGCCGCCAGCGCCCGGAACCAGAATCGCCGGCTGTGCTCGGGCAGCAACGGCCCGAGAACCCCTCTGCTCAACACCAGCCAGGTCAGCAACCCGGCGAGCACGCTGGGAACGCGCAGCACCAACGGGTTGGCGCTGAGCGCCGCGACCGGCTCCAGCAGCCGCTGGGCCAGGGTGAACGGTGCTTCGGAGGCGTTCTCCCAGCGGTAGTAGTTGCCGACGTCCCCGGTGTGCAGCGCGTTGCGGATGGTCGTCCCGGCGAAGGAGTCGTCCGCGGTGACCGGGCCGAACACCCACCAGCCGCCGAGCACCGCCAGCAGCGCCACGTCGACCAGCAGGCGGAGCGGATGGCCGCGGGGACGGGCGGTCCGCCGGCGGCGTCGGCCGCGGTCCTGCGCCACCAGCAGCGCGAACGCCACCGCGGCCAGGACGAGTTGCGCGGTGATGAGCGAGCTCTTCGCGGTGGACGGGGAGTTCTCGAACCAGTTCGCCGTCCGCACCCGCACGTCGATCCCGGTGGCCTGCTGCGGGGTGAGGTCGGTCGCGAACACCACGACGTCCCGCACGCGTTCCCCCGGCAGCGCCACCCGGTGCGCGCCGACCTGGGCGGTGCTGCCGCTCCGATCGGCGTCGATGGTCACGTCGCAGTCCGGGCCGGCCGGCACCCGCAGGGCTTCCTTGCCGGCGAGCAGCACCAGCACGGTGTCCCCGGCGGTGGTGACGGCGAACCCGTTCGTCGGATGTCCGGGCAGGTTGCTGGACACCACGGTGGTGGGAACGCCGCGTTGTAAACCGGCCCGCACCACGGGGCACGGCACGTGGACGTGCACCTGGCTCGGGTGGTAGGGGACGAGGAACGCCAGCGTGCTCTCCGGGGGTTCGCCCTGCCGCGGCCAGGTGACGGTGACGTCGTCGGCGACCACCGGTGCGAACGGGACGAGCAACCCGGTCAGCAGGGCCAGCAGACCCACCGCGATCCCGGTGGGCCGCTGCCAGCGGCGGCGCGGTGCGGAAGCGGGCGGCGGGGCGGCCGCGGGTTCGACGAGCCCCGCCGAGGTGTGTCCGCTTCCGCCGTCCGGCACTGTCCCCCCCTGGTTGACTCGAGCCCCTGATGTGCACCCAAGTTTCAGACAAACCAGGCGAACATGCAGATGAAGGACGCTTCCGGGGGGCTTCAGGTCCCGGGGAAGGGGTAACCGGGGTCGCCGGCGGCTCCACCGATCTGCTGACGGTGTTGCGTGGTCCGGTAGGCGTCGCGGGCGTGGTGGTAACTCACCGCGTACACCCGGCCCCACGGCACTCCGGGAGCGTCCCGCAGCCGGCTGGGAAGCTCGTAGCGGTGGGAGACCAGCGGCACACCGGCGAAGACCCCGCCGACGTTCGGGTCGAACGCCATGGACCGCTCCCCGGTCGGGGTGGTGACCAGCAGCAGCGGGCTCTGCGCCGTGCCGCCCGACACCCGCGGGTACTCGGTGCGGCAGGGGTAGAGGAAGCTCACCGGCCAGTCGATCAGCACCGGCCGCTGCCCGTCCAGCACCCGGGAGAGCGGCACGGCATCGCGCACCACCGGGGAACTGACCTCCAGGTACCCCTGCGGGTCGACGGTGTTGTCCGCGGCGCGCAGCCGCACCAGGTCGGCCCCCGCGGGGATCTGCGCGGCAGGCACGGTGAGCAGCCGCCAGTGCCCGAAGCTGCGCCAGCCCGGGTTCCGGCCGTGCTGCGGGTCGTCGTAGGGCAGGTCCACCGGCGGCGGGTCCCGCAGCTCCCGCGCCCCGACGAGGCGCACCGGGCCACCGCTGCCGGTGCCGAACTCGACGGTCAACCGGTTGCCGGGGGAGATCCGTCCGTTGACCCACACGGCCAGCAGCTGGGAGTCGCGCAGCCGCGGCAGCCCGAACCACTGGGTGGTCAGCGAACCGGTGGTCCCCGAACCGGTGGCCCGGCTCGTCCACACCTCTTCGGCGGCCCTGATCCCGCGCACCGCGCCGCCCGGTGGCCGCAGCGGTTGGCCCGGCCCGCTGCTGCGCAACTCCGGTTCCGCCGGCGGTCGGCCTCCCTCGGCGAACCCGTTGAGCTGCGCGGTCCCCTCGACCGGGCGCAGCTGGCTGGCCAGCGGCAGGACTTCCACCTCGTCCTCCAGCCCGCAGCCCTGCCCCCGGGCGGTGAGCCAGTTCGCCCGGGCCACCGAGAACCGGTCGCCCATGCGCAGCGGTGCGGCGCTGAACGAGCCGAGCAGCACCACGACCGAGGCCAGCGCGGCGGTGGCGAGCACCGCGGACGGCGCTGACGTCCACACCAGACCCTCCGCCCCGGTCCGCTCGGACCGGTCGTGCCGGGTGGTGAGCAGGAGGACCGCCAGCGCGGTGACCGCGCCGATCCCCAGCCACAGCAGGGGTTTGTCCAGCGGCCGCACCGGGGTGTCCGACCACGGCATCGCGATGTCCGAGTGCAGCCACCAGCTGTTCGGGCCGGTGAACGCCAGGGCGGCGGCAACTGCCGCACCGCAACCGCCCACCACGCCCAGCACCCGCACCTGCTGCGGGGGCCTGGTCCGCCGACCGGCCCGCACCAGCAGCACGACGGTCACCGCCAGCAGAGCGGGACCGAGCCCGGCCAGCACCCCGAAGTGGTGCGTCCACTTCGACGGGCTCAGCCACAGCGCTGCGAACAGCGCGCCCGTGGCGCCGGCCAGCAACGGCACCCGCGGCATCCGGGCCCGGTGGTGCAGCTGCCGCAGCGCGCACGCGGTGGCCAGCGGCAGGGCGACGAGCACCAGCAGCACCGCGACCCGTTTGCCGGCCGACCCCCAAGAACCGGGGCCGAGCAGCGCCGCGTACCGGTTGACCTCCTGGTACCAGCCCAGGCTCGGGCCGAACTCGTGGTGGATCAGGCTGGCCTGCTTGACCCCGTTCCACGTGGAGTCGGCGAACATCGCCACCACGCCCACCGCGCCGGCGCAGCAGAGCAGCGCCACCCGCGCCGACACCACCAACCACTGCGCCGCCGGCCCCGGTCGGGACAGCAGGCGGACGATCCGGGGCGCGAAGACGCAGACGACGAGCGCCGCACCGACCCCGCTGGGCGTGATCGCCACGGTGAGCCCGGTGGCCACCGCCGCCACTCCCAACCACCACAGGTGCGCGCGGGACCGCTCGGCCTTCAGCAGCGCCGCGGTCACCGCCGCGGTGCCCAGGGCGACGAACGCCTCCGGGCGGATGCCCAGTCCGAACGGCAACCAGCAGGCCAGGAAGAACACCGCGGTGGTCGGGCGCAACACCCGGCGCCGCGCCCCGGGGCACAGCGGGCCCACGATGCCGCGGCTCACCAGCAGCCAGGTGCAGAAGCCGGCGAGCACGCTCGGCACGCGCAACCACGCGGGATCCAGGCCGCCCGCGGCCACCAGCCGCATCACGTGCTGGACCAGGGTGAACGGTGCTTCGGAGGCGTTGAACCAGCGGTAGTAGTTGCCGATGTCCCCGTCGGCGTCGTGGTTGCGGACGGTCATCATCGCGAAGCCGTCGTCATCGGTGAGCGGTCCGATGAACAACCAGCCCGCGAGCACCGCGGCCACCCCGGCATCGGTGACGCCCACCGCCGGACGGCGCAGCCGGCGGCGC
>Ga0079224_100007208_pt1 | contig 14877 bp, 23 predicted proteins | sample Stecom2015_FD_80414 | JGI IMG/M metagenome (GOLD analysis project Ga0079224, IMG submission 80414) | Agricultural soil microbial communities from Utah to study Nitrogen management - Steer compost 2015 | ecosystem: Environmental > Terrestrial > Soil > Agricultural land | place: USA: Utah...
AGGAGAATAAATTTAAAAGCAATGATATGTATATATAAAATAACATCCCCCATTGGTAAAATATATGTAGGTCAAACAACAAATTACCAAAGAAGGTTGTCAGACTATAAAAGAATGAAAAGAACAGTTAGTCAAAAAAGACTGTTTAATAGTTTTAATAAATATGGTATAGATAAACATATTTTTGAGGTTATAGAGGAGTGTTCTGTAGAATTACTTAATGAAAGGGAAAGATATTGGCAAGATTTTTATGATGTTTTAGGTAGAAAAGGATTAAATTGTAAACTTACCTCTACTGATGATAAAACGGGTTATCTTTCCGAGCAAACAAAAAAATTATTATCTGAAAAAGCAAGACAAAGAGTATTTACTTTAGAAGACAGAAAAAGGATGAGTGAAGGGCAGAAAGGTAAGAAGAAGAGTAAATTAGCTATTGATAAAATATCTAAGAAAGTAGAGTGCCGCTCTTTAAAAGATAACTCTATAAAAAAGTACCGAAGTATAGCAGAGGCAAGCCGAGATACAGGAGTAAACAAGTCTCTGATTAGTTTGTGTTGTAATGGTAAAATTAGTAAGACTAAAGGGTATATATTTTACTTTCCAACAACAGGTTAAACCTACATTGTTTAAAAACAAATAAAAGACTTTGTCAAAACGCTAAAATAGAAGATATTAAAATATTAACAAATTTAAAATGGAATACATCCAATTCCTCACAGGGTTAAAACCACTGTGTCTCCTTGGATAATATATTATGAGCTTCTTACACGAACTAAAAGTAGAATTTGAGATTTACCTTCCCGGTCTCGGTATGGTTCCGATTGATTTCACAATCCATTTTTCCATAGAAAACGCTTCTTTCTGTTGGGAGGGGTACGGACTTAGCGGGACGAAAGAGGAGCCAGATAGACCGGAAATTCAAAAAGTTTCATGGGATGAAAGTCTATTCAATCCCTTTCATAACAGGAAAATCAAAGAAGAAATAGGCGGTAGGCTGAATGAAGAATTGGAACTTGCTTTCTTTAAGGAATTTGAACGGCAAAAGAAAGAAGAATTAGATAACAGGTATTAAAAACAAAAATCATGCAACAAAATCAACAACAAGAACCAGACGAAATTCAGGAAAAAATCAATAGCCTGATTGCGGAGCTAAGAAAAGAACGGATGGATCAGCAAATGTCTTTCTATAACTTGTCTGACGCAACCGGAATCCGACACCCAAACTTAGTCCGGCTGGAGAAATCAAAAGACCGTGTGCCGTCCCTTCGGACATTTCTTATAGTAGCCGAAGCCCTGGGGGTGGATGTCCGTTTGCAGAAAAGCTACGATGCACCCTTCAGCCCCGAGCAAAAACAATCGCTGTTCGAGTACTTCTATAAGAAGTTTGGAGTACCATTGAGCGAATCCGACTACATGCAGATTCATACTATTCTTAACCAGTAAACTACCCACCCACAGCTAACGCTGATGGGATGGGCTTTAAACATAAGTGATGCACAGAACAACTATACATACCTTGTTTTTCGGGCGAATTTACAGTCTTTTCAAATCTGTACAACGACGGTGTAATTCATTTGCTTTTTGTCTAAACTCATCGGAAAAAGATACTGTTTTCGCCTGTTTATTTCGGGATTCTATGAAGTCCTTTAAAAGCAGCAGTTGGTCTTTTTTTTCAATGGAGTATGGAAGTATAGATAGTATAAAGTTAAACACATCTTCATACTTATTACACACCCAACGAAACATCTGCTTGTTTGTGCCACTCTTTGTCTCTACTATTTTCCCGTTAAAATATTTACGATATAATTCCAAAGAAGGCAAATGCGCATTACTAACAGATAAAGAGGGTGTTCTGGTTAATCGGCTATTGTCCTTTTTCCTAAAAAAAGCACACCCCTCACCATCGAAATGGCCAGCTAAATATGATTTTATTTCTAAAGGAATCTTGTTATGCCATTCTGGTATTACAGGAGTTACACAAAGCCTATATCTCCTTGCCTGTGATATTATGGCACTTCTTTTTTTACCTGTTTTTTCTACTATTTTATCAATGTTACCGAGTGGAAATTCTTTTTTCAGAATTTCAATCTGCTCATCAGTCCAAAAATACATGCGCCTTTTATTTAGGGTAAAGATAATAAAAACCCCCAAGAATAGCAACTGCAAGCAAAAAAAATCATGCTATTCCAGAAATAGCATCACAAACTGTATTCGCTTCCTTAATGGTTTTAAGAAGCAAATCAGCCTGTGCTTTAGTGGGCAAAAGTTTAATCTTCAACGTAAGTTTCACAACACAAATTTAACTCAAATATTTGAAACAAAAAAATGCGCAATGCAGGTCGCATTCCTCCAACCCACGCAGGCGATGGATAGGTTTTACGGCACATTTTATAAAAAAACAAGTCATGAAAAAGACAAAAATCACCCTTTTTGCAGTGTTGCTACTGCTCATTTGCGCATTTTCAGTAAGCGCACAATCTGTGAAAACGGTTCTTTTCAGCTATACAGAAACCGTGCACGGAGGCAAAACAGTCGAGGTGAGTAGGGGCAGGAGTGTATTCACCATTAACTCCCGCCTGCTCACCGTTACCATCAACGGAACCGTTTTTGATATTGCGGATATGGACGAAAAAAAGACAAAAGAAGGCTGGGATTCCTTCACGCTCAAGCTGATTGAAAGAGGAGAATACAACCGGTACACTGCTGTTATGCTGATGCAATACGGCTATGTTGATTATTTGTTTCTCTTTGCAACAAACGACGATTATCTGATATTCAAAAGGTAATATAAGAGGGAAACAAATATCTGAAAATAATTTGGAAAAACCGATTCTTAATTCATAATATTGCAATGGAAACGAAACAGATGCGAAACGTATTAGAAAAGGAGAATCGGTTTTATGCCACCCGCCTGAAAAAAATAGCCTCCTCAATGGATGGCGAACATAAGCGGGAGGTAGCAAAAAAAATAGGCGTATCTGTCCGGCTGGTTCAAATGTACCTGAACGGTTATGTTGGCTCCGTCCGGACAGCGCAAAGAATTTTAAATGCCTGCAAGGAAAACATTGCCAGGCGCATTGCAAAAATTAAAAACCAGTAAAAATGATAAACCACCCCTTAGCAGCGCCTACCTTAATCCGCTGGATTAAAAGCTGCGAAACCTTCGAACAACTCTCCAAAATGGAGGCGTTTATTTCCAGGCAAATCACGCCGGGAACAGCCACCTGGACAGCACTGCAAAACGAAATGCAACTACACCGCATTTCATTGCAATGTATGAGCAAGCCCAAATTGCGCTATGTTCAAAAAAAATACTCCCTCCATCCTTTCAATCTTCCCGCATGATTCAAAAGGCAACTTTTTCGCTTGCAAAAGCCATCCACCACGTAGCCTGTGCGAAATTCTACTTTGAGCTCACCGTAACGGAATCAAAAGCTGCAAGGGAAAGCAAGCAGTACCTAAACAGCCTGTCCGGGAGGTGTAATTTCATCCTGACCGACGTTGCAAGCCGGATTAAAACGCCGGAAATGCGGGATGCGCTTCGCCAGGACTTAGCTGATCCACTGCTTTTAGATACATTTAATGATGCCATTCTTTTACTGACGCCCGAAAACAGAGAAAAAGTAGGCGATTTAATTAACCGGTTAATAGAAAACCAAGATGGAAATTCTTAATCAAATATACAGTCAGATTCAAAGCAAAATTGCAGTCTATGAAACCATAGCTGCAAAGGTAAATAACATTTCCCCGGAGGCTGCAAAGCGGGTGATTTCTGGCGAATTAGAGGCGTACCTGAACCGCCTTTCCGTGTACCTGAATGCAAATCAGGGAAGTAACATTTCGCTGGTTCAGGGCTGCAATATCTTCCTTGAAGTCATCCAGTCCGGACTATCTTTTTCTCCGATTGCGAACCACGTGTACGTTTCCAGGCTTAAAGGAACCGGCACGTCTATCGGCTACAAGGTAACGGCAGACGGGGAGATTTTTCAGGCACAACGCTCCGGCGCAATCAGCCACCTCTCCGAGCCGGTACTCGTAGTAGAAGGAGAGCAATTCTCCATTACCGTCAGTCCGGACGGAAGACATCAGGCCCAGCACAATATTTCATTTAACGGTCGCCCTAAATTTTCTTTAGACACCTTTATGGTTGGGTATGTTTACGTTATTTATCCGACCGGAGACCGTGAGCTGCACTGGATTTCCGCAGAACGCATGAAAGAGCTTCGGGCGAAAAGCCAAAACCCAGCCATGTATAATGACGAATCTTTTGTGCAAACCAAAGTTATCAAACACGCCCTACGCAAAGTGCGCAAAACCCCCTTCACCAATCAGGGGCAAATAGGCGAAGCTGAGGAAGAATCTCTTAATGCAAGAGAATTTGAAGAAACGCCAATCCCTTCAACTGGATTTGAAAACAATAACGAACCTTTCTAAAATATAAAATAAAATAAACTATTATGAGTGATTTAAAAGTAAACGGAACTCTTGTTTCCGCAACACCAGTCGAGCATAAAACCGAAAAATTCAGCGTAAGAAAATTCGTCCTAAAAATGGACAATGAGGTAAATGGCAGCGTTTATACTAATTACGCTGAATTTCAACTCGTGAACAATCGGACATCTATCATTGAAAAATTTGCTCCAGGGCAATCTGTAACAGTCCATTTTAACCTCAAGGGTAATATTTGGAATTCAGATAAAGGAGAAAAAGTCATCAACTCTTTAGATGCGTGGAAAATAGAGCCAGCACCTGCACCAGCACCTGCGCCAACATCATGGGGGCAGCCTGCACCAGCACCTGCGCCAACATCATGGGGGCAGCCTGCATCTACTCAAAATCCACCCTTTTAATCAGAAGCGATGGAAAACAAGGAATTAATACAACGGGATACCCTGCAACAAATACTCCAGGAAAACACGCAGCTAAGCCAGCGGGCGGTTTGCACTTTGGGTGCAGAGATTGAATCTGTAAAAAATATCAACCTCCGAGACCTGGAAGTTTTGGAAGGCGACAAGATTGAGGAGAAGCTAAACGGGCTGCATATTAGAGCCGATGAAGCTATCCGAATTAATAAAAAGCGCAGAACCCCCTTTACAAAACGGCTCGATGAAATCCGGGCGCAATTCACAAAAGCAGAGAACGACATCCAGCTAAAAATTGACGAAATTAAAGCATGGAGGGCTGCATGGAATGCAGAGAAACACGCAAGAGATGCAGAGGCAAGGCAAAGATCGCAATCTCAATTAGACAAGCAAAATGCCCTAACTGAATTTGCAGCGGCGGTCAAGAAGTCAATCTACGAAACCTACATCGTAGAGGTAACCAATATGATTGACCGGCTAAATCAGGCATTTTACGCAAACCGGATTGAAGATTTCCCGGAATACGAAAAGCGGCTTAAAGGATATGCACCAACATTCGAGCCATTCCCATTTAAAGTCCCGGAACCACACCCACTCCTTTCTCCAGGCGAGGGGGGACAAGTCTTGAAAAGTACGACGCAAACGGTTTTCGCTCAACTAAAGCCCCAATACGAGCAAAAGATAGCGCAGGAAAGAGACCGACTAATTTCGTGCATTGAGGCAAGAAAAGCGGAGCTTTCAGACGAAGCAAGAGCAAAAGAGGCGGAAGAGCGCATTAAAAAAGAGCAAAAAGAGCGGAATGGAGCACTTCAAAAAGAAAGAGAAATACTAAGCCAGTCCGCCGATGCGCAAAAAGAAATAGAGCAGATGAATAACAGCTTTGAATCCCTGTCCGCTCAGCCAGCTACCCAGCTATCGAAAGGCGCAACAATCAAGCGGAAATATGAAGTAGTATCCCACGCCGGTTTTTTGCCTATCATCCAGCATTGGGTTAAGCACGACCTAAACCTGCTCACCCTTGATGAGGTTAAGAAAAAGCTTTCCTTCATGTTCACGTCAGCCAATAAAAGCCTCAACGAAGGCTCCGAACTTAAAGCGGAAGGGCTGAATATAATCGAAGATTTCACAACCCGAAAAACCAATAAAAAATGAGCCAAAATAATGCATTCTCCATTTTGGAAAAAGAACTTTTGCTGAACCTGCTCTCTGAAAAAGAGCGGGAGATTAACGACAAACTTTCTCTGCTCGACCAGGCTGAATCCTTTACCCTCAACACCTCATTCGGCGGAAGCCTAAGCAAAAGCCAGTCCGCAATAAACATGGTCAAAGAGGTAAGGGAGGCTCACGAAAAAGAACTCAACGAAGAAGCCAAACTTATCAAATCCATTAAAGAAAAAATATTTGGTTAGGGTTAAGAAGTGCGGGGCGTTTCTACGCTCTGCTTATTATCTCCTCCGAAAAGAAAACAATGTCGAAAAAAAACAGAAAATCTTAACATGTCGAAGAAAACGGAAAATCTTAACGGACGGGTATTGCTGCAATGGCGGGATTTAAAAACTAAAAGTTGAAAATATGCAGATAAGTTTATTTGAAAATATACAGCCGATTGAAGTACATCAGCCTGCCTTGCGGCAAGCAGGTGTTATGCGGTCGGCTTTTGTTGAAACTCATAAATGGCAAGAGTTTCACGAAAATGGGAAACTTTGGATAGACGGAGAAATTGCCGTTGTTCCTGAATTGTCAAAAGGCATTTATGATTATAGAACTGGCTTCAAAGGATACGAAGGCAAGCCTGTTTGTAGAATTGGTATTTGGACTTGTTATTTTGACAATGGTCAACTTGCTTGGCAATTGGATTATGGAGATGGAACACATGACTATAAGTCAGACAAAAGTTTTCCGTCATATCGTAAGGATGGAACTTTGATTGTGCGATCGTAAGCTGCCGCTAACGTGCCGAGTATAGGCGAAGGAGCGGATTAACAACAAAAAGTTTTAAAAATGGAAACAGAAATTTGGGAAATACTTATTCAGTTAAGCGGAAACGAAATAAGCCTAAAAGAGGCACACGATAAAATACTTAACACGACCAAAACAAAATATTGTATGAGTTGTGAAAAAGAAGTAGAATATTCGTCAGGCGTTTTTACCTGCAATGAATGTTCGTCTTAAGCTGCCGCATAACGTTGGGGCGGTTGGCGATGTGCCACTTCAACGGACAAACTTCATACACGCACTATCCTGTGGCATATTGCCAACCGCTTGTTATAGGATAGTTTTATTTTTAATGGTTGGCTTAAATAAATTTCAATTATGGCTAAATGGACAGAAGAAGAGGTTAAACACCTTATGATGTATGTAGAAGCATCAGATGATGAAACAATGGATGAACTTTACGAATATGTTCACGAGAAAAGTATTTTGGAAGCCCACCTGCTTTAGCAGTGGGAGGAAAAAATACAGCCGTATGACTAATTAATTTCCGCAAATAGTCATCTGGTTGAAAATAATCCCGTATATTTGAGGAATGAAACTGACCGCACAAATCTTGTTGAACCCCACAGCCGAACAAGCACAACTGCTGGTGGACACTATCAAGCAGGCGAATACCGCCTGTAACGAGGTATCCTCCTTTGCTTGGGAAAAGAAGGTGTTCCGCAAATTTGACTTGCAGAAAGAACTCTACTACGGTATCAAAGACCGATACAACCTGTCTGCACAGATGGTCGTGCGCTGCCTGTCCAAGGTGGCTGACAGCTACAAGCTGGATAAAGACACCAAACGTAGTTTCAGCCCACTTGGTAGTATTGCATACGACAGCCGCATCTTAACCTACAAGACACTCAAACAGACGGTTTCCATCTGGACATTGCAGGGTAGGCAAACGATACCCTACTTGGTCGGTGAACACCACAAGCAACTGCTGCAATACCAGCAGGGGGAATCCGACCTCGTGTTCAAGAAAGGTAGGTTCTACCTGTTGGCAACCTGTGAAGTTCCAGAGGAAGAAGCCGAACCTTTCTTGGACGTTATCGGGGTAGACTTGGGTATCGTGCAGATAGCTACCACCTCCGACAACCAAAGCTATTCAGGTCAGCACATCGAGCAGGTAAGGCAATGGTATTTCGACCGCAAACAGGTGTTACAGTCGGTTGGTACAGCATCAGCCAAGCGTAGATTAAAACAACTCTCAGGTAGAGAAGCAAAATTCAGGAAAGATACAAACCACCGAATCTCAAAGGAGCTGGTTCAAAACGCTAAATACACGAACAGAGCGATAGTGCTTGAAGACTTATCAGGCATACGCAAAGGGACTAAGGTTAGGAAAGCGCAACGAGCCAGGCACAGTTCTTGGGGGTTCCACGAGCTTCGTTCGTTCATCCAGTACAAAGCAAAGAGACAGGGTGTCTCCGTTATCCTTATCAATCCAGCCTATACGTCCAGAACGTGCAGCGAGTGTGGTTGCAGTGACAAGGCTAACAGGAAGAACCAATCTGATTTCGTTTGCAAGGACTGTGGACACAGCGAGAATGCTGACTACAACGCAGCGAAGAACATAAGACATTTAGGGCTGCTGTCAATTCAGCCTATGGTTTCCGCAATGGCAGTTGCCTAAGCGAGAAACAAGCCCACGTCATTCAGACGTGGGTAGTTGACCCAGACTTTCCAAAAAGGAGTATTTCGGCTGTTACCGATAAAATTCGTAAAGTGTGTCGTGAGCGTGGGAAAAAATAAAATTTCCTATAACACAAATATTTGCGCCACATGAAGCTGCAACTCATTGACCGTCAAAGATTAATATTCCGCATCGAAAACGAAGAGTATCAGTTCCTGAAACCCTATTATCTATATCAGGATTTTGGAATATTTAAAAAAGCGAAAATCAAAGGCTCCACAATGGGGTGGAATATCAAAGGCGGATTTGTGAGTCAAAATCAATTAAGAGAAATAATTAATAATAATGAACTACTTCGACCACCCTTTCGTTAACAACAGCGCCCTTAGCGCCCTTAAAAAAGAACTGTCTGGCGACGATTCGCCACCCCCGACTGATGCGTACAGGTTCGGGTCGCTATTCGATGCAGTTTGCACAGAACCGCACAGGGTAGACCCATACCAAAAGGTCATTCTTGGCTCTGGGTACTCCTTCTCTGACGAGGAATTAGAGGTGGCAAATAAAATGCGATCCTCTTTGCTTAAAAATACTTTCTGCACTCAAATACTAAGAGCGGGACAGGCACAGGTTGAGAAGTATATTGACTGCGTGCATTTTCAATACAAAGACCAATTCCATCTCCCGATGAAGTGCAAGTACGATTTATGGACAGAGCAGATTTTTGCCGACCTCAAAAGCACATCTGCCACAAGCCAGCAGCAATTTGAAGATTCCTGCACTCTCTTTGGTTACTGGAGACAAATGGCGCTATACGGACGGCTTGGAGGCATCCGAAAGGCAGTCATTATCGGCGTTTCTAAAAAGAACTTCAAGGTCTTTGTAGTCCCCATGAGTTATGGAGACAAATGGTGGTCTCAGGGAGAAAAAGAACTTACAGAACTGGCTTATAAATACTGGTTATACAAGTCATGAAGAAGCAGCTTAGGGATTATCAAACAAACGCTATAAACACACTGGCATCAAAATACAGACAAGGCGTTCGCCGAATGATTTTTCAGCTTCCGACCGGAGGAGGCAAGACCATATCTGCATCCGGGCTTATTGACCGGTATTTGCAAGCTTACGACAAAAAAGTCTTGTTTGCGGTTCACAGGGAGGAGCTATTAAAGCAATTCAGAAAAACGCTTTACCGGCAACACGATATTAACGCCTACCCTGTTACCGCAAATATTCGTTATGCCAACCCCGCTTCGCAGGTTTATGTAGCCATGATTGAGACTGCCTGCAACCGACTGGCTCGAAAACCTCAATTTTTCGGGAATGTAGGACTTTTAATCATAGACGAGGCTCATTTAGGAAATTTCTTTAAAATACATAAATACTTTCCTAACTCTTTAATTATTGGATTGACTGCCACTCCGATTTCATCCAACAAGAAACTCCCCTTAATTAATTTTTATGACGACATTGTTTGTGGCACTGATATACCTGATTTAATTAAAGAGGGGTCGCTATGCCAAAACAAGACCTATGTAGTTCGCTCTGTTGACCGGACTAACCTTGCCATAAAAGACGACGAATTTGACATAAAAAAGATGGGTGAGGAGTTTGGGAAGTCTCTGCACATCGAAAACTGCATCAAGGGGTACGAGAGATACGCAATAGGCACCAAAACATTGGTGTTCAATGTCGATATTGAGCACAGTAAGTTGGTTACAGAAGCGTTTATTGAGCGAGGGTACAATGCGCGCCATTTGGACGGAACCATGAAAGAGGAGCGGGCGTCTATCTTAAAATGGTACGCCGAAACACCGGATGCAATCCTGAACAATGTAGGTATCCTTACTGCCGGATTCGATGAGCCAACTATCCGCACAGTGATTATGAATAGAGCCACGAAATCGCTAACCTTATGGCTGCAAGTTACCGGCAGGGGTTCCCGCCCACTGGACGATAAAAAAGAATTTACCATCATTGACATGGGGGGAAACGCTCTGGTACACGGCGACTGGTCGCAGCCCAGAGATTGGGATTATATTTTCCGTAATCCACCCAAGAAATCAAAGAAAGAAGGTGTAGCTCCTGTTAAAGTTTGCGTCAATGAAAAGTGCGAAGCCCTTATTTCTAATATGCCTAAAACCTGCCCTTATTGCAATACAGTCCAGCCATCCAATGAAGAAGCCATCTCTTATGATGAGCATGAAGTAGAATTTGAACTTTTAAACGCATCTATCGACCTTCATGCTATCTTTGATTCAGTAAACCGCAACAATTACAACCCCTATGCAGCATTGCACCAAATAAAAGCCACTCTGATTCGCAAGGCAAGAGAAATAGACAAAAATATGACACCAGAGAGGGCTTATTTACTCCTTGAAGTGTTTCAGTCCAATGTTGCGATTTGGTGCAAGGAGAATAGTAAAAAATACAATCATTGGCATAAAACCACCACAGCAAAATGGTTTTTTGATGAACTTCATCGAGTTTTTGGCTACGAACGCAAGTCGCTATCTTTATCAACCATCCAATAACACCCCTTATTAAAAATGATTCAGGAAAAATGGTCGCAAATTGAATGGTATCTGAATAATGGATTTAGCCTTGTTCCGGTACGAAATAAAGAGGAGAGCTTTAATGGACGGCTATACCCCGCCAAAACACCTATCGGACAGTGGAAACGATTTCAAACAGAAATAATCCATAAAGATGTTTTATGGGAGCAAATCGACACTCGTCCAGATACGTCCGTTGCGGTGGTATGTGGAGCCGTTTCAGGAGGTCTTGAGATAATCGACCTCGATGAAAAGCACAACCCTGGTGGAAGCGTTCGCTACTTAAAGGAAATTCAAGACTTCTATCCTGAAATATACACTAAGTTAAGAATCCACAAAACACCCTCTGCGGGCTTCCATATTCTTTACCGGTGCGAAGAGCTTCTAACAGACGGAAACCGGAAGTTAGCCGTTGCAGAAGGGCAGAAAGAAGCCTGGATTGAGACAAGAGGAGAAGGCGGCTACGCTTTAATCCCTCCCGCTAAAGGGTACGCCATTGTTCAGAATGCACCCATCCCTGTCCTGTCTTTATCGGAGCGCAATAGCCTTATCAGCCTCGCCCTTTGTCATGATACCCGAAGGAAGGTAGAAGACGCACCCCGGTATAAAAAAGACGATAATTATTACAGCGAAAATCCGTTCGTCCATTTCAATAATTCTCCCGACTCACCATCGGTACTATTGAATTACGGCTGGCAACTTGAAAAAGAAACCGGAGGCTACCTTCACTTTACCCGGCCGGGGAAAGATTCAGGCGTAAGCGCATCCTACATAAAGGATAAAAATGTTTTCTACATCTTTACATCTTCCACTGAGTTTGACAATAATAAAGGATACCTTCCATCTACCGCACTGGCTATCCTTGCTTTCGGAGGCGATAAGAAAAAAACCTACCGGTACCTGGTAGAGCAAGGCTACGGTATTGTCCGACCAGATGTAGAGCGCAGGGTGCTAAAGGCGGCTGCAACAAAAGGAGCGAGCCTGCCAAAGAACTTTTCTGACGAAGCAAAGGATTCCTTCATAAAAGAGCGTGAACGCCTTTCCGAAACCTACCCATACGGCGTATTCTGGAACGGCGATGCAGTCGCTGGCTATAAAATCAACAGAGAACGCCTATATCACATTGCATCCTCTTTAGGGTTCCGGCTTTACGACCATCAGGAAATTTGCCAAATTTCCGGTCATGTTGTCAAAAAGGTACCCCCTCGTTTTTTTTTCGATTCTATAAAAGGATATATCAAAGAAGAAGACAGCGACACACAAGAGGCTATCTGCAATGCCTTTGAAGCCTTCTTGCAAAATGCGGGGAAGTTCACCATAAGCCGATTGCCGGAGATAGACATGGGCGCATTTATTCATTCCACCAAAACCACTTCTTTTAAGTTTTTTAAAAATTGCTACCTTTCCATTAAAAGCTCTGGGTATAAAATCCATCAATACAGCGACCTAAAATCGAATAAAAGCCTGATTTGGCACGACCAGATACAGCAAAGGGATTTTTCCCCGATGCCGGAAAGCGAGTTCGCCCAGGGGCTTTACGGAGAATTCCTCCGGCTCTCTATTCTTAATATAGATGCCATTAAGCCAGTCTTGGGCTATCTTGCGCATGACTACAAAGACGAAAGCATGGGTTATATCATTGTCTTAACCGAGGCGGTCTCTAATCCGAAAGATGGCGGCGGCTCCGGTAAAAATATTTTTTGCTCCCTGCTTTCCGGCACTACTACACAGAAAGACGTTGCAGGGTCTCAAATTCAGCTAAATGAGAAATTTCTACAATCATGGAATGGAGAGCGGGTATTCTGCATTTCAGATGTGGGCAAAAGGTTCAACTTCCTGTTCTTAAAAAATATTTCTACAAATACCGGCATTTTAAAGAAGTTGTTTAAAGATGAAGTTTCTATCTCTGCATCCGAAATGCCCAAAATTATAGTCAGCACCAACTATTCTTTTGAAATTACTGATGGCGGACTAAAGAGAAGGATTATCCCTATTGAATTTACAAACTTTTTCACTTTGTGCGGCGGGGTGGATGCTCACTTCGACAAGATGTTTCCTGCCGATTGGAAGGACGAGGATTGGCTGGCTTACGATAACTTCATTGTGCATTGCATCTCCGAGTACCTAAAGTCCCCTAAATTAAAACCGGCAACCCTTTCTGATTCAGGATGGGAAAAGCAATTTGAAACCAATTTTGGGCACAATACAAAACTGTTTTTTGACGAAAACATGGCCTCATGGGTTAAGTCCGGGCATATCACCAATAAAGACTTCACGAACGCATACACTTCTTTTTGCAGCGAGTATGGAGTGCCTAAAAACTACCAGCTTTCCATGCGAAGGCTTAACGAAGCGTTAACAGAATATTGCAAAAAAAACAACATCCCCTACGAATATAATGTATCTTTGAGGGGTACATACGAGGTGAGCAAAGGGAAAGTGTTTGGAGGGACTGTAAAAGACATGAAAGCACCATTTTAAAAAAACACCATGCGCAACTTAGACTACATTGCCGAACTGCTGGAAGAAAGCGACCTTGAGGGACAATTCGACCGGCTCCCTGAAATCATCCAGAAAGCCATTGACAAAATGGTAACCCTGATGCGAAAAGACAACGTCCAAAGGGCTACAATTCGCTGGCATGTCCAAAGCGATGTGCGACACGCTTTAAAGGAAATGCACTACCAGTTTCTCTACTCGTTCCGGTATTTAAACCCCAGCGAATTGGGCACATTGTAAAGACGGTTTTATGGTTAAGTACGGGCGGTTAGTCTTAGCTGCCCTTTATTTGGAAATTAAAAAACACGATCGTGAGGAAAGATAAAAACACATTCTTTAAGAAGTTTATCGTTTTCGTGCAAAGGGTAAGAGTATTTCTTGCTCGACCAGCGCGATTTTACGTCCGTATCGGTTGGCGAAGGCGGGGAATTGAAGCACTACCGCCCACCAATGAACTATAGATAAATTGAGTGCTTCCGTTGAATAAAGCGATACAGCCCCGCTTTTGCCAATGCACTGTTAGCGGCTGTTTCCGTCAAATTATGAGCAAACCAACAACAACAACAATCGGATTGATGGGGTTTATTCACGGTGTTACAGAAGATGATATTGAAAAGTTGATAAAGCGATACCGCCGAAAGCACCCAAGAGATAAAAGAAAAGATATAGAGTTGCGCCCTTATGCAGTTAATCAAATAGTAGCAGAGAGGTCAAATAGCCGCTAACGTGTTTTCGCTTTGCGTTCGTGCGGGATTAGAAGCACAAAACTTTAATTAACGACGTCTGTCCGCATGACGCAAAACGAATGTTATGCGGTCGGGCTTTGTCAAAAGAATAAATTTTGAAACAATGAAATATTCAGCAGTACACAAAACAATCATCGTAGAAACGGAAGATGTTAACCGTTCTATTGATGGCATTTTATGGGCAATGAAAAAGTATAGACAAGCCTGTAATGTACCACTTACAAAAAGGCAAAATCAGAAAGGTAATCTGTCAGACTTTGACCTTGCAGAAAGAGAACTACTCCAATCATTGAAAACAATAGGGATTGATATGGGGGTTGATTGGGGTCGTGATTTGGATTTGTCGGGGGCTTCTTAGCCTGCCGCATAACGGAATGGGTATAAACGAAGGTGGCATGGTAAACGGTGTACTGTCCCGAAAGGTTGAAATCACCTTAAATAGTGCGGTTAGTCTCGTTCAGACGGTACAGCCACTTTTGTTTATACCTTGTTATAAGTCTGGTGGTGGCACTCTACAATGCTAATCAAGGAGAGAGAACTCCCGAATAAACACAGAGGTTGGAAATGAGCTAACCAACACGCCACCACTTGCTTATAACGGA
>Ga0079224_100007209_pt1 | contig 14877 bp, 14 predicted proteins | sample Stecom2015_FD_80414 | JGI IMG/M metagenome (GOLD analysis project Ga0079224, IMG submission 80414) | Agricultural soil microbial communities from Utah to study Nitrogen management - Steer compost 2015 | ecosystem: Environmental > Terrestrial > Soil > Agricultural land | place: USA: Utah...
CGCGAGGCGAAGCGCCGCGGCGCCGCGGATGTCCTCTTCCTCGCCAGCGACGGCTTCGTGCTCGAGGGGCCCACCTCCACCCTCCTGGTGCGTCGCGGCGACGAGTTCCTCACCACCCCGGTGAGCGCCGGCGTCCTGGCCGGTACCGCCGTGCGCACCCTCTTCGAGCGGCTCGACGGGAAGGACGGCGCGAGCGTCGCCGAGCGCCTCATGACCGTCGAGGACGTCGAGACCTCCGACGGCGCCTGGCTGCTCTCCTCGACCCGCCTCGCCGCCCCGATCACCCACCTGGACGACGTGGCGCTGCCGGTGGACTCCGAGCTCACCGCCTGGTTCGAGGACGTCCTCTCCGGACGCGCCTGAGCCGATTCGCGCGCGGCCGACGGGCCCCGGCTTCGCGCGCGGGCGCGGCGCGCGCTGTGGGTCAGGCGCCGGAGAGGACGGCCCGCGCGAGGTCCACGTCGACCACGAGCGTGTCGATCGCCCCGGAGCGCAGCACCCCGGTGACACCCGGGGCCTTCTCCGCGCCCGCGGCGACGCCCACCACCTCGGGGATCCGCAGCAGTTCGGAGAAGGTCACCGCGAGCACGCGCTGATCTGTCGGCGCCCCGAGCGGGAGCCCGTCGGCATCGACGAAGCGGCCGCACACATCGCCCACGGGCCGCTGCGCCTCGAACACCTCGCGCTCCGCGGGGGACAGGTGCATCAGCCCGAGCACGTGCGGGGAGGAGTGGCGGCCCATCGACCCGATCCCCACCAGCGCGAGCTCGACCTGGGCGGCCGCGGCGAGGACCGCGCCGATGCTCGACTCGCCCCGCAGCGTCGCGACCGCGGTCGCGGACTCGAGCACCGCCGGGGCGTAGAGCGTGCGCGGCCGGGCCCCGAGCCGGGAGGCGAGCACCTTCAGCACCGAGTCGCCGGAGTCGAACTGGTCCAGCGAGCTGTGCCCGCCCACCAGCGGCAGCACCTGCGGGGTGGGGCGGGGACGCTGCGTCTCGAGCTCGGCGACGACCGCCTGGACCGTCCGCCCCCAGGAGACGCCGAGGCTGCGCACCGACCCGGCCCGCTCGCCGAGCAGCGCCGCGCCCTCTCGCGCGACCGCGTCCATGCCCGGGGTGCGCGGAGCGGAGACCACATGCGCGCCCTTCAGCGAGAACGCGGCCCGCAGCGCCGCCTCGAGCGCCTCGTCCCGCACGGGTGGACCGTCCGGGTCATGGATCGTGATCTCGACGATCCCTCGCTCCCGCGCCTGGGTGAGGATCCGCGACACGTTCGAGCGGGACAGCCCCAGCTCCTTCGCGATCTCGGTCTGGGATGCTCCCTGCTCGTAGTAGAGCCGGGCCGCGCGCACCACGACGGCGGTCTCGCGAGGGGCGGGCATGGGCACTCCTGGGGCGCGGGGGCTGGGGCGGGATCGGTGGGCCGACGGGCCGTCGGCCCACGACGTTCGGCGGGCCGACGCGCCCAGCGTACGCAGGTCCGCCCGGGTGTCGGCGGGGTGGATGCCAGAATCAGTGGGTCGACCCCCGGGAGGAACCATGAGCACGGACCCGTCACCGACCGCCCCGCGCGGCCCCGCCCCGCTCGCACTCAGCGTGGTGGTAGCCCATCTCGAGGCGGCCGACGCGACCGCTGCGCTCGAGGCCCTCGCCGCGCAGCTGGTCGAGAACGGTGCCGTCACTGCCGAGTTCCCCGCCGCGCTCCTCGCGCGCGAGCGCACCTACCCGACGGGTCTTCCCACCCCGATCCCCACCGCGATCCCGCACGCGGACCCGCAGCACGTTCTCGAGCCCGGGCTCGCGCTCGCCACCCTCGCCGCCCCGGTCCGCTTCGGCGAGATGGGGACCGCCGACGGGGAGGTCGAGGTGGGGCTCATCGCCATGCCGCTGCTCGCCGACGTGCAGGAGCACCTCGCCGCGCTGCAGGCCCTCATGGGGCTGCTCAGCGATGAGGCCGCGGTCGCCGAGCTGCTCGAGGCGGAGGATGCGGACGCTCTGCGCGAGCGGGCCGCCGTCCGCCTCGCCGCCCTGCCCGCGTCCGGGAGCGCCGCATGAGCGGGCAGAGCCGGCCGGCTGGGCCGCGAGTCGCGGTGAAGGCGCTGATCATCCGTGACGGCGAGATCCTCATGAACCGGTACGTGGACCCCTCTGGCCACGAGATGTTCGAGCTGCCCGGCGGCGGACAGGAGCACGGCGAGGAGCAGCAGGAAGCCCTCCGTCGCGAGTGCCGTGAGGAGATCGGGGCCGAGGTCGAGGTCCACCAGGCCGCCTGCCTCTTCGAGCTCATGGCGGACCGCGCCGTCCGCACGGGCGCGCCGATCCCGCCCTTCCACCAGGTCAACATCGCCTACTGGTGCGGGCTCGCGGAGGGGGAGGAGCCCGGTGAGGGGACCGACCCGGACTCGCTCCAGAACGGCGCCGCCTGGCTGCCGCTGGACGGACTCGACGACTTCGACGTGCAGCCGCCCGTCCTCGCGCGCTGGCTCGAGTCCGATCCCAGCGACCGCCCCTTCGCGCTCGGCCTCACCCGCGCCTGACCCGCTGGCAGCGGGCGAGTGCTGCTCCGTCGGGTGCGGAGGCGCAGCCGACCCGTCGGCCGCAGTGGCGCTGATCCGGTGGCCGCCGGAATCGTGCGGAAGCCCTGGTCAGACGCAGGGGAAAGCGTTAGCCTGGTGGGGTCCTGCGGCGGAGTCTGCCGCCGTCTCTGTGTCGAGTACGAGGAGCACCATGACCACCTCTCCCACTGTCCCCTTCCGCGACGGCCGCGCGATCCCGCAGCTGGGCTACGGCGTGTGGCAGGTCGAGAACGAGGTCGCCGCTGACGTCGTCGTCAAGGCCCTCGAGGCCGGCTACCGCCACATCGACACCGCCCGCGGCTACAACAACGAGGCGGGCGTGGGCGAGGCGCTGCGCCGCGCCGGGCTCCCGCGCGACGAGGTCTTCGTGACCTCGAAGGTCCCTAACCAGGACCAGGGCCGCGACGCCACCCTGCGCTCCTTCGACGCGACCATGAAGGACCTGGGCCTCGACGAGCTCGACCTCTACCTCATTCATTGGCCTGCCCCCTCCAAGGGGCTCGCCGTGGAGACCTGGAAGGCGCTCATCGAGCTGCAGGAGCAGGGCCGCATCCGCTCGATCGGCACCTCGAACTTCCGCATCGAGGACCTCGAGAAGCTCGAGGCCGAGACCGGCGTGCTGCCCGTGCTGAATCAGATCGAGCTGCACCCGTACTTCTCCCAGAAGGAGCTGCGCGAGGTCCACGCTGAGAAGGGCATCGTCACCGAGGCATGGTCGCCGCTCGGGCAGGGCGGCGGCGAGCTGTCCGACCCGGTCGTCACCGCGATCGCCGAGGCGCACGGCGCGACCCCCGCCCAGGTCCTCATCGCCTGGAACCTCGCGATCGGCAACGTCACGATCCCGAAGTCCGTCACCCCCGAGCGGATCGTCCAGAACTTCGCCTCCCTCGAGGTCACCCTCACCGAGGAAGAGGTCGCGCAGATCTCCGCCCTCGACAAGGGCGCCGACGGCCGCCAGGGCGGTCACCCCGACCAGTTCGCCGGCCACCAGGGCGCCTGACCCCGGCCTGACCGGCCCGGCTGGCTGAGTCCCGGCCAGCCCCAAGCTCCACAACGGCTTTGCCCGCTGTGCTTCCGATTGTGGAAGTTCAGCGGGCAAAGCCGTGTGGGGGAGGAAGGGGAGGGCCGGTGGGGCGAGCCCCACCCGGATTAGGCGAGGGTGGCGGCGAAGGGGTCGAAGTCGGCGGGCATGGGCTCGACCTCGGCGAAGGTGGAGTCGATCTCGACGATCGTGCCGTCGGCGATGGCGGTCTCGATCGCGACCATCACGTCCAGGACGTGCGCGGCGATCTCGCCCTGGGCGCGGTGCGGGACGCCGGCGCGCAGGGCACGGGCCATCTCCAGCACGCCCAGGCCGCGGCCGGTGGTGGCACCGGTGGCCGGGACCTTCTCGGCGTCGGTGGCGCGGTAGGCAGTCAGGGCGCTGTCGCCGTCGAACACGTTCGGGTCCGGGAAGGCGAGGGTCGCGTCCGTGCCGTACACCTCGACGAAGCCGGTGCGGGTGTGCGGGGAGTCGAAGCTGAGCAGCACGGTCGCGTTCTGGCCGGAGGCGAAGCGCAGCAGTGCCGCGACCTGCGTCGGGACGGTGACGTCGAAGACCTCTCCGGCCTTCGGGCCGGAGCCGATGGTGCGCTGCTCACGAGCCTTCGAGCCGACGGCGCTGACCGAGACCACAGGGCCGAGCGCGAGCACGAGCGTGGTCGTGTAGTACGGGGCGATGTCGTACAGCGGGCCCGCGCCCTCCTGGAAGAGGAAGGCGGGGTTCGGGTGCCAGGACTCCGGGCCGGGGGACTGGAACAGGGTCAGCGCACTGGTCGGCGCGCCGATCGCGCCACCGCGCAGGGTGCGCAGCGCGGTCTGGATCCCGGCGCCGAGGACGGTGTCCGGCGCGCCGCCGACGCGCACCCCGGCCTCGTCGGCCGCTGCGAGGAGCGCCTGCGCGTCGGCCGGAGCGGTGGTGATCGGCTTCTCGGTCCACACGTGCTTGCCCGCGGCGACGATCGCGCGGGACACCTCCGCGTGCGCGGTGGGGATCGTCAGGTTCACGACGATCTCCACGTCCGGGTGGGCGAGCACGTCCTCGGCGGTGCCGGAGGCGGGGATGTTGAACTCGGCGGCGCGCGCGGCGGCGGCCTCCGGGAACAGGTCGCCGACGATGTGCACCTGCACGTCCGGGAACGAGGTGAGGTGCTTCAGGTACTCGGCGGAGATCGTGCCGGCGCCGATGAGGCCGACGCCGACGGGACCGGTGGGGGTCTGGGGCATGCGAGGGGTCCTTCCAGGAACGGGGGAGTGCGGGGTCGTGGCCGACGGGCCGACCATGTCCGACGGGCCGAACGGGGTCGGCGGAGTGGACACGTTCGGTGAGCCGGTCACTTCACGGCGCCGGCGGTGAGACCGGCGACGAAGTTCTTCTGCATCATGAGGAAGCCGACGACCACCGGGATCGACACCGCGATCGATGCGGCGAGGATCTGGTTCCAGTAGACGTTGGTCTGGGTCGCGTACTGGCGCAGGCCCACCGCGAGCGTACGGGTCTCCTCGGTCGTGAGGACGGAGGCGAACAGGACTTCGCCCCATGCCGTCATGAACGCGTAGATCGCGACCGCGACGATGCCGGGCCGGGCGGCGGGCAGCACGATCCGCAGCAGGATCGTGAGGTTGCCGGCGCCGTCGACCTTGCCCGCCTGGTCCAGCTCTTTCGGAATGCCGTCGAAGTAGCCGGCGAGCATCCAGATCGAGAAGGGCAGCGAGAAGGTCAGATAGGTGATGATCAGGCCGATCCGGGTGCCCACCAGCGGCACCCCGAAGGTCGCGTCGATGTTCACGAAGATCAGGTACAGCGGCAGCAGGAACAGCACGCCGGGGAACATCTGCGTGGACAGCACCGTGGTCATGAAGGCGTTCCGACCGTGGAAGCGCCAGCGGGAGACGGCGTAGGCCGCGAAGATCGCCACGACCACGCTGAACAGCGTCGCGACCGAGGTGACCACGAGCGAGTTCATGAAGTAGCGGGCCAGCGGCACCGTCGACCACATCTCGACGAACGGCTCGAAGGTGATCCGACTCGGGAACCAGGTGAAGCCGGCCTGCACATCGCCGAGCGGCTTCAGGCTGGTGGCGACCATGACGTACAGCGGCAGCAGCACGAACACGCTCAGTCCCGCGAGCACGATGACGCGGAAGATCTTCTCACCGAGGGTCTCACGCATGGGAGCGCCCCTTCCTCCACTGAGTGGCGTACAGGTAGACGAGCGAGACGAGCAGCAGGAACAGCAGCAGCAGGACGCTCATCGCGCTGCCCACGCCGAAGTCCCAGGACAGGAACGAGGCGTTGTAGATGTGGAAGCTGATCAGGTCGCCGGCGGGCGGCTGGGCGGTGCCGAAGAGGATGTATGGAGTGTTGAAGTCGTTGAACACCCACAGGAACATCACCAGCAGCATCGTCTGGTTCACCGGTGCGAGCATCGGCAGGGTCACCGCGCGCCACTGTCGCAGCGGCGAGGCGCCGTCCATGGCGCTGGCCTCGTAGAGCTCGCCAGGGATCGACTGCAGCCCGGCCATGAACATGAGGAACGCGAACGGCCACATGCGCCAGATCGCGACCACCACGACGGAGATGAAGGCGTTGTCGCCGATGAGCCAGAACGGGGCCTCGTCCAGCAGTCCGAGCTGGTCGACGAGGATGTGGTTGATGACGCCGGTGTCGCGCTGGAGCATGAAGTTCCAGGTGATCACCGCCGCGTACAGCGGCAGGGCGTAGGGGATGAGGAACAGGGTGCGGAACACGCCCCGGCCCCGGAAGGGACGCTGCAGGGCGACGGCCGCCGCCATCCCGAGCCCCCAGCTCAGCCCCACCACGAGCACGGTGAAGGCGACGGTGACCAGGAAGGAGCTCAGCAGCTCCTGGCCGATGGGGGTGTCGAAGTCGACGGCGATGCGATAGTTCTCGAGCCCGACGAAGGGAGCCTCGGTCCAGCGGCGGATGAAGAACTTCGTCAGCTCCACGAAGCTCATCCAGAAGCCGGTGACCATCGGGACGATGTGGATCAGCAGCTCGAGGATCACTGCGGGCAGCAGGATCAGGTACGGGAACCAGGTGCGGTGCCGGCGGCGCGGAGCGGGCTGCTCCGCGCTCGCCGGCCGAGCCTCGGTCCCGCGGGGTGCGGTGACGGTCATGGGGCCCTTCCTCAGACGCGGATCGAGTCCTGCGCCGTCTGCATGGCGGTGAGGACGTCCTCGCGGGTGACCTTTCCGCCGGTGGCGATGGTCGCGAACATGGCGTTCATTGCCTGGCCGACGGTCGACTCGAACTGGTCCTCCCACGGCACGAGCGGCAGCGGGGCGGCGCGGTCGGCGTAGACCTCCATGAACATGTCCGCCTGCTCCGTGTCCTCGGTGAAGGTGGGCTCACCGTCGACGAGGACGGGCAGGGAGGCGAAGGGCTTGCCGAGCTCGGCCTGGGTCTCCGGCGAGGTCATGAACTTCAGGAACTCGAGCGAGGCGTCGGGGTTCTTGGTATCGGCCATGATCGCGAGGTTGATCCCCGCCAGGTGCGAGGCGCAGTCATCGACTGCATCCGCCGGGGCGGGGAAGGGGATCGCCTTGAACTGATCGGGGGTCATGCCCTGCGACTCGATGGTGGCGTTGGCGTTGTTCTGGTTGATGATCATCGCCGCCTCGCCGTTGGCGAAGGATGTGACGGACTTCGTGCCGTTGTCGAACTGCGCGTTCGAGGGGTTCACAACCTTGTGCTCCTGCATGAGATCCAGGTAGCGCAGGATCCCGTCGACCACGCCGTCCTCGGTGAAGGTCGGCTTGCCGTCCGCGTCGTTCAGCTTCGCCCCGTTCTGGGTGGCGTTGATGAAGGCGAAGTGGTTGTTCTCGGTGTAGGAGCCGGCCGCGAGAGACATGCCGTACACGCCCTTGTCCGGGTCGGTCAGCGCCTTCGCGGCCTCGACCATCTCCTCCCAGGTGGTGGGCGGCTCGATGCCCGCGTCCTCGAACATCTTCACGTTGTAGTACATGCCGTAGGCGAGGCCGTACAGCGGGATCGAGGCCGGGTCGGTGCCCTCCGCGCCGCCGGTGGCGAGCGCAGCCTCGACGTAGCGGTCGCGGCCGCCGAGCGCCTCGAACTCCGCATCGCCCAGCTCCATCAGACCGCCGGTGGCCTGCAGGCTCACGCCCCAGGTGTTGCCGATGTTCAGCACATCCGGGCCCTGGCCGGAGGTGATCGCGGTCTGGATGCGGGTCTGCAGATCCGCCCAGCCGATCACCTCGAGGGACACCTCGATCCCGGTCTCCTCCGTGAACTTCTCCAGGACGGGGGTGAGCACCTCCTTGTCGTTCTCGATGCTCGTGCCCTGGTTGGAGGCCCAGTAGGTGAGGGAGGCGGGCTTGTCGCCCGAGCCGCCGCCCGAACCGGAACCGCAGGCGGCCAGGCCCGCAGCGGCTGCCGCGGCGAGCGGGGCGGTGGCGAGAAGAGTGCGTCGTCGCATCGTGGATCTCCTAGGTGCACCGTCAGCGGTGCCTGAGTGGGGGAGCGGCGCGGGCGGAGTGAACGCCGCGGCTCACAGAGGTGAACTGAATCGATTCGGTACTTAATCGATTCGGTGAGTATGGCCCGGGACGGGCGAGGCTGTCAACGGATGCCGGTCACGACCCGGTCACGGGTGGGCCGGGCGGGTGCGGGCGGGCCCATCCAGCCCTCCCATCCCTCCCCAATACGGGTTCGCCCGCCGTGCTTCCAGGCGTGGAAGCCCAGCGGGCAAAGTCGTGAGGGCCGGGTCAGGCGGGGGCGGTGGAGGCGCGGAGGGTGAGCTTCGCGGGGTCGTTGTGCAGGACGGCGCCGCCGGTGATCCCGCCCTCGATCTTCTGCACGAGCAGGTCGCCGGCGAGGTGCCCCATGTCGAAGGGTCGACGATCCAATGCCGTGAGCGCAGGGGCGGAGACCTCGGCGACGAGCGAGTCGTCCCAGCTCACGACCCCGAGCTGCTCCGGCACCCGCAGCCCGAGCGCGGCAGCGCCCCGCACCGCGCCGAGCGCGACGAGGTCGCTCGAGGCGATGACGGCGGGGCGGGAGCTGAGCGCATGGTCCATCCCGGTGAAGGCCGAGGCGGCGTCGTCGACGGTGTAGCGGGTGACGGCGTGGGCGTGCGGGATGCCGTGCCCGGCGCACAGCTCGCGGACCAGCTGGACGCGCCGCGCCTCGTGCGCGTGGACGATCGGGCCGCTGAGCTGCAGGCAGGCGTCGTACCCCTGCGCGACGACGTGGTCTACGACGGTCGCAGCGTCCGCCGCCTCTGCCGTCGCGACCTGCACGAAGTCCTCGGGGCCCACGTAGTGGCCGAGGATCGCGACGTCCAGGCCCAGGGAGTCCAGCACCGCCGGACGCCGGTCGCTCACGGCGAGGTCGAGCAGGACCACCCCGTCCACTCGGCGCCGCTCGGCCCAGGTGCGGAACACGTTGATCTCCTCGTCGGTCCCGCCGGTGACGAAGCGCAGCAGCAGTTCGTAGCCGTGCGCGCTGGTCGAGGACTCGATGCCTGCGGTGACCGCGGAGTAGAACGGCTCGCGCGAGATCTCCTGCGGGTCGCGCACCAGCACGATGCCGACGTTCCCGCTGCGTCCGCGGCGCAGCGCCTGTGCGCCGGAGTGCGGGGTCCAGCCCACCTCGCGGGCGTGGGCGAGGACCCGCTCCCGCGTCGCGGCACCCACGCCGGGCTTGTCGTTCAGGGCATAGCTCACCGTGGCGGGGGAGATGCCGAGGTCGCGCGCGATGGTCGCGACGGTCGGGCGGGAGGAGCTCCGCGGCATGGTGTCGGCTTCCGGTCGGGGGTGCTGGATGCCGCACATCATAGGTGGGCCTCTGCCGATGACCTGGTGTCTCTCGCGATTGCCGTCTCGCTCAGGTCCGCGACGCCTCGCTGGGGCCGACGGCATAGGCTCGAATCATGCCCGAGGACGCGCCTCTGCCCACCGCCGCCCCGCCCAGCGAAGTCGCTGTCGCGCACTGCCTGCTGGATGCCTGCGGCACGGTGCTCTCCGCGCACGATCCGGAGCGGCCCTTCTACGCGGCGAGCACGATCAAGCTCCACGTCATGGCGGCGATCCTGCGCGCCGTCGAGGCGGGGGAGCTGGGTCTCGCCACCGAGCTGCCGGTCACGCGAACCTTCACCGGCTCCGACGGCGCCCTGTTCACGCTCGGCGGCGACCATCTCGACCCCACCCATCCCGCGGACGGCACCCCGATCATGGTGCGGGAGCTCGTGGTGCGGATGATCGACCGCTCGAGCAATGAGGCGACCGACCAGCTGATCGAAGTCGTCGGACTGGACGCGGTCGATGCGGCGATCGCGGCGCTCGACCTGCGCGCCACCCGCGTGGAGCGGCTCATCGGGGACACCGCGGCGCTCGAGGTCGGGGCGACGAACGAGACGAGCGCCGGGGACCTCGCTGCGACGATGCTGGCCCTCGTCGGCCCGAGCACCCCCGCGCGCCCCGGCGTCCGGCTCGCCCGCGAGGCGCTCGCTGCGCAGCAGATCCCGATCATCGCAACCGTGCTGCGCCCCGGGGTGCCGTGGGGCTCGAAGTCGGGTTGGGTCGACGGATACCGGCACGACGTCGCCGTCGTCGGCGACCCGGACGAGCCTGGGGTGCGGGTGCTCGCGGTGATGACCGCCGGCCTCGCCCCGGAGGAGGCGGACCGGCGGATCACCGCGCTCGTGCGCGAGCTGCTGCCGGACGTCAGCGCCTGAGCCCGTGAACCGGGGCTCGGCGGCTGACGTCCCGGCAGTGGGCGGCTCGTCGGCCGAGGTCAGCGCCTGAGCGGAGCCCTGCGAGCGCCCGCGTACTCACCGGTCGGGTCGTACTCGCTCAGCGACATGATCTCGACGCTGCGGGCCGCGTTCGGGGCCTGCATGATGAGGTCGTCCCCGAGGTAGAGGGCGACGTGGCGGATCGAGTCGCCGCCGGGCTTCGTCGCGAAGAACACCAGGTCACCGCGCTGCAGATCCTCCCGTTCGACGACCTCGAGGCCGGAGTGGTGCATCTGGTCGCCGGCGTCGCGGTCGATCGTGATCCCGTGATGGCGGAACAGGGTGTACGTGTACCCGGAGCAGTCGAAGCCCCATGCGCTCACCCCGGCCCATAGATAGCGCAGGCCCAGGAATCGCTCACCGGTGGCGATGATGTCCTCCGCGGTCGGGACCGGCGGGGCCTCGCCCTGCTCGCGCACCACCACGGCGGAGTCGGGCAGGTGAGCGGGACGGGCGCCCGGCACGGCGACCCTCACCGCGCGACCGGTGCGGCCCAGCACCGGCAGCACCGTGTCGAAGGAGACGTCGATGCCGGCATGCGTCCCACCGGGAGTCGCGGCGAGAGTGCTGGTCAGCGCCGTGACGGTGGCGGTCTGGGCGGAGGCGGCGAGGGCCGCGAAGTCCGAGTCGACCACCAGGTGCACGCACGGCACCCAGCCGGGATAGCCGCGCGGGTCGCGGGGTGTGCCCTGGGCGGTGACGACGACATGGGCCCAGTCACCGTCGACCTCATCGACGATCACCTCGCTGCCCAGCACTGCCTGGGACTCGAGCTCGCCCGTGAGCCAGCGCCGAGTCTCGGTGTCCTCCATGTTGCGGTTCCACGCGTCGAGGTCGACGGGGTTCGTGAGCGAGGGCGCGTCGACGTCCGGGCGGTGGGTGCGCGGGGCGACCCAGAGCGTGGTCGCGGAGACCGCGACGTGCGCCGTGACGCCGGGCGCGAGTCCCTCACCGGGTGCGAGTTTCTCATCAGCGGCGGGCTTCATCCCGGACACGGTAGACGGCGACGTGCCGGGCGGGGCGGCGTGGGCCTGCGGGGTGAGGGCGGAGAGCCCGGCGGCGGCGAGGCCAGCGCCGCCCGCTGCGGCCAGGCGCAGACCGTCGCGGCGGGTGAAGGTCGGGATGCAGGGGAGCGGGGTCATGACGTCTCCTTCGAGGTCAGACGGTGAATTGCGAACAGAGGAACGGCCGACGGGCGAGCAGGGTGGTCACCGATCACCCCCAGCGGGCTCCTCGTCGGAGCGCGGCGCTCCCACGGGGTCGCCGTCGGCTGGGTTCCCATCAGCCGGGCGCCCGTCGGCCGGGTCGTCGTCGGTCGCCGCCCCGTCGGCTGGGTCGTCATCGGCGCGCAGCAGCTCGAGCCCGAGGCCCTGGCCGCCGCTCAGCCGCAGCCAGGCACCGTCCTGCACGAAGCCGCCGCGGGGCAGGTCGGTGGCGAACCAGAACGGCGGGTCCAGGTCGATCATCGTGATCGCGGGGTGGGCGATCGCGAGATGCGCGGCGGCGGTGATCGAGATGCGCGGCTCCATCATCGAGCCGAGCATGCACTCCACGCCCGCAGCCTCGGCGAGGTCCGCGATGGCGATCGCCTCCCGGATCCCACCGGTCTTGGCGAGCTTGATGTTCAGCAGGTCGCAGGCCCCGGCGTCGAGCAGACGGCGCGCGTCGGCCGAGGACCACACCGCCTCATCGGCCATGATCGGCAGCTCGACGGCAGCGGTGACCCGGGCGAGGCCCTCGACATCCGCGGCGGGGACCGGCTGCTCGACGAGGTCGATCGGAAGGCCGTCGGCGGTGAAGGCGGTGAGGATCGTGATCGCCTGCTCGGGCGACCAGCCCTGGTTCGCATCCAGGCGCAGCCGCACCTCCGGTGCCGCCTCGACCACCGCGGCGAGCCGGTCGCGGTCCAGCGCCACGTCGTTGCCGAGCTTGATCTTGAGGATCTGCGCGCCCGCGGCGACGGCCTCCCGCGCGTGACCCGCCATCACTTCGGGCTCCTCGAGGGAGACGGTCATGTCGTTCATGAGCCCGTCGCCGAGCCGGCCGCCCAGCAGCTCCACGAGCGGGAGACCGGCCTCCTTCGCCCAGGCGTCATGGAGGGCGACCTCGACAGCCGCCTTCGCGCTGGGCGCCCTGGCCAGGGCGCCCGCGGCCTGGGCGGCGAGGCCCGTGAGCGAGTCGGTGACGCCCTCGAGCGCGGCGCGCAGCGGCCCGTCGAGAGCGGCGGTGATCGTCGCCGCGGACTCCCCGGTGACGGCGAGCGTCTCCGCCGCGGAGCCCTGCCCGATCGTGCCGCTTGCGAGCTCGACCTCGGCGACCACGTACTCGACCGCCTCGGTGCGGCGGGCGGCGGTGACGAAGGGGCGCAGCAGCGGGGCGCGGTGGCGGTGGGAGCGGACCGCGACCACGTGCAGTGGATTCGCGCCCGGCCCTGCGACTGGTCCTGCCTTGTGGCCGTTCACGGCACTCTGCCCGGTCACAGCGCGGACATCAGCTGCGCGGCGGCGAGGCCCAGGAAGGTGCCCAGGAACGAGCCCATGAGCGCCATCAGCACGCCGACCGGCACGAGCTGCCGGTTGAAGGCGCTGGCCACGACCGGGGCGGAGGCGATCCCGCCGATGTTCGCGGTCGAGGAGACCGCGATCGAGAACAGGTCGGTGTGGGTGAGCTTCGAGTAGACGACCATGATCGCGAGGTGCACGAGCACCACCAGCACGCCCACCAGCAGGTACAGCGGCGCCTGCGTGATCGCGGAGAAGTCGGAGCCCGCGGCGATCTGGCCGATGACGATGAACAGCATCAGCGTCGCGATCTCGGTGGAGCCGCCGATGCGGCCCAGCGGGGTCTGCGCGATCGCGAGCCCCAGCAGGGAGACGATGACGATGGTCCAGGTGGTGCCGTTGACGACGTCCCCGATCTCCGGGAGGAGGTCGCCGATCCAGATCGCGGTGACCGCGACGAAGATCGAGCCGAAGATGACCGTGGCGAGGGACTGCACGGTCATGGGCGCCTCGGACTCCTCGAAGGCGTCGCCGGTGTCGACGAGGTGGGTGGAGCGGGCCTTGGTGAAGCGGTCGAAGCGGCCGGCGACCGCAACGGAGGAGAACGCGATGGTCAGCCAGATCGAGTAGATCAGGGTGTCGGTGATCAGGGCGTAGCCGAAGATGTTCTCCGGCGCCTGCAGGATGTCCTGCACCGCGACCATGTTCGCGCTGCCGCCGGTCCAGGAGGCGAGCAGGGCGCCGAGCACCTTCCACGCCTCGGGGTGCAGCGCGCCCTTGAAGGCGAGGAACACCACGACCATGCCCACGAACAGGGACGCGGCGGAGACGGCGTAGGTCAGCAGCAGCCGCGGTCCGAGCTTGATGATCCGCCGCAGGTCGCAGCCGAAGAGGAACAGGAAGATCATCGCGGGCAGGACCACGTCCTTCACGGCGGCGATCGGGGCGCGGGTCGCGTCGTCGTGCCCGAACACGCCCAGCGAGTTCAGCGCCGCGCACAGCAGATACATCAGCACCATGCCGGGCATGTACTTGAAGAGCTTCCAGCCGGTGGTGCGTTCCAGCACGATGAGCAGGCATGACAGGGCGAGGAGGACGCCGAGCATGAGCAGGCCGTCGGTGATCACGGGGGACTCCTGAGTCGAGGGAGACCGCTGGCGGGGACAAAAAATCGGAAGCACCGACGGGACCACCTGCGGGCAGGCGGAACGTGGGTGCTTCCGACGGGATCCGGTTCGGTGAGGTTCCGGGCGAGCGGCAGCGGGTGGGGTGTGCAGTTATGCGGTGGGGGCGGCCGCCAGGTCACGGTATTTCGCGGCGGCGCTGCGCACGGCGGCGGCGAGCGCCCGCTGCGAGGACCCGTGGTACCGGTCGGTGATCGACTCCACCAGGGCGTCATCTTCGAGCAACGACCGCCCCACCAGCAGGTCCCGGACGAACTCGACCGTGAGCGCGAGAGTGGCGGTGCAGTCCGCTTGGCGGATGACGTGGGTCTCAGTATCGACGACGAGGCCGATGAAGAAAAGCCCCCACTGCGAGGTGATCGGATTGTTCGTCGGCGATTTCGCCTCACCGGTGAGGTAGATCGTGGAGGGCATGGCCGGATCCTAGCCGCCGCCGCCCCGGCTCACAGCGGCAGGCGCACGTACGTCGTCTCGAGGTACTCGGCGATCCCCTCGTGGGAGCCCTCGCGGCCCAGCCCGGACTCCTTCACCCCGCCGAAGGGGGCCGACGGGTCGGAGGCGACCCCGCGGTTCACGGCGATCATCCCGGACTCGAGACGGCCCGTGACCTGCGCGATCTCACCGAGGTCCTCGGCCATCACGTACGCCATGAGCCCGAACTCGCTGTCGTTCGCGGCGCGGATCATCTCCTCGATGTCGTCGAGGACGGTGAGCGGGGCGAGGGGCCCGAAGATCTCCTCACGGTGCACGCGCGCACTGAGCGGCACGTCAGCGAGCACGGTCGCCTCGTAGAAGAAGCC
>Ga0079224_100007210_pt1 | contig 14877 bp, 14 predicted proteins | sample Stecom2015_FD_80414 | JGI IMG/M metagenome (GOLD analysis project Ga0079224, IMG submission 80414) | Agricultural soil microbial communities from Utah to study Nitrogen management - Steer compost 2015 | ecosystem: Environmental > Terrestrial > Soil > Agricultural land | place: USA: Utah...
CCGAGGAAAAGGAAGCCCTCAACTTAATCGCTGCAGCACTCGATCGAGGCATCAACTTCTTTGACACTGCCTGGGATTACCAGGACGGTGAAAGCGAGCGGCGTCTGGGAAAAGGGCTGGGGACACGGCGCCAACAAGTATTCTTGATGACCAAGATCTTGGCCCGAGACGCGCAGGGAGCCCAGCAACAACTCGAGGAATCTTTGAAAAGGCTGGGCACTGATTATCTGGACCTGCTGCAGTTTCATTCCATCCGAGAGGTCGCTGACGTCGAACGTATATTTGGGCCGGGCGGGGCTATAGAGACCGCTCGTCGGGCGCAAGAGAGAGGGCAGGTGCGCTACCTGGGAATCACCGGACACTTCGATCCTCGGGCACACGAGAGAGCCCTTGATTACCACCAGGAGCTGGACACAATCCAATTCCCGGTGAACTGTGTCGATCCTGCCAGCAGCCTCAGTTTTGTTAGACGGGTATTACCGAGGGCCCACTCTCATAATCTGGGTATTCTGGCGATGAAGACACTTGCCATGGGCCGGTTTCTCGAGCATCAAGTGGCCTCGGTTCAAGAAGCGCTCTCATTTGTCTGGTCTCAGCCGATCAGCGTTCTCATATCTGGCTGCGACAGTATTTCTCACCTGGAGAAAAACGTGCGCTTGGCTCTGCAATTTCAGCCAATGGATAGCAGTACCCAGAGAGAACTGATGGAACGGGTGGCCATCCATACCGGCCCTCAAGTGGAGTATTACAAGCGAGAAGTCGAAAGTTCACCTCAAGGATGACCCAGGTCACGGTGTCTCTTGTGCACCGGATATTTCTAATAAATGTCGGGTATCAGAAGGCGTCTTTTCGCCAGTAGTATCCTGACTGTGTCTTCCAGAAGTCGCTATCCGCAGATATTCCTCTTGTTCCACTATCCCTGGAATGCACCAAACGAAACAGCCAGGCAGCGGCCTCCTGAATGGGGTGGCCAGCAGAGCCTACAAGACCCGGGTCCAGAACCTTGACCAGCAAGTCTTCCCTTAGTCGCATTTGAACGACTGCCTTTTCGCCCAGTCGCACCTGGAGCCCTTCTGACAATGGGTGCTGGTAGGGTAGGTCAACGATGATAACGCTGGCTCCTGCTCTCTGCAGCTCCGAAAGGACGAACTCCACGGCAAGTTCGATTGCCTCTGGACTGAGAGCAGCCTCGACCAAGTGGATATTCCCGTTCGTCTCCGTCAGATGAAGATATCCAGCCAGGCGTCCTTCTATCTCGATGCCCCAATTTGGAAACACCCCGCGCTGTCGAGACGGTCCCGACAACCAGTAGTTGAGAGGTCGGACTTCCGGTCCGATCAAACCTTCTATCTCCAAATGATACAACTCCGCCACCCGGTCGAGATCGCCCGAACACAGGGGGCGGACCCGTGCCCGGGCGATTGGCGGATTAAGCTCAAATGACATCAACTCAAACCGCAACTGAGGGAGAGGCACGCAATGCCAACCTCTTTGCTCGTAATATACCGGGCCGATTGCCGAAAAGAGAAAGGCGAGACGGTATCCCTCTGACTTGAGGTACTCCTCCGTTTCGTTAAGCAGCAATTCCGCGTACCCCTTCCCCCGATGATGCGGAAGAGTGAGGAGGCTCCCAATACCGCCGGCACGGACGGGTCCACATCCCAGCTGTAGCGTCCGACTCCACACTCTCAGGTGACTCACAATCTCGCCCGAATGCTCTAAGACTCGAGTTTGATCCAGCCTATAAGTAGGATCTTCAAGAACGTAGCTGAGGTAGCGTTGAATGCTAGGCTCGTGAGGCCGGAAGACCTGGTGCTGGAGCCGAGCCAGATAGACGAGTTCACTGTTCCTTGCCGCACGTGAGTTGGCCATAAGAGACTCCGGGTTTGATTTCCTTATCTCGACCTTCGTGAGAGAAGCCCGCTCCGTGCGGGTTGACCGGTTCAGTTTGTTTCATTTTACTGATGAACATGCAGAAATATACACAGCTCGCCCAAGGTTTGCCTCGAACTTTACGATTGGGTCTGGCTACTCGAGGCAATAGCCGACTCCAGCCCCGGGATGTCTTCCTGGCTCTCGACGTAGGAGTGAATTACTTCAACTGGTGCGGTTACCCAGACGGCTTAAGCGATGCTCTGGCCCAGCTTCCCGCCAACAGACGGGAAAAGATTGTCATCGCCGCTCAGTTCTCCGCTCGGTCCGCTGAAGAAGCTGAGACAGAACTTGATGAGATCCTGAAGGTGCTGAACACCGAATACATCGATATTGTCACCTTCTACTACGTCGAATCGAACGACGAGTGGCAGCAAATCATTTCCCCTTCTGGCTCCATGGGTTACTTTCAGAATGCTCAACGGCTAGGTAAGGTACGTCTGCTTGGTCTCACCAGTCATCAGCGGCAACTTGCGGCTGCTTGGGCCCAATCCGGTTTGCTTGATTTGTTAATGATCCGCTTTAACGCGGCCCACCGAAAAGCGATGCAGGAGGTTTTCCCGGTAACGAGGCGCCTCGGGATTCCGGTGGTGGCATTCACCTGTCTTCGCTGGACTACCCTGCTGAAGGCAACACCTGCCAATGAGCCCAACTATACTCCGGCCCCGGCACTGGAATGGTACCGATATGTCCTGTCGCATTCTGAGATAGCGGTTGCTTTGATGGCGCCCGGAGACACGAAGCAGCTGAAAGAAAACTTGCGGCTGCTTGAAGATTGGCGGCCGCTTTCAGAGGGAGAGATAGCCCAATTCAATCGTCAGGGTGACCTAGTTCGACATTTCCATTCCAATTTCCCTTAACGGGGTGATATTTAAGTAAAAACCAATTAATGTTTGGATGAAGCCCTAGTTGGTTCTGTGATGCTTTCATCGCCTGCCCTGGACACGATGAAGATTCCGGAAGCTACGGCGCCGACACCGAGGAGAAAGCGGAGAGTAAGAGTCTCTCCCAACAGGAGGCTGCTCAACAGCACGCCAAATATCGGAATGCTGAACTGGAAGGAGGTCAACTGGCTGGCCGCATAGCGTCCCAGAAGAACTGTCCAGGCAAGGAAACAAAAGCCGGCAATCACAAGTCCCTGGTAGAAGACTCCCATTAAGACTTCGGCTGAGAGCTCGTATTCCACACCACCTTCCAGCAAATAACTCAACAGGAAGAAGCCGGGCACACCATAAGCCATCTCCCAGAAAACGACCTGTATGGGCCCGAGGGTTCTGAGCAGGTGCTTCATATAGATATAAATCAGTCCCAGCAGGAAGCCGCTTAGAAGGGTCAACACGTTGCCCACGACGATGTTCTGGGCGGATGAACTTTCCAGAAATATCGCGCTAACTCCGGCAAAAGCAAGGAGCAGTCCAAGCGCCTTTTTTCCGGTAAGGCGATCGCCTGGTATGAGCCGGTGGGCCAGCAGCGCTACGAAGAGTGGACTGGTGTTGAGCAAGACGACTGCATATCCGCTGGTCGTGTAGCCGGTGCCAATATTGAGCACACTGATCTGCAGGATGAAGAGAAGTCCTAGTGGCAGCAGCGCCAGGTGTTGCCGGGTAGCAGGAAAAAGGGGAATCTTTCGGTACAGACTCCAGGCCCAGATACAGACCCACCCCAGCAGGAAGCGCCAGGCGGCGATTGCCAGTGGAGGCATTCCTTGAAGAGACCACTTCAAGGCTGGTGTGAGTCCACCCCACAGCAGACAAAGAAAAAGAGTCAACAAAATGGGCCTGAGAGACATCTGCTCGTGCCGAAAGCTTCCGCGATCGGTGGTCTGCTGTTCAAGGGGCTTTATATCCAGAGTCATGATTGTTACCGGTCGACAAGGGGCTAACAATATCCTCTCCGGTCGGACCGAATCAACCAGCCCCCAAAAGTCTTATTCTCGCTTATGACGCGATCCTCTGTGCCCTCCCGCCTCCGCGGTTCAGCCAAATGGGTCAGCCAAATGGGGGTCAGCCAAATGGAGACAGGTCTCTATAACTCCCGCCCGGAGCGTCATCAGCCAAATGGGGACAGGCCAAATGGGGACAGGTCTCTATAACTCCCGCCCGGCGCGGATTTCGGTGCTGTGGGTGGAACGTCGTGGAGATGGGGACAGGCCCTTGAATGCCTCCGCTATGAATGCTTCTGCCGGCCGAACTTCCCTCCTGGGTGTCAGTATGGGACTGACTCAAAATGGCCAGCGTCAGAAAAATGTCAACTGCCGGTGACCTGCCAGTCAATATCCTGACTGACGCTTGCTGGAAGAACGGATCAACCGAGAGCAGCCGCTAATAAAATGCCGACATCCACTCCAATCCAACTCCCGAGAAATGCCCTTGAAGAGGGGATATTCAGCCTCCGCGACAGTAACCCGGAGGTCTCAGCAAAGCTTGAATGAGCCTTCTCGCACTATCGGAACAAGAATTGCTAACGAGGGGCACAGGAGTCAGCGCCTATGGTGACACGAACGATTAAGAACTCGCCTTTTGTGACCGCCCGCGTTACTGGCAGACGCTTCCATGCCGGAGACGTCTTCCGAGTGATCGAAGTGCAGGAGGAGAATCGAAAAATTCGTTTCCTCCTCTGTCAAGGCATCACGGACAGTCAGTTAAGAGTCTACCTGCGGCCAAGCGAAGTAACTTATTTCGAACCATCTCTGTTTCAGGGAGATTAGCAATGAAGCGCAAGCACCCGCCCGACTTCTGGTACGGATTGCCAGTCGACGAGCTGTATCGACATCAAGCTGCCGTCGCCCAGCATATGGCGGAAGCCAAGAACCTCGAGGAAAAGGCCTTCTTCGCCCGAATTTTCATGGACATCAGCTGTACCATCGTGGCTCTTAATCTTGGAATCAAAATATCAAGCCACCCGTCACTCTAAAAGGGGATCCCGCTTCTCAATCCAAGACGCCACACCTTGGATCTGCGCTCGCAACAGTGGCTCACACAAACAAGAGGATAGCCATCGATAGCTCCGCCCATCACTCGAACCACCGCTCCAAGTTCTCCAGTAACGAAGATCCGGTCTTGGCGCCCTCAGCGTCATGTAGGGCGGTAGGGTCAGATAAAGTTTCCGGAGAATCACTTCCAGAATCGACCGAGATTTCAACAAGATACCGCAGCTTTCCACACCATCTCTCCGATTAGAATTCCTGGCGGGCGAGTTCCTCGAGATGTGAACCTTCCAGTCGGCAGGTGATCCATTCATTGAGCGGCTGAGCATTGAATCGCCGGTAAAATCCCATAGCAGTTTCATTCCAGTCGAGAACTGCCCATTCCAGACGTCCGCAGGATCTCTCCACGGCGAGGTGGGCTACGGCAGTCAGGAGGGACCGTCCAATTCCCTGCCCCCTGAACGGTTCTCTCACGAAGAGGTCCTCAAGATGGATTCCCAGGCGCCCTAGAAAGGTCGAAAAGTTAGGGAAAAACAATGCGAAGCCGGCAACCACACCCTCCAGTTCTGCCAGAATAACCTCGACGAAGCGTTCCGCTCCGAATATCGCTTCCTCCAGGCAAGAATCTGCTGCCACGACTTTGTCCTGCAGCCTTTCGTATTCGGCCAGTTCGTGAATCAATTCTAGAATGACCCCTATGTCTGATCGCTGGGCTTGTCGGAGAACTAGATTTGGCACGCGCCGCGACCCTATAACACCGAAGCTACCCGATTTCATGATCTTCTTTTTGGCTGGATTTTGAGAAAAAGTCAAAATGTGCCGGGATAGAATATCGTTATGACAGACACGCGTGAGTCGGCATGGGAAAGAGTTTACCGGCTGGTCCGACGAATTCCTCCAGGTCGAGTAATGACCTACGGACAGATCGCCATGTACCTCGAACCTCTTACTGCTCGGGCAGTCGGCTGGGCGATGAACCAGTGTCCGCCAGGCGTTCCCTGGCAAAGGGTTGTTAACTCTCGTGGAGGATGCTCCACGGACCGCATTCCCCATATACCAACCGGCCTTCAACGATCCCTTCTTGAGGGGGAAGGCATTCAGTTCAAGAAGAATGGAACACTGGACTTAAAAGAATATCGATGGATCCCAGATGCCGAGGTCCTTCGAAAAGTGGAGGCCTCCTGATTTCTCCCGCAAGCAGTTCAGTCATTCTTGATCCAAAGCCGCGCCGACTCGACGAATGGATGGCAATCGGTGCGATATCCATGGCCAAAATCAAGCCACCAACTGGAGCAGGTATGCACACAAAAGACCGGCGTAGTTTCCGACCAGATAGCCCAGGATACTCATCATCAGGCCCACTGGAGCCATTGCTTCATAGTAGGCAGCGGCGACGATCGGAGCTGATGCGGCTCCACCGATATTGGCTTGACTACCGACTGCGACCAGAAAGAGCGGACTGCGGAGAAGCCTTGCAGCCGCAAACAGGAAGATGATGTGCACACAGATCCAGGTCGCTCCCACTAGAAGGAGAACCGGAGCCGCCGCCAACCCTGCAAGATCGGCTCCTGCCCCGATGGAGGTCAGAAAAAGGTACAGCGCCGCATAGCCGAACTCAGAGGCACCTGCTCGCTCCATCTCCCGTAGCCGAGTAAAGGACAGGCCGATTCCGGCGGTCGTGAGCAGGATGACCATCCAGGTAAAGGGAGAAAAGATCGACGCTAGACCCGGAAAATGTAAACTCATGTAGTCGCTGGTCAACGAATAGAAGAGATTACCGGAAACCTTGAACAGGACAGCTCCCAGGAAACCGACTGCCAGGAGGGCAGTGATATCCTCGAGTCGTATTGTCCGGCGCCCTTGCTCTTTCCATTCTCGTAACCGCCGATTTAAATCCTCGAACCACTCTGCACTCGCTCCATTCCAACGATCGAAGCGGTTCACGAAATTGACTCCGATCAGTAGGATCCCCATCCAGGTATAGCCAATCGCGGTATCGACGACAATAATCGGTCCGATGATGGTATCCGGAGCACCAACCGCTTCCTTTAGGGCCGCGAAATTGCCACCACCGCCAATCCAACTGCCGGAAAGAGCTGCCAGTCCCTTCCAGGCGTCCGGGGGCAAATAATCGCTAAAGAGCAGCAGTGCGACGGGTCCCCCCACAACCACGCCGGCAGTTCCTGCCAGCATCATAGCGATTGCTCTTGGGCCGATTTGCAGAATCGCGGGTACGTCGGCGGTAAACATCAAGATGAAGAGACTGAAGGGTAGAAGATAGTCACGCATCCAGTCGTAGGCGGCAGAATCGGTCGGTATGACACCCAGCGTGGAAAGAATGGCGGGAACATAATAGACAAACACGATTGAGGGAATCACGCGAAACAATTTTTGGAAGATGGCGACTCTGCCGGCCCAGAAAACCAGCCCACACACCAGTGCGCATAGTGCAAAGACAGCCATTGGCTCCTGGATTACTGCCATATCCGTGTGTTTTTCTTCCTCGATCCTCGTCCCCGACGTCCGCAGTCCAGAGTAACTCGGTTGTCGAAATGCCCGTGTTCTTCCATTGGATGCAGGCTGAGATGTCGGGATTGCCATCGAGCACCCAGAAAAAAGGGTGTCGTATCTGCAAAAACGTCGAGGGTCTCAACCAGCGGTGGGAGATTCATCAATTCTCGGTCGAATCAGCCGGTCCGTTAGTCCAGTTCAGTATCTCGTCAATAGTGGCTTGCGAAAGGGGATGGTATCTCGGGCGAGCCTCTCCATAGATTTCCCGTGCCAATGAGAGTCCCTCCGACGTCTTCGAAAGTCGTTCATACAACGGTACCAGGAATTTTCGCCGACCCTGGCGAACGAGAAAATCATGGACCGCCGGATACCCCTTTTCGTAGTTGCTGACAATAACCTTCTGCAGCCAGGCTGCGAGAATCTCAGAATTGCCCGTCTCAGTAAACCGGAAAGCTTGGTCCAAATCCCGCATCTGTTTCACCGACATCTCGTCTGGAAAGGAACGGAGAAAATAGAGCCAATGGTGTGTACCCCAGCCTTCAGTATCGAGCTGAGAGGCGGGCGTGCCGCTCTGGAAGCGATCAACCTGTGTATCAACCTGTGACAGCTGGTCTGATCTGACGCTCACCACGGACGATGGAAGCCCCGGTTCGAACAGCCAGTCGTGGATTTTAAGTTCCTCCATCAGGTCGCGATCGAGGCCATCTAGCAGTTCCGATTTCAAGTAATTGAGAAACTTCGTCGTCGTGATGCTTTGAAATCCATATTCTGAGAAGTACTTTCGAAGAAAAGGGTCCCACACCTCTCGTCCGATTGCTTTCTCCAGGGTTCGAAGAAAAAAATGGCCCTTCTGATAGGGGATTTCGGTCAGGCCAGAATCCGGGTCCCGTCCTGCGAGATTGAGAAATAGAGCAGTTAATGGATTGTCTCGACCCAGGCGATCGAGAGCATCTTCGAGATCGCGGTAGGCCAGAACCGCCAGCATCCGCTCGTAATCCTCTCCGTAAACGGCTTCCATGATTCGATGTTCGAAATAGGTGGTAAATCCCTCATTGAGCCAGAGTTCGTTCCAGGTAGCATTAGTGACCAGGTTGCCTGACCAGGAGTGAGCCAGCTCATGGGCTACCAGACCGACCAACGAGCGATCCCCAGCCAGAATCGTGGGGGTCGCGAACGTCAACCGTGGATTCTCCATTCCTCCGAAGGGAAAGCTGGGCGGCAAGACGATGATGTCGTAGCGATCCCATCGATACGGCCCATACAGCTTCTCTGCCTCCTCAATCATCTTCTCGGTATCAGCGAATTCCCAAGCGGCGTCATCAACAACAGACGGTTCCGCATACACACCGGCTCGGGGTGAGATCTCACCAAACTCCAGCTTCCCAACGGCGAGCGCCAGCAGGTAGGAGGGAATCGGTTGAGGCATATCGAACTCGTAGATGCCATCCGGCCGGAGAGTCTGGCTGTTGGTTGCGCTCATAACGGCCATGAGACCTTCGGGGACTTCGACACGCGCGTGGTAGGTCATTCGGACGGAAGGCGTGTCTTGACACGGTACCCAGCTTCTGGCCAGGATAGCCTGGCTCTGCGTGAACAGAAAAGGATCGGTTCCATCGGCGGTCTGTTCCGGCCCAAGCCACTGGAGTGCAGCGGCACCCGGCGTGGTTCGATAATCGATGTTGACTTGCCGAGTGTCGCTTTCAATTGCCACCATCAACCGCGAACCAAGATAATCGACGGCCGGTGTAAGACTGAAGTGGGTCTCCACCTCCCTTTCGTCCTTGACCAGGCTAACTTTTTCAATTTCGAGGTCACGAGTGTCGAGAAAAAGATAGTCGGCGCCGGTTCGGTTTTCGATCTGAAGACCGACTCTACCGATCAGCCGCCGCTGGTCAAAATCGACCTTAAGGTTAAGATCAAGATGGCGGACTACCACCTCGTCCGGGCGAGAGAATGAATGAAAGTCTTGAGCCCACACCTCGACTCCTTGTAGCTCGTCCTGAGCGATCGTTAGGATTGACAGTGCAACAAAAACAAGCAACAGCAGGACGACTTGCCCACTTTCTGTGCAACTTTTCAAGCTCATGTCATCCCTTCTCTTTCCCCTGCAGACTCAGATCCCTGCCCAGTTGGAAAACTCCAGACTCGCCGCACCCACCAGGAAGGCTGCTCGATGGCCGGCCCTTTGCAACCAATCATGAAGCGGGTCGATCCTCAACCCAACACTTCTCAATGTACTGGGGCTCTGCGGGTCGAACCCCTCCTGCTCCGGGAATCGGAGTACCGGGCTGTTCAACGATCTCATCAACCGCATCCATGCCGTTGATGACGTGCCCGAACACTGTGTAATTGCCATCCAGTTGAGGGGCATCCTCTACCATGATAAAGAACTGGCTGCCGGCACTGTTGGGGGCGGCTGACCGTGCCATCGAGACGATACCACGCACGTGTCGTATATCATTGAACTCCGGTTCCAGTGGTACCCGGCCCTCGATATGTCGAGCCTCCCTGACCATCGTTGGATGGATCATCGTCACGGGTGTTCGGGTCTCCACCCTGGATCATGAAGCCTGGCGCAACTCGATGGAAGTAGGTTCCGTCGTAGTAACCACTTCCGCAGAGATTCAGAAAGTTCTTAACGTGTTCAGGCGCTTTGTCCGGAAAAAAGCCGATTTCGATCGTACCTTGTGTAGTCTCGAGGACGGCGACGGTCTCCATCCCTTCTTCATCCGTGAAGCTGAACTCTGCCGTGTCTCCCCCTGCGCTACAAGATGCAATGGCTAATACCAGCAACCCAACAGCAGCAGCATATCCGATGTCACAGGCTTTCATCTGCTTTTATCTCCTCGGGTAGATTTAGAGCTTTTGTACTATCCCTTTCAGATTTCAAAACACTTGCATTCTAAACCATCGCTCCGGCTGGCAGAATTTTCCCTGAAAAAGAACCGTCGATTGGGTCGGACAGACAACCGCCGACGAAACGACAGGTTCCGGTTCGTGTTAGATTTGTGTTGGATGAAACAAGAAGCAGCAGCGCAACTCGAATCTGAGCTTCGAAGGAAGATCAAGGGTGACGTGCTCTTTGATCGTATGTCGAGGCTAATCTACGCCACCGACGCCAGCCTTTACCAGATGATCCCGATGGGAGTTGTCCTCCCGAAAGACAAGGAGGATTTGATACAGGCAGTCAGGACTGCGGCTCGCGATCGTGTTCCAATATTGCCGCGGGGAGGAGGGACCAGCCTGGCAGGACAAGCTGTTTCGCCAGGGCTGGTTATCGACTGTTCAAAACATCTAAACCGCATCATCGAAATCGATACAAACCAGCGCTGGGTACGGGTAGAACCTGGCATCGTGCTGGACGAACTGAATCAGTCCCTTCAGCCTACCGGGCTCTTCTTCTCTCCCGATCCCGCTACCAGCAGTCGAGCCAACATCGGAGGCATGATCGGAAACAATTCTTCCGGAACCCGTTCTATTCGCTACGGGAAGACGATTGATAAGATTCTGGATGTCGGCGTCCTTCTCTCGACAGGAGAAGAGATACGTTTTGGTCCTCTCGACCGAGCCGGTTTGGATCAGAAATGCCGGCAGAATGACCGGGAAGGAGAAATCTATCGAAAAGTTCGTCAATTGGTCCGGGACAATCGGGACGAAATAAAACGGCGCTACCCGAAGGTCATGCGACGGGTCAGTGGGTACAATCTGGATGCCCTTCTGGACGAAGAGAACTTTAATCTGGCAAGCCTGATGGTCGGCTCGGAAGGCACTCTGGGGGTTGTGACAGAAGCCCGTTTTCAACTGGATCCCATTCCGGCTGCTCGAGCAGTAGCAGTCATCCATTTCAACGATCTTTTTGACGCTATTCGAACGGTCCAGGAGCTGCTGACGTTTAACCCGTCTGCCGTGGAAATTCTTGATCGCTATGGCCTCGATCTGGGTCGTACCAACCCGGCAGTCGCTTCCCTTTGCTCCACTTTCCTCAAAGGGGCCCCCGAGGCAGTCTTGATCGTTGAGTTCAGTGAAGATTCTGAAGAACGGGTCCGAGAACGGATGGCCTCTCTAGAGGCAAGTTCTCTTGTTCGAGACAGGGCTTATCACGTCCACAAAGCATGGAGCATTGAGGAGCAGAACACAGTCTGGCAGGTGCGTAAGAGCACTCTGGGAGTATTACAGAGCACCAAGGGGGATGCTAAGCCGCTTCCCTTCATCGAGGATTCGTGCGTTCCGGTGGAAGTGCTGGGTGACTATATCGCTCGGGTAATGGAAATCTGCAGCAAGCATGGCCGACAAATGGCGCTGTATGCACATGCGAGCGTCGGCGTAATCCATGTTCGCCCGGTTCTCAACCTTAAGAAACAGGAAGACGTGGAGATCATGCAATCGATCTCCCACGAAGTTTTCGAAGAGGTTAAGAAGTTCGGTGGATCCTGGAGTGGCGAACATGGAGACGGCCGGGCCAGGAGTTACAAACTCAAAGAGTTTTTCGGAGAACGGATCTATGAGGTACTCAAGGAGATCAAGAGGCTCTTCGATCCACTGAATGTCATGAATCCTGGAAATATCATTGATGCCCCTCCGATGACAGATAACCTGAGGATTCACCCTGACTATAAGGTAGCGTTTCCCACAACCCACTATCGCTTCGGGGTGGAACAGGGATTCGACAGAGCCATCGAGATGTGCACCGGAGTAGGCCAGTGCCGGAAAACTTTGACCGGGACGATGTGTCCCTCATACATGGTAACGAGAGACGAGGAACACTCCACACGGGGACGGGCCAATGCCCTGCGCATGGCGATCTCCGGCCAGTTCGGCCCAGAGGGTTTCACCAGTCACCGCCTCTATGATGTTCTCGATCTATGCCTGGAGTGTAAGGCCTGCAAGTCAGAATGCCCGTCCAATGTCGATATGGCCAAACTGAAAGCTGAGTTTCTGGCTCACTATTACGACCATCATAGGATGCCATTGGGAAAGCGCCTGATGGCGAACGCCCGACGGACGGCCGAAATCAGCTCCCGGGTTCCGCGCCTGGCGAATCTGGCGACTCAGAATTACCTTTCCAGACTTGTGCTCGAGAAGGTCGCAGGCATCGATCGCCGTCGGAAACTTCCCTCCTATGCACCTAAAACGCTGGCCGCGTGGTTTAAGAAGAGAAAACCCCGACCCGTCGGGCCGTCCTCTCCTGTCGTTGCCCTATTTGCCGATACCTTTACAAATTTCTACGAGCCGCAGATCGGACAGGCCGCAACCCACGTGCTCGAGGCGGCCGGATTCCGTGTTGTACTGGCCGAAGGCGGTTGCTGTGGGCGCCCGCTTCTCTCCTCCGGCCTTCTCCAACAAGGTAAGCAGGCGGGCTCAGACCTGATGAGGCGATTGCACACCTTTACCGGTCAGGATATACCGGTGGTTGTACTTGAGCCTAGCTGTTTCGCTACGCTTCTGGACGATCACATGGACTTGCTTGACGAGCAAGAGTTGTGTCAGGAGGTAATGGAGAGGGTGATGACACTTGAACAGTTTCTCGGACAGCCCGACAGTCGGGACCGATTGCGGCAAATCCTTCAGCCAGCTCCGTCCCGCGTCTTGCTGCATGGACATTGCCAGCAAAAAGCTCTGATCGGGACCGCCGCTACTCGGTCTGTGCTGGCCGAGATTCCGGGTTCACAAACGACGGAGATCGATGCCGGTTGTTGTGGAATGGCGGGATCCTTCGGGTATCAAGCCGGACACTATGAGATTTCGCAACGGATAGGTGAAAGGCGGCTTTTACCAGCAGTTCGAAAGCTTGAGGAGGGTGCCGTCGCGTGTGCGGCTGGTTTCAGCTGCCGCTCGCAAATCGAACATTTCACTGGCCGGACAGCTCTACATCCTGCTCAAGTCCTTGCCTCCTGTCTTAAGCGGACCTAAGAGACACTTCTTCCGGCCAGATCTTCACGCGGCTAGCTGATCATATCCTGCGAGTGGTAAGCCCGGATATGAGGCTGATGATGAAAACGATCAGAAAAATAAAGAACAGAACCTTGGCGATTGAGGCGGCTCCTGCCGCGACGCCACCAAATCCAAAGACCGCGGCGATGATAGCAATCACCAGAAACAAAAAAGACCAGTAAAGCATTTTCGTCCTCCTTCTTGACGTCCTCCGAATCGCTTGGCACTCTGCCAGACTGACGAATCGGCCAACGTTAGCGTAAGCACGTTAGGTGCCATCCTCCTGACGGTACTGTAATGTACGTAATGTCAGCGGGTTAGCGACAACGAAAGAGGGAATAGTGGTTTCGGCCGTGAGGTAGACAGGGAGATTTTTCCGTATTTGGGATAGTCGTCAGAGAAGAAGTGCCGACTGTTATAATTTATCTTTCGTCTATACGAATTTGGCGATAGCGAGGACCATGCTCTGGCGACGGCGGCGAGGATGGCATCCCTGGATTCAAACTAAAAAGTATGCCCGACCAGAAGAAAATTCGTAACTTTTGCATCATTGCCCATATTGATCATGGCAAGTCCACTCTGGCCGATCGGTTGCTGGAGGCCACGGGTACGGTCGAAGCACGTCGAATGCGGGATCAACTTCTCGATCAGATGGATATCGAACGAGAGCGTGGAATCACCGTCAAGATGGCGGCGGTTCGCATTTATTACAAGGGGGACGATGGCGAGATCTACGAACTGAACTTGATTGATACGCCCGGCCACGTCGACTTTACCTATGAAGTATCACGGAGTCTGGCAGCCTGTGAAGGGGCGATTCTGGTCGTAGACGCCGTCCAGGGTGTGGAGGCTCAGACTATGGCCAACGTTAATTTGGCCATGAACCACAATCTTACGATTATTCCGGTCATCAACAAGATCGACCTGCCTGCCGCCGATCCCGATCGTGTGAAAGAAGAGATTGAAGAAAGCCTGCTGATCGAAAGCTCGGAGTGTCTTCTGGCCAGTGCCAAAGAGGGCATTGGCATCCACGAGATTCTTGAAGCCGTGGTCCAGAGAGTACCGCCGCCCAGTGGTATACCCGACGCGCCTTTGCGGGCGCTGATTTTCGATAGCCATTTCGATCCTTACCTCGGGATAGTCGCCTACGTCAGGGTAGTGGACGGAGAGCTCAAGCCCGGTATGAAAGTTCAGATGATGGCTTCTGGACATGTCGCCGAAGTGGCGGGAGTGGGCGTCTTCGCCCCGGGAATGAGAGCCAGCGAGATTCTCAGTACCGGCCAAGTCGGCTTTGTGCATGCCGGTATCAAGGAGATCGGCCACTGCCGAGTCGGCGACACCATGACTTCTGCAACCAATCCTGCCGATAAGCCGCTCCCTGGATACAAGCAAGTCAAGCCGATGGTTTTCTGCGGCTTGTATCCAGTCGATAGCGACCAATTCCCTGAACTCCGCGAAGCCCTTTCCAAACTCCAGCTCAACGATGCGGCTCTGACGTTCGCGCCCGAAACGTCTGCGGCGCTCGGCTTTGGATTTCGGTGCGGCTTCTTGGGCCTGCTTCACAGCGAAATCTTCCA
>Ga0079224_100007211_pt1 | contig 14876 bp, 15 predicted proteins | sample Stecom2015_FD_80414 | JGI IMG/M metagenome (GOLD analysis project Ga0079224, IMG submission 80414) | Agricultural soil microbial communities from Utah to study Nitrogen management - Steer compost 2015 | ecosystem: Environmental > Terrestrial > Soil > Agricultural land | place: USA: Utah...
GCGCGCGCCACCCGCAGCTTCTCGCGCGCGGCGCCGAGCGCGATGCCGGTGCGCCACGACAGCCAGTGGGCGCAGCTCCGGAATCCGCCGCCCCATCCCTCCCGGGCATCGAACTCCGCGAGCAACGTCAGGAGCCGGTGGGTCGCCGCATGAATGTGGGCAGCGAGCTCGGCGATCTCGTCGCCGAGGCGCTCGGTGTCGGAGGCGTCCGCGAGAATGGGCGGCTCGTCGGCGGACGCTTCGGCGAAGCGGATCATGTTCGGCTCCGGTTGGGGTTGGTTCGGTCGGCCTGCGTGTCCACCTCGAAGATATGACCCGGTTTCGCGGCCTCTCAGGATGCTCCGAGACGCCCAAACAGCGGGTCGGAGGACCGGTTTGGATGACAGGGGCGAGTTTCGGCGGCCCTGGAGCCGGTGGGGCCTCGTGGTGGCCGCACGAGCGCCACCTGCCGGCCTGCCACGCTGCTGCGTCCGAAAAGCTGTCCATGGCAAAATGGGACGGAGCAAGATGGGGCGAGCGAAACGGGTCGCCGGGCCTGGAGCGGACGCGGGTAAGGGCTCCGCGTTCCTGCCGCGACCACCCGCGCGGCGCCCTGTGCCTCCCTCACTGGACCCTCCCGGCCCGCTCGTTTAACTTTGCCAGTCTATCCCGGGACCGGTCGGAAATCGGTCCTGGTCGTCGGACGGACTTGCTTCGGCACGCCGGTCCGGCCCACCTGGACGTTTCCTGGAGCAGGACATGAAGCAGGGCATCCACCCCGAATCCACCGCCACGACGGTCGTGTGCGCCTGTGGGAATCGGTTCGAGACGATGTCCACCGTGGACGAGATCCACGTGGAGATCTGCGCCGTCTGCCATCCCTTCTACACGGGCAAGCAGAGACTCGTCGACACCGCCGGTCGGGTCGACCGCTTCAAGCGGAAGTACGAGAACGTAGGCAAGAAGTGATTGCCGATGGGCCCGCCGCGCGCGCGGCCCCCCTCGGACCGTCGCTGGCGCGGCGGTCCGGCATCCCCCGATGAAGCCGCACGCACTCGACCCCCGCCTGGAGGAGCGCCTCGGCGAGGCCGAGCGACGCTTCTCCGAGGTCGATGGCGCCCTCGCCAGCCCGGAGGTGCTTTCCAGCCCGGACAAGCTCCGGGAGCTGGGGCAGGAGCGTGCCTACCTCGAGCCCGTGGTCGCCACCGCCCACGAGCTGCGGGACGCCCTGCGCGAGCGCTCCGGCGCGGCGGAGCTGCTCGAGGAGACGGACGACGAGGAGATGGCCGCCCTCGCCGAGGCCGAGCTCGAGTCGCTGGACGCGCGCATCGAGCGGCTCCAGGAGCGGGTCAAGGAGCTGCTCGTCCCGCCGGATCCGCTGGCGGACCGCGCGGCCGTTCTCGAGATCCGCGCGGGCACGGGCGGCGACGAGGCGGGGCTGTTCGCCGCCGACCTTCTCCGCATGTACCGCCGCATGGCCGAGCGCGAAGGCTGGTCGGTCGAGCTCATGAGCTTCTCCGAGGGCATCCCGGGCTCGGTGCGCGAGGCCATCTTCACGGTGAAGGGGCGCGGCGCGTACGGGCGCCTACGGTACGAATCCGGCGTGCACCGCGTGCAGCGCGTGCCCGAGACCGAGAGCCAGGGCCGTATCCACACGTCGGCCGCGACGGTGGCCGTGCTTCCAGAGGCGCAGGAGGTCGACCTGCAGATCGATCCCAACGATCTGCGCATCGACGTGTTCCGCTCCTCCGGGCCGGGCGGCCAGTCCGTGAACACGACCGATTCGGCGGTGCGCATCACGCACATCCCCAGCGGGCTCGTGGTGTCGTGCCAGGACGAGAAGTCGCAGCTGAAGAACAAGAACAAGGCCATGAAGGTGCTGCGTAGCCGGCTGCTCGACCGCATGATCGCGGAGCGCGAGGCCGAGCGGGCGCGCGAGCGGAAGACGCAGGTCGGGACCGGGGATCGATCGGCCAAGATCCGGACGTACAACTTCCCGCAGAGCCGGGTGACCGATCACCGGATCGGCCTCACGGTGCACAACCTGACCGAGGTCCTCGAAGGGGACCTCGACGAGATCGTGTCCTCGCTCCGCATCGCGGCCGAGGAAGAGCGGTTGCAGGCGTCGGGGCGCTGAGCCACGGCATGGCGGTGACGACCGAGACCTGGACCGTGCTGCGGATGATCCTCTGGAGCGCCGAGTACCTTGCCGGAAAGGGCGTGGAGCGGGCGAGGCTCGACGCCGAGCACCTGCTGGCGCACGCGCTCGGACTCAAGCGGCTCGATCTCTACCTGCAGCACGACCGGCCGCTCGAGCCGGCCGAGCTCGACACCTTCCGCCCGATGCTCAAGCGGCGGGCGGCGCGCGAGCCTCTCCAGTACGTGCTGGGGCATCAGCCCTTCCGGGAGCTCGACCTGGCGGTCGACCGGCGCGTGCTCATCCCGCGTCCCGAGACGGAGGTGCTCGTCGGGGCGGTGCTGGAGTGGGCGGCGGGCAGGGCCGACCTCGACGCGCTCGACGTCGGCACGGGCTCGGGGGCCATCGCCCTCTCGCTCGCCACGGAGGGGCCGTTCGAGCGGGTGGTCGCGACCGACGTGTCGGGCGCCGCGCTCGAGGTCGCCGCGGCGAACCGGGCGGCCACCGGGCTGGACGAGCGGGTCGAGCTACGCCAGGGTGAGGACTTCGGCTGCATCCGGGAGGACGAGCGCTTCGACGTGATCGTGTCGAACCCCCCCTATGTCGCGCAGCCGGAGGCCGAGGGGCTCGAGCCGGAGGTGGTGGCGTGGGAGCCGGCCGAGGCGCTGTTCGCCGGACCCGACGGCCTGGACGTGATCCGGCGCCTGATCGACGGAGCGCCGGGTCATCTCAGGGAAGGCGGCCTGCTGGCGCTCGAGGTGGGCGCGGACCAGCCGGAAGCCGTGGCCAGACTGCTCACGCAGCGCGGCGCGTTCGAGGAAGTGGCGGTGAAAGCCGATCTTACGGGCCGGGGGCGCGTCGTGCTGGCGACCCGCCGCGCGGAAGCCCGAACCGACCGAAAGGAGGCATGACGATGTCGAGTATCATGGACAAGGCGAGGGACCTGGGGAACGCGCTCGCGCGCTCGGACGAGTACCAGGCCCTCCGCCGCGCGATGGAGGCGGTGGACGAGGACCGTGAGTTGGTCGAGCTTCGGAACCGGATCGAGAAGCTCGAGGGGCAGCTCGAGACCTCCATCCGCGCGGGGCAGGAGCCGCCGGAGGAGTTGCGCCAGGAGTATTCCGACGTCGCCGAGGCGCTGCAGGCGAAGCCCGCGTTCCAGCGGGTGATCGCGGCGCAGGCGAACTTCGAGAAGGTGATGTACAAGGTGAACGAGACGGTGGCCAACGGCATCGAGGAAGGCGCCCGGAGCAGGATCATCCTCTCGTAGGACGTAGCTCGTAGGACGTAGAAGGCTGTCGTTCCACACATCGATCGAGGACCAAAGTGAAGCAACCATCAGAGATCCGACCGGCCGAGGGCAAGCTCGGCGTCCTGCTCCCGGGCTTCGGCGCCGTGGCGACCACGTTCGTGGCAGGCGTGGAAGCCGCCCGCCGGGGGATCGCCGAGCCGATCGGAAGCCTCACGCAGATGAACACGATCCGGCTCGGGAAGCGGACCGAGGGGCGCACGCCGCTCATCAAGGACTTCGTCCCCCTCTCCGGGTTGGACGACCTCGTGTTCGGAGCGTGGGATCCCATCGCGGACGACGGCTACGAGAGCGCCGTGAATGCCGGGGTGCTGGACAAGCACGAGCACCTGGATCCCATCAAGGACTTCCTGTCCTCGATCGAGCCGATGCCGGCCGCGTTCGACACGCGATACGTGAAGAAGCTGACCGGCTCGAACGTGAAGAAGGCCGCCAACAAGCGTGAGCTGGCCGAGGCGCTCCGCGAGGACATCCGCCGGTTCAAAGAGGAGAACGGCTGCGATCGCCTGGTCATGGTTTGGTGCGGCTCGACCGAGGTGTACGTCCGCCCGAGCGCGGTGCACGAGACGCTCGAGTCGTTCGAGAAGGGCATGGAGGAGAATCACGACGACATCGCCCCCAGCCAGCTCTACGCGTATGCCGCGATCATGGAGGGCGTCCCCTACGCCAACGGCGCGCCCAACCTGTCGGCCGACTTCAAGGCACTCGAGGAGCTCGCCAAGAAGAACGGCGTCCCGATCGCCGGGAAGGACTTCAAGACCGGCCAGACGCTCATGAAGACCATCCTGGCTCCGGGCTTCAAGACCCGGATGCTCGGCGTGGCCGGGTGGTTCAGCACGAACATCCTCGGCAACCGCGACGGCGAGGTGCTGGACGATCCGGAGTCGTTCAAAAGCAAGGAGGTCTCGAAGCTCGGCGTGCTCGAGAGCATCCTCCAGCCCAAGGTCTACCCGCAGCTCTACGGGGACCTGTACCACAAGGTGCGGATCAACTACTACCCGCCGCGTGGGGATAACAAGGAGGGCTGGGACAACATCGACATCTTCGGGTGGATGGGGTACGGGATGCAGATCAAGGTGGATTTCCTCTGCCGCGACTCCATCCTCGCCGCCCCGATCGTGCTCGACGTGGCGCTCTTCCTGGACCTCGCGTCCCGCGCGGGGCTGGGCGGCATCCAGGAATGGCTGTCGTTCTACTTCAAGAGCCCGCAGACCGCGCCGGGGCTCTACCCCGAGCACGACATCTTCATCCAGCATTGGAAGCTCAAGAACACGCTTCGTTGGATGATGGGCGAAGAGACGCTCACGCACCTGGGCGTGGAATACTACGACTGACGACGCGGCCGTGAATCCCGGCGGGCGGGGCGGCGACGCGCCGTCCGCCGGAGCCGCGCCGTAACGCGCTTTCAACGGGTCAGGAGGACGGACCGGATGCCTCAGCGCGGCTTGTTCATCGTGCTCGAAGGGGGCGAAGGCGTCGGCAAGACGACGCAGGCGGCGCTCCTCGGCGAGTGGCTGCGCTACGCGGGGGTGCCGTTCGTGGCGACCCGTGAGCCCGGCGGCACGCCCGTCGGCGAGGCGATCCGTGAGGTCGTGCTCGGGCGGGCGGATCTGGACATGCCGGCCGAGACCGAGCTGCTGCTGATCCTGGCGGCCCGCGCGGCGTTCGTGCGGGACGTCGTCCGGCCCGCGCTCGAAGCCGGCAAGGTCGTGCTGGCGGACCGTTTCGCCCTGTCCACCCTGGCGTACCAGGGGTACGGGCGCGGCATCGATCTCGACGCGGTTCGGTGGGGGATCGACTTCGCCACCGGCGGGCTCCGTCCGGACCTGTACGTGGTGCTGGATCTGCCCGTGTCGGAGGGCGCCGCCCGGCAGCGGAAGGCCGGCTCCGATCCCGACCGCATCGAGCGGGAAGGGGACGGCTTCCGGGACCGCGTGCGCGCCGGCTACCTCGCGCTCGCGGAGTCGGAGCCGGGCGTGGCGTCCGTCGATGCCGCCGGATCCCCGGAGGAGGTCCACGAGCGACTCCGCAACGTGCTGCGGTCGCGGTTCCCGGAAACCTTCCCCGACTCGGGGGTTTCTTAAATGATATCGAGCGGCACGACGGCGCGCGGCCCGCGCGCGGCCCCCGGGGAGGATCTGCAGCGGTGAAACGAGGACTCTTGATGCCCACGCTCGTGGTCGCCTTCTCGGTGGCCGCCGGGGGCTGGCTGCTGCAGGAAGGCGTGGATCGCTCGGCCAACGTGTACGTGCGGGTGCGCGTGCTCCAGGAGGTCGTCGACAGGGTGCGCTCGAGCTTCGTCGAGGAGATCGACCAGGACGCGCTCTACAACTCGGCGATCGAGGGCGTCATCCAGGAGCTCGACGATCCGCACTCCTCCTTCCTGCCGGCATCCGACTTCGAGGATCTGCGGATCCGCACGGAAGGCGAGTACGGCGGCGTCGGGCTCGAGGTCGTGTACCGGGACGACCACGTAACGGTCGTGGCGCCCATCCCGGGCTCGCCGGGCGCCCGCTCGGGCATCCGCGCCGGGGACCAGTTCGTCGAGATCGACGGGATCCGCGCCGATACGATGACGACCGACCAGGCCGTCGAGATCCTGCGCGGCAGGCCGGGGACCAAGGTGGACGTGAAGGTGCGACGCCCGGGCGTCGAGGAGCCGATCCCGTTCACGCTCGAGCGCGCCGTGGTGCAACTCAAGGCGGTCCCGTTCGCGATGATGCTCCCGGGCGAGGTCGGCTACGTGCCGCTCCAGACCGTGCGCGAGACGTCGACGGCGGAGGTGCGGGCCGCGGTCGATTCGCTGAGCGAGGTCGGGATGCGCGCGCTGGTGTTCGACCTCCGCGGCAACCCGGGCGGGCTACTGGACGAGGGTATCGAGGTATCGGACCTGTTTCTGGAGCCGGGCGACGCGATCGTGGAGACGCGCGGGCGCGCCGAGAACCAGAACGAGACCTTCCGCGCGAGCGATCCAGACCGGTACCCGGAGCTGCCGGTCGTCGTGCTCGTGGACGGCACGAGCGCGTCCGCCGCGGAGATCGTGGCCGGAGCGTTGCAGGACCACGACCGGGCGGTGGTGGTCGGACGCACGACGTTCGGGAAGGGCTCGGTCCAGAGCCTCTTCCGGCTGACCGGCGGGAACGTGCTCCGGCTGACCACCGCGCGCTGGTATACGCCGATGGGACGCTCCATCCACCGGGATCCGGAGGCGTCGCTCCCCGCCGAGCCGCATGCGCTCGCGATCTCCGGCCAGGTCGTGGACTCGACGAACGTGAACGAGCTCCCCGAGTTCCAGTCGATGGGTGGTCGGACCCTCCATGGAGGGGGCGGTGTGGTGCCGGACCTGAACGTGACGCCGGAGACCCTCACGCCGGCGGAGGCGCAGGCCGTGCAGCGGCTTTTCCGGAGGGGCGGCGCCTTCCAGGTGGCCCTGTTCGGGTACGCCGTGACGTACGTGCGGGATCACCCCCGGCTCCAGCCGGGCTTCCGGCTCGGCCAAGGCGATCTACAGGCCTTCTATGCGACGCTGCCGGATCGCGAGGCGGCCGTGGACCGGGCGGACTTCGATCAGGCCGAGCGGTTCGTGCGTTACCATCTCGAGCGGGAGATCGCGCTCCAGGCGTGGGGGCCGCAGGGCGAGTTCGAGCAGGGCATGCCCCACGACCGGCAGCTCGGCGCCGCGCTGGAGCTGCTCGAGGGCGTGCGCACGCAAGCGGAGCTGTTCGAGGCGCTCCCCGTCCGCAGCACGGCGACCGACGCGGGATCCTGATCGCGTCCCATCGCGACATGTCCATGCTCGCGCTCCGGTGCTTCCTTTATCGTCACGGCTGCGCTGCCTCGACAGTGGAGATGTTGTAGCATGTTCGTCGATCAGGCCATCATCGAGGTCGTCGCGGGAACCGGCGGCGCCGGATCCGAGGCATTCCGTCGCGAGCGCGGCGTGCCGCGGGGCGGGCCGGCGGGAGGCGATGGCGGCAGGGGCGGGGACATCATCCTCCGCGCCGACAGCCAGCTCGCGACGCTGCTGGATTACAGCTACCGGCGGCACTACCGGGCGGACCGCGGAATGCATGGTGAAGGGAGCGAGAAGACCGGCCGCTCCGGAGGAGATCTGGTGCTGCGCGTGCCGCCGGGAACGATCGCCTACGATGCCGATACCGAGGACTTCCTCGGTGAGCTGCTCGAGGAGGGTCAGGAGCTCGTGATCGCGCACGGGGGCAGAGGCGGGCGTGGCAACATCCGCTTCAAATCGGCCACGCGGCAGGCACCCCGCCACTGGGAGTCCGGCGAGGAGGGGGAGCAGCGCCGGGTTCGACTCGAGCTCAAGCTCATGGCGGACGTCGGCCTCGTGGGTGAGCCGAACGCGGGCAAGTCGACGTTGCTGGCCACCGCGACGGCCGCCCGCCCGAAGGTGGCGGCCTACCCGTTCACGACCCTGGAGCCGAACCTGGGCGTGGTCCAGCTGTCCGGGTACCGTTCGTTCGTGATGGCCGACATCCCGGGTATCATCGACGGCGCGCACGAGGGCAAGGGGCTTGGGCACCAGTTCCTGCGGCACATCGAGCGCACACGCGTGCTGCTGCTCATGGTCCCGCTCGATGCCGAGGACGTCCAGGCGGAGTACGGGAGGCTCCGATCCGAGCTGGCCGCATACTCCCCGGAGCTCGCCCGCACGCCCTTCTTCGTGGCGCTCACCAAGATGGATCTCCTCGGGCCGGACGGCGCGCTGCCGGCGCTGGAGACCGAGGGGGCGATGGGCGTTTTCGGCGTGTCGTCGGTGACGAACCGCGGCCTGCCCGAGCTGGTCGAAGCGCTCTGGGACGCGACCCAGACCGCCAAGGCCCGGGAACCGGCGGCCGAGGAGGGTGAGAGCGCGGACGAGGACGCGGAGTGGTGGACCCCGTGACCCCGACCGGCGCCGGCCTCGAGGAGGAGGTCCGCGCCCTGTTGATCCTGGATCAGCTTCCGGGCGTGGGGCCGCGCCGGATCGACGCGCTGGTGCGGCGCTTCGGCTCGGCGGTCGCTGCGCTTGGCGCGCCCGCGAAGGAGCTGGCGCACGTCGCGGGCGCGGATGCGGCCGCGGGCCGGGCTGACGACGCTCATCGGCGTAGGGTCGACGAAGGGCTCGCCCTGGCTGCCCGGACCGGGATCCTCGTACGCTGTTGGGAAGAGCCTGGATACCCCGAGCGCCTCCGGGCGCTGCACGATCCGCCACCGGTCCTCTTCCTTCGAGGTCGGCCCGAGCTACTCGATCACGGAGGCGTGGCGGTCGTGGGGGCGCGGCGGGCGACCTCGCGCGGCCGTGACCTGGCGGGGCGACTCGGGGGCGTCCTCGGCCGGGTTGGCGTGCCCGTCGTCAGCGGGTTGGCGCTCGGGATCGACGGGGAGGCGCATCGGGGGGCTCTCGACGCGGGCGGCGACACGCTCGCGGTCGTGGGCCGCGGTGCGGATGCGGCCTATCCGCCCTCGCACGCGCGGTTGTTCCGGAGGATCGTGGAGCGCGGCCTCGTCGTGAGCGAGTTCCTGCCGGGCGCGCCGCCGCTCCCGCATCATTTTCCGCGCAGGAACAGGATCATGGCGGCGCTCTCCGACCGCGTAGTGGTGGTGGAGGCAGGCGCCCGGAGCGGGGCGTTGATCACGGTGGAGCACGCGCTCGATCTGGGGAAGGACGTGTGGGCGGTGCCGGGCCCGATCGATACGCGCAGCTGCCTCGGCAGCAACCAGCTCCTCGCCGAAGGGGCCCGGCCGCTGGTGTCGCTCGACCGCTTCGCGGCGGAGATCCGCCCCGCCGCTGACGACGTGGCCGCGGATCCGCCGACTGCGGGAGCCGCAGGGCCCGACGAATGGATGGGGTCCGAGCCCGAGCGCCGTCTGCTCGCATCCCTCGCGGACGGGCCGCTGCACGTCGACGCCGTCGCGGTGCGCGCGGACCTGCCCGTGCCCCTGGCGCTGTCGCTCCTGGTCGAGCTCGAGCTGCGGGGCTCCGTCGAGCAGCTGCCCGGGCTGCTGTTCCGGGCCGCGTGAGCGGGGTGGGCGCCCCGACTTCGGTCACGGCGGTATATGTGCACGCCCCGTTCTGCGCGCGCCGGTGCGTATACTGCGCGTTCGCGGTGAAGGTACGCGCGGGTGGAGGGGCGGACGAATGGGCGCGCGCCATTGGGCAGGAGCTCGCGTACATCCGGGACGAGGGGGTGGTCACGCTCTCGGACGAGCTGGCGTCCCTGTACGTCGGTGGCGGCACTCCCTCTCTGCTCGGCCCCGGTGCGATGGCGGCGCTCCGCGACGTCGTCGGCGCGGACCGGCTTCGCGCCCCCGCCCTCGAGTGGACGGCGGAGGCGAACCCGGAGAGCTTCGACCGCACCGTCGCGGAGGCCTGGCGCGCCGCCGGCGTCAACCGGGTCAGCCTCGGGGTGCAGACCTTCCACGAGCCGACGTTGCGTTGGATGGGGCGGCTGCACGGCCCGCACGGCGGCGTGGACGCCGTGCGCACGGCTCGGGCCGCAGGGATCGAGAACCTCAGCGTGGACCTGATCTTCGGGCTGCCGGGTCATCTCGGACGGTCGTGGACGGACGATCTCGATCGTGCGGTCGACCTGGGGGCTCCGCACGTCAGCCTGTACGGCCTGAGCGTGGAATCCGGCACCGCCCTGGGACGGGCGGTCGCGGAGGGCCGTGAGCCGGAGGTGGACGAGGACCGGTACGCCGACGAGTTCCTGTGCGCCGCCGAGCGTCTGACCGCCGCCGGCTACGAGCACTACGAGGTCTCCAACTTCGCCTTGCCGGGGCAGCGGGCGCGGCACAACTCGGTGTACTGGACGGGTGCGCCGTATCTCGGCCTCGGGAACGGGGCTCACAGCTACGCCGATCCGTTGCGTCGTTGGAACGTGCGGGACTGGGACGAGTACGCCGGGTCGGTGAGGGAAGGCCGGGGGGCGGAAGCGGAGCGCGAGTGGATCGAGGGCGAAACCCTGGAGCTCGAGCGCATCTGGCTCGGCCTGAGGACCCGCGAGGGGCTCGACCCGCCGCCGGCGGGAACCCATCGCGCACATCTGGTGGACAAGTGGATGGCGGACGGGCTGGCGTTCGTCGAGCAGGGGCGCCTCAGGCTCACGCCCGCGGGTTGGCTGTTGCTCGACCGCCTGGCGGTCGATTACGCGGGTTGACCGGCCGTCCGCAACGTTTCGATCTTCGAGCATATGTCAGACACCGTCGAAAGAGAGCTGGCCGGGACCGACCTGACGGATCGTGAGCGTCAGGTTCTCGAGGCCGTCGTACGCACCTACGTCGCGAGCGCGGAGCCGGCTGGGAGCCGGACCGTATCGCGCGCGTACTCGCTCGGGGTGTCGGCGGCAACGGTGCGCAACACCATGAGCGACCTCGAGGAGAAGGGTTATCTCTTCCATCCGCACACCTCCGCGGGCCGCATTCCGACCGATCTGGCCTATCGCTTCTTCGTCGATCGCCTGATGGAGCCACACTCCCTCTCGGAGGTCGAGCGCGAGAGCCTCGAGCGCGAGGTGGGGCTGGCGGGCACGTCCGCGATCGAGCGGCTCGTGATGCAGGCGACGAGGGCGCTCAGCCTGATCTCGAACGAGCTGGGCGTGGCCATGGCGCCTCGCCTCGAGGATGCGATCCTCGAGCGACTCGAGCTGATCCAGGTCTCGTCGAGCAAGGTGCTCCTCATCGCGACCATCCGCGGCGGGGTCGTCCGCACGGTCTATGTCGATCTCGCCATCGAGGTCCCGCAGGAGACGCTCCTGCAGGTCACGGTCGCGCTGAACGAACGGCTGGCCGGGTCGAGCTTCCAGGAGATTCGCCGCACCCTGTCCGAGCGTCTCCGGGGCGCCGCGCAGGGTGAGGCTGGCGAGATGCTGATCAACATCTTCGTGCAGTCCGGCGCGGAGCTCTTCGACCTCCGGACGCTGGACACGGGCCAGCTCCACCTGGGGCACACGAGCGTGCTCGCCGCCCAGCCGGAGTTCGAGACCGGGGAGCGCCTCAAGGGCCTGATCGAGCTCACCGAGCAGCGGGATCTTCTCACCGAGGCGGTCGGTAACCGACAGCACGGCGGTCGCATCAAGATCACCATCGGTGGCGAGAACGACTCGAGCATCCTGTCGGACTTCACGCTCGTCACTGCGGAGTACCGGGTGGGCGATCTCAAGGGCGTGATCGGCGTGATCGGGCCGACGCGCATGCCGTACGAGAAGGTCGTGACGATCGTGGACTATACTTCGACGCTCGTTTCACGGGTGCTCGGAACCTGATTCCTTCCCGCAGCCGGGCGGCGGGTCGCCGACCGGGCGGGAGCTCACGGAAGGTCGATGGCGGACTATTACAAGCTCCTCGGCGTCGAGCGGACGGCTGACGCCGACGAGATCAAGAAGGCGTATCGCAGGCTCGCGGTGAAGTATCACCCGGACAAGAACAACGGGTCGAAGGAATCCGAAGAGCGGTCCAAGGAGGTCACGCAGGCCTACGAGACCCTGCGCGACCCGGACAAGCGCGCGGTCTACGACCGCTACGGGGAGCAGGGGCTGAAGGGAGGCCCCGGAGGCGCCGGCGGATTCGGCGGCTTCGACTTCTCGGACGCGATCGAGATCTTCATGCGCGATTTCGGCGGTGGGGGTGGCGGCGGCTTCTCGGGCATCGAGGACCTGTTCGGCATGCGGGGCGCCCGCGGTCAGCGGGCGTCGTCCCGGAAGGGGCAGACGGTGCGTGTGCGGCTGCAGCTCACTCTGGCCGAGGTCGCCACGGGCGTCACGAAATCGATCCGGGTCTCCCTGCTCGACGCGTGCGAGACGTGCGACGGCTCGGGCGCCGAGCCAGGAACCACACCGGAGACGTGCCCGGTGTGCGGCGGGTCCGGCGAGGAGCGGCACGTGCAGCGGTCGGTCTTCGGCCAGTTCGTGAGTGTGCAGCCGTGCCGGACGTGCCAGGGCGAGGGACGCGTGATCTCGAAGCCCTGCTCGACGTGCCGGGGCGAGGGGCGAATGCGGAAAGAGCGGGACGTCGAGGTCGAGGTGCCGGCGGGCGTCACGTCCGAGAATTTCCTCACCCTGCGGGGCCGGGGCAGCGTGGGCCCGCGCGGCGGCGAGCGCGGGGACCTGGTGGTCCTGCTGGAGGTGGAGGAGGACGCGCGCTTCCAGCGAGAGGGGTCGCACCTCGTGCACGAGCTTCCCGTGACGTTCACCCAGGCTGCGCTCGGCGACGAGATCGAGGTGCCGACCATCGAGGGCGTCGCGCGGGTGACGATCCCCCCGGGCATCCAGAGCGGGGAGCTCCTCCGGCTGCGTGGGCTCGGGCTGCCCGAGCTCAACGGCACCACGCGGGGCGACGAGATCCTGCGGGTCCTGGTCTGGACGCCGGATGACCTGTCCGGCGAGCAGCGAGAGCTACTCGAGCGGCTGCGGGAGGTGGAGTCCCCGGCGCCGTCCAAGATCAAGCGAGGCTCCCACAAGGGCTTCTGGTCCCGCGTGAAGGAGGCGTTCACCGGCGGATGACCGGCCACGGCCGGCGGTGGCTCGAGGTCCGCGCCCGCGGACCGGAAGGGGACGAGCGGAACGATTTGCTCGCGGACGGCCTGGTCGCGATCGGCGGCCGCGCCATCGAAGAGCGCGACGGGTGGTTCGTCACGCATGTCGAGGAGCCGGAGGAGCTCGCGGCCTTCCTGGAGGACGCGCGCGCGCGGCTCGCCGAGGTGAGCGGACTCGGCGTCGTGGAGCTCGAGACCTCGTGGAAGGCGCACGAGGAGTGGGCGGAAACGTGGCGGAAGGGCCTAGCGCCGCGGCGGATCACGGAGCGGCTCGTCGTCCGGCCGTCCTGGACGGAGGTGGCCGACGCCCGGGAAGACGACCTCGTCATCGTCCTCGACCCGGGCATGGCCTTCGGCACCGCCGAACACGGCACGACGCGCGGCTGTCTCCGCCTGCTCGACGGGGCCGTGGCGGCCGGGGAGCACGTGCTGGACGTGGGCTCCGGCTCGGGGATCCTCGCGATCGCCGCCGTGCTGCTCGGCGCCGCCGATGTCGTCGCCGTCGAATCCGACCCGCTCGCGTGGGACGCCATCACCGAGAACACGGAGGCGAACGGCGTCTCCGGTCGTGTCCGCCTCGAGGGGCGAGCGGCCGACCCCGACTGGCTGCGACGCCAGGCCCCGGTCGGCGGCATCATCGCCAATATCGAGACCGGCGTGCTCATGCCCCTCCTGCCCGGGTTCCGGGACGCTCTCGCGCCCGGCGGGTGGCTGATCCTCTCCGGGATTCCCGCCGACGAATGGCCGGACATGCGGGCGGCGACAGAGGCGCGCTCGTTCGGGCTCGTCGCGATGGACGCCGACGGGGAATGGCGCTCGGGCCTCTTCCGACGCTGAGCCACGGGCCGCCTCGCGGCCTCATGCAGCCCGCCGAGCCACCGCCTGGCGAGTGGCCCGCTCCGTCAGGGCGATCGCGTACCAGCGGCTCACGTCCACCCCCGAGCGCGGGTCCACCGTGCGGGCGAGCCAACGGACGCTTTCCCGTAGCGTCGCGGCGGGCGCCTTCGCGCCCGCCGGCGGCGCCGTGGGCTCCGTCAGCAGGACCACCCAGACGTCCCCCAGCGGGTCTCGTTGCCGCTCCGGATCGTCGGGGGCACCCCCTCCGGACGGATCCGAGCGCCACGGCCCGCGCCACGGATCGAGCAGCTTGAACCGGTCCGGGTGCTCGTCGAGCGCGGAGCGCAGCCGTCCCGACGTCAACGTCCGGTCGACCCGGTCCGCGACCGGCGCGAGCAGCTCGGCGAGGCGCAGGGCGGGGTGGGGGTGCGACTCCAGCACTGCGGCGGCGCAGGCGGCGATGGGGTTCATGGAAGGCTCCTCGTCGGGTCGTGAACGGGTCCGCTTCGGTGGACCCGGAAGCTGTCGCGGGCGGTGGGGCGCCTCCATGACGCGAAGGGACGACCGGCGGCGATGTGACGGGCCCAGGGCCCCATTGCGCCGTCCGAGAGCCGGGGTCAACCTCCGGGAGCCGCGACGCGTCGAACCCGAGATCCCGAGGAACCATGCCGAATGAAGCCGATTGCCTCTTCTGCGGGATCGTGGCCGGCAGGATTCCGGCGGAAGTGGTGCATCAGGACGACCGCGTGCTGGCGTTCCGGGACATCGACCCGAAGGCGCCCGTCCACGTCCTGGTCATTCCGAAACGGCACGTCACCTCTCTGGCGGATGCGAAGCCCGGGGACGACGCCGTGCTGGGGGCGCTCCTCCTGACCGCCGCGGAGATCGCACGAGCGGAGGGCGTGGCGGAGGCCGGGTACCGCACCGTCGTCAACACGCGTGACGACGGCGGACAGACGGTCGGTCACCTGCATGTGCACCTGCTGGCCGGCCGCGCCATGCGCTGGCCGCCGGGATGACGATCCCTTCCGCGAGCCGCGCACCTTCATGCCACACGGGGGTAGTCGTTCCGCCATCAA
>Ga0079224_100007212_pt1 | contig 14875 bp, 18 predicted proteins | sample Stecom2015_FD_80414 | JGI IMG/M metagenome (GOLD analysis project Ga0079224, IMG submission 80414) | Agricultural soil microbial communities from Utah to study Nitrogen management - Steer compost 2015 | ecosystem: Environmental > Terrestrial > Soil > Agricultural land | place: USA: Utah...
AAAAGTCCCCTTTTTACCACAAAGGATGAATTTCGGGGTGGGTACGTTTACTAAGACGCCAGCAGTGACACGAGCTTTGAAGCCGTTGTAAAAGAGCGATATGTCGAAGTAATCGTCTGAGATGGCTGCCGTTCGTTGTTTTTGGATGTCCGCAAAGATCGAGTCAGGCTTGCCAAACAATACCATAACCTGATCGATCAAGTGGGTGCCAAGATCATAAGTGATGCCGTTGCCGGGAACATCCTTTTCCCGCCAGTTTTCGGAAACGTTGGGCCTGAATCGATCAAAATGTGATTCGAGGTAGACGAGTTCTCCCAGGATATCTTGCGCTACCAATTGCTGTAAGGTGAGGAAGTCCCCGTCGTAACGCCGGTTTTGAAATACACTGCAGACCAGTCCTCTCTCCGCGGCGATTTGCGCCAGTTCTTCTGCCTCCCAAGAGTGTATCGTCACAGGTTTATCCACCACGACGTGCTTTCCCGCGAGGAGGCATTGCTTAGCCATGGGGAAATGAAATTCATTGGGGGTGGTAATACAGATCAGCTCCGCAAAGTCCGCTTCCAGCAATTCTTCAAGGCTTCTGAAAGTCCTGACGTTGGGAAATTTTTGTTCGCATCTATTTCCATTACGCTCCACAATGGCTACAAAATCCAAGTCAGGGCAAACCGAAATCAAGGGGGCATGCATTTTTTCGGCAACCGAACCATAGCCGACTAGGGCAGTTCTAATGGGTTTGTTCATGGTGAAGTCGTTTTAAAGATGCATTTCGTTTACCTTCTTCATCAGCTCCACGCGGGAACTAACCTGAAGTTTGAGATGGATGTTTTTGCGGTGGGTTTCGATCGTTTGGATACTCAAAGACAGGAGCGCCGCTATCTCCTTGTTGAGTAGGCCATCGCTGATAAGCTTTAGGATCTGCGTTTCCCGTCTGGAAAGCCGGTATTTACTTCTGAAGGCATCAAAAAAGGGGGAAGCATCAGCCTGTTGAATGACACGTTTGAAGTCTGTAACATAACGTCCCTCGTGGACCTCAAGGACTGTAAATATCAGCTCGTCGGGATCAGCGTCCTTCAGGATGAACGCATCGGCCCCGAGTTGCATGCATTCTTTAAAGATCTTCTCCTCGTCATACATGGACAACACGATGACCTTCAGGTTTGGATGGTGTTTTTTACAGTGGCGCAATACACCGAATCCGTCAACGATTGGCATATTGAGGTCGGTCAGCACCAAGTCAACCTCCTCAACCGTAAGGTATTCGAGCAGCTCTTTGCCATTGTGAAATAATCCCGTCACTAAAAAACCTTCATGTTCCTCGATAAGCCCTTCCAGCCCTTTTGCAAATAGTTTGTGGTCATCGGCTAGGGCGATTCGGATCATTATCTAGAAATAAAGGTTTGGGGCGAAAGATTGCGGGTTACTAAGGGATGGAAATTAGGATTCTAATCTCACAAAGGCAACTCTAAATTAATTTGTGTGCCTTTTCCCACCGCAGACGTCAAATAAAATTTGCCGCCGATCGTTTCCATGCGTTTGGCAAGGTTGTACATCCCGCTCCCCGAAGATTTTTGAGTCGTGTCAAATCCTTTGCCGTCATCGGAGACTTCAATCCTGCGTGAATGACTGGTTTTTTCGATTCGGATTACGATATTATCCGGCTCAGCATGCTTTAGGGCATTATTGAGACATTCCTGAATCACCCGAATCAAGACGAGTTTTTGGTTTTTTTCCAATTCAGAAAACGAATGGTCGGACTCCAAAGAAGTCTGGCAAAATCCTGTGGCTTGGATTTTTTGCAGCTGTTGGTAGATAAAATCATCCAAGGTGATCGACTCGACCCAGTCTAAGTTCAGTGTCTTGGACAGTGCGCGGACTTCCCTGATCACTTGATTGACATATTCCCTGCCGTCGGCATGTTTTTCCTGTTTGGATGAATTGAGGTTGAGCTTTGCCAGGGAAAGCAGCTGCCCGATGTTGTCGTGGAGTTCCCGGCCGATTTGGGAGAGCGTTTCCTGCTGGATTTCGTTTTCCACGTTGAGGATTGTCTTCTCAAACTCCGCCTGCATTTGATCGATCTTCTGACGGTTTTCTGACTGCCGCTGGCGGTGGATGAAGACCATCGCTACCACGAAGGTAGACATGAGACCTCCCAAAAAGAGCGTGCTAAATATGATGATGTAGACCTGGTTTTCAGTTGGAAGCATGGTAAGGCTCTCTGTCAAAGTATTTGGCTAGAAACGGGGCGGCAACAAGAAGTACAAAAATCGATGTATTCATGATCGTCAGCACCGTCCCTATTTCAAATAGGATTCTCCCCAAGCTGGGGTTTTCGCGATATAAATAAAGTAGGGAGACCGAAGAAACGTAGGTTAGGGAGTAATTAAAAAGCAAAAACGTGATTTTCCAAAACGAAAGTAGGCGCAGGGGATTGGATTGCAGGTACTTTTCGTTGGTGATCAGTCCGATAAAATAGAGTCCACACGCGAATAGAATCATGTTTGCACCTATGGCAAAGATGATCGGTTGCTCCAGATACATCAGTTCAACCTTAGTGACTTGTAGGATGATTGCGGTGATCACAAAAATCAACACCATCCAATCGATGTATTTCTTCTTGGAGGGTTCCAGCCAGCTCTTGATCAGGAAAAGATTAAGGATGGTAAGGATCTGTCTTTCAGTGACGTTGATAAGCCAAAGGTTAAACATTGGGTATTCTGTGTTGCCCAGATAAGCATTTACAGTTTTTTTAAAATCAAAATCGAAGTTGGTATATGCTGCGAGATTTGCACAAAATACGATGTAGCATAGCACAAAAAAAGGAAACCGGTAGAACCCATCCATTTGGTCTTTCTTAGATAATTTTAGAAAACAATAGATACCAAGAATTAAAAAAATATCTAATGAAATTATATACCAGTGCCCAAATGAGGCCCAGATTCTACCGCCCATAGTTAATCGTCTGTTGGTTCCGATTCACAGTGGTAGGGACATTGCATTCCAAAATTTTCGTACTCTTCTGCCGCCTGGCCCAGATTGACAGCTTGAGGTTGGTCCTCTTTAAGATTCGCCGCGCGCATTACAAGCGTCATCTGTCCAATATACGCTTCTGATTCTTTAGGGTAGCGTTTCTTGGCAGTTTCCTCTGTGTATTCTGTAAAATAGAATTGGATTCCTCCAACCTTTGGATCCTTGTCAGCCTGTGCCAATAGTCCTTCTAATGTCTCTCTGTCAAAAAAAATCCAATTGGTCTGGTTGATCTTATCCCTGCCTGTTTTGCCTTTGGCTGGCTTTCCTTTCTTTACTTCCTTGTCGTACTTGGACTTCATCGCATCGAAGTCCTTCTTGCTGATTTTCATAGGTTGGTGCTGAACAGATAAAATTTCAACCAAATTAGGAGTAATTTTTAAAAAGTGGGCTGTCTATAGGCGTCTTCGATGGGAAGAGAAGTTGATTTGGGCGCATTTTTCATCGTGTCAACTATTCCTCGAGGCCTACGAGCTGCACTGGGTCTGTTTAAGCGGGCAGTTCCAGACGGATCACCGTTCCCGCCCCGGGTTGGGAGGAGATTTCAAACTTGCCACCTATCGTTTGCATGCGCTTGGCGAGGTTATCCATGCCACGCCCAGTTGATTTTATTGACGTATCAAATCCCCGACCGTCATCTACAATTTCGATCTTACGAGAACGATCGGTTTTGGTGATTTTAATTGTGATGTGATCCGGGAGCGCATGCTTGATGGCGTTGTTGAGGGATTCCTGTATCACCCGAATCATAACCAATTTCTGATCTTTTTTCAAGTCATGAAAAGTTCCGTCCGATTGAAGCGAAGTCTCGCAGTAACCGGTAGACTGGATCTTTACCAATTGTTGACTGATGAACTCGTCCAAGGTGACAGCTTCTACCCAGTCCGAATTAAGTGTTTTGGACAGCGTGCGGACTTCCCTGATGATGTCATTGATGTATTCTTTGACTTCGGCTTGTTTTTCTGGTTTGGAGGAATTGAGGCTAAGCTTGGCAAGCGACAGCAACTGGCCGATGTTGTCATGCAGCTCCCGTCCGATCTGACTGAGCGTTTCCTGCTGGATTTCATTCTCTACGTTGAGAAGAGTCTTCTCGTGCTCGGACTGGAGATGTTCGATTTTATGTCTGTTTTGAATCTGGCGCTGTCGGTGGAGGACAATCATGATCACTACAAACAGGGACATCAGGAAAGCAAAGACAATCCCTCCAAACAGGATCAGGAGAAAGTGGTTTTCTTGCTCAGACATGGACGATCTCGAGTTGGTATTTGTCTTTGATCAAAGGTGAATAAATGCCTAGACAGAGTAGCAGATTGCACAGCAGTGTCATACTGCGGGGAATCAGCCATACCATGTAATAAATGTCCAAATGATAGGTATACAGATATCTGTAGGATATATAGATCATAAATGAGGAGGAAAAATAGAACATCACAGCCGTGGATGCCCAAAAGCTAAACTCCTTTAAAGGATCGATATTTAGGAAATCATCCAGTGTGATGAGTTCTATGAAGAACAAACCACAGCAGCCCAAGATCAAAACAGTATTCAAAAACAAAATGTATTCCCCGCTGTCATTGTAATGTATAATCCCGGTAAGATGCAATACCATGGAAATCAAGAGGAAAAGCACAATCAGGATATGGACCGTCTTTTTGTGACTTTCCCTCTTAAGAAAGCTTCTGAGAAGTAGGAAAAATAGCACAGCAGCTACATGTGAGTTGAATATGTTGAAGACCCAAAGATTTACGATTTTTTGGGAGCTCACGAACACAGCAAGCAATTCATAGAAGCCAACGACAATCAGAATTCCAAGCGACAACTTTAAGGACTGATTCCTTCTGTGCTCGCTGGAAAGAAACGCATATCCGAACAGTCCTGCGAAGGCAAGCCCTACTAATGAAAAGTGGTAGTAGTCAAGTTTGTCGTAGAATAGCTCTAGATGACCCTGCTTCATCTTTTGAATTTATTGACAGGTAGGAGGACAGATTGTGCCTCGATCGTAGAATTCAGCTTCGGATTTGCCCCGCTCATTTTCGGTGTAGAGAGGAGAGTAGACGAGGTTAAGTCTGCCTACGTATAGCGCTGCGTCGCTGCCATGAAGTTCCTTCGCAACGTCTAGGGTGTATTCCGTGAAGTTAAATTTAACTCCGGTCACGCCATCTTGGCCCAGGACTCGCATCAGATCTTCCTTGGAATAGGAGATCCAATTGGTTTGGTCATTAATATCTCCTTTGCTGCCTTGAGCAGGCTTTCCTGCTCTGACTTCCTGAGCGTATTTTGTTCTCATTTCTTCGAACTGTTCTTCGGTGATCTTCATAATTTAAGTGGGGAGTGCGGTTAAAAATGAATGTAAAAATGAATTTGCCTTACAAAAGATAGTGGTTTTTTAAACGGATAGGGCAATAAAAAAAAGGAGCAGAATTGCTTCCGCTCCTTTTTTAATTTGGGAAAGTAGGGATTAAGCTACTTTTTTAGTCTCCTTGGGTGAAGGAGTTCCTTCGTTTTCCAGTTCCTTTTTCATCAAGTCCACTACGATCGGAGTAGCAATATAGACCGAGGAGTAAGTACCTACCACGATACCTACAAACAGTGCAAAGGAAAATCCTCTCAGTACCTCACCTCCAAACAGGAGCAAGATCATCACCACGATCAAAGTAGTGAAAGAGGTAATCAAAGTACGACCCAAAGTCTGGTTGATTGAATCGTTGAAGACCTTCACCAGTTTTTGCGTGCCGCGCGCATCGATGTTTTCACGGATACGGTCAAAGATGATCACCGTGTCGTTGATCGAATAACCGATCACGGTCAGTACCGCAGCGATGAAGACCTGATCGATCTCGAATGTCGCACCAAAAGCACTGGCAATCGAAAATGCAGCAATCACAAACAGGGTATCGTGTATCAGGGCGATAATAGATGCCAATGAAAACTGCCACTTACGGAATCTCAACAGGATGTAGAGGAAGATTGCTATCAGCGCTACGATCATCGCTTCTGCAGAAGAAGCCTTGATGTCATCCGCTACCGTGGCTCCAACTTTTGATGAACCGTCGATTGAGAATTGTCCATCAGAGAGGTTCTCTGAGTTCTCCACAAAAGTAAAACCAGTTACTGTGGCAATCCCTTCTTTGATCTTAGCTTCAACTTCCTTGTTGGAGGCATCATCATCCTCGTTGATCAAATAGGACGTGGTTACTTTGAGTGTATTCGACGATCCGTATGTCTTGACCTCTACCGATCCATCAAATTCCCTGTCTAGTCCCACTTTCAAATCGGAAGGGACAACGTCGTCACTGAAAGCAACGATGTAAGAACGTCCTCCTGTGAAGTCAACTCCGAATTTCAGACCGTTGACGGCCGCGATAGCCAAACCAATGACGATGATCGACGTGGAAATAAGGTAAGCGAACTTACGCTTGCTCATGAAGTCGATGTTCAGCCCGGTGAGTGCATTTTTTGCAAACGGTGCTGTAAAGTTGATCTTGCTCTTGTCCCCTTTCTTGGTCATCCAGGATACAATCACTCGGGTGATGAATACAGAAGAGAAGAACGAACACGCGATACCAATCATCAATACGATGGCGAAGCCTTTGACCGGACCCTGGCCCAACGCAAAGAGAATAGCTCCCACTAGGAAGGTAGTGACGTTACCATCCAGGATGGCAGAGAATGCCTTACTGTATCCAATATTGATGGCAGACATCAGGTTGACTCCGTTTCGGAGCTCTTCCTTGATCCGCTCAAAGATCAATACGTTGGCATCGATCGACATACCGATCGTCAACACGATTCCTGCGATACCCGGTAAGGTCAGCGCAGTACCCAATTGAGCCAAGATACCCAAGATGAAGAAGATGTTGAAAACCAATGCAGCGATTGCAACCAATCCACCTTTGGCATAATAGGCAATCATGAAGAGAACCACCATGGCCAAACCTGCAACCATGGAGAACACGCCTTGGCTTTGAGCTTCTTTACCCAAAGTTGGGCCGATGATACTTTCCTCTACGATTTGAGTCGGAGCGGGAAGTGAGCCTGATTTCAGGATATTAGCCAAATCCTTAGCTTCCTCCAGCGTGAAGTTACCCGAGATTTCAGATTGACCGCTTGGGATTTCACCATTTACCCCTGGCGCGGTATAGACGTAGTCATCCAAGACTACAGCGATTCTTCTTCCGACATTTTCAGCAGTCAGGGTTCTCCACTTGCGGGCACCCTCTGCGTTCATCTGCATGGAGACGGCCGGACGTGAAGTTTGATCCAAAGTCTGACGGGCATCCGTCACGACATCTCCTTCGAGTGGAGCTTGGTCAGAACCGCGGGCGGTTTTGATCGCATAGAGCTCAAGCAGTTCGCTGCCGTCGCTGCCGACTACTGGCTTCACTCCCCACAGAAGCTTAAGATCTCTTGGAAGGAAGGACTTGTAGCGCTCATTTTTGATGATTCTGTTGATTGCAACGGTGTCACGTACGTCATAGATCAATCCACCGGCGCCTTTGAGTAAGCTGATCAATGGAGAGACGTCATTGGAATTTTTGGTCGGATCGATCTGCTGCAGTTGTTTTTCCAGCGCATTTCTCAGAGAATCCTCAGAAGTCGCAGCTTCGGTAGTTGTAGTGTCGACCGGGGTTTTGGTTGCTTTCTGATCGGCCACCCAAGTAGTGTTGATGGCTTCGATAGATCCACCATATTCATTCAGCTCCAACACTTCCCAGAATTGCAGTTTTGCAACTCCCTGAAGCATGTTTCGCACACGCTCCTGGTTGTCTACACCGGGAAGTTCGATCTGGATTCTGCCAGATCCGGCGATTCTTTGGATGTTAGGCTGAGAAGTACCGAAGCGGTCGATTCGGGTTCTAAGGATGTTGAATGAGCGCTCGATGGCATTCTCAACTTCCGTATTGATCAGGTCGATAATCTCAGAATCGGAAGATTCCAGAGATATCCTGCCTCTGTTTGCCGCTGTAGCGAAGATGCTGCTAAGTTTTGCGCCAGCGGTGTTTTTCTGCCAAGCACTATAAAACAGCTCGGCAAACTTTGCGTCTGAGGTCTTCGCTGCGACGCGAGCCTCTTCGACTGATTTATTGAAGGCTTCATCTTTGGGATTGCCTGCGATACCTTTTACGATCTCCACAGGAGATACTGCCAAGGTCACGTGCATACCGCCCTGAAGGTCAAGACCCAGTCCTAGCTCGGTTTCTTTGATCTCCTGGAAGGTAAACTGAGCGCCCAGGAAGTTGTAAACCGGCTCTCTCCAGATGGAGTCCAGGTAGGCTCTTTTTTTGGCAAAGTCGATATTGCCCGAGGTATCAGTAGCAAAAGCCTCCGCTTTTTTCTGAATACCGTTGGAGACGAATGTGAATGACAGATAGTACAGGCAGAGCGCTGTCACAATCGCTGTCAAAAACACAATGACACCTTTGTTTTGCATAAGAATTGGATATTTAATTGATTAAGAAATACAGGATATCAGCCGGATCACAGATGCTCCGGTTCGGTTTGATCGCGAAAAAAATAAGATCAGGGCCCCTTGGTGGAAATTATCCGCTCAAAAAGTATCTCAACCAGATGGTTGGGAAAAGAGGCTGAAACTGCCTTTTGTAAAGGAAGCTTTAATTCAAAGCTGAAGACTTGGCAGATCAGGTAGAATACAGTGCTCGAGACATGCAGTACAAAAGGGACTACAGCGTCTACCGCTACATTGAGAAAAGTCTGACCGGGCTGCTCAGATGAACGTTCCGATTTGGAAATTTTGCCTTCTTGTGGCAGGTATTCAACGCTGGAAACAAACAGGCAAAACAGCAACGCAATCAACAGCGTAAAGCGCTGCTGCAAAAGGCCGTCATTGGGTTTCCTGGTTTTCATCGGCCGCAAATATAGGCAATATTTGAAAATCACGCTTTTTACTTCCGCTTTTTTGGATCAGTTGCCCGATTTAGTTCTGAGATACGAGCGAATTACGTCCAAAGCCATGTCGAAGCTGGAATTGTTTGGTACGATCAGATCTGCTTCGTTTTTGAAGGGCTTGATGTATTTTTCATAGGTGGGCATTACGTGCATCTCGTATCGGTAGAGCACGTCATCGAGGTCATACCCCCGCTCGACCTTATCCCGGATGATCCTCCGCTTGAGCTTGATGTGGTCTTTGGCGTCGATAAATATCTTCAAATCCAAAAGGTCCGCCAGCTCGGGATAGTAGAGTACGAAGATTCCCTCAACGACTACCACCGGAGCCGAAGCGAAGGTCAACATTTTTGGCTTCTTGGAGGCGTTGTTGAAGGTGTACTCCTCTCGAAGTACAGTTTCGCCGTGTTGGATTCTGCGAATGTCGGCAGCGTATTGCTCGAAATCGATGCTGTGGGGCGTGTCAAAGTTATGAACTCCTTGGGCATCAATGGGCTGCTGGTGCCGAGGTTTGTAGTAGTTGTCCTGCGAGATAAGGCAAACTTCCTGGGGCTCAAAGCTGCTGAGCAAACGCTCCAAAAACAAAGTTTTACCTGAGGCTGAGCCCCCGGTGATGCCGACGATGAATGGCTTCTTCATGGGAGCCAAAGGTACGTCATTTTAGACTTGATCTCAGAATTTTCTATTGCGCAGAAACGATATCAATTCGCTGACGGCATTCCCTCGGTGGCTGATTTGGTTTTTTTCTGCGAGTGTCAATTCGGCAAAAGTCCTGTCAAAGCCCAAGGGCCTGAACACAGGATCGTAGCCGAATCCTCCAAGCCCGATTTTTCCCTTCAAGATTTCGCCTTCTGCAGTTCCTTCAAAAGAGTGCTCTTTTGCATCCAGAATCAGAGCGATGACAGTCCTGAACCTTGCTCTTCGGTCGGTTTTCTCAGTCATCTTTTCCAAAAGCAATGCAATGTTACGCTCATCACTTCGAGGCTCTCCCGCAAATCTTCCCGAGTAGACGCCCGGAGCTCCGCCTAATGCATCCACTTCAAGCCCGGTGTCGTCGGCAAAGCAGTCGACTCCATAGTTTTCCCTCACGTACCTGGCTTTTTGAAAAGCATTATGCTCCAGCGTGTCTCCGGTTTCGGGAAGTTCCTCATGGCAACCGATCTGTTGAAGGGAAACAATCTCAAAATCAGAGCCCAATGCAGCTTTCACTTCTTCGATTTTCTTTGAATTGTTGGTGGCGAAGCAGATTTTCATACCGTAAAAATACAAATCGACGCCAAAGATTTATGGATAATCGGAGTATCTGAGTTTTTGGAAAATCTAGAATCCGTAATTTCGAGCCATGAAAAAAATCACGATCTACTGTGGCTCTAGAAAAGGAAACAGCGGAGTCTACGAGGCTGGTGCCAGATCTTTGGCTCAAGAGATGATCAGGCGGGATCATTCGCTCGTGTATGGCGCCGGGCGTGTCGGTTTGATGGGGGTGATCGCAGACGAGATGCTCGCCGCCAAAAAAGAGGTCTTGGGAATAATTCCGCAAAAACTCGTCGACCGGGAAGTAGCGCATAGAGGCTGTACGGAGTTGATCATCGTGGAGACGATGCGCGACCGAAAGTGGCTGATGGCAGAGCGCGGAGACGGGTTCATTGCGATGCCGGGAGGGATCGGGACGCTAGAGGAGCTTTTTGAGATCATGACCTTGAATCAACTGCAATACATCCAAAAGCCGCTGGCGCTATACAATGTCAGCGGATATTATGACAAGTTGATTGACTTTCTAAACCATGCGATGGCGTCGGGGTTTCTCTATCCGGAGCAGGAGGAGATGCTCATAGTCTCAGATGACCCCGTGGACCTGCTGGATCGGATGGCCGACTATCAGGCTCGGCGGCCCGCGGATTGGTGAAAAAACCTACCCGAATTCCGCCGATACCTCGCGATCTAGAAAAAAACAAGTGGTATCCGTTCCCTTTATCCTGTGCTTTGTGTAAATGATCCCAACAAAAATGCCGTTCGACAGATTGCGTCTGCCAAAATAATCGTAATATTTGAGATTAATTGTACTTTTGCAAGAACCCTGACTACGAATGATTGACAAGCTTTTCCCGCTGGACAAAAACTACATACTAAGACAAGCCCAGTTTGTATTGGAGGAGGACTTGATGGATCTGATGATCTCCGAGCTGAAGGGGTCCTATACTTGTCTCTATAATCCGCTGCAATTGAGGGATCAGACCTACTCCAGAATAATGGATTCGTTTGATTTTCCAAGAGAACGGGTTAGGATGATCTACCGACAACTTTGCGGAATCTACCGATTCAAGCACAAGGACAATCAGCTGGAGTTACTTTTCGACGGGCGCAGCCACTTTGACAAGTTCAAAGAAGACTGGCAGGCTGCGATCGTTTTATGGGTAAGAGAGCTGGGCCAGCATGAGCAATATGTAAAGACGCTGTTGAGAATGACACTACTTTACGACACAGAAACCAGAGCCGAATGGGCCGAAAATCATTGCAAGGCTTTTATCAATCAGTATTTTGAGCTCAAAGTCGTGAAGCGACAAGGTGAATTGAGGCTGAAGATTGCCTGAGACACACTATATAAGAAATGGCCATTCGAAAGAATGGCCATTTTTGATTCGAGCCGAAGAGGATCCGGGTCAGAAGTTGGGACTCAATAAGTATTTACTGTAGAAGTCGTCAATAGCCTTGACTGCTTCCGTGGCGTTGTCCACCACCGTGAAGAGGTCCAAGTCATCTTCCTTGACATAATTGTGGTCGGTCAACATCGTTTTCCCGATCCAGTCCACCAGCCCGCTCCAATAGGATTTGCCAACGAGAACGATCGGGAATCGGCCGATCTTGTTGGTTTGGATAAGCGTGAGCGCTTCAAAAAACTCATCCAGTGTCCCGAAGCCGCCCGGCAAGACTACAAAGCCTTGGGAATAGCGGACAAACATTACCTTGCGGACAAAGAAATAGTCGAAGTTCATCAATTTGTCCCGATCGATGTAGATGTTGTTGAACTGCTCAAACGGGAGGACAATATTCAATCCCACCGATTTTCCTCCTTCGGAATAGGCCCCTTTGTTGCCCGCTTCCATGATTCCAGGCCCGCCGCCTGTGATGACCCCATAGCCGTGCCGAACGCGTTTGGCGGCGATTTCCTCGGGCATACTAGCGTAGTCGTGGTCTCGGGGAGCGCGGGCCGAACCGAAGATGGACACGCAGGGTCCGATCTTGGGCAGCTTCTCGTAACCGACGACGAATTCCGACATCACCTTGAAAATTGCCCAGGAGTCCTCGCTTCTTATCTCACTCCAGTCACGTTCTTTGAAGGCTCTACGTATGCGTTCTTCGGCATTGTCATCGTCTAGGTTGCTCATGATCTTTCTTTTTGGTCTTTCAAAAAAACGATTCTCCTTGCCAAATGGTGGCTTCTATTCCTATTGAATAATTAAATCGTTGATAATCAGTTGAAAAAAATGAAGGAGGCGTGGGATTTATTGGGTAATAGTAGCGCTACTTTTGCAGTCTGAATAAGCAAGATGAATCTATTTAAAAAATCCGAAGCTGTTAAGGAGATCTTTCAAGAGCTGGAAGAGGAGACTAAGCAATTTCATGCGGAAGCTGGGATGGGGTGTATGTCAGGCTGCGGATTTTGCTGCGCAAAACCCGAGGTTCCTGCGACACCTTTGGAGTTCTTGCCTCTGGCATTTGACCTGTATGCCAAAGGGCATGCGGAGGAGATCGCCAACCAGCTGGCTGTCGAAGACCAACCCGGCAATTGCGTCATCTATCGGTCTACCAAGGACGACGTCACCAAAGGTTTTTGCGGAGACTATCAGAGTAGAGGATTGATCTGCAGGCTCTTTGGTGCTTCCGCCCGGAAGACAAAATATGGCCTGAAGGATATCATTACATGTAAAATCTTGAAGGGCGAAAGAGCGGAAGCTTATGAGTCTGCCACCGCTCGGATCAACGCTGGGTTGGAGATCCCGATGGCCACTGCTTTTTATACCCGCCTGAAGGACGTCGATGAATCACTTACCAATCAATACCCCATCAACCAAGCCATTTTGATGGCGCTGGAGCTGGTTTTGCGGTTCAAATTTTATGAAGAGACTGAGTAAAGTAGACAGTGTGGATTTTTTTGCTCCTTAGTTTTCCAGTATATTGGGAATATGTTAGGAGGTAAAAAATTCCTAAAATACCCGAAATTATGTTGAAGATCGGAGAAATCGTCCAGACAGTAAAAGGACTCGTTGAAGCCCGGATAGGCCTTGTGAAGCGGGAAATTCAGGATGAATTTGTTGGGATCTTGTCCCGGCTGATTCTTCTCATCGTGATAGGTTGCATGCTGCTGCTTGTGTTTCTATTCCTGTCATTTTCCCTGGCATTTTTTCTGAGCCAGATCACCAAAAGCCCCTATTTGGGATTTTTATTGGTAGCATTGATTTATTTGTTGGTCGCGCTGGTGATGATCTCGACGAGAGATTCTTCCCGCATACAGCAATGGGTTGAGATTTCACTCAAGGATTTTATTTTCAGAATTAAAAAGGCCCCAAGGCAAAAAGAAGATGAGCAATAATCAGGACAAAAAATCAGAGGAACTTGAGCAAGCCTTGGCGACGCAGCTGGAGTTGTTGAAGAGGGAATCCGGCGAGTTGTTGAAAGTCGGTGCCGCGATAGCGGTGGGAGCCTTGGTGGTTTACGGAATCTTCAAGGTTACCGGCAAGAAGAAAGACAGGACGACCGACAAAGCACTGGAGGTCTTGGAAAAAGAAGGACTGCTCAACGAGGACATCAAAACGCGTCTTACCAAGTCCAACAAATCTTCCTTTTGGCCAAATTTGACCCAGCGACTGGTGATCTTGGGACTTGCACTGGGAAAGGAGAAACTGTTTAATGAGATGTTTTCTTCTCCCACTGAAGTGAAGGAAATTGAAGAAGGTAACTAAGCTCCTCAAGTCCCTTTCAAAGAAACGGCGAAAAGGAGTCGCTTGGCTGGTCGATCCTGACAAACAGGACGACATTTACCAATTCGACTGGGTAAAGAATTCCGGACTGGATCTTATTCTGGTAGGGGGCAGTGGCGCTACGGATCGGAACTTTCAGGAGACGGTTTTTGCAGTAAAAGAGATCGCAGGCGACATACCTGTATGCATCTTTCCAGGCTCTCATCTGCAGCTTTCCGACAAGGCTGACGCCATCTTATTTATGAGTCTGATATCGGGCAGAAACCCCGAATTTTTGATCTCGCATCAAGTCTTGGCGGCGCCTCGGATTCAGGGCTTGGACCTGGAAGTGGTACCCACGGGTTATATATTGGTGAATCAGGGAGAGATACTGAGCGTCCATGCAGTAAGCCAAACCCTGCCACTGTCCAACGAAGACCCACAGATGGTGAGCGCGACCGCGCTGGCAGGAAAATTTTTGGGTATGAGGTATTTCTACCTTGATGCAGGCAGTGGAGCCCGCACTCCCGTGAGTCCAGCTGTAGTCTCGGCTGTGAAAGACGCGGTGAAGTCGCCCCTTATCGTCGGAGGCGGACTAGACAACGCAGAGAAAGTGCGGGAGGCATTTGCGGCTGGTGCGGATTTGATTGTTTTAGGGAACTCAATAGAAAAAGACCCCGGATTTTTGGCCGAGGTCTTAACTATCAAACGGTGGTATAATATCTCATTGAATATTAATTAGGGATTCTCTTCTGCGCATCTTCCCGGCAGGCACCCCATACATCATCTTAAAGCGTCGGCAAAAGTACGCTGTATCTTTGTAGCCGATTTCTTTTCCAATATCACGGATCGATTTTTTGGTAGTGCGGAGCAATTCCACGGCCGCTTCCATTCGCTGGTATTCGATATAGTCCTGAGGATTAATCCCAGTCAGCATCTTGAAATATTGTCCCACATAGTCTTCTGAGACATTGGCGACCTTGGCCAAT
>Ga0079224_100007213_pt1 | contig 14875 bp, 9 predicted proteins | sample Stecom2015_FD_80414 | JGI IMG/M metagenome (GOLD analysis project Ga0079224, IMG submission 80414) | Agricultural soil microbial communities from Utah to study Nitrogen management - Steer compost 2015 | ecosystem: Environmental > Terrestrial > Soil > Agricultural land | place: USA: Utah...
ATCGGCAGATATTGGCTTACGGAAGTAGGGGTCGATGGCTTCCGCTTAGACGCAGCCAAGCATATCTTTCCTGATGATCGGGCCTTGGATAACCATGATTTTTGGAAAGAATTTCGCACGAAGATGGTCGCCATCAAGCCAGATGTGTACTTGGTAGGAGAGGTGTATGATGTGAAAGAAGTTGTGGCGCCCTACCTGCCCGGTTTGCCGGCTCTTTTTAATTTTGATCTTCATTACGGCCTGATAGAGGTGATGAACTCAGGAGATGGGACACAGCTACCGGGAATGCAAAAGGATATACTGGATTTTTATCAGGGGGTGATGCCGACCTTTATCGACGCGACTATTTCATCCAATCACGACCAGCCTCGGCTCCTGAGCCAACTTGGTAAGGATGCCGCCAGATACAAGCAGGCTGTCGCAATATTATTGACGATGCCGGGAGCACCCTATCTGTACTATGGCGAAGAGATCGGAATGCTGGGGCTAAAGCCCGATGAGCGTATCCGGGAGCCGTTTCTCTGGGACGTGAAGCGGAAAGATCGTGGAAGGACGACCTGGATCAAGGCCAAGTATAGCAAGGATTCTACGGTGACACCGCTTGAACTGCAACGCAAAGATCCTACGAGCTATTTCAACCACTACAAAAACCTGATCGCACTTCGCAACTCCTATCCGGCATTGGCGATCGGCAGACTGGAATTGCCAGCTGCTGAGTTTCCAAAATCAGCAATGGTCTATCTGCGAAATTCCGGAGCGCAGGAGGTTTTAGTAGTTCACAATGTGGGCAAGGACGAAATTGAGATCGACGTGCCGGGGGATTTTGAGACGGTTATTTACAGTCTCGGAGATGGAGAACTGAAATCGGGAAGTCTGAAGATGAAAGGGAATTCCAGTCGTGCGCTATTGAGAAGGACAGAAAACTAACTGTGGTCGACCTGGCCATGCTGTCGCATGAGTAGAAGATTAGATACCACTTTTCTCCGATAGGGGCCACCTATTTTTCGTTTGGGAAAGGCTTGATTTAGAGTGGCTTTGTGCTCGAAATCTCCCTCCTTTCATATTGCATCCCATAGAATAACTTTCTAGATTTAACAGTGTGTGATCCGTTCACATGCACCTGTGATTCAGCTTATTTTTCATTTGCTGGCAGGGTAATATTTTTTTCCCCATTTAAAAATCCCTTTCACCCATGTCAACCATTAAGATCAGATTAAGAGGTCAGGAGCTGCCCAAAGAAATATCACAAGCCGAAGATCAGGCGATGGGATATTACAATGTCAGCAAAACATTTACGGTTGAAAGTTCCACTCGAAGTGATGTTCCTGAGCAGGTATTGGAACTCAATGAGGGAGAGATACTGGAGCTCAATTTTGAAGACAATTCTATCTGGCTGGGCGATGCGGAATCGATCAAGCAGATTTTTTCAAAAGAGCTCAAGCGAGGAGCGGAGGGAGATGAAATCTATCTTTCCGGAGAGATCGGAACAGACGACCAAGATCGGAGCGCCGTGCAGACGGTCGTATTGAAGGCTGCCAAAGTTTTCGTTAAAAATCATGTGATTCGGCCGGGAATCCGGCATCTGGCTACCAAGGCCGAAAATTCCGCCTTGAAATTTGGAGGAAAGACCTTCGAAGGGGAAGGTGCGGCAGTGGTCTTGGGGGTAGGGGAAGACTTTGATCTAGCACTTGCGGACTTTTCGCAAGTTGATCTGAATAAAAAGAGTCTCCTGTTTGTACATGGCACGGGGTCTTCCACTTTGGGATCTTTCGCAGAGATGAAAGGCACCGAAGAGTGGAAGACAATCGTGAATACCTATGGCGCAAGTAACCTGCTTGCACTTCAGCATCGGACGCTGACCTGCAGCCCGCTGGAGAATGCGCTAGCTGGATTGGAAAGCCTTCCTGACGGAATCACACTCGATTTGATTACACATTCACGTGGCGGCCTGGTTGGAGACTTGCTGGCGAGGTTTGCTTCGCACAAGATCGGATTTGACAAGCAGGAGCGCGGGGTGTTTTCGAAGGAAGAACGGGAAGGTGATCTGAACACGATTCAACGGATTGTAGATTTGCTTGAGACAAAATCCATCAAGATCGATCGGGTCGTGCGCGTAGCCTGCCCTGCCAATGGGACCACTTTGGCCTCCAGGCGCTTGGATATGTTTCTTAATGTGATCATCAATCTGTTGGGAGCAGCTGTGGGCAGTGTCTCCAATCCGATTTTTGCGACGATGAAAGAGCTGGCTTTGGCATCGATCGAGACCAAAGATGATGTGTCGGTGCTTCCAGGACTGGAATCCATGAATCCCGAGTCACCTTTTATCAAAGTCCTGAATTTCCAGGGAACGCAGCTGGAGGTGGATTCCAAATTGATAGTGATCGCCGGAAGCGCAGAATTTAGCATGTCCTTCAAAAGCTTGGCAGTGCTGGTGGGCAAGTTCTTTTTCCGGGGGAAAAATGATCTGGTGGTGGACACCGCAAGTATGGAGTTTGGAGCAAAGCGAAAGGCAGGAAACGTGTTTCTGTATATGGAGGAAACCGGCCAAATCGATCACATCAAGTACTTCAAGACTCCTAAAATTAGGAAGACCATCCTCGCTGCGCTGTTTGGCAAGCCCGAGGATTTTACCGGCAAAGTCAGGACAGACGCTATTACTTTTCTCAGAGGCGGGGACAGGGGAGGCTTGGTACTGGACGGAGGACGGTACACCGGGACCAGAGAGATCAGTGGTAAAAGGCCGATCCTGGTCATGCTTCCCGGTATTATGGGTTCCAATCTCAAAGACGATCAGGACTTGCTCTGGGTCCAATACGCCCGTTTTCTGGTGGGCGATCTAAGTAAACTCCTTCCTTCGGATGAGGACGGGATCGAAGTGGACTCCCTGATCAAAACTTCCTACAAGAAACTGGGCGACTACCTGGAAAAAAATTACGATGTAGCAGCCTTCGCATTCGACTGGAGGCTAGGGATGGAGGAAAACGCAGCGCTGCTCAATCAAAGAATCAACGAGCTTTTACAGTTGGGGCAACCCATTAAAATGGTGGGGCACAGCATGGGAGGAGTATTGATACGGGATTTTATACTGTACCACCCCGACACCTTTTCGGTGCTCAACGCACTGCCGGGATTTAAGATCCTCTTCCTCGGCTCGCCCTTAGGCGGGTCTTACAGGATTCCTTACGTGCTTTTCGGCAAAGACAGCCTCATCAAACTGCTGGCTAAGATTGACATCTTCAACAGTGTGAAAGAGCTGATAACTATGTTTGTCAATTTTCCGGGGATTCTTGCACTGCTTCCGATCAATAAGTCGGGCAAACATGATTTCTCGGACAGGAGCTTTTGGGAGAAGCTGCGCAAAGCATCGGGAGACGAGTCTTGGCCGATTCCGGGCGATTCAGATCTAAGGACTTTTGGCAAATACCAAGAGAAGATCATCGCGGACGAAGGCAAGATCAACTATGACAACATCTACTACATCGCTGGGCAGAGCAGAAAGAAGAAATTTACTGTGTCTGACCTGGAGATCAATGATGGCAGGTTGTTATTTCATGCGACAAATCAGGGGGACGAAAGCGTAACTTGGGAAAGCGGAATTCCAAAGGAAATTCTAAACTCCAATCGACTTTATTATGCTAATGCGACCCACGGATCCCTGTCTGCTGAGAAGAGGATATTTGGGGCAATAGAGGATATCTTGAAACAAGGCGTCACTGGCCGGCTGCAAAATAATCTGCCCAGAGGACGCGGCGATGAGTCGAGCTTTGTTGCCAAAGAAGAAGAGATATTTGACATAAGTGAAGGGAATACCATTCAAACCATCTTGGGAATCGGACAGGACGGGGAGGAGCGCGAGCACGAAACCCCAATTCAAGTCAAGGTTTGCCACGGAGATTTGACCTACGCCGATTTCCCGGTGTTAGCCGGGCATTTTCAGTACGACACGATCCTCACTACCGAGCGCGTCATCGACAGAAAACTAGGGCATGAACTCAGCCGATTGCTAAGTTTGGGTCTTTATCCAGGACCGGTGGGCACCCACCAAATTGTTTTGACCAAGGATATCACCAGTGAGGAAAAACTCTTCAAAGGGACGGTAGTCGTCGGAATGGGAGTGCCGGGTGAGCTTACTCCTTATCAGCTCATGATGACGGTCTCTAAGGGCATCTCGCGCTACCTCACCATTCGGAACGTCCGGGAGGAGGATTACATTGACTGGGATGCCGATGAAGAGGAGAAAAGAGAAACGATGGGTATTACTATTATCGCCCTGGCGACTTCTTACGGCGGATTTTCAAGTGATACATCTATTAGATCCATCATCCTAGGAATCCAGGATGCCAATCGAAATATCCGTAAGGCCTACCAAAATAAAGTAAGGGTGATCGAGGAAATTGAGATCATCGAGGTCTTCCAAGACCGCGCGCTGGGAATATTGCGAACGGTGAAAAATCTTGAACAGGACGAAAGCAGAGAATTCAACATCAGCGTACCTTGTTTATGTCTCGGCAAGAAACTCGGCAGATTGTCCCGAATCCCTCATGATAATACGTCAGATTGGTGGACTCGAATCAAGGTAACTGAGGAGAAGCTGGATGAAGAAACCAAAACAGGATACGGACGCACAATTCGGATGGCAATGGCGACCAACGGCGCTAGCGAAAAGGAAATTCCCTTGCTGGCCAACTTGAGCAATGCTGACAATTTGCTCGACGGTATGACTCGGAAAAATCAGTTTGAGCCTGAAATCGCCAAAACCTTGTTCGAGCTTTTAATTCCGTTTGATTTCAAAGAAGATCTAAAGCGCCAAAACAATATCACGTGGGTGCTTGACAAGCGTACGGCGAATTTTCCGTGGGAGATGCTCCAGGAGGATCTGAGGGGGCTGCCGCTGTGTATCCATTCGGGAATGGTGCGGCAACTGGCTACGACCAACTTCCGAAAACTAGCTACCAGCGTACAGGACCGAAGGGCATTGATTGTCGGAGATCCCGATCTCAAAGGGTTTATGAGTCAATTGAAAGGCGCTGAAAGGGAAGCGTCTCATGTCTCGCAAAAATTGAAGGAGCAAGGATATGCTACTGAAACACTGGTCGGCAGCACCGCCTCTGAGATTATTCTTAAGTTTTTCACCCAGAGCTATAAGATCATGCACCTCGCCGGACATGGGATTTTCCATGCTGATCCTAGGAGGGCTTCAGGAATGGTGATAGGAAATGGACAATATCTTACCACAAGTGATATCGCACAGTTAAGCAAAGTGCCTGAGTTGGTATTTGTCAATTGTTGCTATCTCGGTCAGTTTGATGCGGACGCTGAGGAGTTTAATCAAAATAGAAATAAGCTTGCTGCCAACATCGGAACGCAATTGATTGAGATCGGAGTGAAGGCAGTGGTCGTGGCCGGTTGGGCGGTGGACGACAGTGCCGCCTATGACTTCTGCGATAAATTTTATGAATGTCTCTTTAGCGGAGCAGGATTTGGGGAAGCAGTCAAGTCAGCCAGAAAGGCAATCTATGAGGACCATCACACACGGACCAACACGTGGGGAGCCTATCAGTGTTATGGTGACCCATTCTATAAGATTGAGGGTCCTTCGTCAGCCAGTAAATCCGGCGCCAATTTCTACCTCCAGGAGGAAGTTGAAATCGAACTTTACAATCTGTGTTTTCAGCTGGAATCCAAAAGTATTAAGTCGGACGACGCCAGAAAAAAGATGGATCTGCTTGAAGAGGGTTTGAAACAAGCCAATCTATCAGGTGAAAAGATTCTGGAATACAAAGCAGATATCTACGCGAAAATCGGTGACTACGCCTGTTCCAAGGATACTTACGAGCAACTTTTTCTCAACGAACAGGCAGGATTCACCTTCAAGGCGATCGAGCAGTATTGTAACATAGTCGGCAAGTATCTGGTGGAGCAAATCCAAAACGAGGAAACAGGGGCGGATAGGACTGAGGATTTTGTGAACACGCTGGATGACACGATCCAGAAGTTGCAAGGGTTGCTCTCTATTGGAAAGACTTCCGAACGCTATAGCCTCTTGGGCAGTGCCTACAAGAGGAAGTTGATGCTGCTCAAGCCCAAGGATAAGACGCTTTTCTCCAAAACATTATTAATGTCCTCGAGTGCGTATTTCGAAGCTGCGAAGATCAGGAACTTTAGAGATTCCTATTCTGTCAACAATTGCCTACAGCTAGGAAGAATCCATGAACTTGTCAGCGGAGACGAGCTTTCTTTTTCGGATGAAAAAGGGAAGCTAACGCTTGCAAAACTGATCGCTCGATTTAAGCAGGGAGTTTCCTCGAAAGAAATGGACCGGAGAAGCTTCTGGGATTATGCCGAAGAAGCCAACTTTATGCTTTCCAAACTGCTGGTGAGCCCCAGCACTACCAGCTTCAGCAATGCGGTGAAACCCTACAAGGAACTTTGGAGCATCGGGGGGAGTCTGGCTAACCAAAAGACGGAGTTGGAACACTTGGATATCTTACTCAAGGGGCTGGCGATGGCGGCATCTGAGGAGGGAAAGACTGCGTATGCAGATGTATTGAGATTAAGGGAGCAGCTTCTGTCGCTCAGGTGAGGAAGCAGTGTGAAGTCTAAAATTTAGATTTCGGCTTTGAAATCGATATTTTAAAATATAAACTAGTTAGAATCGTTCCGACAAGATCACCTGCAACCACATGATGACATGGTGACTTTTTGGATACCCTTAGAAAATGATGATAGATAGACTCCGCTCAGCGTTCCCCAATTTTACAGATCCCAAGCTATTGCAAGCGATTCAGACCCACGGTCATGTCATGGAGTTTTCTTCAGGCAGCGTCTTGATAGAGCCGGGTCGTGTGATCAAGGGAGTACCACTTTTGGTCGACGGGTCGCTGAAAATCATGAGGATGGACGACGAAGGAAGAGAGTTTTTTCTCTATTATCTGGCCCCTGGCGAAACATGCGCACTTTCGTTGACCTGCTGCACTGCTTCCCAGCCCAGTGAGATCAAGGCGGTGGTGGAGGAGGATGCAACTCTGATCTTTGTCCCAGTCGATGACCATGAGCGATTTTCCAACGAGTTCAAGCAGTGGAAGGATTTTGTCTCAAACACGTATCAACTTCGCTTTCAGGAACTCTTGAAAGCGCTCGACGCAGTTGCTTTTAAGCGGATGGATGAGCGGCTGTTGCAATACATTGTGACGAAGATGAAGCGACACCAAGCCAACGAACTGCGCACCACTCATCAGGAGATAGCGAATGAATTGGGAACATCGAGGGAAGTCGTCTCGCGGCTCCTGAAGCAGATAGAAAAGAAAAAGTGGATCGAACTCGGTAGAAATGTCATCTACATCCGGGATGATTTCGAAGAGTTGATCAACCGATGATCCTACCTCAATATCAGTAGCGGCACATGTGTGTCGTAAGCCAGCTCGATAGACTCGCTTCTTTGAATAATCTGATCCCAGAGATTGCGGTGCTGATGGCACATGACGAGGATCATGTTGCTGTTTTCCTCCATGTACATCTCAAGCCCATCCGAGGCGCTTTCGGCGTAAAAGGTATGGATTCTGATAGGTTCGCCGGGGTATTTCTTTCCTAGATATCCCTCCATCCCTAGGACGGCAAGCTCCTCTCGAAAATCCTGATTGGTCTGAATGTGTAGAATTTCCAACGCAAGATCCCAGCGTTTAGACATGGCGACTATCCAGTCGATGAACTGCTCCTCATGATTTGCAAACTCCAAGGCAAGCGTGACTTTTTTGATACCGGCGGCTTTTGCCTGCATTGGGACGATAAGCACGGGACATCTTGCTTCGCGGATGATATCGACGGCGGTGGATCCGATCAGAACTTTTTGGATCCCACCAACCCCGTGCATGCCCACGATGATGAGGTTGGCCTCTCGTTCGTTCGCGATTCGTGCTACATTGATTGCCGTATTCCCTTCGAGGATCTCAAAATCCATCTCAATCTCCTCGGACTTATATTTTTCGATGTAGTCTCTAAGACGCTGTTTGCTCTCTTGGAATACCCCTTCTAGAGGTACAGCGGTCTGCGAAGCCAAATCATAGACTGCTTCTACGACATGGACAAGGGTGATTTTTCCTTTTTTCTTATCCGCCATAGTCAACCCAAATTCAAGTGCGTGGGTCGAGTTTTCTGAGAAGTCTACCGGGACGATGAAGTTCATGACGACTAATTTGTTGCGGTTGCTTGACTGAATGTACGAAGCTAAACGACAGAAAACCAGAGGCGGAGTGCAGCTGAAGTCATCCGGCTCGGCCGCCGAAGCTCCGGAAGAGAGCCTTGAAACACAGTGGAACTTAAATTTTCCTTATCAGGAAAGCCGAGTTTCAGTCCCAATCTGCCATGGTTAATTGCGTAAAGGATCGTTTCGAGCTCGCCTTTTTTTGGAAAATTGTAACATTTGTCACCACATAAGGCTAACGGGCGACTTACTTTTGCGGCTGAAATTTGATCAGGAATAAATGGAAATTATAATCTTGGCAGGATATGCGGCTGCTGTATTGATCGGGATGAGCTTGGGCTTGATCGGCGGCGGAGGATCGATCTTGACGGTGCCCGTCTTGGTTTATATCTTGGGTGTAGATCCTGTCTTGGCGACGGCTTATTCTCTATTCGTCGTGGGGACCACGTCGTTGGTCGGCGCCGGAACCTTCATGAAGAAGCGTCTTGTAAACTATCATACTGCGATTGTATTTGCCATTCCTTCGTTCGTCACTGTGTTTTTGACACGAAAATTTTTGATGCCTTCGCTCCCAGACCCTTTGTTTATAGTCCAAAACACCCCCATTGAGAAGAGTGTGGGGATTATGATCTTTTTCGCCTTGTTGATGCTCGCGGCTTCGATATCGATGATCCGAACTAGTAAGAAGGTGGCAGCGGAGGAACTCCATCAGCTCAAGTTCAACTTTCCGATGATCGCCCTGGAAGGATCTGTGGTAGGGTTGATCACGGGAATTGTGGGCGCCGGTGGTGGATTCTTGATTATTCCGGCTTTAGTGCTATTTGCGAGACTACCCATGAAGATGGCGGTCGGCACCTCATTGCTGATTATTGCTGCGAAATCATTGATTGGATTTTTAGGTGACGTGACCACCCAGGCAATTGATTGGCAGATGCTGTTGACTTTCACCGGACTGTCGGTCTTGGGGATTTTTCTAGGGAGCGCATTATCCAGAAAGATCGATGAAAAGGCGCTCAAGACGGGTTTTGGCTGGTTTGTACTAATTATGGGATTCTACATCTTCGGAAAAGAACTTCTGTCTTTGGGCGTCTAATACTGAAAGGAGCCCAATAGATCGTGTTCACTTGCGCAATAAAAAGCAACTCGAACTTTAGCCCGTCAGCAACAATCTCTATCCGTGGTTTTCAGCAAATGGGGCTGAGCGAATAAGAAATGACGGAATCTAGTATCGTCCTATTTATTTCCTTTATGAAGAAAGCGGATGGTATCGACTGTAAAACTCGGTCGTCTAGCGATAGGCTCCGATATAGAACCCAAGCCAAATCAACAGCGGGAGAAAATATGCTATCAATACGACCAGCGTACTTTCCTCCAAGCTTCTTCTACTGATGGTATGAAATCCCAGCACCCACAGTCCTCCGTAGATCAGCTCAAAAATGTTAAGCACCGAAAGGGGATAGTGATACTTTTCGGCGACATTGCTCGGGCCGACAATCCACAGCGCCGACAGCGGCTCGAAATTCTGGATTTCAAAGTAGCTCACACTACTTGATGGGTTCATATACACCAACAATCGGAGAAGTTCGGGGAAGATGAAGACGATCTCCGCTACCAATGCAAACTTCCAGAGTTCTTTGAAATTGGCCTTGTATCCGATCATCAATCCTATGGACCAAAAAAGGAATCCTATAACGGTGAACTTCCAAAGTAGAGCAAATGGAGTCCATAAGTAGTTGAGTGTGTTGAAAATATGAAAAAACATCAATCCGCCCTGCTCATCCAGCGTTTGAAAACCTGGAATAGATTCTAAAATCAGGACGTTTGTCAAATATCTGATTACCAAAAAAATAAGAACCAACAGAAAAAAATATAGACGCTTATCGAAATCTATCAGCTCTTCCAGACGTTGTGCAATCGGTGAAGCAGGTGTTGCCATTTTAATTTGTTAAAGTAACCAAATCTAAATGTTTGTTTGGAATTCGCCTTAATTTTGCACCAAAACGAAAATAAAGTAATGAGCCAGAGATTTCGGATAGTGGTGATGAGTTTGTTGATGATGACCTTTGGTCAACGGATTTTTGCTCAAGCTGCCGATCCGGCGGACTCTGCCAATCCCTCAGGATATTTGTTGCTGGACAAAGGTTTGCAGTATCGCATCACCAAGGCGATCAACAGCATGTACAACTTTGACTTCCCGACCGCTGAGCATGACTTCAAAGTAATCATGTATCAATACCCCGACCACCCTTTGCCCGATTTTTTGATGGCTTTGGGTTACTGGTGGCGGATTGAGGTGGACGTCACCAATACCAAATACGATAACATCTTCATTCAATACCTGGACCGGGCCAATGAAAAGGCCGAGCGGATATTTGATGAAGATCCCAACAATAAAGAAGCAGCTTTCTTTTTAGCCGCGGGCTATGGGTTTCAGGGAAGGTTGTACAGCGAGCGCAAAAGCTGGACAAAAGCTGCCTGGGCTGGCAGAAATGCCTTGAAATACATGGATCTGAGTAGAGGAGAAGCTGAATTCAATCCGGAGCTCTTGTTGGGAGATGCCTTATTCAATTATTTCTCGGTTTGGATTCCGGAGAATTACCCGCTGCTGAAACCTGTGATGGCGCTTTTCCCGAAGGGGAGCAAGACGCTGGGATTGCAGCAGCTTGAGACCGTCGCGTCCAATGCCTTCTATACCCGCGTGGAGGCGCAGTATTTTCTCTTTAGACTTTATGCTTCAGAAGAAAAACGTCCCTACGATGCCTTGAGGATCTCGGAGTATCTCCATACCAAGTTTCCCAACAACCCCTATTTCCATCGCTCATACGCCAGACACCTCTATTCAGTCGGGCAGTGGACCGAATCGGTCGATCAATCTCTGGAGATCTTGGACAGGATCGAAAAAAAGCAGGTCGGCTACGAGTCTAACAGCGGAAGGTTTGCAGCGTTCTTCGTGGCTGAATATTACCGGCGTTTTGGCGACCGTGCGCTTGCTAAAGAATACTATCTCAAGACAGTGGCGTATGGTGAGGAATCAGAATCACAGGAGAGCGGGTACTATCTACATTCTTTGATCCAGCTGGGGAAGATGGAAACGGAGGCGAAAAATAAAGCGCAAGCAAAGAAATACTTTGACCGGGTAAAGAAATATGCGAAGCGAAAACACCCCGCTCACAAGGAAGCGAGGGATTATATTAAAAAGAATAAACTTTAATGAAATTCTTCTCGTTTTAAAGGGTTAGAACAGGAGAAAATTTGATTTTGAGAAGAGTATAAATCGAATTAGAAGGATTCTTTCCTCAAAGTCCTGAAAAGATTTAGAAAATTTCGATTTCCATTCATCAAAAAGCATCAAATCGATTTAAAACATTCATAAATAATATTAATTTTGCACAACAGAAAATTTTGCAAAAACGAAATATCATGGACAGTAGCGTAAGAATCAAATTCGATAAAATAGATCGCAGGATTCTTGAAATCCTTCAAGCCAACGCAAAAATCACCAACGCCCAGTTGTCAAAAGATATTGGCCTCTCTCCAGCGCCAACCTTGGAGCGGGTGAAGAAATTGGAGCAATCCGGAATCATCAAGAGTTATCACGCAAAGCTTGATCCTGAGAGAATCGGCTTGGGCGTCAGTACATTTGTGTTGGTGAGCCTTATCGGTCACAACAAGGGTAACATCGATGCTTTCATGAGAGAGATCAACGAGATCCCGGAGATCATCGAATGTCACCACATCACAGGTACAGGCGACTTTATCCTGAAGATCATCGCCAAGGATATTACCGCTTATCAAAAACTGATGCTAGAGAAAGTGTCAGAAATCAAGGAAGTAGATTCCATGCAATCCATGGTTATTCTCTCTACCTTTAAAGATTCAAAGGTGCTACCCATCCCTGCTTAAGCAAGGTTTTAAGAATAAATCAAGGGCGGCTCATCCGCCCTTTTTTTTTGAAATACCATGACCGAAAATCCCTGGAAAACGCTCAAAATAAACCAAATCTATGAAAACCCATGGATTAGACTCGAGCATCACGAGGTAATCAATCCTGCTGGCAATGAAGGAATATACGGTAAGGTTCATTTTAAAAACCGTGCGATGGCGATCATCCCGATCGATGAAGCCGGCAACACCTGGCTGATCGGCCAGTACAGGTATACGCTATGTGAGTATACATGGGAGATTCCTATGGGCGGAGGGCTATTGGAACTCGACCTGCTTGATGCTGCGAAGAGAGAACTTAAGGAGGAAACCGGTCTCACTGCCTTAAAATGGACTGAAATTATGAAGATTCACACGTCCAACTCGGTAACAGATGAGGTGGGTACTGTTTATCTCGCTGAAGAGCTAACGCCGGGAGAGCCGCAATTTGAGGAGACAGAAGTTCTCCAGATCAAAAAACTCCCTTTTTCAAAAACCGTCGAAATGGTCATGTCGGGCGAAATCACCGACAGCATCAGTATCGCCGGTATTCTCAAAGCAGCCCGGGTTTTAGGATTATAACACAATGACACTCAAAGATCACATAAACACCACGTTTCACCTCGCGTACCCGGTCATGCTGAGCCAACTCGGACAGGTGTCTGTCGGTGTGGCGGATAGTATGATGGTAGGAAGACTCGGGGCTTTGCCCTTGGCGGCATCTTCGCTCGGTAACAGTATCTTCTTTGTCATCATGATGTTTGGGATAGGAATATCGATGGGCATTACGCCACTTGTGTCCAAGGCTGATGGCAAAGGCAAGTCTCTTCGGATTTCACGCCTGTTCAGCCACGGACTGTGGATCAACGTGATAGCCAGCTTGCTGATGACTGGCATAGTATTGGGGCTGTCACAAGGGCTGCATTTCCTCAATCAACCCGAAGATGTCGTAGCGTTGACAGTTCCGTATTTGCTGATCATCACGGCCTCTCTACTGCCTTTGATGGTCTTTCAGACTTTTAAGCAGATGGCAGAGGGCCTGTCGCAAACGCGTCAAGCGATGTTTATCACCATCTTTGCCAACATAGTCAACGTCTTTCTGAACTGGGTGCTGATTTGGGGAAAATTTGGATTTCCGGAGATGGGACTCAACGGAGCCGGACTTGCGACCCTGATATCCAGAGTCTTGATGATGCTGATGATGGGCGGATACATCTTGCTTTCCCCCAGATATAGAAAGTATCATTTCAAGCTGTCGCTGCCTGGTCCCAGCTTTCCGATGATCTCCAGAATATTGAAAATCGGAGTACCGACGGGGTTCCAGTTTATCTTTGAGGTGTCAGCCTTCAGCACGGCGGCGATCATGATGGGCTGGATCGGGGTGAATGCCCTCGCAGGCCATCAGATCGCCATTAATCTGGCGTCTGTCTCCTACATGATGGCTACTGGACTTGCCACCGCAGGTATGATCCGTGTAAGCAATCAGATAGGGAAGGGGAATATGAAGGGAATGCGAGAAGCCGGAATGGTGGTCTTTGGGATGGTTGCGATTTTTATGATCGCCAGCGCCGCGATTTTCTTCAGCTTTAGATTTTTCCTTCCGACGCTGTACATCGGAGATCCTGAGGTAGTTGCTCTCTCTGCCTCACTGTTGGTCATTGCGGGATTATTCCAGCTATCCGACGGGGTGCAGGCAGCTGGATTAGGAGTCTTACGGGGCTTGGAAGATGTGAAAGTGCCAACCATCGTCACGTTGTTGGCTTACTGGGTCTTGGGCCTTCCCTTGGGATATTTCCTGGCCTTCAATATGGGAATGGGCGCCCAGGGCATTTGGTATGGGCTCTTGATCGGCCTGACAATCACCGCGGGAATGCTGTTTTACCGATTTCATTCTTTAAGCAAAAAGAGGATGCAAGACGAACCAATCAGCTCTGAATTCACACCAATTCCATAAAACGCGCTTTCGATCTCCGCTGTAAAAGTTATCTTCGGTTCAATCTAAATTGAATCCGATGAAGCGCTCTTTTCTTTTCATTTTTTTGCTGATGGCCGCATTTTCAGCATCTGCCCAACAGCCTGCGGTACTCTCGCAACGCGAGCAGGCAGCGGTGATCGACGCGTGGCTGGAAGACCGCATCCAGAATCTGCTACCGAGCTTGATGACGGAGACCGGGATCGATATGTGGATAGTGATGTCTCGCGAGTACAACGAAGATCCAGTGATCAGGACCTTGTTGCCTGCCACTTGGCATGCTGCGAGACGGCGGACAATCCTAGTGATGTATCAGCCGAGCCCAAACGCCAAGGTCGAGGCTTTTGCAGTCGCTCGGTACGACGTGGGCAAATCATTTAAAAGAGCATGGGATCCAGAAGCTCAGCCCGACCAATGGGAAGCTTTGATGGATATTATTACTTCAAAAAATCCCAAGAAGATTGGGCTCAACTTTGCCAAAGACTACGGCCATGCGGATGGATTGACTCATTTTGATTACGAGGAGTTTTTGAGCAATCTTCCTGAGGGGCAGAAAAGTAAAGTCCTCTCTGCTCAGACTCTGGCTGTGAGATGGCTTGAGACCCGCACGCCGTCCGAGATGGCCGCCTATAAACATATTCAGGAACTGGCGCACTACATCGTAGGAGGGGGACTTTCAGGTCGGGTGATTACGCCCGGTGTGGCCACTACGGAGGATGTGGTTTGGTTTTATCGCGAAAAGATCGCCGAGATGAAGCTGGACACTTGGTTTCATCCCACGG
>Ga0079224_100007214_pt1 | contig 14875 bp, 13 predicted proteins | sample Stecom2015_FD_80414 | JGI IMG/M metagenome (GOLD analysis project Ga0079224, IMG submission 80414) | Agricultural soil microbial communities from Utah to study Nitrogen management - Steer compost 2015 | ecosystem: Environmental > Terrestrial > Soil > Agricultural land | place: USA: Utah...
CGGCTCATTGACGAGGTTGTCGCCGTAGCCCTCGCCCGCGAGCGCCGCCTTGCGACGGCGCCATTCCAGCCAGGTCATCCCGCCGGCGAAGATCAGCACCGAGCCGATGGTGCCGAGCACCGGGGCCGCCCATGAGTCGGTCCCGAAGAAGGCGGTCGGAATGATGTTCTGGATCTGCGGCGTCCCCGGCAGCGCCATCATGGTGAAGGTGAAGGCGCCCAGGGCGATGGTGCCCGGGATCAGTCGCTTGGGGATCGCCGCCTGGCGGAACAGTTCCGCGGCAAAGGGGTACACCGCGAAGACCACGACGAACAGCGACACGCCGCCATAGGTGAGCAGGGCGCAGACGGTGACGATGGAGAGCATCGCCCGCTGCGGTCCGAACAGGCGGATGGTCGCGGCCACGATGGCCTTGGAAAAGCCCGAGATCTCGATCAGCTTGCCGAACACCGCGCCCAGCAGGAACACGGGGAAATACAGCTTCAGGAAGCCCACCATGCGGTCCATGAACAGCCCGGTGAACATCGGCGCCACCAGTTCCGGATCGGTCAGGAGCACGGCGCCCATTGCCGCCACCGGCGCGAACAGGATCACGCTGTGGCCGCGGTAGGCGACATACATCAGGAAGCTCAGCGCACCGAGCACGATCAGCAGGGACATGGGCACATGGGTCCTGGGAAGGCGGCCGCCAGTGTCTCCACGCTCCCTTGCCGCTCACATTGTCCGAAGGTACAAGTGCCCGCCCCGGCGACCGCCCCATAGGCTTGCAGCGTGGCCGGACCGGCCGTGGCGCGCCCTGCCGGGCGCAACATCCGCAGACCCGTGGGGAGAGATCTTGATGAAGCGCAATATTCTGAGCGTGGCGGTGGTACTGGGCATGGCGTCGCTGGGCGCGCATGCGCAGGAGCAGGAGACGCCAGCGCCCGCCGGGCAGGTGGAGGCCACCACGCTGGACGGGGTCACCGTGACCGCACGCCGGCGGGTCGAGTCCATCCAGGACGTGCCGGTGGCGGTCAGCGCGTTTGGCGAAGAGCAGCTGCGCGACCTGCAGGCGCACGACGTGAGCGGCCTGCAGGGCGCGGTCCCGAACCTCAACATCGTCCCCGGCCGCGGCTCGTCCAACACGGTCAACGTCTTCATCCGCGGCATCGGCCAGCCCGACTCGCTGCAGACCTTCGATCCGGGCGTGGGCATGTACGTCGACGACGTGTATTACTCGCGCATCAATGGCGCGCTGTTCTCGCTGTTCGACGTCCAGCAGATCGAGGTGCTGCGCGGGCCCCAGGGTACGCTTTACGGCAAGAACTCCACCGGCGGCGCGATCAAGGTCAATACCAAGAACCCCTTCGACGACCAGGGGGCGGCGGTTGAGTTCGGCATCGGCGACTTCGGGCGCAGGGACATGCGCGCCTACCTGGGGCAGGAGCTCAGCGATGCCGCGGCCTTCAGCCTGGCGGGCGCATGGCTCAAGAGCGATGGCTACGTGGAGGATCCCGCCACTGGCGAGGATTACAACGGTGAAGACACGATCGCGATGCGCGCCAAGCTGGCGCTGCGGCCGAGCGACGCCTTCACCGCCACGCTCTCGGCGGACTACACCCGCCAGGACAATGCGCTCACGCTGGGGCATCCGACGGCGCCCCTGATCCGCACCGACCTGGCGTTCGGACCCGTCGTGCTGCACCAGCCCGATCCGGACTACGACTTCCGCACCCGCACCTCCTTCCGCCCCGACCAGGGCCAGGAAATGACCCACAAGGGCGTCAGCGCCAACCTGCAGTGGGATTTCGGCGGGCCATGGGGACTGAAGAGCATCACCGCCTGGCGCAAGCTCGATACAAGCTCCTTCATCGACATCGACGCGTCCGAGTGGGAGCTGGGCGACGTGCTGGTGGAGGTGGACCAGGAGCAGTTCAGTCAGGAGCTGCAGCTGCAGTATGACAACGGCGGCAACCTGCAGGCGATCTTCGGCGCCTACTACATGCAGGAGGAGCTGCCGTCGTACCAGGAGGCGTACGCGAGCGACTTCTTCGGGCTCGCCGGCGAGCCGATCTCGTTCCTGCGCACGATCGACGACGACCTGGAAACCACCAGCGTGGCGGCCTTCGCCCACGTGACCTGGGAATTCGTGCCGACCTGGACGCTTGCGGCCGGCCTGCGCTACTCCCGCGACGAGAAGGATTACTGGCGGACCACCAGCACGTTCTGGGCGCCGGTGATGGCCGCCCTCAACGAAACGGTTGCCTTCAGCGGCAAGCAGAGCTGGGATGCGTGGACCCCTTCGGTCAGCCTGCAAAAGGCCTTCAGTGACAACCTGATGGGCTATGTGTCAGCCAACCGCGGCTTCAAGTCCGGCGGGTTCAACGGTCGCGCCAACACCGCGCTGGAGACCACCTCGGCGGTGTTCGATCCGGAGTTCGTATGGACCTACGAGGCGGGGGTGAAGATGTCCTCCGCCGACGGCCGCCTGACCGCCAACGTCGCCGCGTTCCACAGCAGTTACAAGGATTTCCAGGCGCGGGTATCCGAGGTCCTCAACCCCGACTCGCCCACGCCGGCGTTCTCGTTCCCTGTGCTCAATGCCGCCGAGATGGAGATCAACGGCTTCGAGTTCGAGGGCGTGGCGCTGCTCGGGGAATCCACCCGCCTCAGCGGCCAGGTCAGCTGGATGGACGCCAGCTACAAGTCCTTCGAGGACCTTCGCACCACCGATCCGTCCAACCCGGCCTACGATCCGACGCTCCACGAGCACGTGCCGTTCTCGCCGGACTGGAGCGCGCGCATCGCCCTGCAGCACGGCTTCGACCTGCGCGGCAACGGCACCCTGACGGTGGGCGGCGACGTCGCCTACCGCGGCGACACCTGGCTGTCGGTGGACAACCGGCCGGGCCTGATGCAGGACGCCTACACCACCGCCGGCCTGTTCACCGCCTGGGATTCGCCGCAGTACACGTGGCAGATCCGCGCCGGCGTGCGCAACCTCACCGACGAGCTCTACAAGGTGGAGGGCCAGGAGTTCTCCTCGGTGGCCAACATCCAGACCGCGTACTACGCGCCGCCGCGCAACTGGTACCTGACGGTGCGTCGCAACTTCCTTTGACCTTTCCACAAGTGGAACCGGCCTCGGCTGCGCGCATCCGCCGCAGCCGGGGCTCGCGTCGGGGTCAGTATGCGCGGCACTGGCGGAAGCGGACCTGGCCGCCGCTGCCTGCGGGGGGAGTGAGCTGGATGCGCGAGGCAGCCAGGTCCGGATGGCCCTCCACGATCTGGCAGATGGCAGCCGCCGCGTCGCCGTCCGTGCTGGCCAGGTGCACCTCCAGCGTGGAACGGGTGGTCCACAGCGCATGGGTCACTTCAGGCAACGTGGCGACCGCGCGTGCGACAGCGTCGCGCTGCTGCTCCAGGCTGAGGGTGGGCTGGAGGGGTTCGGCTTCCACTTCGGGCGTGTCCCGCGCCGCGGCAAGCGGGGCGGGCGCGGCGGACGCCGGTGCAGGTGCGGGTGCCGGTTCCTCCGGAAGCAGGGTCCAGGCGGCAATGCCGGCAAGCACCGCGAGGAGCCATGACAGGAGGATCCGCCGTCGCGCAAGCGCGTTGGCGGCTGCGTTGATCCCGGCGCGCTGGGAAGGCTTGATGAATTCGCGCAGTTCGCTCCAGAGGGCATCGCTGCCGAGAAGCTCGATGCCATGGCGCCGGGCCGGCTCCCGCGCCTCCTCCAGGATCGTGCCCTGGGTCACGAGGAAGCCGCCGGCCGCGCCAGCCAGGCGGATATCGTTGGCGAGATGCTCCACGCTCGGTTTGCCCAGCACGTATGAGCGCGCGTGCTTGCAGGAAAGCAGCCAGGTGCGGCCCTCGCGTTCGAGGGTGAAATCCGCATCCCCGGATGCGGTTTCCCGATCGATCGTGCGGCGGTATCCACGACTCGCCAGCGCCGCCAGGACCAGGTTGAGGAATTCACGCCAGGACGCGCCTGCCAGGGCCTCGATCCCCGCACGGGCCTCGTCCCGCGGCCGCAGCACGCTCCACGCCAACAGCGTGCCCGACCCACCCACCAGCAGGCCGACGGCCACGCCGATCAGCCAGTTCCCGCTTCCGTCCACCAGACGCCCCCTGTACTGCCTGATGAAATATATACGCCGTCCGCAGTCGTTCAAGGCCCTGCGCGCGGCCATGCCTGCCCGCGGCGCAGGCGAAGAATTATTCGCCTGCGCCCTCCGGAGCACCGCCGGGCGCCGGCCCGCCTTGCGCGGCATCCGGGCGGTCTGTCTCCGTCGTCGACGTGCCTGGGCGCGCCGCCGTCCGGCGGGCCGCGGTGGCGGCGCGTTCGCGCCGCAGTTCGGCGCGCAGGGCCTCCACCTGCCGCTCCAGCGCACGTAAATCCTCGCGGCTGGGGACGCCCAGGCGCGCCAGCGTCCGCTGCATCCGCTCGTCGAAACCCCGCTCAAGCCGCTCCCAGGCATCGCCCGCCTTGCCGCGGACCTCATCCACGCCGGTTTCCAGCGCCTCCCTGGCTTCCGTCGCGCGGTCGCCGGCGGCCTTCCGGGCCTGCCGCTCGAGCTCGGCGCCTTCTTCCACCAGCGAGGAAAACAGCCGGCTGCCTTCCGACTGGGCCCGGGCGAGCGCGCCGACGCCAGCCAGCCATACATGGTGCGCGGACTCGCCAAGGCTCCTGGCGAGGCGCTCGGCCTGCTGTTCGATGCCCTCGGCCGCGTCATGGACGCGCCTGGCCTTCTTCTCCGTGGGTCCGTCGTGGGGTTGCCGGGTGGTGTCGTCGTTGCTGCCAGCCATGTTGCCTCCTGCCCGAACGGGACTGTGTGGTGGGGTCAGCTGCCCAGGCGCTCCGCCAGCACGCGCCGGATCTCGGTTTCGATCGGCCCCTTCATTGCCGAGAGCAGGAAGCCGAGCCTGGCGGTCACGCGCAGCTCCCCTGGGGCCAGGTGGATGCGGCCATCCAGCCCGGAACGGCGGAAATCCACCCGGTCGCCGTCCCAGGCATAGTCGATGCCGAATTTCTGCGAGAGCCGCTGCGCGGCCTCCTCGATGGCTTCGCGTGCCCGGGGCAGCGGAAGCGAGTGCGGATGGCGGATGTCGATATCGCCCATTGAGGGTCCACGTGTGCCGGGTGGTTGCATTCTAGCGACCGCACGCGCAAGTGGCGTGATAGATTCCTGCCGCATGCAGCCGCTCCGACTCCGTTTCCTCCACGACACCGGTCCCCACGAGCTGACCCTGGACGTGGGCATGCATCACGTGGGCCCTGCAGGCGGCGGACTTGGGGTGGTGGAAGAAGGCCCCGGGGCGCTTGCGTGCTTCTGCGTCGACCGGCGCGGCGTGTGGCTGACGGTGGGCAGCGGGGCGCGGTGCGTGCACGTCAACGGCCGCGAGGTCCGGCGGCTGGCGATGCTGCGTGTCGGTGATTCGGTTTACCTTGATGGCCACGAGGTCCGCCTGGTGGGAGGCGAGGCGCGCGTGCCGCCCGCAGCCGGGCCGGACGCGGCGGGGGATGGCGCTGCTGATCCGCGCGTGGTCCTGCGCGGGCTCGGTGGTCGCCACCACGGGCGCAGCTTCACGCTGGAAATGCCGCGGCTGGTGGGCCGCGCGGCGTCCGCGGACATCCGCATCGACAACCCCGCCTTCGCCGATCGGCACGCGCGCCTGGAGCTGGTGTCCGGCGAGGTCTGGCTGCGCGACCTGGGCTCCGAGGAGGGCAGCGTGGTGAACGGGGAACGCGTGCGCGACGCGATACTGCAGCCGGGCGACCAGGTGGTCTTCGATGCCAATGACCGCTTCGTGGTGGAAGCTCCGATGCGCGAAGCCGCGCAGGATCCATTGCCGATCGGGATCGTGGACGATGCGGGGCGCGCTTCCGGCGCTGCAGGACGGGCGTCCGGCTCACGCTGGCGGCTGCCGCTTGTGCTGCTCGCCGCGGTGCTGATCGCGATGTTGCTGGGCCTCCTGCTCCTCTACGGCGCAGGCTGAGCGGCCGCGGCCCGGCGCCGCGCGGCGACCCGCCGCAGCAGGCGCCAGGCGAGCAGGGCGGCGAGGATGGCCGCATAAAGCAGCGGTTCGCGCAGGTCGGACTTCACGATCCACCAGAAATGCGCCACCGCCAGCACGGCTACCGCATAGACCATGCGGTGCAGCTGGCCCCAGCGGCGCCCCAGGCGTCGCATCCAGCCCCGGGTCGAGGTGATCGCAAGCGGCACCAGGCCGAGCCAGGCGAGGACGCCGAGCGTGATGTAAGGGCGCTGGACGACCTCCTGGAAAATGGTGCTCCACCAGCCACCCAGGTCCAGCACCAGGAAGGCCGCCAGGTGCACGCTGGCATAGAAGAATGCGTACAGCCCGAGCATGCGCCTGAACTTCACCGGCCAGGATCGGCCGGTGATCTGGCGCAGCGGTGTGATTGCCAGGGTCAGCAGCAGCAGCCGGAGCGCCCAGATGCCCGTGCGGTGCTCGATCTCCGCTACCGGATCCGCGCCCAGCGCATCGATGTTGGCCCCACCCGCCACTTGCCACGCCTGCCACAGCAGCACCCCCATCGGGACCAGCGCCAAGGCGTGCGCCAGCGCCTTGGCAGCAGCCTCCCGCCGCCGGGACTGCCTGCGCGGCCCCGGCCTGGCACCATTCAATACCACCTGGCCAGATCCATCCCCGAATACATGGATGCAACCTGGTCGGCGTAGCCGTTGAAGAGGCGGGTTTCGATGCGGTTCGCCACCAGCCGCGACGTGGTCCCGGCGATGCGCCGCTCGGTGGCCTGGCTCCAGCGCGGGTGGTCGACCCGCGGATTGACGTTGGCGAAGAAACCGTACTCGCGCGGCTGCAGCTGGTTCCACGAAGTGGGCGGCATTTTTTCGGTGAAGCGGATCTCCACGATCGACTTGATGCTCTTGAAACCATATTTCCACGGGACCACCAGGCGCACCGGCGCGCCGTTCTGCTGTGGCAGCGGGCGCCCGTAGATCCCGGTGGCAAGGAAGGCCAGCGGGTGCATGGCTTCGTCGATGCGCAGGCCCTCGCGGTAGGGCCAGCGGATGGTCCGCTGGCGCACACCGGGCATCTGTTCCGGGTCGGCCAGGGTGGTAAAGGCGACGTATCTGGCCCTGGAGGTGGGCTCGAACCGCCGGAGCACGCTGGCCAGGGGAACGCCCAGCCACGGGATCACCATCGACCATCCTTCCACGCAGCGCAGCCGATAGATCCGCTCTTCCGGCAGCAGCCCCTCCAGCAGGCCGTCCAGGTCAACGACACCCGGACGACCGCATTCCCCGCCGACCTCCACCTGCCACGGGTGGGTCCGGAGCGTGCGCGCGGCCCGCGACGGGTCCGACTTCCCGCTGCCGAATTCGTAGAAGTTGTTGTAGGAGGTGGCGTCCTCCCAGCGCGTGGGCTCCTCGTCGGTGGAGAAGCCATCCTGGACCTGGGCGGGCGCGGGGGTGGGGGCCGGAGGCAAGGGTGGTTCGGCCTCGGCACAGCCGGCGATGCCCAGCGCGGGAAGCGCGGCCAGGCCGGCCACGAGCCGGCGCCGCTGCTTCCACACGTCCTCGGGGGTGACGTCGGCGGCGGGGATTCTGAGCGCGTCACGCAGGTCCATGGTCATCGGTCTCTGCAAGGGGGTTCCCATTCGACCACAGGCAGGGTGCAAGAGTTGCGACATCGCTGCTGCACTGCGCCATACTCGTGTGCGCGAAACCAGCCAAGGAGATCCAATGTCGCGTGCCTTCAACTTCAGTCCCGGGCCCGCCGCGCTCCCTGAACCCGTCCTGGAGCAGGCGCAGCGCGAGATGCTCGATTTTCGCGGCGCGGGCGCTTCGATCGTCGAACTCAGCCATCGCGGTCCCGAGTTCCTGGAAGTCGCCGAGGCGGCGGAACGCGACCTGCGCACGCTGGTGGGGATTCCGGACGATTACGCGGTGCTGTTCACCGCCGGGGGCGCCACCACCCAGCAGGCGCTGATGGCGTTGAACTTCGCGGACCCGGGCCAGCCCGCCGATTACGTGGTGACGGGCCACTGGGGCCAGACCGCGCTCAAGCAGGCTGCGCCCTGGGTCGACCTCCGGATCGCCGCCAGCAGCGAGGGCGACGGTTTCCGTTCGATCCCCCCGCGCGACACCTGGCAGCTGACGGACGGCGCCGCCTATGTCCACATCACCGCCAACGAGACCATCCATGGCGTCGAATTCCGGGATACGCCGGACGTCGGCGACGTGCCCCTGTTCGCCGACTTCAGCTCATCGATCGCGTCCGGGCCCCTGGACGTATCGCGCTACGGGATGATCTACGCGGGCGCGCAGAAGAACCTTGGGCCCGTGGGCATCAGCGTGGTTATCGTGCGCCGGGACCTGCTGGAGCGCGCTGGACAGCCGCGCGCGGAGATCTTTGATTTCCGCTCCCAGCTCGCGGCCGGCTCCATGCTCAACACCCCTCCCACCTGGAACTGGTACCTGCTCGGGCTGACCGTGAAGTGGATGCTGGACGAGGGCGGGGTGGAGGAGTTCGCCCGCCGCAGCGAGCACAAGGCGAAGCTGCTGTACGCAGCCATCGACGGCTCTGGCGGCTTCTACCGCAACGACGTCGACCCGGCGGTGCGCTCACGCATGAACGTGCCGTTCTTCCTCCACGACGACGGGCTCGACGGGCCGTTCCTGGCCGAGGCGAAGGAGGCCGGTCTCATCTCGCTCAAGGGTCACCGGGTGCTCGGAGGCATGCGCGCATCAATCTACAACGCGATGCCGGTGGAAGGGGTGCAGGCACTGGCGGCCTTCATGCGCGACTTCCAGCAGCGGCATGGATGAGGTGATGGCCACCGGCAAGAAAGCGGCGAAGGAGAAGGCCGGCTCTGCCGACCTGGCCTCCGTGCGCGAACAGATCGACGGCATTGACCGCGAAATCCAGAACCTGATTGCCGAGCGCGCGCTGTGGGCGCGGCAGGTCGGCAAGGCCAAGGGCAAGCTGGCCGCGGCGGTGGATTATTACCGGCCCGAGCGCGAGGCACAGGTGCTGCGGCGGGTGGTCGACCGCAACCAGGGCCCGCTCTCGGACGAGGTGCTGGTGCGCCTGTTCCGCGAGATCATGTCGGCCTGCCTGGCGCAGCAGGAGCCGCTCCGGATCGGCTACCTCGGCCCGGAGGGCACGTTCTCGCAGCAGGCCGTGCAAAAGCACTTCGGCCATTCGGCCAAGGGCCTTCCGCTGGCCAGCATCGAAGAAGTGTTCGACGAAGTCGCCGCGGGCAACGCGGACTTCGGCGTGGTGCCGGTGGAGAACTCGGGGCAGGGCACCATTCAGTCCACCCTGGACATGTTCCTCACCTCACCGCTGATGATCTGCGGCGAAGTGGAGCTGCACGTGCACCAGTACCTGCTTTCGCGCACCGGCCGGATCGAGGATGTGGAGCGCGTGTATTCGCATGGCATGTCGCTGGCCCAGTGCAAGGCGTGGCTGCGGCAGCACTTGCCCAAGGTGGAACGGCACGCCGTGGCCAGTAACGGCGAGGCCGCCCGGCGCGCGCGCAACGCGGACGACGCCGCGGCGATCGCAGGCGAGGCAGCGACCCACGTGTATGGCCTGAAGGTGGTGGCCGGCCCGATCGAAGACCGTGCCGACAACACCACCCGCTTCCTGGTGATCGGCCGCGCGTCGTTCCCGCCGTCGGGCAACGACCGGACCTCGCTGCTGGTGTTCATCCGCGACCAGCCCGGTGCGCTGTACCGGATCCTGGAGCCGCTGGCGCGCCGGGGCATCAGCATGAACCGCATTGAATCCCGCCCCGCGCACGGTGCGCTTTGGCAGTACGCCTTTTTCATCGAGGTGGCCGGCCACGCGGGGGAAGATCCGCTGCAGGAGGCCCTTCGGGAAATCGACGGGTTCGCGGGTGACGTGCGGGTGCTCGGTTCCTATCCGGTCGCAGTGCCTTGAATACGACCAGCCCCGCGGAGCCGGCGTCGGGCACCACCGGCAGTCCGGCATGGCTGGCCGGGCAGGGCGGGCCGCTCCGGGGCGAGCTCCGGGTGCCGGGGGACAAGTCCATGTCGCACCGGGCGATCATGCTGGCCGCCTTGGCGGACGGGGTGTCACGCATCGAGGGCTTCCTGGAGAGTGAAGATGCGCGGGCGACGGAGCAGGCCTTCCGCCAGATGGGCGTGCGCATCGATGCGCCGTCCCCGGGCACGCGCGAGGTCCACGGCGTGGGCATCCACGGGCTCCAGGCGCCGCAACGACCGCTGGACTGCGGCAACTCCGGCACCGCGATGCGCCTGCTGGCCGGCCTGCTCGCCGGCCAGGGTTTTGATGCGGTGCTCACCGGGGACGCCTCGTTGTCCACCCGGCCCATGCGCAGGGTGACGGAGCCGCTGGCGCGCATGGGCGCCAGCATTGACACCCGCGACGGTCGGCCGCCATTGACAATCCAGGCAAAGAATGAGCTGCAAGCCATTGCATTTGAATCGGAAGTGGCCAGTGCCCAAGTGAAGTCCGCCATCCTGCTGGCCGGGCTCTACGCCCGGGGCACCACGCGTGTCGAGGAGCCCAGGCCCACCCGCGATTACACCGAGCGCATGCTGGCCGCATTCGGCTGGCCGGTGGATTTCGCGCCGGGCCGCGCGGAGCTGTCCGGGGGCCATCGCCTGCGAGCCACGGACGTGTCCGTGCCCGCCGACTTTTCGTCCGCGGCGTTTTTCATCGTGGCCGCCACCCTGGTGCCGGGGTCGGAACTGCGGCTGTCGCGGGTGGGCACCAACCCACGCCGCACCGGCCTGCTGCCTGTGCTGCGGCTGATGGGCGCGGACATCGAGGAGCATCCCGCCGGAGACGAAGGGGGCGAGCCCGTGGCCGACCTGGTGGTGCGCCATGCCGCCCTGCGCGGCATCCAGGTGCCGGAGGAGCACGTGGCGGACATGATCGATGAATTCCCCGCGCTGTTCGTGGCCGCGGCCTGCGCCAGCGGGCCGACCGTGGTGCGCGGTGCCGCTGAACTGCGGGTCAAGGAGTCGGACCGGATCGCAACGATGGCCGCCGGCCTGCGCGCGCTGGGCATCCGCGTCGACGAGCGGCCCGACGGCGCCGTGATCCATGGCGGCACCCTGCAGGGCGGAACGATCGACAGCCACGGCGATCATCGCGTTGCGATGGCGTTCGCAGTGGCGGCGCAGCTTGCTCAGGGCGCGGTCCGGATCGCGGACGTGGCGAACGTGGCCACTTCGTTCCCCGGCTTCGTGGAGCTGGCGCGTGGTGCCGGCTTCGGCCTGCGAACCGGCGGGGCCGGCGGGATCAATCGATCCGGAAGTCCACCGGCACAGTAACCGTGGAAGCCACCGGCCGGCCGTCTTCGATCGCCGGGCGGAAGGTCCACTGGCTCACCGCTTCCACCGCGGCCCGGTCAAGTTCACGCGAGCGGCTGCTGCTTTCAATCTCAACCGAGGCTGCACTGCCGTCGGCATCCACTTCCACCAGCAGCAGCACGGTGCCTTCTTCGCGGGTGCGCAGGGCCGCACGGGGGTACTCGGGCTGTACGCGCGCCAGTGGTTCGGCCGGCCGGTCGGCCGGGCGCGGGGCAGGGCGGTCGGAAGGATCGGCACGCCCCGACGGTGCCCCGGCGGCCGGTTCGGCCGGCTCGTCGCCAGCTTCCGCGTCCCCGGCTTCGGCGGGGTCGGGTGGCGTGGCCGGCTCCTCGGCCACCGGGGGTTCCACTGCCACCGGTTCCGGGAGGTCGGGGCGGGAGAGATACCACAGCAGGGCCAGCGCCGCGATCGCGAGCAGCAGCCACACCAGCGGCCGCGCGCTGCGGCGACGGGCTTCGGCGACCTCGTACGGCTCGTCCTGGCCGGGGCCATGATCCTGCGGGGGAATGGACATGCTGATGGAATCGCAGCGCTGGGACGATCAGCCAAGGTCCCACAGCAGATGTTTGCCCAGCGTCACGGCCGTCAGCGCCCCGGCGGCGTGAAGGTCACCGGGATTTCCACTACACCCGTCACGGCCTCGCCATCGCGCATCGCAGGCCTGAAGCGCCAGCGCCGGATCGCCCGCACCGCGGCCTGGTCCAGGGCCCGGTGCGAACTGCTGCGCGCCACTTCCACCTGGGTGGGACGGCCATCGGCGCCGACGACTGCGCGCACCAGCACTTCGCCCGACTCGCGGCGACGCAGCGATCGGCCCGGATACGACGGGCCCGGGGTGTGGACCGCGACCGGCGGCTGGTTCGCCATCGACGCGGCCGGGGGCGGTGCCCCGGCCGCGGGTTCGACTTCCTGATCGGCCAGGGGCGGGGGAGCACTTTCGGCGGGTCGCGCGGGGGGAGCCTCGGGCAGGCTGAAGAGGCCATCTGCCGTGGCTTCGTCCGCCGGCCCGTCACCCGGCGCCGGATCCTGCGGCGCCGGCAGCGTGGCCGCACCGTGCCCCGGAGCCACTTCGACTGCAGGCAGCACGGTGCCGGTTTCCATGGGCGCCTGCTCGCGCTGCATCCACACGGCCAGGAACATCAGCAGGCCAAGCGCCACGGCGGCGGGCACGATCCACCAGCTTGAAAGCGACATCAGCCAGCGCGGCGACGCATGACGACGGCGATGGTTTGGCTCGGCCATGGATTGTCTTGCACGTAAAGTGACCGGCCGATTCTTGCACAGCCCGTGGCGGCGGACGCCGCGGCGGCACTCGGGCGATAATGTCCGGCCACGCAACCAACGAACCTTCCCATGCTCGATCCCAACCTGCTGCGCAACGACCTTCCCGCCCTGGCCGAACGCCTCCGCGCCTCGCGCGGCTTCACCCTCGACGTTGAAGCGGTGCAGGCCCTGGAGACCGAACGCAAGCAGCTGCAGGTGCGAACGCAGGAGCTCCAGAACCTGCGCAACACGCGCAGCAGGGAGATCGGCAAGGTCAAGGCCCAGGGCGGCGACGTCGCGGCGCTGCTGGCCGAGGTGGCCGGTTTCGGGGAGGAGCTCAAGGCCAACGAGCAGGCGCTGCAGGATGCGCGCGAAGCCCTCGAACGCATCGCCCTGGAAATTCCCAACCTCCCGGCGGAGGACGTCCCGGTGGGCAAGGACGAGGACGACAACGTCGAGGAACGCCGCTGGGGCGAGCCGCGCGATTTCGATTTCCCGGTGCTTGACCACGTGGAACTGGGCGCGCGCAACGGCTGGCTCGATGGGGAAACGGCCGCCAAGCTCTCCGGTGCCCGCTTCACCGTGCTGCGCGGCCAGCTCGCGCGGCTGCACCGGGCCCTGGCGCAGTTCATGCTCGACCTGCACGTGTCCACGCACGGCTACGAGGAAACCAACGTCCCGGTGATCGTCAGCGCCGATGCCATGCAGGGCACGGGCCAGCTGCCCAAGTTCGAGGAGGACCTGTTCTCCACGATGGTCGGGGAGTCCAGGCGTTACCTGGTGCCCACCGCGGAAGTGCCGCTGACCAACATGGTGCGCGGGGACATCCTGGATGCGGACGACCTCCCGATGCGGCTCACCGCGCACTCGATGTGCTTCCGCGCCGAAGCCGGCAGCCACGGCCGCGACGTGCGCGGCATGATCCGCCAGCACCAGTTCGAGAAGGTGGAACTCGTCGCGATCGCCACCCCGGCGCAGAGCGATGCCGAGCACGCGCACATGGTGCGGGCCGCGGAGGTGGTGCTGGAGAAGCTGGAACTGCCGTACCGGCGCGTCCTGCTGTGCACCGGCGACATGGGTTTTTCCGCCCGCAAGACCTGGGACCTGGAGGTCTGGCTGCCGTCGCAGAAGCGTTACCGGGAGATTTCCTCGGTATCCAACTGCGGTGACTTCCAGGCGCGGCGGATGCAGGCGCGCTGGCGCAATCCCGAAACCGGGCGGACCGAGCCGGTGCACACCCTCAACGGTTCCGGGGTCGCGGTGGGCAGGGCGCTGGTCGCGGTGATGGAAAACTTCCAGCAGGCCGATGGCAGCATCGCGGTCCCGCCGGTGTTGCAGCCGTACATGGATGGCGTCGACCGGATCGCCTGACGTTGTGCCAATGGGACGAAAAAGGTTAAAATCGAGGGATCGTTCCACCCAAAGGACCCGCCCATGCAGGATCTCAATGACCTGTACTACTTCGCCCTGGTGGTCGAGCACGGTGGGTTCGCAGCCGCCGAGCGCGCCCAGGGCATTCCCAAATCACGCCTGAGCAGGCGCATCAGCCAGTTGGAAAACGAGCTGGGCGTGCGCCTGTTGCAGCGCTCCACGCGCCGCTTCGCGGTGACCGACGTGGGCCAGAGCGTCTATCGCCATGCCCGCTCGATGCTCGCCGAAGCCGCCGCGGCGCGCGAGGTCGTCGACCGCCTGAGCGCCGAGCCGCGGGGCATCGTGCGAGCCAGCGTGCCCGTCAACATCGCCCAGCAGCTGATGCCCAAGCTGCTGCCGGATTTCCTCGCCCGCTATCCCCAGGTGCGCGTGCAGATGCACGTCAGCAACCGCCGCGTGGACCTGATCAACGAGGGCTTCGACGTAGCAATCCGCGTGCGTTCGAAATTCGACGACGACGGCAGCCTGATCATGCGCAGCTTCGGGCAGATCCAGGAACTGCTCGTGGCCAGCCCCAGGTACCTGAAGGGCGCGGGCCGTCCCAGCGAGCCCGAAGACCTGGCCGAGCACGTCACCATGACCATGGCCGAGGACGAGGTGCGCCAGCGCTGGGAGCTGCAGCGCAACGGCGAGACCCGCCGCATCGATCTCAAGCCGCGGGTCTCGGGATTCGACTTCCCGATGCTCATGTCGCTGGCCAAGCAGGGCCTGGGCATCACGATGCTGCCCGAAACCGTGTGCGCGGACGCCGTGCACAGCGGCGAGCTGGAAGTGGTCTTGCCCGAGTGGCGCCTTCCGCAGGGCGTGTGCCACGCGGTCTTCGCCTCCCGCAGCGGCCTGCTCCC
>Ga0079224_100007216_pt1 | contig 14873 bp, 10 predicted proteins | sample Stecom2015_FD_80414 | JGI IMG/M metagenome (GOLD analysis project Ga0079224, IMG submission 80414) | Agricultural soil microbial communities from Utah to study Nitrogen management - Steer compost 2015 | ecosystem: Environmental > Terrestrial > Soil > Agricultural land | place: USA: Utah...
GCGCCGGCGTCGCAGTCGGCGCTGCCGTCGCCGTCGCCGTCGCCAGGGCGCAGGGCGCCGCCCAGGTCATGGTCCAGTGGCACGCCATCCAGCGACAGGCAGCTGGCCGCCGGCCAGGCATCGACCAGCGGGCTGCCCGGCATGGGCACCGCGAGCGCGTGGCCGTCATTGCCGGCGAGGCGCCCAAGCGCCAGGTCTGCGACCAGCAGGTCGTCGGCCAGGGGCACGCAGGAGGCATCGGTGGCGACGTTGCCACCGCCGGTGGGGGACAAGGGCAAGCCGGTGTCGACGAGGCACTCACCGCCGTCGCCGCTCGACAGTTCGGTGCCGGCGATGGCATTGCCGGCCACTTGCAGCTCCGAGCCGGCGTGCGGCGCGGCCACGGCCAGCAGCGTCCGTGCCGGCTGCTCGCCGGCGCCGCTGCGATTGCCCTCGAAGGTGTTGCCGATCAGCGCCAGCCGGCGCGGCAGGCTGGCGTCGCGCTGGTCCACGAACAGCGCGGCAGCGTCCGCCGCTGCCAGGTTGTCGAGCCACTGGTTGTTCTGCAGCAACGCGTGCAGGTTGCGGGCGCGCACTGCGCCGCCGCTGCTCCAGTGGACCTGATTGCCGACGAAACTGCTGCGCTCGATGCGCAGCGTCGCCGCCACCGCGTCCCCGGGCGCCGCGACCTCGATGGCACCGCCATTTGCCAGCGCCTCGTTGCCGTCGAACACGCTGCGCTCCACCTGCAGCAGGAAGCCGGGGCCGGCCTCGTCCAGCCACAGCGCCAGCGCGCCGCCCTCGTGCGCCTGGTTGCCACTGAAGCGGCTGTCGCGGACGTACAGTGCATGCACCGCGTCGGGCTCGGTGCCGAACGCCTGCAGCACCACCGCGCCGCCGGAGTAGACACTGCTGTTGGCCTCGAAGCGGCAGTCCTCGATGCTGGCCTCGTAGCCGCCGCCCACGTACAGCAGGATGGCGCCGCCGCTGCCCTCCGGGGCGTGGTTGTCGGCGAACAGGCAGTCCCGGAGCTGCAGGCTGCCGCCGCCGGCGCCGGCATTGCGGTAGATGGCGCCGCCGCCCGGCCAGATGCTGGCGCGGTTGTCGATGAAGTGGACGTCCTCGAACAGCACCGCGCCCGAGCCCAGCACGACGGCCCCGCCGAGGCTGGCCCGTCCGCCTTCGAAGCCGAGCCGGCGCGCGGTGAATGCGCCGGGGCCGGTCTCGAGGATGGGGCCGCCGTTGCCGTCCAGCAGCAGCCGCTTCGACGGTGGCGCGGCGATCTCGAGCGTGCCGTTCCCGGCCGCGAGGCGGCCATAGGCCGGGTCCAGCGGCAGCCGCGCGAGACCGGCCTGGTCGAACAGCGCCTCGTCGAATTCGATCCGGTCGGGGCCGTCGCCGGCGGCGCAATCCTCGTCCGCGGCGGCGTCGAGATGCGCGTTGCGGAGTGCCTCGCGCAGGCTGCAGGCACCGTCCACGGCGATGCCGTCCGCGAGCGTGTCGACGACGATGGTGGCGGCACCGGCGCTGCCGCCCGCCAGCAGGAGCGACAAAGCGAGGGCGCGCATCACAGGTACCAGTAGATGCGGTGGTCGCGGCTGACCGGCCCGGACAGCTCCGGGGCGCGCGGCAGCTCCCGGCCTGGCGCCGATCGCTGCCGTGGCCCGCGTGCGCGGAGCGCTCGCCACGCCAGCGCGGCAAGCAGCCACCGCAGGCGGCGGAACGCCGACGGCGCCGAGCGGCGCGGACGCAGCGGCAACGCCGCCACGCGCGCGACGGAAGGGACGGACTGCATCAGGCTCATGGACCGGCTCCTGGTGGACACGGTCTTGCCAGGAGCAATCGGCGTGCCGCACCGCGCCGCCCGACGCGTCCTTGTCGATCAGTGACTTGTGCGCCGGCCGCGCCGGCGCCTGTCGCAGCCGCGGGATTGCCGTCGCAGTGCTCGTACGCTGGCGGCGGCGTCACGGGCAAAGCTCGCGCGCGCCCAGCGCCCAGGCGGTGACCAGCCAGTGGCCGTCCTCCTGGTCGAATGCCAGGCGGAGCGCGCTGTCGCTGCCACCGGCCGGCGTGACCACGCCCGTCAACTCGGCGGTGTAGCGGCGCACCAGCGGTGCGTCGAAGCGCCACGCCCGTGGCAAGGCACCGGCCTCCTCGACCGTGGTCGCCAGCCGCGCGGCCGAGCCGCAGCGCAGGCGCATGCCCGGATGCAGCCGCGCAAACGCCGCCTGCCAGTCCGCCTGGTGCTGGTCGGCAAGGAAGGCGGCCGCAGCGGCGCGCACGGCATCGGCCTCTGCGGACTCGCGCTTGCAGCCGGCCGCGAGCAGCACGGCGAGCAGCGCGACGCAGCATGCGCGGGCGACGCCGCGGGGAAACACGGCGTCGGGCTGGCGGACGCGGTCGGGCAGTGCGCGGGTTGGGCGTGGCACGGACGGGTTCCGGAACGGTCGCGATCCCGATCGCAAGCGGCGTGCCAACCTGCGCGCGCCTCCGGCGCTTGTGCGACAGGCACTTGCCGCCGCGCCGCGCTACCCGGCATTGCAGGCTTGGGACCGCTGTCGCAAGCCTGCGACGCGCTCAGCGCGGCAACGCAGTGCCTTCGTGCAGGGCGGCGTCGTCGCCGTCCGCCACCGGCCGCGCCGCAGCCAGCAGGCCGGTGTAGCGGCCCGCCAGCAGCGGCATGCGCGCCACCGCGTCCTCCAGCAGGGCGCGCGCCTTCGCCTGCCGCGCCGCAGTCGGCGGCATCGCCAGCAGCGCCGCGCCCGCGCGCGCGCGCAGCAACGCCAGTTCCGGATAGCGGTCCATCGCCGCCAGCACCGCGCGTTCGTCCTCGGCCGCCAGCGACGGATCGGCAAGTCCGCGCCGCTCGCGCCAGCCGTGCTCTTCGGCGGCGAGGTCGGCCGACAGGACCGCCGCCTCGCGGGCGTCGATGGACCCGGCGAGCAGTGGCATGGCGAGCGCGCGGGCGGCGGCGAAGTGCGGTCGTGGGTCGCTGCCGGCGCGCACCGCCTCGAGCGCGTGCAGCTGGTGCAGGCCGGCCTGCTGGATGCGGATGTCGTTGTCGCCGGCGCGCCGGGCCAGCCGCCCGAGCCAGTCCCCGAGCAATGCCAGCTCGGCGCCGATCGCCTGCCCCCGGTCCACCTGCTGGCGCGCGTGCAGCTGCAGCGCGCCGATTCCGTTGAACAGGTCGCTGAAGGCGGCACCGTCGCGCGCCAATGCGTGCCGGTAGGCCGCCACCGCGGTGCCCGCCGCCTGGCCGGCGTCGCTGCCGGTGTGGTACTGGAAATCGGCCAGTGTCCACGCCGCCATCCCCAGCACCGAATGCACGCGCGGGTGGCGCGGCGCGCGGGCCGCCAGCCGCTCGGCGCGCGCCACCGCCAGCCGCAGGGTCTCGCCGGCGTCGCGACCGGCGAGGTAGGCCTCGTAGCCGCGCCAGGTGCGGTTCTCGACCGTGTGCAGCTCCAGTGCCAGAGGCGCCTCGCCGCGCCCGGCGGCGGCGTCGAGCAGGGCGTCGGCGCGGGCCAGCCAGTGCTCGCCGTCGCCACTGCCGAGCACCGCGGCGCGCGCCGCGGCGAGGTAGGCATTGGCCAGCATCATGGTGCCGAGCAGGCTGGCGGGATCGCGCTCCTGCGCCTCTTCCAGCAGGCGGATCGCCTCCTGCGCCGTCTGCGACGCGCCGGCGTCGCCCTGTTCCGCCTGCCATAGCGACTGTTGCGTGAGCAGGGCGCCCAGCGCGCGCGCCGCACCGGGGTCGCCGGGTTCCAGTTCGCCCGCGCGCCGCGCCGCCTGCAGCGCCGGCCCGAGGTCGGTGTCGGTCCACTGGCCGCGGCTGCGCAGCAGCAGGCCCAGGTCGGCGTGCGCCAGCGCCTTGCCCGCGTGCGCCTCGGCATTGCTGCTGTCGAGGGCGATGGCGCGGTCGCAGGCGGCGATCGCCGTGCGCCATTCCTGTTCTTCGACCGCTGCCCCGTGTCGCAAGGCCGTGGCGAGGGCACCGCCGATGCGGCATTCGAGCATGGCCGCACCGGCGTGGCTGCGGGCGATGTCGCCGGCCTCGCGGAAGCGCGCCAGCGCGTCGCGCCAACGGTCGAGCGCGGCGACCGGGTCGCCACCCAGGGAGACCCGCAGCGCGTCGGTGGCCGCCAGTTCGCCGGCCAGCAACAGCGCATCCACCGGCCAGGCCAGGTCACCGGCGGTATCCAGCAGCGCCGCCTCGGCGGCGGCGGCATCGCCATCGAGGTAGGTGAGCAGGGCCGCCATCTGCCGACCCTGCGGACCCGGGTCGCGGCTGGCAGCGTGCAGGTGCTCGCGCGCAAGGGTGCGGTGGCGGCGGTCCAGGTCCTCGACCGCGGCCTGGCGCAGGGCCGCGTCGCCAATGGCGGAGGTGTGCTGCAGCGCGTCGAAGTACTGCATCATCAAGACCCGGCCGAGCGCCGCGTGCAGCGGCTGGCTGTCCTCGCCGGCGGCCACCGCGGCCACCAGGTGCGCCTGCGCGGCGTCGGCATCGCCGAGCGCCAGCAGCGCCCGCCCCAGCGCCAGCCGTCCGGTGCGCAGCGCCGCCGGGCCGCGTCGCGGCAGTTCGGCCGCGAACGCCGCCACCCGTGCCCGCAACTCCGCGCGCACCGGTGCGGTGTCGTGCGCGGGCTTCATCGATTCCAGCCGGATCGTGTGCTCGATGCCGGCGGCGAACTCCATGTAGCGCTGCGCCGCGCTGCTCTGCTGCCGCGCGTACAACACGGAAAAGGCCGAGGCAGCCAGCAGTGCCAATGCCAGCAGCGCGGCGGTGGCACCAAGCCCCGCGCGCCACGGATGCCGCCGCGCGAAGCGCCGGAACCGCCGCCAGCGGGTATCGCGTGCGGCCTGCACCTGCCGGCCTTCGCTGAAGGCGACCAGGTCGTCGCGCAGCGCCGCGGCATCGGCGTAGCGCCAGTCCGGATCGGTTTCCAGGCACTGGCGCACGATCCTGACCAGCGCCGGGTCGAGCCTGGGGCACAGCTGCCGCAGCGAGGGCGGTTCCCGGCGCAGGGTCTGGAGCAGCACTTCGGCGGCGCTCTCGCCTTCGAAGGGGCGCCGGCCGGCAAGCAGCTCGAAGGCGATCACGCCCAGGCTGAAGACGTCGGCGCGGCCGTCCACGGTGGCGGCGGCGGTGGCCTGTTCCGGCGCCATGTAGCCGGGGGTGCCGAGCAGCTGGCCGGTACGGGTGAGCTCGGGTGCGTCCACCACCCGCACCAGGCCGAAATCCACCACCACCGCGTGCAGCCTGCCGTCGCGGCGCTCTACCAGGATGTTCGAGGGCTTCAGGTCGCGGTGCACGACCCCGTGCTGGTGGGCGTGGTGCACCGCGTCGGCCACCTGCGCCAGCAAGGCCGCCTTGTCGCGGTCGGGGAGGCCGGCCGCGGCCTCGTCCAGCGGCGGGCCGTCCACCAGCTGCATCGCGATCCACGGCTGCTCGCCCATGCGGCCGGTGCCGTGCACGCGGCAGACGTGGGGATGGTCGAGGCGCATCTGCACTTCGGCCTCGCGCAGCATGCGCTGCACCCAGTCGGGGTCGTCGCGGTGCAGCAGCTTGAGCGCGATCTCCTCGCCGCGTTCGGCATCGAACACCCGCACCACGCGACCGGTGGCGCCTGCGGCGATGGGGACGGCGGTGCCAAAGCGCATGCCCGTACTATAGGCTGGGCGCGGGGCCGAGGGGCGAAGCGGCCGTGCGGACGGAGGGGAGATGGGCAAGGACGGAGCGTTCCGGCTGGTGGCGCGGATCGGCGGGCGCGAGTACCGCGCCACGGTGCGCGCCGAGACGGTGATTGGCTCGGCAGCGGAGTGCGACCTGGTGCTGCCCGATCCCACGGTGTCGCGCCGGCACGCGCGCGTGCTGCCGCGGGACGGCGGCCTGCTGGTGCAGGACCTGGAATCGCGCAACGGCACCTACGTCGACGGCGCCCGCGTCTGCACGCCGGCCACGATCGGCTGTGGCGGACTGCTGCGGCTCGGCGAAGTCGAACTGCGCATCGAAGCGCTGGACCCGCGCGACCTTACGGTCGCCGTCGCCGGCACCGCCGTGGCCGCCGGCGCCAGAACGGCGGCGGCGGCGGAACCGACCCTGGTCAGTGCCGGGATCTCGCGCTTTTGCGTCCGCGAACTGGCACCCCTGCTTGCCGCGCTGGCCGGCGCCCCGGCGCGGGAGGCCTATGCCGCGCAGGTGCTGGCGGCGCTCGCGGCCTCGGAACCGGATGCCGGCTTCCGGCTGCTCGGGGCAGGCGATGCGCTGCTGGCTCGCGCCGGCCGACCGGGACCGGCGCTGTTGCGCGTGGCGCGCGCCGGACTGGCGCTCGAGGTGGTCGGCAGCCCCGAGCTGGCGCCGGCACTGCGCAGCCTGGCCCAGCTCGGGCTGTCGCTGGTGGCGGCGGCGGACGCGATGGCAGGCACGGCGGGCACGGCCAGGGCGGAGCACCCGACTGCCGCCACCGAGCCGCCCGCGGCGCCGCAGACCGGCGACCCGGCATTGCGCGAGATCTACTGGCAGGCGGCACGGGTGGCGCGCAGCCGGCTCAACGTGCTGCTGACGGGCGAGTCCGGCACCGGCAAGGAGCTGTTGGCGCGCTACCTGCACGACGCCTCGGGCGAGCCCGGCGAGCGCTACCTGGTACTGAACTGCGCCGCCTTGCCGGCCGACCTGCTCGACGCCGAGCTGTTCGGCATCGAGGCCGGCGTCGCCACCGGCGTCAGCGCCCGGCCCGGGCGCTTCGAGCTGGCCCACGGCGGCACCCTGTTCCTGGACGAGATCGGCGACATGTCGCTCGACACCCAGGCGCGCATCCTGCGCGTGCTGCAGGAGCGCGAGGTGTACCGCGTCGGCAGCCACAAGGCGCGGCCCGCGGACGTGCGCGTGGTCTCGGCCACCAACCGCGACCTCGAGGCCATGGTGCGCGAGGGCCGCTTCCGCCTCGACCTGTTCCATCGCATCGCCGACTGGCGCGCCGAGCTGCCGCCCTTGCGCCAGCGCGCCGGCGACATCGCCAACCTGGCGGCGCAGTTCCTGGCCCAGGCCATGGCCACGCGCGGGCTACGGTCCGGCGGCCTGTCGCAGGGCGCGGTGGACCTCATGCTGCGCTATGGCTGGCCCGGCAACGTGCGCGAGCTCGAGCGCGAGATGGCGCGGGTGGCACTGTTCCTGGACGACGGCGAGGTGCTGACCAGCACCCTGCTCAAGCCGGAGATCCAGGCCTGGACCGGACCGGTGGCGGAGGGCGACTCGCTGGCCGCGCAGCTGGAGCGCGAGGAACGGCGGGTGATCGCCAGGGCCCTGGCCGCCTGTGGCGGCCAGGTGGCCGAGGCGGCGCAGCGGCTTGGCGTCAGCCGTTCCACCCTGTACCGCCGCATCGCCCAGCTGGAACTTGGCGCGGCCGCGGTCGACGCCGGCTGAAGCGGTTGCCACGCGGGTCGCCGCCGGGCAGGCTCTGGCGCATGCGCGCACTCCGTTGGTTGCTGGGCAGCATGCTGCTGGCCCTGCTGGCGTACCTCGTCGCCGGCGCGGTGGCGCCGCGGGCCTTCCTCGCCGCCTGGCAGGACTGGGAAGCCTGGCGCGCCGGCGCCACCCTCCATGCGCAGGTGGTGGACGACCACCGCTGGACCTGGCTGGAGGCCGGCAGCGGACCGCCGCTGCTGCTGCTGCACGGCTTCACCGGCAGCAAGGAGAACTGGTTGCCGCTCATGCCGCTGCTCGCGGCGCGCCACCGCGTGATTGCGCCGGACCTGCCCGGCTGGGGTGCTTCGCAACGCCTCGGCGAGGCCGACTACGGCTTTGCCTCGCAGGCGCTGCGGGTGAATGCCTTCCTGGCCGCACTCGACCTGCGCGACGCGGTGCTGGTGGGCCATTCCATGGGCGGCGGCATTGCCGCGGTGGCAGCCTCGCAACGGCCACCCCGGCTGCGCGGCCTGGTGCTGGTGGATGCCGCCGGGGTGCCGTTCGCGGCCAACGCGTTCGCGGAGTCCGTGCTGGCCGGCGGGCATCCGTTCGCGGTCCACACCAGCGACAGCCTGGCGCGCTACCTGGGCATGGTGTTCGAGCAACCGCCCTTCGTGCCCTGGCCGCTCAGCCGCGCGCTGGTCGAGCAGCGCGTCGCCGACCGCGCCTTCGAGGAATCGGTGCTCGACGCGATCGGCCGCGGGGCAGGCGCCTTGGTGCCGCAACGCGCGGCGGGCGCGATCGCGGTGCCGGTGCAGCTGCTGTGGTGCGCCGGCGATCGCATCATCGATCCCAGTGCGATCGGCGAATGGCGCCGCGCGATGCGCGGCCGGGTGGTGGATTCGGTGCTGCTCGAAGGCTGCAACCACATGCCGATGATGGAACAGCCGGAGGCGATGGCGGCCGCGCTGCTCCGCTTCCTCGACGCCTTGCCGGCGCGGTAGCGGCGGGCACCCTACTCGACCGCTTCCAGCCGCGCCGCGAGCGCCGCGTACGCGGGATCGCCGCTGCCCAGTCCCTGCGCCGCGAGCAGGGCCAGGGAGCGTCGGTACTGCAGGGCCGCGGCGCCTGGTTCGCGCGCCCTGCGCAGGAAGTCGCCGTAGTCGCGATGCACGCGCCAGGCCGTGGCCCAGTCGGCCTCGCCCCGTGCCTGCGCCTGCGCGACGGCGAGGTCGTACTGCTCGCGCGCGTCCGCCCGCGTGCCGTTGCGCTCGGCGAGCGCGGCGCGCACGCGCGCGGCATGCACCGCACCCGCCCAGTCGTCGCTGGCCTCGGCACCGAGCGCACGCCGCGCCTCCGCCAGACGTTCCCGCGCCGCGGCATCGTTGCCGAGCTCCAGCGCCACCAGCGCGGCGCTCACCAGCCGGTTCGCCCCGGCTTCGCCGTCGTCGCCGGCTTCGCTGATCGCAAGGGCGCGTTGCAGGTCCGCCTCTGCCTGCGGATCGCCGGTCTCGGCGCGCGCCCGCGCCAGCGACGACAGCACGATGCCGGTGCGCCGGTCGTGGTCGCCGAAATGCTGTTCGGCAAGCGCAAGCGCCTCCTCCAGCAGCGGAACGGCATCGCCGGGCTGGCCGATGTCGCGCAGTACCGCGGCACGGTTGTTGAGCAGTGCCGCGAAGGCGGGTGAACCGGCGCCGCCGAGCGCGCGGAACGCCTGCTCCGCCTGCGCCAGCGCTGCGAGTGCCTCGGGGATGCGCCCGCCCCGTCGCAGCATGGAGCCCAGGTTGTTGAGGATGCGCGCGGTATGGATGCTGGGACCATCGTAGATCCGCTGTGCGGCGGCGGCCGCCGCTTCGAGCGACGCGATCGCGCGCTCGGTGTCCCCGGCGCGCAGGTAGGCATTGGCCAGGTTGGCGTCGCGCCCGGTAGACCACCGACATGCCGCCGCGACCGATCTCCTCCAGCAGTTCCCAGTCGCCGACCCGGCGGCCGGCCAGGCGGTTGGGTGGCTCGGGATCGACCGGCAGGCCGCTGCTGCCCGGCTCGAGGCGCGGGTCCGGCGCCGCCGCCGCGGCCAGCAGCCGGGCGATGCGCCGGTGCAGATCGGGTGCGAGCCCCGCGGCCTCGAGTGCCGACCGACGTGCCTCCGCGGGCAGCACCAGCAGTCGCGCCAGCCAGTCCTGGGCGGCCTTCCAGCGCGCGCGCTCGGTGGCGGTCATGGCGGGGGCGCGTCTTCCAGTTGCACCTGTAGGAACGCCCGCGCCTGCTCCCAGTGGCGGTACACGGTCCGCGCGGTGACGCCGCGCAAGGCCGCCACGTCCTCGACGCTGAGGCCGGCGAAGAAGCGCAGCTCCACCAGCTCGCCAAGCGCCGGGTCAAGCGCTTCGAGCTCGACCAGTGCGCGCTCCACGTCGAGCACGTCCAGCGGCGTGGAGGCGGCGATGTTGTCGGTCAGGGTGATGGCAAGCGCGCCGGAGCCGCGCTTGCCGGCGCCGCGGGCGCGCGCCGCGTCCAGCAGCACGTGGCGCATGGCGCGGGCGGCGCAGGCCAGGAAGTGGCCGCGATCGTTGAACGCCAGCGCGGATGCGCCGGCCAGCCGCAGCCAGGCTTCGTGCACCAGTACGGTGGGCGTCAGCGTCGCGCCGGGTCGCCACCGGGCAAGGCGCTGCGCAGCCAGGCCGCGCAGCTCCCGGTAGAGCATGTCGAACACGGCATCCAGCGCCGAGGCATCGCCGCCGCGGTGCGCCTGCAGCAATGCAGTGATGCCCTGCTCACCCACGGACCGGTCCCGACGCCTGCGCGCGGCCAGCTTAACCCCGTGCCGCACGCGGGCAAAGGTCGCGCTGCCATGCGCAAGCGTTGCCTGCGGCAGATGCACGCGCGCTGTCCCGCGCGGTGCGCCACATACGGGCGGTGGCGGGGGCATGGGCCGGCTCCCTCGGGTATATCCGGGCTATCGCCGCTTCCCGGAAATCCCTGACAGCCGTTGCCCGGCGAAGCCGGGCACACTTCCCCGGCCCTCCCCCGTTGCGCGGGGGAGGGCGGGCCTGGTCCTACTCCGCCGGCGGCCGCATCGCGTCGCGGGCGGCGCGGAACTCGGTGCCTTCGTACCAGTTCGGCCAGCGCGCCGGGTCGTGCGCCAGCCTGGCGCCGACGCGGAACAGCAGCTCGAGGTCCTGCACCACGCCGCGCAGGTCCCAGGACGGGTCGAACTCGTCGCCCGGCTGGTGGTAGCGCTGTTCGGTGTAGCGCTGCATCTGCGCTGCACCGTGCTCGCGGCCGTGCTCGACGTTGTCGAGGCCACCCTTGGCGTACAGCGCCGGCACGCCGGCCTTGGCGAAGTTGAAGTGATCGGAGCGGTAGTAGAAGCCCTTCTCGGCCTCGGCCTCGGGCTCGACGCTGCGCTGCTGCGTCGCCGCGACCTCGGCCAGGATGTCCTCGAGCTCGGAGGCGCCGTGGCCGATGACGATCACGTCCTTCGTTGGCCCGACCAGCTCGCTGCGCAGCGCGTCAAGGTTGATCGCGGCAACGGTCTTCTCCAGCGGGAACACCGGATTGGCGACGTAGTACTTGGCGCCGAGCAGGCCCGATTCCTCCAGCGTCACCGGCATGAACAGCACCGAGCGCGCCGGCTTCCTGCCGGCCGTCACGAAGGCCTCGGCGATCTCCAGCACCCCGGCCACACCGGAGGCGTTGTCGATGGCGCCGTTGAAGATGCCGTCGCCGGCGATGTTGGGATTGGTGCCGAGGTGGTCCCAGTGCGCCATGTAGATCACCACCTCGTCCGGGTGGGTCTCGCCGCGCAGCAGGCCGAGCACGTTGCGCGACTCGCCGGTCTCCAGCGTGGTGTGCAGCGTGGCCGACAGCGTCGCCTGCATGGGCACCGGCTTGAAGCCCGGCTTGTTGGCGGCATCGCGCAGCGCGTCCAGGTCGAGCCCGGCGCGGCGGAACAGGTCCTGCGCCGCGTCCTGGGTGAGCCAGCCCTGCAGCGGGATGCGCGGCGCCGGGTCCACCGAGGCCGGCAGGTCGAACTCGGCACCGGTCCAGGAGTTCTTCACCACGTCCCAGCCGTAGCCGGCACCGGCGGTGTCGTGGATGATCAGCGCGGCGGCCGCGCCCTGGCGCGCGGCTTCCTCGTACTTGTAGGTCCAGCGGCCGTAGTAGGTCATGCGCTTGCCGCCGAACAGCTCCGGGTCGCCGGCGTGGAAGCCCGGGTCGTTGATCAGCATCACCACGGTCTTGCCGGCGACGTCGAGGCCCTCGTAGTCGTTCCAGCCGGCTTCCGGGGCCACCGTGCCGTAGCCGACGAACACCAGTTCGCTGCCCTCGACGGTGACGGTCGGCTGCGCGGTGCGGGTGACCAGCACCATCTCCTCGCCCTGGTCCAGCGCCAGCGTCTCGCCGCCGACGGTGAGCGACAGCGTGGTGTCGGGCGCCGCCTGGCTCTTCACCATCGGCACGGTCTGGGTCCATTCGCCGTTGTTGCCGGGCTCGAGGCCGAGGCGCTGGAACTGCTGCACCAGGTAATCCACGGTCTTCTGCTCGCCGGGGCTGCCGGGGGCGCGGCCGCCAAAGTCGTCGGAGGCCAGCACGCGGACGTGGTGGGCGAAGTCCTCGGCGGAAATCTCCGGGCCGAAGCCGTGCTCGCCGGGCAGGGCGGTATTGGGGTTCGCGGCCGGCCTGGCCGGCGCTTCGGCAGTGGCGGCGGTATCGCCCGCCGGTGCCTCGGGTGCCTCGGATGACTGGCAGCCGGCCAGAGCGACCAGGGCCGCCAGCGGCAGCAGGGTACGGATGCGCATGCGGGTCTCCGTGGAAAAGCGGACCCGCATTGTAGGCCGCGCGTGGCGCCGGTGCAGGAACCGCCGGCAGCGCGCCACGGCCGTGCCGGCGCGGCTGCGCCGGCACGACCCTCAAGCCTTACGGCTGGGCGCCGCTGAAGCGCTTGGCGGTGGCGCCCTTGATACTGCCCACGGTCGCCGTCTCGTGCACGAACAGTTCGACCTCGCGTTCGAACACCATCGGGCCCTCGACCACCGCGTTGGCGCCGATCACCACCCGCGGCTTCTTCGGCTCGCCCCAGTTGAACCAGCTCCTGGTCGGCTTCTCGATCAGGATGCCGCCGCGCACGGTCGAGCCTTCGCCGACCAGCACGTCGCCGTTGACGGTCTCGATGCCGCCGACGATCTCGGCCTGGGTGAGCTCGATGCGGCCATTGACGGTGCTGGCCTTGCCCTCGATGCGGCTGGCGCGCTCCAGCGTCAGCGCGCCGTTCACGGTTTCGGCGGTCTTCTGGACCACCGCGCCTTCGCCGATGGTGATGGCGCCGTTGACGGTCTCCGCGCTGCCCAGCACGGCACTGCCTTCGATGCGGATGCTGCCGTTGACGGTGCTGGCGCTCTCGGCGCGCGCCTCGCGCTCGACCCGGATGCTGCCGTTGACGGTGTCGAGCTCGCCGTACTCCTGGCCGGCCTCGGCGCGAATGGCGCCGTTGACCTTGTCGATGTCGCGCGGCGCCGCCAGTGCGGCGGTGCTGCCGATCGCCAGCACCAGGCCGAGCACCAGCGGGCGGACCAGGAGGCGGGAGACGGGACGGGGCAGGGTGGACGCGTTCATGCGTGGATCCTCGTGTGCGGTGGGGAATCGTCCCCGGTGTGGGCGGGTGTTCGCGGTCTTGGATGCAGCGACGCCGGGCGGGGTTTAAGCGTGACTCCGGTATGATCCCCTGCCACCCCGAACACCCCTGCCGAAGGTCACGTGTCCACGCCCGCCATCGTCCCCAAGCCGGTCCTGCTGCTGATTCTCGATGGCTGGGGCCATCGCGACGAGGCCGAGGACAACGCCATTGCCCAGGCCGACTGCCCCAACTGGCGCCGCCTGCTGGCCGAGTGCCCGCACACGCTGGTGCACACCTCCGGCCGCCACGTCGGCCTACCCGACGGGCAGATGGGCAATTCCGAAGTCGGCCACATGAACCTGGGCGCCGGCCGCATCGTGTACCAGGACCTGACCCGCATCGACCTCGCGATCGAGGACGGCAGCTTCTTCGACAATCCGGAGCTGGTCGCCGCCTGCCTGGCGGCGCGCGAAGCCGGCGGCACGCTGCACGTGATGGGCCTGCTCTCGCCGGGCGGCGTCCACAGCCACGAGCAACACCTGTTCCGGATGCTGGAACTGGCGCATGCGAGGGGCGCGCGGGTGGCGGTGCACGCCTTCCTCGACGGCCGCGACACGCCGCCGCGCTCGGCGGCACCCAGCCTGGAGCGGCTGGCCGCGGTGTGCGCAGGCACCGGTGCGCGCATCGCCAGCGTCAGCGGCCGCTACTACGCCATGGATCGCGACCGGCGCTGGGAGCGCGTCGAGCGGGCCTGGAACGCGATCGTCGAGGCGCGCGCGGAACACGTCGCCGGGGACGCCGCCGCGGCGCTCGCGGCCGCCTACGCGCGCGGCGAGGGCGACGAGTTCGTGCAGCCGACCGTGGTCGGCGGCGGCGCTACGGTGCAGGACGGCGACGCGGTGGTGTTCATGAACTTCCGCGCCGACCGTGCACGGCAGCTGACGGCTGCCTTCGTGCAGCCCGATTTCGATGGCTTCGCCGCGCGGCGCCCGGCGCTGTCGCGTTTCGTCGGGCTGGCCGAGTACGACGCCACGCTGCCGGCGCGGGTGGCGTTCGCCCCCGAGGCGCTGGCCAACACGCTGCCGGAGGTGCTGGCGGCGGCCGGCCGCACCCAGCTGCGCATCGCCGAGACCGAGAAGTACGCCCACGTCACTTTCTTCTTCAGCGGCGGGCGCGAGGAACCCTATCCGGGCGAGGAACGCGTGCTGGTGCCGAGCCCGAAGGTCGCCACCTACGACCTCAAGCCGGAGATGAGCTGCCCCGAGGTGACCGACCGGCTGGTGGAGGCGATCGCGGCGCGCCGCTTCGACCTGATCGTCTGCAACCTGGCCAACCCTGACATGGTCGGCCACACCGGCGACCTCGACGCGGCGATCCGCGCCGTGGAGGCGATCGACGCCGCGCTCGGGCGCATTGTCGCCGCGCTGCGCGGCGCGGGCGGCGAAATGCTGCTCACCGCCGACCATGGCAACCTCGAGCAGATGCGCGATCCCGCGAGTGGCCAGCCACACACCGCGCACACCACCGGTCCGGTGCCGCTGGTGTACCTCGGCCGCCCCGCGACGCTCGCGGGCGATGGCGCGCTGCGCGACATCGCACCGTCGCTGTTGCACCTGATGGGCCTGCCGCAACCGCCCGAGATGACCGGACGCAACCTCGTCACGCTGCATGCCTGAACGGCGCTCCGGCCTGCCGCATCGCCGCCACCGTCGATCCGGGCTGCTGGTGCTGCTGGCGGGCCTCGCCGGGCTCGCCGGCGCGCAGCCGCACGACGCCACCGAGGCGGAACAGCGACTGGCCGCGGTGCGGTCGGAAATCCAGGCCATCACCCGCGAGCTCGGTGCGCTTGCCGGCGAACGCGACGCCGCCGCCCGTGCC
>Ga0079224_100007217_pt1 | contig 14871 bp, 12 predicted proteins | sample Stecom2015_FD_80414 | JGI IMG/M metagenome (GOLD analysis project Ga0079224, IMG submission 80414) | Agricultural soil microbial communities from Utah to study Nitrogen management - Steer compost 2015 | ecosystem: Environmental > Terrestrial > Soil > Agricultural land | place: USA: Utah...
GCCGGCGAGGATGCGCCCGGTGTGCTCGTCGACGATCATCACCTCGCCGTTGAGGACCACGTAGTCCTTGTCGCGCTTGAACAGCTCCTTGGCCTTGATGGCGTTGTTCAGGAAGCCGATCAGTGGGGTGTTCAGCGACTCGTAGAGGTTGTCGATGCCGAGGTGGTCCTCGACCTCGTCGATCCCCGACTCGAGCACGCCGACGGTGCGCTTCTTCTCGTCGACCTCGTAGTCGCGGTCGCGGCGCAGGTGGGTGACGACCTTCGCGAACTCGCTGAACCACTTGTTCGCGTCCCCGGAGCCGGGGCCGGAGATGATCAGCGGGGTGCGGGCCTCGTCGATGAGGATCGAGTCGACCTCGTCGACGATCGCGAAGAAGTGGCCGCGCTGGACCCGCTCCTCCGGGGAGAGGGTCATGTTGTCGCGCAGGTAGTCGAAGCCGAACTCGTTGTTCGTGCCGTAGGTGATGTCGGCGGCGTACTGCTCGCGGCGCTCCGCCGGGGTCATCCCGGACTTGATCACGCCGGTGGTCAGGCCCAGGGTGCGGAAGACGCGGCCCATCAGGTCGCTCTGGTAGCCGGCGAGGTAGTCGTTGACCGTCACGACGTGCACGCCCTTGCCGGCGAGCGCGTTGAGATAGGCGGGGAGGGTCGCGACGAGGGTCTTGCCCTCACCGGTCTTCATCTCGGCGATGCGGCCGCGGTGCAGGGCGGCGCCGCCCATGATCTGCACGTCGTAGGGGCGCTGGCCGAGGGTGCGGTGCGCGGCCTCGCGCACGGCCGCGAACGCCTCGACCTGGATGTCGTCGAGGGTCTCGCCGTCCTCGAGGCGCTGCTTGAAGTGGTCGGTCTCGGCGCGCAGCTCGTCATCGCTGAGCTCCGAGAAGACGTCCTCCGCCTCGCCCACGCGCTTCGCGATGGATTCGAGCCTGCGGACCTCCCGGCCTTCGCCGGCGCGCAGGATCTTGTCGAAGAGGTTGGCCACTCGTGTGCTCCCGTAGATGGTGGGGACGTCCCCATGGACGGCTGATGCCCGACCCATCGTAAGCGTCGTCGCCCGTGGAGGAGAGCACCTGCGGGTCTCCTCACGCACCCGGGCGGGGTCGGGCGGCCCGCGGCGCGGGACCTGCACCGCCCCGCGCGGCGGGTTCAGCTCGCCGCGATCACGGCGGCGAGAGGTCGGGAGAGCTCCCCCGTCCCCTCCCCGGTGCGCACCTCGACGGCCTCTAGGCCCTGCCAGCCCGCGGCCCGGTCCAGCTCCTCGGCGAGCGCGGCGACGACGCGGCCCGTGCCCGGCCGCTGCCGGGCGGGCAGGTGCGGGAGCGGTTCGGCGAAGACGCCGCGCACCTCCAGCACCCCGCGCTCGCGGTCCGCGCGCAGATCGGTGCGCGCCGGGATCACGTCCCCGAGCAGGAGGAGCAGGGAGTAGTAGCCGGTGGTGCGCTGCGGCGCGGGGGTGTAGATGCCGATGCGGTACTCGACGTCGAAGAGCTGCTCGAGCCGGGGCCGGTGGAAGACGATCGGGTCGAAGGGGCTGACCAGGGCGGTCGTGCGCAGCGGGCTCGGGCCGGGCGCGTCGCGGTGGAGGAGCATGGTGCGGGTCCCTGCGGGATGGGCGACCTCGACCTCGGTCAGCTCGCCGCGCGCGAGCAGCTCGTCGATCGCGGGCCGCACCTGCCCGATCCGGAGGCGGAAGTAGTCGGCGATCGCGCCCGGGTCGGAGATCCCGAGCGAGCGTGCGGCGAGGGAGGTCAGCCGGGCGACCGCCTCCGCCTCGGGGACGGGCGGCTCCTCGCGCGGGGGCGCCGGCGTGTAGAGCCGCTCGAACTGGGAGTTGCGGCCGACGCAGTCCAGCTCCCCGCTGCGGAAGAGGTACTCCACGGCCCACTGGCTGCGGGTGCGCCGCCATCCCCAGCCCTCGCCCCGTTCGGTGTCGCCGAGGTGGCGGGAGAGGGCGGCCGCGCTCGCGGGGCCGATCTCGGCGAGCGCCTCCCGGACCTGGGGGAACAGGTGCGGGGAGGTGGTGGCGATCTCGCGGATCACTCCCCAGTCGCGCTCGGAGGTGGCGCGGCGGCGGAAGTCCAGCAGGGTGTGGACCTCCTCTGTCGTGAACGCGGCCTCGTGGGCGAGGGTCTCGCGGACCAGGCGGGAGCGTCCGGGCCGGGAGGCGCGGTCGAGGGCGGCGGGGTCCCAGATCCCGGTGCGGGTGAAGACGGGCAGGTGGTGGGCGCGGGCGAAGACGCTCACGGAGTCGATCTGCAGCAGATGGGTGCGCTCCAGGGTGCGGACGAGGGCGCGCCGGCTCGCGGCGGCCTGCGGCATCGTCGTCCGGCGCGCGCCGCCCATCCCCTGGGCGCGCAGCGCGATGCGGCGGGCCGCGCTCCAGCTCAGCGCGTCGACCACGGCGCGCTCCGTCCCCAGTGCCCCCGATGCGGTCCTCGGCCGCGCTGCACCCGCCGGCCCCTGCACCGCCCCGAGGGCAGAGGGTGTTGTCCCGGGCGCACGGACGGGCGGGAGGACATCTCGCGATGCCCTCCCGCCCTCTGGAGCTGGTCCCGGATCAGGACGCCTTCTGCTCCCCGTCGAGCTCGATCACGCCGTAGCTCCAGCCCTTGCGGCGGTAGACCACCTTGGGGTTGCCGGACTCGGCGTCGACGAACAGGAAGAAGTCGTGGCCGACGAGCTCCATGTGGTAGAGCGCGTCGTCGACGCTCATGGGCTTGGCGGTGTGCTTCTTCTCGCGAATGATCACGGGGCTGCCCGCCTCGGCCAGGTCGGCCTCGCGGGTCTCGCCGGGCTCGGGGGCCTCGGTGCTCTCGGCGGCCGGTTCCTCGGCCGGTCGCAGCGACTCGGGCATCTCCTGGTCCGCGGGCATGGTGCGCAGGCTCGCGCCGGTCCCCTGGTGGGCGCGGTCGCGTCCGCGGCGATGGTCCTTGCGCCGGTCACGGGCGCGACGGAGTCGTTCGAGGAGCTTGCCGTAGGCGATGTCGAGCGCGCCGTAGAGGTCGTCGGCACGAGCCTCGGAGCGGATCACCGCTCCGTTCTCGTGCACGGTGAGCTCGACCCGGTCGCTGAGCTCGGCCTGACGGGGGTTCTTCTCCTGCGAGACCTCCACGTCGACGCGGAGCGCCGCGGGAGCGAACTGGGTGACCTTGTCGAGCTTCTCGGTGAGATGACGGCGGAAACGATCCGGGACGTCCATGTGACGTCCGACGACATTGATCTCCATGAGTGGTTTCTCCTCCTGTCCGGGTGCGGCCGCTCGGAGCCCGGCCGCGATGGCTCTTGGTCGGGGTGCGCACCTCCTGATCGAGGACTGCTCGCCCATGTGTGGCGAGGAACACCAAGCATGCCACGTTTTCCTCAGCGTTTCCTGGCCATCCGTCCCGAGGTTCCCGTCCGTGCGCGTGCTGTTCACCCGGGTTCGTCCGCTTCGCCCGGCCCCGGGGGCGCTTCGCCCGGTCCCGGGGGCGCGACGACCCCGGGCACCCGTGCGGAGGCGATCACGGCCGCGCCGAGCACCTCGATCCCCTCCGCGTCGAGCGCCTCGTGCATGCCGCGCAGCGTCGCGCCGGTCGTGACGACGTCGTCGACGACGATCACCGGGGCGTCCAGGGCGCGGGCGCGCCGCGCCTGCGCGGGGTCCAGGCGGATCCGCCGCAGCCTCCTGGCCCGGGCGCCGCGTCCCTCCTGCGCGGTGGTCGGGGCGGCGCGCAGGGGGAGGGCGCGCCCGGCGCCCTCCCGATCGAGCGCCCGCACGAGCTCGGCGGTGTGGTCCTCCCCGCGACGCAGCCGGGCCGCCGGCCGGGAGGGCACCGGGACGAGGAGGGGCTCGGCGACGCCCGATCCCTCCGCGAGCCGCCGCACCGCGGGGGCGAGCCCTGCGGCCAGCGCCCCGCACAGGTGCAGCATCCCGCCGTTCTTCCAGGCGAGCACGAGCCGCTGCAGGTCTCCCCCGTACTCGCCGAGCGCGAGCACGGGCAGGAGCGAGCTGTGGTCCACGCCCGCGGGCAGGAGCACCCCGTCCCGGCTCTGCTCCCGCACCCGGGCGGCGCTGAGCACCTGGAGCGCATCGCAGCAGGCGTCGACCCGCAGCGGCGAGGCCTGCAGCAGCGCCGCGCAGTCCGGGCAGAGTCGGGTGCCGTCCCGGCCGCACGGGCAGCTGCGCGGCGCGACGAGGGAGCAGGTCTGCGCGGCGACCTCCGCGAGCAGGGCGAGCGCGCGCTCGCCCCGGCCGGTCCCCCGGGCGGGCCGTGCCCGATGGGAGGCGTGCCGTGGTGCTCCGCTGTGCATGGGCCGATCCCAGCACCGGGAGCGTCCCGGCGCGAGCGGCGGGGCCGGGCGGTGGACGGGGCGGTGCTGGGGAGGGGAGGTCGGCGGCGGGACGCGGAGCGGCTCGGGCGACGTCTGCGGCTCGGGCGAGGTCAGTACGACGTCAGTAGAAGCCGGGATCGCGGCCGGTCACCTCGACGCCGCGCCAGCCCTCGCCGTCCGTGCGGCGCAGGTTCCCCTCCGCATCGGCGGCCCAGACCGTCTCGGCCACCACGGAGCCCGTCAGCCGCACGGTGCCGGGCGGCGGGGTGGGCAGCGGCTCGATGGTGCCGGAGAGGTCCTGCAGCTGCGCGCGCAGCTCGCCGGTGCCGGGATCGGTCCCGAGCACCACGACGGTGCCCTCGTCGTACCAGCTGACCTGCCGCACGTCGGCGAAGAAGGTGCGCACCAGGATCGGCTCGGTGAGGGCGGAGGGGACGTCCTCGGCGTCGCGCACCACCGCGCACAGCTCGAGCCGCCCCTCGCCCGCCTCGTCGGAGAGCACCAGCATCCGCGTGTCGTCGGCGGCGATGTCCAGGGCGCGCACCTCGCGTCCGGCGAGCCAGGGCGCATCGACCTTCGCGTCGTGCTCGGCGCCCCTGCCCGACAGGGCCAGTAGCGCGCCCGCGCTCGAGCCGACGGAGGTCCACACCCAGCCGGCGCCGTCGATGCGGGGAGGGACGAAGCCCGTGCCCGTCGCGGCCTCGCGCAGCGGGACCGAGCCGTCGGTCGAGGCGATCAGCACCTGCGCGCCGTCGAGGCTGCGGGCGGCGGCGAGCCCGCCGCCCTGGGCGATCGCCGGGGAGGCGATCTCCAGCTCGGCGAGGTCGGGGACGAGCTGCAGCGGCGGGTCCGCGCTGCCGGGATCGGCCAGGGAGATCACGCCGGTGGGTCCGGCGGCGATCGGCCGGTGCCCCGGCAGGGCCCGCTCCACCCCCCCGTCCTCCTCGATCGACAGCTCCCTGCCGTCCTGCACGAGGCGCACCACGGAGAGGCTGCGCAGGGAGCGCAGCGAGGACTCCAGCTGGGACAGGGCCAGGCGTCGCGGCTCCGCGGCCAGGCCGGTGATCACGCCCGGCACCTCGACCTGGGCGGTGCCGTCGGCCCCGCTCTCCACCTCGGCGTCCGTGATGCCGGAGCCGCGGGGGATCTGGCTGCCCACGGCCCCTTCGAGGAAGCTCGCCGGTCCTGCGGCGAGGCCCTCGAGCACCGCCGTGGCGCCGCGGCGCAGCGGCAGCCAGCGGTGGTCGGGCACGAGATGCCGCTCCCGGGCGTCGAGGAAGTACAGGCGCGCCGGGGAGTAGAGGGTCTCGAAGGCCGCCTCGGAGAGGAAGATCCCGTCGGGCACCTCGCTCAGGCGCCACTGGTCCTCGACCTCCTCCACCGCGACGGCGAGCTCCTGCGGGGTGGGGCCGGCGAGCGCGCTGCGCACTCCGCGGGCGTCGACCACGGCGACCGCCTGCAGGCCGAGCACCAGGCGCCCCTCGCTCTCCTCGCGCACCTGCAGCTCCTGGCTGCCGGAGTAGATGGTGATCCGGGCCTCGGGGTCCCAGCCGGCGCTCGCCTCCTCGGTGAGATAGGCGCGGGCGACGGCGAAGTCGTCCTCGGAGCCGACGCCGGCCTGGACGAAGCCCGCCAGGACCTCCTGGGCGGTCGCGCCGTCGGCCGGGGGCAGGGCGCGCACGTAGGGCGCTCCGGGATGGGAGCTGCCGGTCAGGGTGCGGCTGTCGATCCCGGAGTCGACGGGGATGCGGGCGCAGCCCGCGCCGAGGCCCAGCAGGGCGGCGGCGCCGAGAGCGTGCAGCACGGTGCGGCGGTCAGGTCTCATCGCGCTCCTGCGTCCTTCTCCTCGGCCGGGTCGTCCTCGGCCGGGCCCTCCCCCTCGGGGTGCCGGGCAGCGGCGTCCTCAACGGCGGGATGGTCGAGGTCGGTGGTGTCGAGATCGGGCAGCAGATCGGGGCCGATGCGGATCTCGCCGGTCGGCGTCGGGGAGACGGCGGCGTCGGCGAGGGCGCGGTCGAAGGGCCGCTCCAGCCGCAGCGGGGAGCGGACCAGCTCGGTGCCGGGGCGGCGCGGGAGCGTGAGCCGGAAGACCGCGCCCTCGCCCTCCTGCCCCCAGGCCTGCAGCCAGCCGCCGTGCAGGTGCGCGTCAGAGGCGGAGATCGACAGGCCGAGCCCCGTCCCGCCGAGGGTGCGGGCGCGGGAGGGGTCCGCGCGCCAGAACCGGTCGAAGACGCGACGGGCGTCCTCCGGGGAGATGCCGTGGCCGAAGTCCTGCACCACCACGGCGACGGCGTCCTCGTCGCCCGCGGTCTGGACCAGCACCGGGCTGCCCGCACCGTGCTCGATCGCGTTGGTCAGCAGGTTGCGCAGGATCCGGTCCACCCTCCTCGCGTCGACGACCGCGGTGGAGGCTCCCTCGCCGAGGCGCACGTCCAGCAGGCAGCCGCGTGCCCCGGCGAGCGGGCGCACGTCCTCGACCGCGCGCATGACCAGCGCATCCATGTCCTCGCGCAGGGCCTCGAGCTGCGCCGCGCCCGCGTCGAAGCGGGAGATCTCCAGCAGGTCCGCCAGCAGCACCTCGAAGCGCTGCACCTGCGCGGCCAGCAGCTCGGTGGTGCGCTGCAGCTCCCCGGGCAGCTCCTGACGGCGCGAGTCCAGCACCGAGGAGGCCATCCGGATCGTGGTCAGCGGGGTGCGCAGCTCGTGGGAGACGTCGGAGACGAAGCGCTGCTGGACGCGGGAGAGCTCGGTGAGGTCGTCGACCTTCTGCTCGAGGCTGCGGGCCATGTCGTTGAAGGACTCCCCCACCCGGGCGAGCTCGTCGGCGCCCGCGACCTCGACACGGCTGGTGAGGTCCCCGGCGGCCATCCGCTCGGCGGCGTGCGCGGCGCGCTTGAGCGGGGTGGTGACCATGCGCGCGATGGCGATCGCGATGCCGAGGATGAGGCTCAGCAGCACGAGCCCTCCGCCGAGGATCACCCGCTGGACGAAGGCGAGGGTCTCCTGCTCCTCCTGGAGGGAGTAGATGAGGTACAGGTCGTAGGAGCCCGCGCCGGGCACCACCACCCGGGTGCCGACGAGCAGCGCGGGCTCGGTGCGCCCCGTCTCGTTCTCCCTCCCGATCGAGCGCCAGGAGACGGCGTCGGGCTGCGCGGCGACGGCGGCCGCGAACTCGTCGTCGACCTCGTCGAAGAGGGTGCGGTCGGAGGAGGCGACCGGGAAGACGGTCCCCGTCGTCTCCACGGGCACGAGCGCGACCTCGCGGCGGTCACCGCCTCCCTGCCCGCCCGTGGACTGCACGAACGCGCTGACCGCGTCCTGCTGCTGGGTGCTGGTCGCGCCGGAGAGCTGGGCGAGGGACTCCCCCAGCTCGTCGCGCACCTCGACCGTCTCCTCGAGGACCCGGTCGCGGCGCTGCTCGTAGAGGCCGTCGGCGATGACGGTGGAGAGATAGGCGCCGACGGCCAGCAGCGCCAGCGTCGAGAGCAGCGTGGTCACCAGCACGACCCGCAGCGCGAGGGACCAGCTGCGCGGGTCCGCGGCCTGCCGGAGACGGTCGCGCCGGGGCGCCGGGGACCGGGCCCCCTCCGGAGCGCTCACCGCGGCGCGGGCACGCTCAGGACCCGCTCCCCGCGCGGTAGCCGACCCCGCGCACGGTCACCACGATCGAGGGGTTCTCCGGGTCCTGCTCGATCTTCGAGCGCAGTCGCTGCACGTGCACGTTGACCAGGCGCGTGTCGGCGCTGTGGCGGTATCCCCACACGTCGCGCAGCAGCACGTCGCGGGTGAAGACCTGCCAGGGCTTGCGGGCCAGCTGGGTGAGGAGGTCGAACTCGAGCGGGGTGAGGGAGATCAGCTCCCCGTCCCGGCGCACCTCGTGGCCGTCGACGTCGATCGTGAGGTCGCCGATGGTCAGCTGCTCGGTCGTGGGCGGCTCGACGCGGCGCACCCGCGCCTTGATCCGCGCCACCAGCTCCTCGGGCTCGAAGGGCTTGGTGAGATAGTCGTCGGCGCCCGCCTCGAGCCCCTCGACCACGTCGGCGGTGTCGGTGCGGGCGGTGAGCATGATGATCGGGACCCCCGACTCGCGGCGGATCCGGCGGCACACCTCGATGCCGTCCATCCCGGGGAGCATGAGGTCCAGCAGCACGAGGTCGGGACGCAGGCGAGGGAACGCCTCCAGGGCGGAGGCGCCGTCGGGCGAGGTCGCGACCTCGAAGCCCTTGCCGCGCAGGACGATCCCGACCATCTCGGCGATCGCCTGATCGTCGTCGACCACGAGGATCCGTGAAGGCGTCGTCATGGAGGTCATTGTGCCACCGGGCGGGGCCGACGCCGGGGAGCCCGGCCGCCGGGGTGTCCGGGCGGTAGCCTCGCGGGCGCCCCGAGCAGCGCGCCCCGCCCCACGACGCCCTGCACCGCGACGCCCGGTCGCCGGAAGACGCCGGGGTGTCGACGTTCGTCGTATCGGCGGCGGGGCCACCACTCCGTAGGGTCGGCTCCAGCAGTCCTGCTCGACCCGCTGCGACGGGGGCGAGCACAAGCCGATGGAGGAGCACCGATGAGCAGTCCGTGGACCGCCCCCGGGGCGGAGGTCCCGAGCGAGCCGACAGGCCCGGGAGGCTCCGGCGGCCCCGGCAGCTGGGGGCAGCCGGCCCCCTCCGCGCCCGACGGTCCCGCGGGGCCGGGAGGTCCGGCCCCGACGGGCGCGCCGCAGCGCGAGCTGGTGCAGTCCGTGCCGCTGTTCCCGCTGCGGCCGCTGGGGCTCGGCGAGATCCTCGGCGCGGCCGTGCGGATCTATCGCCTGCGCACCCGTGCGGTGCTCGGCGTCTCCGCCGCGGTGTACGGGGTCGCCTTCGTGCTCATCACCCTGTCCACCGGGGCCGGGATGATGCCGATGATCGGCGACATGCAGGCCGCGATGCAGGACCCCACCGGCTCGAGCGAGGTCCCCTTCACCGGCACCGTCGGCGACATCGTCCTGACCGTGGTCACCAGCGTGATCACGGGCCTCGTCACGATGATCGCGGCCTCCCTGGTCACGGTCGCCCTGACCCGCCTCGCGCTCGGCGAGGCGACCGGCACGCCGCTCCCGACCTCCGAGATATGGGCGACGATGCGGCGCCGCGGCCTGCCCGCCCTCGGCGTCAGCCTGCTCATCGCGCTGATGTCGACGATCCTGTTCACGGTGCCCTTCGCGCTCGGGCTGGCGCCGATCCTGATCGTGCAGGAGCCGGGCTGGCTGACGATCCTCCCGATCCTGCTCGGCACGGCCGTGGGCCTGCTGGCGATGCTGTGGCTGTGGGCGCGGACCGTGCTGGCGATCCCGGCGCTGGTCCTCGAGGAGACGGGCGTGCTCGGCGCGATCCGCCGCGGCTTCGCGCTCACCCGCGGCAGGCGCCTGTGGCGGGTGCTCGGCATCGCGCTGCTGCTGTACGTGCTGTACATGGTCGTCACGTACACCGTCTCCGGGGTGTTCAGCATGGTCGCCGGCATCGCATACTTTGCGATCCTGCTGGTCAGCGCCGGGGAGGCGGTGGTGCTGGGCGTGGCTCTGCTGACCATCCTCTCGATGCTCGGCACGTATCTGGCGACCTTCCTCCTGGCTCCGTTCCTCTCCGCCGGGTACACCGCGCTGTACGCCGATGTGCGGATGCGCGACGAGGCCTGGGACGTGGAGCTCACCCGCCGGGCCCGTGACGCCTGGGCGGCGGACGGGGCCCGATGATCCCGGCCGCACCGCGGCTCGGCCCCGACGAGGCGCGCGAGCGGATCCTCGAGGAGCTCGCGAAGGACGAGTACGACGACTCCCCCGGCTTCGTCGCCTGGCTGCTCGGCGCGATCGAGGACTGGCTGGCGCGCATGGTCGACGGCGTCGACGGGTCCTCGGCCACGCAGACCGTGATCGCGGTGCTGCTGGCGCTGGTCCTCGCCGCGGTCGTGGTGCTGGTGCTGCGGCGCACCGGCCTGCTGCGCCGCAGCCCCGCCCTCGCCGTCGACGCGGCGCTCGACGCCGAGCCGGTGCTCAGCGGGGAGGAGCTGCGCGGTGCCGCTCGCGACGCGATCGACGCGGGACGCACCGACGACGGGACCGTGCTCGCGCTGCGTGCGCTGGTGCGCGACCTCGAGGAGCGCACCCTGCTGGACGTCGCGACCGGCATGACGGCCCATGAGGCCGCGACCCGTGCGGCGCTCACCTTCCCCGACCTGCGGGGCCGGCTCCAGCGCGGGGCGGACGCCTTCGACACGGCCGCCTACTCGGTGCGGAGCGTCGGCGCGAAGCCGGCCGAGGACATGCTGCGCCTGGCCGAGTACATCGCCGAGACGTCCCCCGACCTCTCCGCGCTCGAGCAGGCCGAGGCGGGGACCCCCGCATGAGCGCCCCCGCACCGACCGAGCCCGCCGCGCCCCGCGACGCGGCGGGGACGGACGCCGCCCCGCCGGGAGCGGGCGCTCCCTCCGGCGCCGCGCAGGAGCGGCGCCGGCCCTGGCTCGTCGCCGCCGTCGTCCTCGCGGTGATCGCCGCGATCCTCGTCTCCGTGGCGCGGGGCCTGTACCGCGACGGCCCGCTCGAGCCCGACGCCCCCACCGGCCAGGGCGCGAAAGCCGTCGTCCAGGTGCTCGGCGACCTCGGCGTCGAGGTCGAGACGAAGCGGCACACGGCCGACGCCGCCGAGGACCTCCGGGCGGGCGGGACCGTGCTGCTGACCGCGCCGAAGAGCCTCAGCGGCGAGCAGCTCACGACGCTCGCGGAGGCGCGCGGGGAGGGCGGGGGCCGGCTGATCGTGCTCCGGCCCGACTTCGTCGCCCTCTCGTATCTCACCTCCGGCATCACCCCCTCCGGCGCGCTGCGGGAGCAGACGCGGGTCGAGGCGGGCGTGGCTTGCGGGGACCTGTCCCACGGCGCCCGCGTGCTGGAGGTGCCCGATGAGGAGGACGCCCTGGACGGGCCCGCCTCGCTCTACTCCGCGAGCGGCGCCGGGACCACGAGCTGCTTCGGGTCGGAGAGCGGCGCGCTCGTCGCCGAGTCCGACGGGGTCCTCGTGCTCGGCAGCCCGGACCTGCTCACCAACGACGGCGTGGGCCGGGCCGACAACTCCGCGCTCGCGCTCAACGCCCTGTCCGCCTCCGAGGAGCTGACCTGGTACGTGCCCTCGGCGACGGATCCCCAGGGGACCTCCTCGCCGTCCCTCGTCGACCACCTGCCCGGGTGGATCGGTCCGGTCGCGGCCTGGCTCGTGCTGGCCGCGGTGCTGGCGCTGATCGCGCTGGCTCGACGTCGCGGTCCCGTGGTGGTCGAGCCGCTGCCGGTGACCGTGCGCCCCCAGGAGCTGGTGCTCGGCCGGGCACGGCTCCTGCAGCAGGCCTCGGCCCGCGACGCGGCCGCCGCCGCCCTGCGCGCCGCCGCCGCGGCCCGTCTCGCCGACCGGCTCGGGCTGCGCCACGAGTCCGCGCTCGACGGGCTCCTGGCGGCGCTGGCCCCGCACGTCGAGGAGTCCCCGGAGCAGCTCCGCGCGCTCCTCGGCCCCGCCCCCGTCACCACCGACCGCGACCTCGTGCGCCTCGCCCACGACCTCGACCGTCTCGAGAAGGAGATCGACCGATGACCGACCCCGTCCCGCCGCGGCCCGACGCCCCCGGCGCCGGCGCGCCCCAGCCCTCCCCCGCCCCGCAGGGAGGCGGCCTGCCCGATGCGTCGGCCGCCGCCCCGTCGGCCCCCGCGGTCGACGTCGACACCCGTGCTCAGCTGCAGGGGCTCGCCGCCGAGATCCACAAGGGCGTCGTCGGCCAGGACGCGGCGATCACCAGCCTCGTCGTCGCCCTGCTGTGCCGCGGGCACGTACTGCTCGAGGGCGTGCCGGGCGTCGCGAAGACCCTGCTGGTGCGCTCCCTCGCGGAGGCGCTCGACGTGCGGATGCGCCGCGTGCAGTTCACCCCGGACATGATGCCCGGCGACATCACCGGCTCCCTCGTCTACGACAACTCCACCAGCGACCTCGTCTTCCGCGAGGGCCCGGTGTTCACGAACCTGCTGCTGGCCGACGAGATCAACCGCACGCCCCCGAAGACGCAGTCCGCGCTGCTGGAGGCGATGGAGGAGCGGCAGGTGACGATCGACGGGGCGAGCCGCCCCCTGCCCGATCCCTTCCTCGTCGTCGCCACGCAGAACCCGATCGAGTTCGACGGCACCTACACCCTGCCCGAGGCGCAGCTGGACCGCTTCCTGCTGAAGGCTGTGATGCCGCTGCCGGAGCGGGAGGTCGAGGTGGACGTGCTGCGCCGCCACGCCGACGGCTTCGACACCACCGATCTCGCCGCCATGGGCCTGCGCGCCGTCGTGGACGTCCCCTCCCTGCACCGCGCCCAGCAGGACGTCGCCCGCGTCGCCGCGGAGGATCCCGTCGTGCAGTACATCGTGGACGTGTGCCGGGCGACGCGCCGCTCCCCCAGCTTCACCCTCGGCGTCTCCCCGCGCGGCGCGATCGCGCTGCTGCGCACCGCCCGCGCCTGGGCGTACCTCTCGGGACGGGACTTCATCACCCCCGACGACGTGAAGGCCATGGCCCCGGCGACGCTCTCGCACCGGGTGCGGCTGACCACCGAGGCCGAGCTGGAGGGCACCCAGGTCGAGGCCGTGCTCGCCGCGACCCTCGCCTCCGTGCCGGTCCCCCGCTGAGCGCCCCATGAGGATCTCGTTCACCCCGCGCGCGGCCCTGGCCGCGCTGCTCGCGCTGCCCGTGATCGTGCTGTGGCCGCTGTGGTGGGTGGTCCTGATCCTGCTTGCGCTGTGGGCGCTCGTGGTCCTCGCCGATGCGCTGGCCGCCCCGGCCCCGCAGCGGATCCGGGTGCGTCGCGAGGCGCCGGCGCAGGTGCGTCTGGGCGGCACCGTCCCCGGACGCCTGCTGCTGACGAACACCACCGCGCGCCGTGCACGGCTCGAGGTGCGCGACGCCTGGAACCCGACCGCGGGCCTCGCCTCCCAGCACAGCCGCCTCGACCTGCCCGGCCAGGAGCGGCGCGCGATCGCCCAGTCCTTCACCCCCACGCGGCGCGGCGAGCACAGCTCCCGGCAGCTGCTGATCGGCTCGCTCGGCCCGCTGGGCCTCGCCCGCCGCAGCGCCCGTGTCCCGGCGCCCGGACGGATGCTGGCCCTGCACCCCTTCGGCGCCCGCAAGCACCTCCCCTCCCGCGTCCAGCGGCTGCGGGAGATCGAGGGGCTCGCCGCGATCCACCAGCGCGGCCAGGGCACCGAGTTCGACTCCCTGCGCGACTTCGTGGACGGCGACGACGTCCGCTCGATCGACTGGCGGGCGACCGCGCGCCGGCGCAGCGTCGTGGTGCGCACCTGGCGGCCCGAGCGGGACCGTCACGTGCTGATCGTGGTGGACACCTCCCGCACCTCCGCCGGACGCCTCGGCGAGGCGACGAGGCTCGATTCCGCCTTCGACGCGGCGCTGCTGCTGACGGCGCTGGCCGGGCAGGCCGGGGACCGGGTGGACCTGCTGTGCGTGGACCGGATCCCGCACGTCTCGGTGCTCGGCTCCACCCGCACCAAGGTGCTCCACGACATGGTCGCCGCGACCGCGGCCGTGGAGCCGGCGCTGGTGGAGACGGACTGGGAGCGCGCCGCGGCCGCGATCGAGTCCCGCACCCGCCGCGGCTCCCTCGTCGTGCTGATCACGCCGGTGGAGGCGCAGGTGCTCCACTCCGGGCTGCTGCCAGTCGCGGCGCGCCTGGCCAAGGACCATCCCCTGGTGCTCGCCTCGGTCGCCGATCCCGCGCTCGAGGAGCTCGCCGGAGGGCGCGGCGATCTCGAGACCGTGTACCGGGCCGCCGCCGCGGAGCGCGCCCGCTCCGAGCGTGCCGGAGTCTCCCATGCCCTCGAGCGCGTCGGCGCGCACGTCGTCGACGCCCCGCCGGACCGGGCCCCGCAGGCCCTCGCCGACGCGTATCTCGCGCTCAAGGCCGCCGGCAGGCTCTGACCCGGCCGCTTCCCCGCACCGGGAGCCGCACCCGCCGTCGTGGTCGTGGTCGTGGTCAGGATGGTCAGTCATGGGCGCTGGGCGTACCAGTACGCCTATATCGTCGTACTGGTACGCCCAGCGCCGGTACATGACCATGCCGCTGCCTGGCTCGGGCAGGACCGCGCTGGCCGAGCCGCTCACGCCGCTCACGTCGTCCCGGCGATATGCCGCGGCCGCCGGCGAGATGGCGGGCCTCGATTCCGGCACCGCTGCCGAGCTCGACCGCGACGGGCCGGTCATCGGGCGTCGTCCGAAGTGAGGGCCCGGGCTCCTCGAGCAGGCCGCACCGTCGGTGCTCGGCCCCCAGCCCTGGCCGCCGTCGCAGGGCTCGGCCCTCAGGCGGCGGTCACCGGGCTCGGCGCTCAGGCGGCGGTGGCGACGCGGGAGCCGACGAGCTCCTCGGAGAGGTCGCCGGTGATCCCGGCGCGATGCGCCTGGCGGCCCCGGACGAGTATGTACGCGAGGAACGCCAGCCAGGCCGCGGCGCCGACCGCGATCCGCAGCGCCGGCGGCAGGGAGCTCGGCGTCACGAA
>Ga0079224_100007218_pt1 | contig 14869 bp, 9 predicted proteins | sample Stecom2015_FD_80414 | JGI IMG/M metagenome (GOLD analysis project Ga0079224, IMG submission 80414) | Agricultural soil microbial communities from Utah to study Nitrogen management - Steer compost 2015 | ecosystem: Environmental > Terrestrial > Soil > Agricultural land | place: USA: Utah...
ACCATTTAAATTAGCATCAATTCTATCTTTGTATCCGACAACATTTGCCTGTGCAAATGGTAGGTCGTATTGAAAAGCAATATTGAAAAAATCAGTTCCAATCATGAAATCCCTGGCGTAATTGACCTGCATACGAAAGTGTTTGAAAATCCTGTGTGAGTATGATAAATTTATCAGTGATGTATTTTTATTTATCAGATCATATGTCAATTTTGCCTTTATATACCTATTACTGAAGAAAGGTATCTCTTCCAGCCCAAGGAGAGGTACATTTATACCGGCGGTAATATATTTAGAGGTATGATTAGCCGGAGTACTCCTGTCCTCTCTGTAATTATAGCTGATGGAAGGATTTAGTTTCCAAACGGAAAATTCTGCCGATGCATCCATCCCATATCTCTTCCCATCCTCAAGTGATCCATAGGTGCCTCCAATCCTAAATGAATGCTTTCTAGCCCATAATGTAAATGGCAATGAAGAATTAAGAATAAATTCATCTACCAGACCGAAATAATTGTATGAATCATTTTGTCTGTATTTTGTATAGCGGAAGTTTACCGATTGCTGACCAACGTAACTTGCATTAAAATTAAACCTATAATACAGGTCAGGTGCAGCCGTTATATTAAAGAGGTAATTGTCTGAGATCCTACCGGATAATGAATTGTATAAAACAGGTTTATTAAAAAGACTATCTTCAAGGTAATCCACACCAACTTTATTTGTAAGCCAGGAGGTAAATCCAAATGCTAAGCTTCCATTCAAAGCTTTTGTATTTAACCCATTTCTAAGCCCACCGCTGATTGTATACTGGAATTCTTTGTCGGGAAGCAGGTCAAAAGGTATCTGAATTTTTCGATTGTCTTCTATTAGTTCACCTGTAGGACTATATATTTTTAAGTCAATAATAGTTGTTCCATAATTTAATGGAATGTCAAAAGAGAAATCACCAAATTCATTTGCAGTGGTATAATCAACAAGTTCATTATTAATGTAAAGTTCCACATCGCTTTCAGGGATTGTTCGATCTACGAGTACATACTTGCTAAAGTCATTTCGTACACCGTAAGGAGCATTTGTTATCATTCCGCCCCTATACTGAGCAGATAGAATGCCCTGTGATGAGAGGTTACTGCCTAATACTACCTGGTTTAAAATTCTGTTGTCTGCCACATATCTCCACATCGCTTCAGAGTTAAAGGACTCATTGCTATTCGTATTATTTAGGCTTCCATTTACATTTGCAAATAGATCTCCTCCAAGTACTTCACTTCCCAGGGATAAATTATATGAATAGTTCGGTTCCTTTTTTTGCTTATGATTAGAGCTAAGGTTATAATCAAGAAATCCTCCATTCAGGATACTTCTTTCTCGTTTAAAAGTAAATGATGTGGTTTCTTTATTTTTGGTTTCGAGGGTCCTTCTTATACTTTCCCTCTTTATGTTTCTATAGATCGGCAGGCTTTCATCTGCAATGAGCATCATCGAAAGTTTATTCATATTAATTCTGAAATTCATCCCAAAACCCTCCAGGAAAAGAGAAGGTTTAAGGTAGTATTCCCCTTCGATATTCAAAAAGTCATTACCGGTAAATTCAATTTCTTTATCCCTTATTTGTATGCTATGCTTCCCAAAATCAATCTTGAAATTATCATCCTTGCCATTTATTGTACCCTCTATGATACCATCAGCCGGGTTTAATGAGCTTTGAATCATAAACATATCAAGCATCTTTTTTAATGGGATGTAGGTTTCATCCTTGTAGTAAAAACAATCTACCAGGGATCGTTTAAATGATTTTGCGGAAAAAGTAAGAGCAATCTCCTCAGGTTCTCCCGAAGGAGGTTCTTCCTCAGAGTGTACATTGCTAAAGAAAATCATAGCAATAAATAAAAGCAATATTAAATTTTTTTTATTCACCTATTTTGAAGTAAACTTTCTTGATTAACGGAGATTTTACCGGTTTATCACTGACGGGTACATCATCTTTAAGGTTGGACTGTACCGAAATTTCAGCGCAATATGTCCCCGGCTCTAATGATCTGATTCCAATCGTAGATCTTCTGATCATTGAGTTATATATTGAAAAGGACTCTCTTTTTTCATCAACCATAGTATTCATCGAATCAAATATTCTGATCCTGCTGTCCGCGAAAAAAGGTGAATCTCCGCTTACATTATAGTATAACATTAAATTGAGTTCATCTTTCGAAACCGACTCAATGATGTCGGTAATAGAAATTGAATTTTCATATCGTTTATTTCTGAAGATCAAAGTTGTGACCTGGCTTAGAATCAACTTTACATTTGCAAATCCCGGGTTAGATGAAACCATTCCAGAAGAATCCTTTGTTTTAGTCGTTGTGACAATCCTGGTCCAATAAGTGCCTATCGTCAAATCTACCGGTGCTTTTACGGAAAGCCTTACGGTCTGCTGCTCACCCGGCTCCAAATAGAATTTCTTAGGAAATACTTTTACATACTTTGTTACATCTTGACTGTTTTTATTAGTAGAATCAGGATATTCCATCTTTATGTTACCATCTTTATCGGATATGGGGTAACCAAATTTTGTTGAAACTGCTACCTCTTGAATTTCTGATGAATTATTGGTTACTATAAGTGTTGCGCTTTTAGTTTTGTGATCTGTGTAAACTACATAGGGGGATATTATTACCTGTGAGTATGCATTTATGGAAAATAACAAAAGTGCTGAAAGTATTAATATTGTTTTCATTTAGTCTTTCCCGTTTTAAGAACCGGACATCCTGTTAGGGATGCCCGGGTTTAAAAAATTAATTGTATGCTACATCTACATTGATCGTACCGGTATATGAACCCGGGTCGGATGATGCTGCCGCTGTCAAAGTACCACCTAGCCACAATGTTTTTGCGCCAAGATTTGAGATGGTTGTTGTTCCTGTGGTTGCAGTTGAAAGGATGTTTGCTCCTGATGAATAAGTTTCTGTATCAGTTGCGTGCATTATCCAGGTTCCAACGGACACCCCTGTTCCACCGGTTAAGGTTACACTTGCGGAAGATAAAGTTACGGATAATTCTGCATCATTATTTCCTGTGATGTTGAACTGAGCACCAAACTCAGGATCAACTAGAGATGAAGCAGAGCCATCAGATGACTGCTGTACAGTTCCAAAATCCAGATCTGATACATTAGCTATTGTTAGACCTGCTCTCAATTCGGCTGTAATTGAAGCATCATCATCAGCAGATGACTGAGCAAAAGAAGTAGCTGCGAATGTTAAAAAAATTGCGGCTGTTAGAATGAGGTTTTTCATTTTAAGTTTTCCTTAATTTTGATTAATGAAAAATAGTTGTTTAGTAACTGACTCAAATTAATCAAAGTGAAACACAGGAAGTATAGTAGGACAAATGATAAAAAGGTGGTAATTATCACTATCAGATTGTAGGTGATTGTCCTACAGCTTTTAGACTATGTTAGAAATAGAAAACTTCTTCTTAGTAGTATAACTGCAAATCTATCCTTTTTTTAATTTTATGCTGTTGTTATTTAGTAATTTAAAATGGAAATTGTTGATTATTTAATATATATTACCTAACTTATTAGTCTATCAGATGTTAAATGGGGTTATGTAGGGAATGAATCTTGGAGGACACCAAATGTCTTTAATTCGACTGTCAAAGGTCATAAGCACTCCTTTCAAATTAACACTAATATATTTTATTTTAGGGGTAATGTGGATACTATTATCGGATGCGATAATTAACGCCTATTATTTAGATATATCGGATATTGCGTATTTGCAATTAACTAAAGGGCTTTTATTCATTTCACTAACTTCATTGGTCCTCTACCTATTAGTAACGCATTATCATAATACATCATATACTTTAATTGAAGAAATAAAGAATTCAGAGGCTCGATATAAACAGTTATTTGATAGAAACCCGTCCCCTATGTGGGTTTTTGATAAAAAAACTCATAGATTCCTCGCGGTTAATGATGCTGCCACACTGACATATGGATATTCAAGGGAAGATTTTCTTTCAATGACGATCTTTGATATAAGGCCGGATGAAGATAAAGAGAATTTATTAATGCATTTACAGAAGGATACTGATGAATATGATCTCGGAGAGAGTTGGAAGCACGTCAGAAAAGACGGTACAATCATAGATGTAGAAATTTTTGCTCAAACCGTAGATTTCAATGGACACGAAGCCCGTCTTGTACAAGCAATTGACGTTACACAAAAGAAAAAATATGAGGCGGAATTGATAGAAAGTGAAACCCGTTATAGGATAGTTACCGAAAAAGTCCCTGATGCAATATATATAAGAACAGAAGATGAATACCTGTATATGAATCAAGCAGGTCTTGACATGGTGAATGTAAAAAGTATGGAGGAATTAAGGAAATATCATCCATCCAAATTTTATCACTCTACATTTCCATACAAAAAATACGAAGATCTAATTATGGAGATGAATTCTGGAAATTCATTAAGAAGTGAAGAGAAACTTGTCAGTATTGGCAATAAAGAATTAGATGTAGAAATTATTAAAACTCCCTTAATATATAAGGGGAAAGCTTCAATACTTGGAATTGCAAGAGATATTACCAGCAAAAAAATGTATGAAAATGAGATACTTCAAAAATCATTTGAATTAAAGGAAAGGAATAAAGAGTTAAAATGTTTGTACAGTTTATCCCAAATTACATCTCGCAATTCCTCAAATTTGGAAAATGATCTCTCAGATATAGTTAAATTAATACCGCTGGCTTTTCAATTTCCGGAACAGACATATGCCCGATTGAAAGCTAATAATTATGTTTTTGAAAGCGGTCCGAATGTATCCGGATCTGCGAGTTTAAAGAGTAATATACTGGTCAATAATGTCATTATTGGGGATATTACGGTTTGCTGCTCGGCTAAAAATGATAGTTCTCCGTTTCTCGATGAAGAAGAAATCATGGTTGATGCAATTGCTGAACACATAGGTGAAAGTATAGAAAGAAAAGAAGCTTTAATGCAGATTCGTCAGCTAAACGAAGAACTTGAGCAGAGAGTCGAGAAGAGGACAAATCAATTAGAGGCAGCAAATAAGGAATTGGAATCTTTTAGCTATACTGTTTCTCACGATCTTCGCGCCCCTATTCGAGCCATTGATGGATTTACAAAGATACTTTCTGCTGAATATTCTTCTGTTTTGGACGAGGAAGCCAAAAGGTTAATAGAAAAAATTACCAATAATACCCTTAGAATGGATAATCTTGTCGATGATCTTTTGTCATTCTCACGACTTACTAAAAGCTCTCTTGAAAAGGAACTCATTGACATGGATAGGATAGTTAATGAATGTTTTAGTGAAATACTGGACACTTATAATAATAGAATAATTGAGCTATCTATAGACAAGCTCCCGCAAGTAGAATGTGATAAAAAAATGATAAGGCAGGTGTGGATAAATCTTTTGTCGAATGCCGTTAAATTTTCCTCTAAAAAAGAGAAATCACAGATTCAAATCGGATGGGAAAGGACGAATGGGAAAATATATTACTACATTAAAGATAATGGAGTCGGATTTAATATGGATTACAAACACAAACTGTTTGGCATTTTTCAAAGGCTCCATAGTATTAATGAATTTGAAGGAACAGGTATTGGGCTTGCTCTATGCCATAAAATTATTTCACGACACGGTGGTACAATCGATGTGGAAGCAGTCCCCGACAAAGGAGCAAAATTCTTCTTCAGTTTAAATTAATAAATAATATATTATGACAGACTATTCAGAAGTTGAAATTTTACTTATCGAAGATGACCCAAATGATGTAGAGCTTACCTTAAGAGCGCTGAAAAAAAATAACTTCTCAAATGCTATTAAGGTATTGAATGATGGTGAGGATGCTCTAGATTATATCTACTGCAAAGGTAAGTATGAAGGGAATATTCATGCACGACCTAAGTTTATATTACTCGACCTTAAATTGCCAAAAATTGACGGATTAGATGTATTGAAGGAATTAAAAAATAATCCGGAAACCAAAACCATACCGATTGTTGTGCTTACATCATCAAAAGAAGAAAAAGACAGGATAATGAGCTATGACCTTGGGGTGAATAGTTTTATTGTCAAGCCTGTGGATTTTGATCAGTTTGTAGATGCAGTAGCCCATATTGGTTATTACTGGATGCTCTTAAACCAAAACCCTTCCTAATGATAAGCGCTTTTGTTATTGACGATCACTCCCTTGTCAGAGAAGGGATAAAGAAAATAATTAACGATGAAACAGATATGGAAGTCGTCGGTGAGTCCTCTGACGGGCTTGGAGTCCTTGAGCTTGTGCGTGAATGTAATCCGGACATTATCATCCTTGATATAACTCTTCCTCATAAATCCGGCTTGGAACTCCTGAAAGACATTAAAAAAGAATTCAAACATCTTCCTGTCTTAATTTTAAGTATGCATCCGGAGGATAGATATGCAATCAGGGCTTTAAGAAACGGTGCTTCAGGATATTTAACAAAAGAAAGTATACCGATAGAAATAGTTACTGCTATTCACAAAATTATTAATGGAGGGAAGTATATTAGTTCCTCATTGGGTGAAAAACTTGCAGTCTCACTGGAAACATGGTCTGATAAACCTCTCCACGATAATCTATCTGATCGTGAATTTCAGATAATGTTGATGATTGCCGCAGGGAAAAAAGTATCTGAGATAAGTGAGGAATTGCTTTTGGGAGCTGCAACTGTGAATACATATAGAGCAAGAGTCTTTGATAAGATGGGATTTAGCTCAAATATTGAACTAACTCATTATGTTTTAGAGAATAAGTTAATTGATTAAAATCGATCTCTTTGTAATAGAATCTACCACAAGGAGTTAGTAATATCTATTCTGTACAATTTATTAGGTTTTTTTTAAATTTGTAGACAAATAAATCTAAACCTTGCCGATTTTAAGCATATGGATAGAAAATTAAATATCCTATTAGTAGAAGATCTCGATAGTGATGCTGATCTATTGGAATACCAGCTGCAGAAATCAGGTTTTAACTACACTATTAAAAGAGTTGATAATGAAAATGATTTCACTGAGATACTAAATGACCATAAACATACGGATATTATCCTTGCTGATTATTCTCTTCCCCAATTCAGTGGTCTAAAAGCGCTAAAAATAGCAAAGAAATTAAATGAAGATATACCTTTTATCTTAGTTACCGGGACCCAATCCGAGGAAGTAGCAGTAGATTGTATCAAGCAAGGAGCTGATGATTACATATTGAAATCCAGTCTTACCAGACTTCCTTCTGCTATAAAAAATTCTCTCGAAACAGCTACCATAAAGAAACAAAAAAAAAATATTGAAAGCGAACTTATTAAAAGTGAAGAGAAATACAGACTCATTACCGAATGCTCTCAGGATCTTATTGCGCTGACGGATGAATCCGGTGTTTGTTTATATGCAAGTCCTTCATACTATGAAATATTAGGGTATCCTCACAAAGAATTGGTCGGTATTAATTTGTTTGACTACATACATCCTGAGGATAAAAGTGATGTAATAAATATCTGGCTGGAATCTGTTGAGAATAAAGATGCAAGAGATGCGGAATTCAGGTATAGACATAAGAACGGAAACTGGTTATATTTTGAAACCAGGGGAAATTGGATCACCGAAAACAACACCGCTAAAAAAGCGCTACTGGTTTCGAGAGATATTACTTCACGGATTTTAATGAATGAAAAGCTGAGACGTGAAAGGGATTACAATAGAAAAATAATAGAAGAAACCCCGGCAATTGTGTGTGGTGTTGCTCCGGATGGAACAACAAACTTTATGAATAGGACGGCTGTACAAATAACAGGTTATGAACCCCATGAACTAATTGGAAAAAACTGGTTTACGATTATGTATCCGGGTGACCTTTATACCCAGATAGATGAATTTTATAAGATTTTTGAAAAAGACAAATTTATTAGGGATTTTGAGGCAACTCTTTTGCATAAAAATGGCGAACTAAAAACTGTGTTATGGAATGGTTTTGGCAAATATGACAAGAAGGGTGACCTTGTTGAAATAATTGGCTTTGGATATGATATAACTGAAATAATGCATTCTCAGGAAAAAATTCTAAACTCTTTGAAAGAAAAAGAATTACTCATCAAAGAAATTCATCATAGGGTAAAAAATAATCTACAGGTTATCTCCAGTATATTCTACCTTCAATCGGAAAAGGTTACTGATCCGTCAATACACGAAATTATGGAGGAGTGCAAGAACAGGGTAAACTCTATGGCTTTGATACATGAAAATTTTTATCAATCGGATGACCTTGTAAATATAGATTTTAAAGAATACCTGGAAAATCTTGTTTCAAACTTACAAATGTCTCACGGTAATGGTAATGATCATTTAATTAATATTAATCTTAACATTGATTCTATTCTATTGAATATAGATGTTGCTATTCCCTGCGGACTTCTTGTTAATGAGTTAGTTTCAAATGCATTTAAACATGCATTTCCTAATAATAGAAAGGGGAAGATCTATATAGATATGCATAGAGTAAGCGAAGAAGAGATGATATTAAAGGTTAAAGATGATGGGGTAGGATTACCGGAGGATTTCGATTTGGAAAAAACCGAAACTCTGGGAATGGAAATAATTAATACTCTTATCAATCAATTTGAAGGAGAACTTAATTATATCAATGATAATGGAGCGGAATTTATTGTTAAACTAAAAGCATAATATGGCTGAGAAAGCAAACATCCTTATTGTCGAGGACGAAAAACTTACTGCGTTAGTTATTCAAAAAAAACTGATAAATCTTGGGTATAGGGTTTGTGGATCGGTAATGAGAGGTAAGGATGCAATCGATGAAGCCGGCGCTAAAAAACCGGATATCGTACTTATGGATATTCAGTTAAAAGGAGATATGGATGGAATTAAAGCCGCTGATGAGATTAAAGCAAGGTACTCAATACCGGTTATTTTTGTCACTGCTTATTCTGACTCAGGAACCGTTGAAAGAGCAAAGCTAACAGGACCATTCGGATATATAATAAAACCCGTTAGCGAAAAAGACCTTGTCACTAATATTGAGATAGCACTCTACAAGCACAAAACTGAAATTGAACTCAAAGAATCCCAAATACAGCTCAGAGAACTAACAGGGAAACTTCAAAACATAAGAGAAGAGGAAAGGAAAAATATTGCAAGAGAGGTACACGATGAATTGGGACAGATGCTTACATGTTTAAAAATGGACTCAATCCGGATCAGTAAAAAGATTGACCCTAACTTCGTGGATGTAAAAAGCAATATGAACTCTATGATTGAAATGATTGACCGGACTATTGGTACAGTGAGAAAAATATCCTCTGAATTAAGGCCGGGAATTCTCGATGACCTGGGATTGGTACCTGCGATAGAATGGCAGACTGGAGAATTTGAAAAGAGAACAGGAATAAATTGCAGGCTTGATATAAATTCTACAGTTAATGAAATAGATCCGGAAAAGACAATTCATATTTTCAGAATATTTCAAGAAACACTTACCAACATTAGCAGGCATGCAAAAGCTCATAATGTGGATATAAATTTTGAATGTGATAGTTCAGAATTAAAGATGCTGATACGGGATGACGGTATTGGACTTCCCTCAAACGGAAATAAAAGAAAATCTCTTGGAATTCTTGGCATGAAGGAGCGGGCAATTCTAATTGGAGCAAATCTAAAAATTGAAAGCTCTCCGGGTAAAGGAACTCTTATCTATTTAAATTTATAGTGTTGATGTTAAGGTAACCCCAAAAATGTGCGATCTAACCAACTGATCTACACCCCGAACTCTCTCTAAATACTAATAACCCTATACAATTTCACTCACTAAATAATCCCACATAAAAAAAAGCGGGCTTTCACCCGCTTTCTGTTTTAAATCAATTATATTAGAAACTTACTTTATTAACGTCATTCTCTTACTTTCCACAAAATCACCTGCTTGTAACCTGTAGATATATACACCGCTGGAGAGATGTGAAGCGTTAAAATCCATTCTGTAGCTGCCTGCAACTCTAAAGCCACTGATTAGAGTGGCTACTTCCCTTCCAAGTAAGTCATACACCTTAAGTTCTACATTGTCAGCTTTAGGCATTGAGAAACTGATGGTTGTAGAAGGGTTGAATGGGTTTGGATAGTTCTGCTCGAGCCTGAATGTTTCAGGAAGTTCGGTGTTATTATTTCCGACTCCAACCAGTAAGCCGCTTAACCTCGATATGGAACCGGTGGCTCCTACTGCCCAGCCTGTTGCGCAGTCACCGTCTTCTACAATGTCCATAGCGTTTACTGTACCGCTCGGTGTAAAATGTGATGCCCAGGTATCTCCGGCATCGGTACTCATATATATTGCAGCGCCTCTGCCTGCCCAGAAAATATCTCCGGTACCGCCAATTCCTAAAATATTGCCGGTTCCGGGTAGTGTGATCGCGGAGCTGTATGTTGAACCACCATCGGTTGTTTTTACTACAGCAGTCCCCCCTACTATTCCCAGTGAAGAAGAACTAAAGTCCATACTATAACCATTCAATGATCCTGTTGTCGGAGAGGAAGTCCAGGTAGAACCAAAGTCTGTCGACTTATACACTTTGGTGTTGTTAGTTCCCATCCATAATGTAGTACCTCTTAATGTAACGGAATTGTTCCATCCTGCTTCGGAGCCTGCCTGCTGCAGGTACATTCCTGCCGAGTCCCATGTTGCTCCGGCATCGGTTGTTCTCCATAATGACCATCTGCCTCCAACCGGATCACCTTGGATAAAACCTGTCGTGCGGTTTTGAAATTTAATAGCGTTAAAGAACCCTCCGGTTTGTGTATGTACCTGCACCCAGTTGGCACCTCCATTGGTGGTCCGGTAAATGAATGCTGCTGCAGGTGACGTGGTACACCAAGCAGTATCAGCGCCAAACGATTCAATTGCATAAATTGTACCGTTAATCACTCCCGGGTTAGGATTACCATCAGTCCAGGTGACACCGCCGTCAGTTGTTTTACGCACTGTTGCATTGGCTCCGCCTGCCCATCCGATCATGTCGCTTACAGCTTTTACGGTGTTAAAAGCATTTGTGGTACCGGATGTTTGTGATCCCCAGGAATATGCGCATATTCCGGCAGTAGTAGAATTCAGTCTTACAGTTACAAAATTCCCTTGTGAACCTGATGTTCCGGTATAATTTCCTGTCCAGCATGCGCTGAAGTCCGTTCCATATCCGGACGAGGAAGTGCTCGCGGCTTCAGTCGATCGGGATGTACCCGTAAAGCCGGTATGACGGAGTTCTATGAGTAAATGACCGCCGGTGTACATATATGGAGTATCAAATTCTATATCTGTGCCAAAATTGTTTGGATTATTCCCAAATGTATATGAACCGGCAGTAATTGTTAAGCTACCTGCTCTTACCTGAGTTTTCACACCAACAATATTACTGTCAAATGTAAGTCTGCGGTCTGCAGGAGCTACACTTTGAGCCAGATATATATCATAATTTGTAAATGTTACATCAGACGCAGGCCAGTCACTTGTCGCGCTGGTTGGAAGTCTGTAAGTAATAGCGTCAATATTCTGACCTATCAATCCTGTTAGTTGATTTGCATTTATCAAAAACTGATAAGTTCTTTGAGAGTTCCCCAATGGTCCTAAAAAAGTTAATGCTGCGGGAGAACCTTGATAAATGTTTGGAACTACAGTTAGGTCTCTATCATCTGCCTGTACAGTATGAAACGATGAAATGACAAATGAAAACAAAAGTAGGAAAGCAAAAAAAGAATAGAATCTTTTCATTCTTACGTCCTTTATTTTAATTGAGTTAAAAAAATTACCCCGGTATGTAAGGATACCGATATAAACATATAATAACTTGAGTATTAATAATAAAGGATAAAAAATGAGCGTTTACAGTCTTTTTGCACCAAAAATTGCGCTTTCAATTTCAACTGTTTTTCTAATCTGTGAGATTTGCAATGCGGATGAGCTTGTAAGGGTTTATTATACGGATCTTCTTAGAGTCAAAATCAATCACATTATCCTGTTTCAGTTCCGAGAGAAGACGTGTAGCTGTTTCGCGTGCAGTACCTGCCATCCCCGCGATATCATATCTTGATACGGGAGCCTGTATTGTTTCCCCATCGGCTTCGGTACCATAAAATTCCTTTAGCATTAGCAAAGTTTCAGCAATGCGTTCACGCACTTGCTTTTGGGCGAGACTGGAAATTGTATTTTCGGCAGTATCCAGTTCCTTAGATAAAAGCTTCATAACTCCAAGGGAAAGATCCGAATTCTCTTCAAGTAATTTAAAAAAATTTTCTTTGGGAATTAAACAAACAGTAGTATCTTCCAGAGCGACAGCAGTGCTTGTGTAATCTTCTCCCGTGATCAACGAACGGTAACCAAGTATATCCCCTTCCCTGACCATTCTTATTATCTGTTCCTTACCGTCATTCCCTGTATGAGAGATTTTTACGGCACCTTTATTTACACAATACATTCCCTGTGGCTTATTCCCTTCCCAAAAAACAGTCTGACCCTTAGGGTATATATTACAGCTTTTATTCAAAGCTAACCCCTTGAGGCTTTCATCATCCAGATTGCAAAATACTGATTTCAGGCGTGATTGACAGGATTCACAAGATGGATGTTGTATAATGGGAAGTTTCATACCTCAAAAGTACTGGCATCCGGGAATACAATCAATATCAAAAAATGTGACGAAAATCACATATTTATGTGACCCAAATCATCGCAAACCAGCATAAAAACCCGTTAATTTTGTATTAACTGGTTTATTGACATGCAAACACTTGGAGAAAAAATTACTTCGCGGGAGCTGAAATGCACTCATTGCGGAGAAAGATGCTTAGATACAAAGCATCAGGTAAGTGATAAGGTATTCTGCTGCGCGGGATGCAAAGCTGTTTATATACTGCTCTCGGAAAATGGTTTGTGCAGATATTACAGCATAGATCAGTTACCCGGTACCAAGCAGAATAATGAAATAGTTAGCGCTCGATACGATTACCTGAATGACACTGACCTGATTTCAAAATTATCGGACTTTACGGATAATAAAACAACTTCAATCACATTTTACATTCCATCCATTCACTGTTCCTCCTGCATCTGGCTTCTGGAAAAACTCAATAAGCTCGATAGTAACATTTTAAATTCTACAGTTAATTTTCCAAGGAAAGAGCTTTCCGTTACTTTCGATAACCGTGGGATATCATTAAAAGACATTGTGATTCTGCTCGCTAAGGCAGGGTATGAACCTCTTCTTTCTATGGATTCGGCTGATAAAAAAAGTACTTTCATATCTGATCGATCACTGTATCTGAAACTGGGTATTGCCGCGTTTTGCTTCGGGAATATAATGCTTCTGTCCTTTCCCGAGTACCTGGCATCCGAGGACAGTATCGATCATTCAATGAAGCACTTTTTCGGCTATTTAATAATTTTGCTTTCTCTGCCTGTTTTCTTTTACTCAGCTTCTGATTATTTCAGATCTGCCTGGAACGGGATCAAAACCGGGTCGCTGAATATCGATATACCCCTTTCCTTGGGAATCGCTGTTTTATTTTTCAGGAGTGTTTACGAACTATTAATAAGCAATGATCCGGGATATATGGATTCAATGACCGGACTGGTCTTCTTATTGCTGATTGGAAAAGTCTTTAAAAATAAAACATTCGATGCCCTCAATTTTGAGAGGAATTACAGATCATATTTTCCATTATCCGTTACGGTCAAAGACAAAGCCGGAGAACGCTCCATTCCGCTCTCAAAGCTCATAACCGGCAACAGGATCCTTGTCAGGAATAACGAGCTCATTCCCTCAGATTCGATCCTAATTAGAGGCAATGCAAACATAGACTACAGCTTCGTAACAGGTGAATCTGACCCGGTTATAAAGATTCCCGGTGATATGATTTACGCTGGAGGTCGCCAGAAGGGAGCATCGCTGGAGCTCGAAACCGTAAAGGAAGTATCTCAAAGTTATCTTACCAGGTTATGGAATAAAGATGTATTTACTGAAAATAAAAACGAAGCTCACGTATCAAAGATAGCTGACACAATAAGCAAATATTTTACTCCTGCTGTAATAATAATAGCAATAGCAGGAGGCCTCATACACCTGAGTGATGGAGTAGACCAAGCGCTTAATGTCTTTACATCCGTATTAATAGTTGCCTGTCCCTGCGCTCTTGCTGTTTCACTGCCCTTTACTCTTGGAAATGCAATGAGGATAATGGGCAAGAATAAACTGTATGTTAAAAACCCATCTGTTGTGGAAAATATGGCTTCAATAGATACGGTCGTTTTTGACAAAACCGGCACCATTACAAAAGCAGGTGAATCCGGGATATCTTACTCAGGTATCCATCTGGGTAAAATCGATATTTCCCTCATACGCTCCCTTTCAAGGAATTCACAGCATCCTCATAGCGTAAAGATTTTCAATTCATTGGAAAGTGAATATGTTTTTGAAGTAGTAAATTACTCCGAGGAAATCGGGCACGGAATATCGGGATTTATAATGAGCAAAGAAATTAGACTGGGCAGCAAAAAATATGTAACACGCGGCAAACTAAATTCTGAAAGTGATGACATTCAGGGAACAAGGGTTTACGTGTCAATTAATGGAGAGCTAAAAGGATATTTTACTTTTTCAAATATCTATAGAGATGGTCTGGAATCAAATTTACGAGGCTTAACAAATCTTGACGTTCATCTCCTGTCCGGTGATAATTCCGGTGAAAAAGAAAATCTCGAAAAGCTCTTCCGCGGAAAAGACTTTATCCATTTTAATATGTCCGCTCAGGA
>Ga0079224_100007219_pt1 | contig 14869 bp, 14 predicted proteins | sample Stecom2015_FD_80414 | JGI IMG/M metagenome (GOLD analysis project Ga0079224, IMG submission 80414) | Agricultural soil microbial communities from Utah to study Nitrogen management - Steer compost 2015 | ecosystem: Environmental > Terrestrial > Soil > Agricultural land | place: USA: Utah...
CCGCCCGGAAAGCGTTCTTGCCGCGGCGCGCTCACAGCGTGTAGCCGCGCTCCTCGTGCATCGTGAGGTCGAGTCCGAGCGTCTCCTGCTCGGGGCTCACGCGCAGCGTGAGCACGACGTCGATCAGCTTCAGAATCGCGAACGTGGCGATCCCGCACCAGGCCGCGGTCGCGACCGCGCCGATCGCCTGCTTCGCGAGCTGCGACCCGATCCCGACGCCTTCCGCGAGGCCGAGGCCGTCGAGCGCCGTCGCGGAGAACACGGCGGTCAGCAGCAGGCCGATGAAGCCGCCGACGCCGTGGACCGGGAACACGTCGAGCGAATCGTCGATCTCGAGCTTGCGCTTGATGAACTGCGTCGCGAAGAAGCATGCGACGCCGGCGACGAAGCCGATCACGAGCCCGCCGAGCGGGCCGACATAACCGGACGCGGGCGTGATCGTGCCGAGGCCCGCGACCATTCCGGTCACGATGCCGAGCACGCTCGGCTTGCGGAACCTGATCCATTCCATCGCCATCCAGCCGAGCGAGCCTGCCGCTGCGCCGAGCTGCGTGACGAGCATCGCCATCCCCGCCGCTCCGTTTGCGGCGAGCGCGCTGCCGGCATTGAAGCCGAACCATCCGACCCAGAGCATCGCGGCGCCCGACACGGTCATCGTCAGGTTGTGCGGCGGCATCGGTGTCGCCGGGAAGCCCGCTCGCTTGCCGAGCACGAGCGCGGCGACGAGCGCCGCGACGCCGGCATTGACGTGCACGACGGCGCCGCCGGCGAAATCGCGGAAGCCGAGCTCGCCGAGCCAGCCGCCGCCCCACACCCAATGCGCGACCGGCAGATAGACGAAGATCAGCCACAGCACGGAGAACCAGAGCATCGCCGAGAAGCGCATGCGTTCGGCGAAACCGCCGACGATCAGCGCGGGCGTGATCACGGCGAACGTGAGCTGGAACATCGCGAACACGGTCTCGGGGATCGTGCCGCTCACGGAGTCCGGCTCGACGCCGGCCATCCACGCCTTCGAGAACCCGCCGACGAGTCCCGCGAAGCTCTCGCCGCCGAACACGAGGCTGTAGCCGAACGCGACCCATAGGATCGACACGACGCAGCATATCGAGAAGCACTGCATCAGCACGGAAAGAACGTTTCGGCTCCTGACGAGTCCTCCATAGAAGAGTGCGAGACCGGGCAGCGTCATGAACAGCACGAGCGCGGTGGATGTGAGCATCCACGCGGTATCCCCGCTCTCTATTTCCGCGCCGACGCACAACATCGGCCACGCGCCGACGAGCAGCGCGCAGAACGTGACGATCTTCTTCACGACTCCCCCCAAGGGTTGGATGATTGGTAGGTGCGAGGGACGTCTTCGAGTCTTTCGCCGTCACGAGCATCGTGCATCGTCGCAAGCTCGAAACGTCTTTCGGCGTCGAATATTACTTTCTCTCGATTACAATTGGCGACGACTTCGAAACGGTCTTGGACGAGACATCGCGCAATGCCCTAAACTGGGGCGCGTTCTGCGTTTTCGTGATCGAGAGAACGGAATTCGTGCGTCACGATGGTGCATCTTTGCGTCGGATCGCTCGTCATCGACGCTGAGCCAGACACCGCGGCCGACGAAAGAGGCGTAGTTGAAAGTCCATCGGTTCCCCGACGCGCGTTCGTTTCTCGCACGCGCCGGCGAGTGGTTGCGCGCGTCGGAAGCAAGGCACAATTCGATCCTCGGTGATGCGTATCTGTTGCTCGCCGACGAGCACCCTTTTCACGATCCGATCTATCTCTCGACGGTCGAGTCGAACGGGCAGGTCGTCGCGTGCGCGGTGCGTCCGCCTCCCGACGGCCTGACGCTGACCTCGGCGCCGAGCGGAGCGGTCGAGTTGCTGGTTTCGGACGTCGCAACGGCGTTCGATGTGTTACCGCTCGTGAACGGCCCCGAGCGTGAAGCGATCGAGTTCGCGCGATCGTGGTCTGCGGCGCGCGGCTGCGACTTCTCGATATCGTTCCTGTGGCGCTGGTACGTGCTCGACCGGTCGCCCGTGCCTGCGAGACAGCCGCCGGGGCGGCTGCGGCTCGCCGGTGCCGACGACCGCGAGCGGGTCGGGGAGTGGGCGGACGCGTACGCGCGGGCCGTTCGCACGTTCGTCGACGTGCGCGCATTCTTCGAGCGACGGATCCGGACGCGCTCACTTTATCTATGGGACGACGGCGGACCGCGCTCGCTCGTCGCCGTGTCCGGTCTCACGCCGTCGAGCGCCCGCATCTCGGCCGTCTATACGCCGCCCGAATCGCGCGGCAAGGGTTATGCGCGCGCGGCCGTGGCGGCGGTGTCGGGCAAGGTCCTCGACGACGGGCGCATCTGCGTGCTGTTCGCGGATCGCACGGACCCCGGTCCGAACGCGATCTACAGCCAGATCGGGTACCGGCCGATGCAGGATACGATCGGCATCACGTTCGTTCCGCGTGGTCGAGCCGCGCTTCGCCCCCTCCCGTGATGCCGCCCGTGGCCGGCAGCGGTCCGATAATCGCCTCGCGTTGCTATCATGGCGTTTGCGGTCGGTTGCCGGCGCGGGCGCTGGACGACCCGAACGGGAGTTCTTCGCAAGACGTTGCCGCGGAGGGGAGGATGCACGTCGCAGCCCTGGTGGCGGATCCGGCTGAGGGAGGGAGCCGATGACGAGTGCGTTGAAGAGACGAATCGGTGCCGGCGAGTTCGTGCTGACGGCCGAGATCGTGCCGCCGCTGTCCGCCCGGCCCGACCGGCTGCTCGCCGAGGCTGCGCTGCTCAGGGGGCGTGTCGATGCGATCAACGTCACGGATGCGGCGTCGGGCCGCACGTCGATGAGCAGCTTCGCATCGGCCGCGATCCTTGCGGCGCATGGCTACGAGCCGATCCTGCAGGTCACGTGCCGCGACCGGAACCGGATCGCGCTCGCCGGCGACCTGCTCGGAGCGAATGCGCAGGGGGTGCGGAACGTGCTGATTCTGCACGGTGACGATCCCCGCGGAGGCGACCAGCCCGATGCGAAGCCGGTCTTCGACCTCGATTCCCGGGCGCTGATGGCCCTCGTCCGCGACATGGGCGAAAAGGGGGAGCTGCCGTCGGGCCGAAAGATCGATCCGCCCCCCGAGTTCTTCATCGGCGGTGCGGACGTTCCGCGGGATCCGGGGCCCGACTGGAGCCCGAAGAGCCTCGTCGGAAAGGCGGACGCCGGTGCCGGCTTCGTGCAGACGCAGTTCTGCTTCGATCTCGGCGTCGCGAGACGTTATATCGAGCGGCTGCGCCAGGAGGGGCTGACGGAGCGCGTCGGCGTGATCATCGGCGTGGGGCCGATCCGCTCGGCGAAATCGGCTCGCTGGATGAACGAGAACCTGTTCGGCGTGCACGTGCCGGACGACGTCATCGAGCGGCTCGAGAACGCGTCCGCGCCCGCGGAGGAAGGCTTCGCGATCTGCGCCGAGCTGATCGCAGGGCTCAGGGAGATCCCGGGCGTCGCCGGCGCGCATATCATGGCGCCGGGCGGCGGGACCGCGGCGATCGCGGCCGTGCTCGATCGCCTGTCGGCCTGAGACGGACCGCGCGCAGCAAGGCGGGTGTAGTACGGCCACGATTCATCTGTCTCTCAATAAAGGTGTTTTTCGGCGCAACGGACGCGCGTGCAGGAGGTAGCGTATGGGGGGGAAACGCAGCACGGCGGTTACGAGTGAAGCGATCGGTGCGGTTCGATGTGACAGGCCGCAAACCGGCGAGGAATTTCTCGAGTCGCTTCGCGACGGCCGCGAGGTCTATATCTACGGCGAGCGGGTCAAGGATGTCACGACGCATCCGGCCTTTCGCAACACGGCACGGATGACGGCCCGCCTGTTCGACGCGTTGCACGATCCGGAGCGTAAATCGAAGCTCCTGCTGCCGGCCGACACGGACGGCAACGGGATGACGCACGCGTTCTTCAAGGCGCCGAAGACCGTCGAGGAATCGATCGCCGGCCGCGACGCGATCGCCGAATGGCAGCGGATCACGTACGGCTTCATGGGGCGTTCCCCGGACTACAAAGCCGCGTTCCTCGCGACGCTCGGCGCGAACGCCGAGTTCTACGAGCCTTTTCAGGAGAACGCGAAGCGTTGGTACACGTTCTCCCAGGAGCGGGTGCCGTTCGTGAACCACGCGATCATCCACCCGCCGGTCGACCGCGACAAGCCGCCCGATCAGGTCGCCGACATCTGCGTGCACGTCGAGCGCGAGACCGACGGGGGCATCATCGTGTCGGGCGCCAAGGTCGTCGCGACGGGCTCGGTGCTCACCAACTACACGTTCATCGCGCACCATGGGCTGATCCCGCTGCAGGACAAGCGTTTCGCGCTCGTCTTCATGACGCCGACGAACGCCCCAGGCGTGAAATTCATCTGCCGCAAGTCGTACGAGCTCGCCGCGGCCACGGTCGCAAGCCCGTTCGATCAGCCGCTGTCGTCGCGTCTCGACGAGAACGACGCCGTGTTCATCCTCGACAACGTGTTCGTCCCCTGGGAGAACGTGTTCGTCTACGGCGACGTCGAGAAGGCCAACAACTTCTTCCCGCAGACGGGCTTCCTGCCGCGCTTCGTCGTGCACGGCTGCACGCGTCTCGCCGTGAAGCTCGACTTCATCGCGGGGCTCTTGCTCAAGGCCGTCGAGGCCGCCGGGACGAAGGATTACCGCGGCGTGCAGGCGAACGTCGGCGAGGTCCTCGCGTGGCGAAACATGTTCTGGGCGCTGACCGACGCGATGGTCCGCAACCCGCGTCCGTGGAAGGGCGATTACCTGCTGCCCAACATGGATCCCGGCAACGCGTATCAGATCCTCGCGACGATGGCTTACTCGAAGATCAAGTACATCATCGAGCAGACCGTCGCGTCCGGGCTGATCTACTTGAACTCGCACGCCCGCGACTTCGCGAACCCGGAGATCAGGCCGTACATCGACCGCTACATGCGCGGCTCGAACGGCTACACCGCGGAGCAGCGCGCGAAGCTGATGAAGCTCCTATGGGATTCGATCGGCACCGAGTTCGGCGCGCGCCACGAGCTCTACGAGATCAACTACGGCGGCAGCACAGAGGAGATTCGTCGTTATTGCCTGTTCAGCGCCCTCGCGAACGGCAATGCGGAGCAGTTCAAGGGCTTCGCGGAAGCGTGCATGGCCGAGTACGACCTCGACGGCTGGACGGTCCCCGACCTGATCGACCCCGACGACGTGTCCGTGCACGGCGCACGAGCACGATGAGCCCGACATGTCGACGGATGGCGAGCAGCGCAACACGACCGCCGACCTCGAGCTCCGTGCTCTGGAGAAGATGACGGCCGCATTGTGCCGGCATATCGAGCTTTTGTGGCTCAACGCGGCACGTGGCGGCGGGCTCGACCGTGAAGCCGAGCTGCACCGGCAGGCGTTCGAGGAGCGTCGCAAGGAAGCGATGCGGCTCGTGAAGACGCCGGGAAGCGAGCCGGTCGCGACGCGTATCGCGCGGCTCGAGCGCCTCGTCGAGGCGCTCGAGGTCTCGCGCGAATACTTCAAGTCGCTCGCCGACGAGGTGCGGTGACCGGCTGCGCCGCGTCCGAATTGCCGGGCAGCCGGCCGTGTACTACGCTTCCACGCAACGCCCGCGTGCGAGACGCGGGCATATAACGACGACGAGGTTCGGGGAGGAAACGTCATGTTGAAGCGAGTTCGCCCGCATCAGTGTCTGCGTGTCGGGGCGTCGGCCGACCGCTCGAGGAAGGTCTTGCCGCTCGGCACGTTGGCGGCGGCGCTCGCGCTCGGCGCCGTGGGCACGGTCGCGGCACAGGACATCACCCCTCCCGAGCTGCTCGAGCGAGTCGAAGTCGAGGCACCGAAGAACGCCTTCGGCATGCCGGCCGAAGGGTGGGTCCGGGTTCGCTATTCCGTGCTCGCGGACGGTACGACCGCCGACGTTCGAGTGGTCGACGTCATGCCGCCGAAGATGGGCACGAAGAATGCCGTCAGTGCCGTGCAGAAGTGGAAGTTCAAGCCCGCGACCGTCGGCGGGCAGCCTGTCGACTGGCACAACAACGAGTCGGTGATCGTGTTCGACCAGGAGAACATTCCGCTCGAGCCGTCGCAATTCTTCGCGCGGGGGTACGGCCAGATCGTCAATCTCGTGACGCAGCAGAACTACGAGCGGGCGAAGAGGCAGACCACGACGATGCTCGAGTCGCAGGCGTCGCGCCTCAACGAGATCGGGCTTCTGCAGGCGCAGGCGGCGATGCTGCACGTGGCGACGTCGGATCTGCACGACGCGTACGATGCGATTCTGCGGGCGACCGATCCCGAAGTCGTCACGCTCAACGATCCGGAGCTCGCGAGCGCGCTGCGCTACCGCTTCGGCATCGAGCTCGAGCTCGGCCGCTTCGAAAGCGCATTGGAGAGCTATGCGCGCCTTGCGGCCATCGAGGAGCTGCCCGACGACGACGCCGTGAAGCAGCAGGCCGAGGCGTTACGCCAGGCTCTGCGCCCGGACGCCGCGATCGAGGTCAAGGGGCGCGTCGCGCGGGAGCCGTGGCACTACAAGCCGACTCGGCGAACGTTCGGTTTCAAGGACGTCAACGGCTCGATCCGCGGGCTCGAGCTCGAATGCAATCGGCGGCGGCAAACGCTCGAGTTCTCGCTCGACGTCGAGTGGACGATTCCCGAAAGCTGGGGCGCGTGCACGGTCACCGTCGACGCGCGGCGCGATACGACCTTCACGCTCGTCGAGCTCCCGGCGGTCGCCGCGAGCCAGTAGCCGAAAAACGTGTCAGATACCGTCTTCCAGTCGGTGTCTGACACGTTCCAGCTCCGGACACACCGCTACTCCTCGGGAACGGCGGCGCCGAGCTCGATCGTCGGCGGGTGGTAGCCGCGGGCCGCGAGCCAGTCGCGGAGCGCGGGGCCCGTGCCGCGAGGCCACGGTCTCAGGTTCGCGAGCGGGACCGCCTTGTAGTCCGCGAGCTCGTCCGCAGCGAGGCGGATCTCACCGGCAGCGAGCCGCACGTGATACGCGAAGATGATCTGGTTCAGTCGCGCGAACGGGTAGGCGCCGACGTAGCCGACGATCTCGCCGGGCAGCCCGAGCTCTTCCTCGACCTCACGCAGCACGGCGTGCTCGGGCGTCTCGTCCGGCTCCAGGAAACCCGCGACGAGCACGTACCAGGTTTCGGGAAAGCCGCGATTGCGGACGAGGATCACGCGTCCGTCCCGCTCGACGATCGCGGCGACGACCGGAATCGGATTGTTCCAGTGCACGAAGCCGCAGCCGGCCTGCGGACAGACGAGCCGGGTTCGACCGCCGCGCTCGGCCTCTATCAGCGGTGTGCGGCACCTCGGGCAGTACGTGAATCCGCCGCTGGTCATCGCTTCGAAGCGGCCGGGCGCTCGAGCAGGCACGAGAAATAGCGCGCCTCGCCGTCCGCGAGCCGCCGATATGCGCGATTGCCGACGACGCCGCTCCAGTCGAGGTACGCCTTTCTCGCGGCCTCATCCGCGATCGAGTCGGCGACCGCCTCGCGGCGCGCGCTGTCGAGCTCGAGCGCCCGCACGACGTTGACCGTAATGTCCCGCCGGTCCAGGACGCGAAAGCCCGCGGCGACGAGCTCCGGAACGACGTCGTCGTCGCGCCAGCCGCCGTCCGCGTAACAGAAGCGTCCGCCCGGAACGAGCACGCGGTGGACTTCCGCGAAAAACGCCCGGCGATCGTCGTAGAGGTGGGAGGCTTCGATATTGATCACGACATCGAACGACGCGTCGGGCTCGTCGAGCGACTCCGCGTCTCCGACGCGGAACTCGAGGTTCGCTGCGGCGTGACGCTCGCGCGCGAGCCTGACGTTGCCCTCGCTCACGTCGATACCGACGTAGCGCGACGGAGAGAACGTGAGCGCGAGAAAGGCGGCGCCGCCGCCCCGGCCGCAGCTCACCTCGAGGACCCTCGCGCCTTCGAGGCTCGTGCCGCGGACGGCGTGCTCGTAGAGCCTCAGACAGTAGAACTCCGGCGTGTCGGGCGGCACGACGGTCTCGTCAGAGTCGGACGCGAACCCGTAGTTCAGCACGGTCAGCTCCGGGAACCGGTTCGCCGCGTCGTCGTACTGCGCGCGGCTCACGCTGCGTCTGCTCGAGGGCGTGCTCATGGTCTTATGCGGTATTCCTCATCGGCGCTGCCGCGATGGCGTATGCGGGCTGCACGATGCGGTGCAGCGTCATCTCGATGCCGTAGCGCGGATGCATCGTCGTGCCCGCAGCCCTCTCGATGCGCTGACCCGGCACGATCGCGAGCTCGAAGCGCCGCGCGATCTGCGCGACGACGAGCTTGAGCTCGGTCATCGCGAGCGTCGCCCCGATGCAATTCCTGTGCCCGGCGGCAAACGGGATGAACGCGAAGCGCGGCCGCGCGGCGCAGCGCTCGGGCAGGAAGCGGTCGGGATCGAAGCGGTGCGGATCCGGCCACAGCCGCTCGAGCCGGTGCAGCGCGTAGAGCGAGACATAGATCGTCGCGCCTTGCGGGATCGCGTAGCCGCCGAGCGAATCGGGCTCGAGCGCGACCCGCGAGATCGAATGGATCGGCGAGAAAAGCCTGAGCGTTTCCGATACGACCTGCTCGACGTAGCCGAGCGCGTCGACGTCCGCGGCCGTCGGCTGCCGGTCGCCGATCACGCGCAGCGACTCGGCCGCGACCCGCGTGCGTACGTCCGGATGCTCCGCGAGCAGATAGAAAATCCACACGAGCGACGTCGAAGAGGTCTCGTGCCCCGCGAAGAACAGCGTCAGAAGCTGGGAGCGCAAAGACTTGTCGTCGAACTCGTCACCTTGCTCGCGGCTCGACTTCACGAGCACTTCCAGGACGCCGCAGTCTGCGAAATCCCGCTTCCTCGATGTCGCGAGATACTCGTAGACGCAGGCGTCGATGTCGCGGACAGCGCTCGCGAGCGCCCGCGTCCATCCGGCCGAGCCGCCGAAAAGGGCATGGAGCGCGTTCCGCGGCGGCAGAGGCCACGCATGCTTGATCTCGACGGCCGCGGCACAGAAGCGATCCGCGATCTCGGCGAAGCCTTCGCCCATCAGGTAGCGGCCGGCAATGCGCTGAGAAAGGTCGAGAAACTCGCGCTCGGTATCGATCGCGGTACCGGCATCGGCGTGCCGCTCCCAGCCGTCGAGGAACGCCTCGATGTGTTCCGCCATCCACGGAACCTGCGCGCCGACGTAGCCGGGCTTGAACGCCGGCTGGGTGATCAGGCGCTGGCGCTTCCACGCGTCGCCTTCGCTCAGCAGGAGACCGTCGCCGAGAAGCTCCACCGCGGCGCGGTAGCGCGTGTTCTTGCGGTATTTCTTCCGCTTCGTGACGAGCAGCTCGTGCACGAGCTCCGGATCGGAGACGAGGTAGACGTCGCGGCCCCTGATCGGCACTCTCGCGATCGGGCCGTAACGGGTCGCAATGCGCAGCCAAAACTCCATCGGATTGCGCAAGAGCCCGTCGAGGCAGCCGAGATAAGGAAGACCGATCGGTCCTGCGGGCTCGATCCCCGCGCACGCAGAGCGCTGCGCCGCGGAGCCCGTCTCCGTGTCCGAAGCCGTCTGTGCCACAGTCACCCCCCCAAAGACCGTGTGGCGCGAAAGGCCGGGAGAGCCCCCGGCCCGGTGCGGCTCTTGCGGCCGCTAGCTGGATCCGGCGGAAGTATGCGGCAGGGGAGCGGGCAAGGCAAAGAATGTCGCGGATGCGGTCCGATCGGCCCCCGCCGGCGTCGGGTGATAGACTGAGCACGCGTCGCGCTCGCTCCGAGCGCGTCGCGTTCTAGTCAGGGAGCCTGGAAGAACGATGATCATCGATTGCCACGGACATTACACGACCGCTCCGAAGGAGCTCGGCGAGTATCGCGAGAAGCAAAAGGCCGAGCTTGCGAAGGATCCGAACCATCAGGCGGTCAAGGGCACGCTGAACATCAGCGACGATCAGCTCAGGGAAAGCGTCGAGGGGAATCAGCTCAAGCTCCAGCGGGAGCGGGGCACCGACGTCACGCTGTTCTCGCCGCGTGCGAGCTGGATGGGGCACCACATCGGCAACGAGTCGACGAGCCGCGCGTGGACCGAGCATTGCAACGACCTGATCTACCGGCTTACGAAGCTCTATCCGAAGAACTTCGTCGGCGTCGCGCAGCTGCCGCAGTCTCCCGGGGCACCGATCGACAGCAGCGTGCGCGAGCTCGAGCGCTGCGTCCTCGAGCTCGGCTTCGTCGGCTGCAACCTGAACCCGGACCCGACCGGCGGCTACTTCACCGGCCCGCCGCTCGGCGACCGCTACTGGTACCCGCTCTACGAGAAGATGTGCGAGCTCGAGGTGCCCGCGATGATCCACGTCAGCGGCGCATGCAATGCGCCGTACTGGCACACGACGGGCTCCTATTACCTGAGCGCGGATACGGTCGCGTTCATGCAGATGATGACGTCCGACATCTTCAAGGATTTCCCGGACCTCAAGTTCATCATTCCGCACGGCGGCGGCGCGGTGCCGTACCACTGGGGACGCTTCCGCGGGCTCGCGGACATGCTGAAGCGGCCGCCGCTCGAGGAGTCCGTGCTGAACAACGTGTTCTTCGATACGTGCGTCTACCACCAGCCGGGCATCGACCTGCTGCTCAAGGTCATTCCGATCGACAACATCCTGTTCGCTTCGGAGATGATCGGTGCGGTGCGCGGCATCGATCCCGAGACCGGTCATTACTTCGACGACACGAAGCGCTATATCGACGGCAACACGACGCTGACCGAAGAGGAACGCAAGAAGATCTTCGAGCTCAATGCACGGCGCGTCTTCAAGCGTCTGCCCGCCGCGCTCGGAGAGTGAGCGCGGACAGGGCGTGGACTCCGCGAATTCCGATGCGCGCGTCGACCTCGCCGCCTACGCGGCTCGGGTCGGCGCTGCCGGCCCGCTCGAGGCGAGCCTCGAGACGCTTCGCGCGCTCCATCGCCTGCATCCGGTCGCGATTCCGTTCGAGAACCTGACGACGCTGCTCGGCGAAAGCCCTTTGCTCGACGTGCCGTCGCTCGAGCGCAAGCTCGTGCTATCGGGACGGGGCGGGTACTGCTTCGAGCACAACCGGCTCTTCGGCGCCGTGCTCGAGTCGCTCGGATTCGCCGTGACGGGGCTCGCCGCGCGCGTGCTCTGGGAGCGCGAGCCGGGCGCCGTGATTCCGCGCACGCACATGCTGCTCGCCGTCGACGTCGACGGCGAGCGCTATATCGCCGACGTCGGCTTTGGTGGACTGACGCTGACTGCGCCTCTGCGGCTCGTGCCCAATAGAGAGCAGCCGACGCCGCACGAGACCTTCCGGCTGCGGCGGCACGACGGCGGGTTCGTGCTCGAGGCACGGCTGCGCGACGAGTGGCGCGCGCTCTACTGGTTCGACGAGACGATCCATCTGCCGATCGACTTCGAGGTGCTGAACCACTTCGTCGCGACGCATCCGGGCTCCCCGTTCCGCTCGATGCTCTATTGCGCGCGCGTGTTGCCGGACCGGCGCCTCGCGCTGCGCAACGGCCGCTTCACGGTCCGCCGTCTCGGCGGCGCCGCCGAGACACACGAGCTGCGCGGCGTGGCCGCGTTGCGCCGTGTGCTCGGCAACGACTTCGGTATCGCGCTGCCGGACGAACCGATGCTCGACGAAATCCTCGAGCAGGTCTTGACGGCCTGGTGACGTCCGCGGAGACGAGCCGTGCTTTGAGCACGTTCTCGGACTGGATGCCGTCGTCGAATCGGAGCGGTGACGTCGATCATTTTTCCTTCTCCCTCGCGGCGGCGATGGCCCGCTCGAGCTCCTCGAGCTCCGCGTCGGAGAGCTGCCGTGCCGACATGTCGATTAGTGCCGTCATCGTTCTGAGCGGCGACCCGTCGAAGAACGTATCGACGAGCTTGCGCAGTGCCGCCTGGCGAGCGCGCTTCTTGCCCGCGGCCGGGCTGTACACGTAGCGGGGGCCGGACTGCCTGACTTTCAAGTGCCCCTGCTCGACGAGGCGGGTCAGGCCCGCGCGGACCGCGGAGTAGCTCGGCGGGTTCGGAATGCGCTCGAGGACCTCCTTCGCGGTGGCTTCCCCGAGCTCGTAAACGGCGTCCATGGCCTGGCTTTCGCGCCGCGTAAGGCCGGTTTCCGGCTTCATCCCTCGTCGCCTCCTGCTAAAAATTTAGCACTGTGCTAGAAAACTGGCACCCTCTCCGGCCGGGATCAAGCGCGGCGCTCGCCCTGGCGGGAAGCCCGGATTTCCCAATTTGATTTGTCGCAGGCTGCGCACTAAATTGTCGCGGCCGTCGCGCCGGCTCGATCCGTGTCATGAAGCGGCCGGCTGCGCGCTCGTGGGGGAAAAGCGATATGGATTTCATTTATTTCCTGGGCCGTTTCCATGTCGTCGTGCTGCACATCCCGATCGGCATCATCGTGGCGCTGGTCGGGCTCGAGTGGGCAGCTCGCAAGGAGAAGTACCGGCAGCTCGAAGCGGCATCGCCGTATCTGTGGGGTGCGGCGGCGGTATCCGCGCTCGTCACGGTGCTGTTCGGCTACATGCACTTCGCCGAGGGCGGGTTCGATGGACCGTCCGGCTCGCAGCATCGGCTGTTCGGCACGCTGCTCGCGCTGCTCACGACGGCAGTCGCGCTCGTTCGCATCAGCAAGTTCGCGCCGAGCTACGCACCGCTGTTCTTCCCGGCTTCGGTCGTGCTGCTGCTGCTATCGGCGATCACCGGGCATTACGGCGGCAATCTGACGCACGGCTCGTCGTTCCTGGTCGAGTACGCTCCGCAGCCGCTGCGCTCGCTGGCCGGGCTTCCGCCGCGGCGGCCGAAGGTTACGAATCTCGCGATGGCGGATCCGTTCCTCGACATCGTCGGCCCGATGCTGAATCAGCGCTGCTCGAGCTGCCACAACAGCGACAAGCGGCAGGGCGAGCTCGACCTGACGAGCTACCAGGCCGTGATGAGAGGCGGCGAGACGGGCGGCACAGTCGTCGCCGGGCGGCCGAACGACAGCGAGCTCTACTACCGGATCACGCTGCCGCCGAATGACGACGCGTTCATGCCGGCCGAGGGCAAGACGCCGTTGACCGCCGAGCAGGTGCGCATCATCGAGTGGTGGATCGCGGCGGGCGCGCCGCAGGGCACGACCATGTCGCAGCTCGAGGTTCCGCCGGAGATCGAGCGGCTGATCCGCGCCGAGCTCGGTCTCGAGACCTGACGTAACCGGCGCCCGCTCGGCGCCAACGGCGGCCTAGAGAGCCGCGAAGAGGGTGTGACGTGGCCGTAAACCTAAGCGAATTCGCACGCTCGCTCACCGTCGAGACGGCGTTCACCGTGCTCGGCGTCGCAAAGGCGCTGAAAGCCAAGGGGAAGGACATCGTCGAGCTCGAGATCGGCGACAGTCCGTTCGACAGCACGGCGGGGGCGCGTGCAGGCGGCATTCGGGCGATCGAGGACAACCAGTCGCATTACTGCCCGTCGCCGGGAATCCCCGAGTTTCGCGCGGCGGCCGCGGAGTTCGTCCGGCGCGAGTTCGGCGTGCCGGCGGAGCCCGAGAACATCGTCGCCGGGCCCGGCGCGAAGGTGTTCGAGCAGTTCTTCTGCGAGGCCTTCCTCGACCCCGGCGACGGCGTGCTCGTCTTCAGCCCGTACTTCCCGACGTACGTGCCGAACATCCTGCGCCGAGGCGCGCGCCCGGTCTTCGTGCCGCTTCGCCAGTCGAACGAGTTCCGTCCGGACATCGCGGACATCGAGCGGTTCCTCGCCGAGGATCCTTCGCCGAAGGCGATCTTCCTGAATTCGCCGCACAACCCGACCGGCGGCGTCGCGACCGAGCAGGACCTGAAGCAGATCGCGGACCTCATCCGGGGCCGCAACGTCGCGGTGTTCAGCGACGAGCCGTACTGCCACATGGTCTGGCGCGGTGAGCACAAGTCGCTGCTCGCCGAGCCCGGCATGCTCGAGCAGTGCGTCGCCGCCTATACGTTCAGCAAGTCGTACAGCATGAGCGGCTGGCGGCTCGGTTTCGCCGTCGCGTCAGCGGAGGTCGCGGACGCGATCGGCAAGATGATCAACACGACGCTGTCGTGCACGCCGCCGATCGTGCAGCTTGCGGGCACCGCGGCGTTGAAGCAGGACACCGCGGAGCGGGACCGCACGATGGGCGAGTTCCGCGACAAGGTCGTGCTCCTGACCGAAGGGCTGAACCGCATCGACGGCTTCCACGTGCTCGAGCCGACGGCGACGTTCTACGTCTTCCCGAACGTCGCGGCCGTCTGCAATCGTCTCGGCGTGACGAGCCACGGCCTCGCGCTCTTCATGCTCGAGGCGGCGGACGACGACTTCGGGATCGCGTGTCTCGGCGGGGAATGCTTCGGCGAGGCAGGCGCCGGATTCCTGCGTTTCTCCTGCGCCGAGCCGAACGATCGGCTCCGTCAGGCACTCGAATTCATCCCGGTCGCGCTGTCCCGCACGGACCGCCTCGCGGCGTGGCTCGAGCAGAAGCCGCAGTATCGGTTGCGGGAACCGTATCCCGTTTGACCGGCGTCTGACTCGGCGGCGCGTTCGCGCCGTCGTCGTTGTCCCGTCAGCGGGTCGTCCGCGTCCGGCCCGTGCTCGAGCGCGCCGACGCGGCGCCCGAGTTTGTCGGCGTCGAAGCCCGTCCCGCCGACCCGGCCGATCTCGAGGGAGCGCGAGTCGTCGCAACGGCCGCGTTTCCGCGCGTCGGCGCCGCGGCAACGCTACGCGTAGCACCGGACGTGCTCCGCGGCGCCGCGGTTCGGCTTCCGGTCGTCGCGCTGCGTGTCGGGCTTGCAGCACCGCGGGTCGGGTTCGCCGTGCGGCTGGTCGAGTTC
>Ga0079224_100007220_pt1 | contig 14867 bp, 11 predicted proteins | sample Stecom2015_FD_80414 | JGI IMG/M metagenome (GOLD analysis project Ga0079224, IMG submission 80414) | Agricultural soil microbial communities from Utah to study Nitrogen management - Steer compost 2015 | ecosystem: Environmental > Terrestrial > Soil > Agricultural land | place: USA: Utah...
CAATCTCTCCGACACCGCCGTCGAGAGCGTCAGGGTGCGCGATCATCTGTCCGGGGACACCGCGGACGTGCGCGCGAGGGCGGTGTTGAATGCGGCGGGACCGTGGGTGCCGAGAATGCTCGCCGGCATCGATCGGGATCGTCGGGCTCTGAGCGGGACGTACTCTCGCGATGCATGCTTCGTCGTGCGGAGGAAGTTCCAACACGACTACGCCGTCGCATTGCAGGGGCGAACTCGCGATCCCGACGCGGTATTGAGCCGTGCGGCCCGTCATGTCTTCTTGACCCCGTGGCGCCAGTACACGCTGTGCGGCGTATGGCATCGGGTCTGGACCGACGATCCGGACGAGGTCCGGGTCACACCCGAGGAGGTCGCGGGGTTCGTGAGCGAAGTGAACGAGGCGATGCCGGGTCTCGGCCTCGACGTCTCCGACGTGACGATGTGGAACGCGGGCCTCGTGCCTTTCGGTGACAACGACGAGGACGCCGTGCATTTGCGCTACGGCAAGCGGTCGCATTTGATCGACCACGGGGAGGCTCACGGCCTCGAGAATCTCATCAGCCTGATCGGCGTGCGTTACACGATGGCGCGCGCGGACGCGAGCCGGGCCATCGATCTGGTCTGCGCGAAGCTCGATCAGGACCTCGGTCCGTCGCGAACCGCCGCGGTGCCGGTGTATGGCGGGAGCTTCGAGCGTTTCGATGCGCTCGTGGACGCGGTGGGCCGCACGCTCGGACCGCAGGCCGGTCGGGACGCCGCCGCCGCGCTCGCGCACAACTACGGGTCGGAGTATCGTCGGGTGCTTGCGGTCGGCGACGAGGCCGGTGTCGGGCGCGGATGTCTGCCCGGCTCGACGACGTTCCGTGCCGAGATCGTGCATGCGATCCGCGACGAGATGGCCGTCCGTCTCGCGGACATCGTGTTCCGACGCACGGATCTCGCGACGGGCGGGCATCCCGGTCCGGCTGCGCTGCAGGAGGCCGCGGCGCTCGCGTCCCGCGAGCTCGGCTGGGACGACGCGCGGCGCCGCGGAGAGATCGCGGAGGTCGAACGGCGGTTTATCGTCGGAAACGGTGCTGGATTCGCGCCGCCCGCCCCGGCCGCCGAGGAGGGGCCGGAAGTGTTCGCAGGCGCGGGCGCCTGAGTGCCCGGACGATTGCGCGGGGCACAGGGGGAACGGTGGACGCTTTGGTGACCGGCGCGACGGGGTTCATCGGCTCTCGGCTGGCCGAGAGGCTTGCGCTCGGCGGTCACGGCGTGATCGCGTTCGGCGCGGAGCGAACGGCGCAGGAGGCCGAGCGTCGCCGGCAGCTCGAGTCGCGCGGGATCTCTGTCCATACCGGTCGGCTCGACGACAGGCCGCTGCTGCGTCGTCTCGCGAGCAGCGTCGACACCGTGTTCCATCTCGCTGCGGCCCAGCACGAATCGAATGCCGGTGCCCGCTACTTCCGCGCCGTCAACGTCGACGGGACGAGGAATCTGCTCGATGCTTGCGAGGAGGCCGGCGTCCGACGCTTCGTGTACGGCAGCACGATTGGCGTGTACGGATCCGCGCGCAACGGACGACTCGACGAGACGTCGGCGACGCGTCCCGAGAACATCTACGGCGTGACGAAGCTCGAGGCCGAGCGGGAGGTCGCGCGGCGCGGGGAACGGCTCGGCTGGACGATCGTGAGGATCTCCGAAACGTACGGCCCGGGCGACGGTCGGCTCGCGAAGCTCTTTCGGCTCGTCGACAGCAGCATCGTGCCGATCATCGGCAGCGGCACGAATGAGCACCATCCGGTGTACGTCGACGACCTCGTCGCCGGGCTCGAGCTCGCGGCCACGATACCCGAGGCGATTGGCGAGACGATCGTGCTGGCAGGGAAGGACATCGTCGCCACTCGCGAGATCATCGAGAGCGTCGCCGCCGCGCTCGGCAAGCCTCTGCGCTGTGTCAAGCTTCCGCTCGGACCGTTTCTCGTCGCTGCCGTGATGTGCGAGAAGGGTTGCCGACCGTTCGGGATCTCGCCGCCGTGGCATCGGCGTCGGCTCGACTTTTTCGTGAAGCGCTTCTTCTTTTCGCTCGAGAAAGCCGAGCGGCTGCTCGGCTACCGGCCGAGCGTGTCGTTCCACGACGGCGCCCGCGAGACCGCGGCCTGGTATCGGGCGCGCGGCTATCTGTGACGCCCCCGCCCGGAGGCGAGGGCCGGACGTCAGCTCGCGATCGCGGCGATCTTCTTCGTCAGTATCCGCACATTCTTGCCGTACATCTTGTACGCGACGCGGAAGAAGAGCTCGAGGGCGCCCGTGAACGCGAGGCCGACGTAATTCAGCGGATTCCTCCAGAAAACGTAGATAGAGAGCGGCAGTGTCCGAATCTTCTCGAAGCCCGCAAGCCGCAGCACCTGCGTCAGGCTGTGCTCCGTGAACGTATTGAAGTGGTCGATGTTGTGCGCGAGGTTCTCCGAGCCGACGAGAGGATTCGCACCGTTCAGCCCGTAGACGAAGACGAATCCGCCGGGGCGCAGAGCCTTGCGGCACAGCGTGAGAAACTCGATCTGCTCGTCGAGCGTCAGGTGATTGAGCTCCTGCTCCGCGACGATCACGTCGTACGGCTCGGTGCTCGATGCGATGAACTCGAACGCGCGGGCGGCGCGGCAATCGAGATTGCGCTCGACGCCGTACGCGACCTTCTCCGGATCCGAGTCGATGCCTATCACGTTCGAGAAGCCCGCTTCACGGAGCACGCTGACGAGGTAGCCCGGGCCGCAGCTGACGACGAGGATCCGCGCCGAGCGGTCCGCGGGCATGTGCGGGAGGTAGTTGTGCCGGTAATACTGACGGAACGACGCGTAGCCCTTCTCGACGTCGGCGGGCGCCTGCCAGTAGGAGTCGAACGGCTCGAGCCGAGCCGCGAGCCTGTCGCTCCGCCCGTCGCGCGTCGTGTCGCCAATCGGCGTCGCTGCTTCAGAGGTCGGGGCGACCGTTTTCAATCGTTCTTCGCGCATTTCCGTAGCCATCTACTCGTTGACCTCCCGTTCGTTGTCGGCAAGCGCTGGGGTCGAGCCGGTTAGTTTCGTTTGCCGCATGCAAGAAACGGGCGATGCGCGGCCGCTCGGTCTCGCGCAGCGTAGCGCGATCTTTCCCTTCGCACCTCCCAAAGTTTTGGCCGCCGTTCCAAACATTGCTCTGCGGACACGCTCGATGAGCCGCGTCGCTCGGGCGACTTCGGTTTGGCACGCAGATTGAATGATGCGACGGTCGTGTGTCGTGCGTACGACAGCGACGCGGAGCTCTGGGCAAGCGCGTCTCCCCGATCCGCAGCGCACGACCGATCACGCAGGAAGCCGAAACCGGTCGGAACGACACCGGTGCTACAAGGAGAAGCAATGAACGGCGGGAGATGCACGGTGCGGATGAGCATGGAGCGATCCTCTGCGCTCGCGCGACGCGTTCGATGAGGATCCTCTTTTGCAATTACGAGTACCCGCCGCTAGGCGGCGGCGGTGGGGTCGTGAACGCCGCGCTCGCGGCAGAGCTCGCCACGCGCCATGACGTGACGGTGCTGACGTCGCGCGCCGCGGGGCTCCCGCCGCTCGACGACGTCGACGGAGTGCGAGTGGTCCGCGTGCCCGTCTGGTTCCGGCGGCGGCGCGCCGTCGCGAACTTTCCGTCGATGCTCGCCTATCTCGCGACGGGCGCGCTCGCGGGACGCAGGCTCGTGCGGCACGAGACGTTCGACGTGATCAACACGCACTTTGCGCTGCCGACGGGCCCCGTCGGCCACGCCGTGAGCCGCGCGGGCGACGTGCCGAACGTGCTGTCGGTGCACGGCGGCGATCTCTACGACCCGAGCAAGCGCTCGTCTGCGCACGCCCATGCGGTGCTTCGCGCGGCCGTGCGCAGGCTCGCGCTCGCCGCAGACGCGGTGGTTGCACAGTCGTCGGACACGCGCGACAACCTTCGGCGCTTCTTCGCACCGGAGCTCGAACCGCACGTGATTCCGCTCGGCATCACACCGCCGCCCGCGGTTCGGACCGATCGCGCGGCGCACGGTTTCGTCGACGACGATCTGTTGCTGATCGGCATCGGTCGATTGATCGACCGAAAGCGTTTCGACCGCCTGATCGCCGTGCTCGCAGGGCTCGGGAATCCTCGCGCGCGGCTCGTGCTCGTCGGCGACGGTCCGCGCGAGCAGGCGCTCCGGGAGACGGCGCGGCGACTCGGCGTCGCGAATCGGGTGCACTTCGCCGGTGCCGTAGACGAGCGGACGAAGTTCGAGCTGCTCGCGATCTCCGACGTGTACGTCTCGACGAGCGAGCATGAAGGATTCGGACTGGTCTTCCTCGAGGCGATGGCGAGCGGCCTGCCGATCGTGTGCTACGCGCGCGGAGGGCAGTGCGACTTCCTGCAGGATGGCCGCTCCGGTTACCTCGTGCCGTTCGACGACGAGGCGGTGTTCACGGAGCGATGCCGCCGGTTGCTCGAGGATCGCGGGCTGCGCCAGGAGATCGGTAGGGCGAACCGGGCACGGGCAGAGGAGTTCTATATCGACCTGTGCGCGAGCCGATACGAGGAGCTCTTCGAGTCCGTCGTCCGCGAGCACTCGAGCAGGGCTTCGAGTCGCCGCCTCGGCGCGGCGCGGATCGCGGGGAGCGCGAAGTGAGCGGCCGGCGGCCCGGCGGCGAGGCACGGTCGAGCGCGCGCACCGCGGCCGGGAAGCATCGTCAGGACGTCGAGCTCTCGATCATCGTTCCGCTCTACAACGAGGAGGCGAACGTCAGACCGTTGTGGGAAGCGATTCGCTCGGCGATCGCGCCGACCGGAATCGCCTACGAGGTGCTGCTGGTCGACGACGGCAGCTCCGATGCGACGCTCGCGGCCGCAGCCGCCCTTCCGGCGGTGCATCCCGAGGTGCGCGTCGTGAAGCTCAGACGCAACTACGGGCAGACCGCCGCGATGGCGGCGGGCATCGAGCACGCGCGCGGCCGAGTGCTCGTGACGATGGACGGCGACCTGCAGAACGATCCGCTCGACATCCCGCGCTTCCTCGAGACGATGCAGCAGGGATACGACATCGTCGTCGGCTGGAGGCACGACCGAAAGGACAAGTTCTGGACCCGGAAGCTTCCGTCGCGCATCGCGAACAGGCTGATCGGCAAGGTCACGGGCGTGCCGATCCGGGACAACGGCTGCTCGCTGAAGGCTTACCGCGCGGACGTGATCAAGAAGATTCCGCTCTACTCGGAGATGCACCGCTTCATCCCGGCGATGGCGTCGCTCGCAGGTCCCCGCCTTGCGGAGATCAAGGTGCGGCATCACGCACGGCGATACGGGACGTCGAAGTACGGGCTGTCGCGCGTCTATCGCGTGCTGCTCGATCTCCTGGCCGTGAAGACGATCATCGGGTTTGCGTCGAGGCCGGCCGGGTGGTTCGCGCTGCTCGCGTTCCCGGCGCTCGTCGCCTCCGCTGCGAGCCTCGCCGCGAGCTTCTATCGGCTCGTTGCGCTCGATGAGCCGTTCTCGACGACGATCGCCGGTATCGGCGTGCTGTTCGGCGCGCTCGCGTTCTTCCTGATCATGATCGGGATGATCGGCGAGCTGGTCTACAAAACGGGCGACAGCCGTGAGGACAGGCTGTCGATGCTGACGGCGCAACGTGTCGCCGCATGCAGAGATGCGGTTCTCACGGAAAGAGAAGAAACATGAGAAGAGTACAGCTATCGGTCGTCGTTCCCGTCGGCAAGCGCGTCGACGACATCGAGTCGCTGCATTACGACTACCGGCGCGGTCTCGATCGGTGCGGCATCACGTACGAGATGATCTACGTGCTCGACGGCGACCGCGACGAAGGTCGCAAGCTCGCCGAGCTCAGGACGCGCGGCGAGCCGATCGAAATCATCAGGCTCGGCAGGAGTTTCGGTGAAGCGACCGCGTTGATGGTCGGATTCGCGAACGCTCACGGGGCGAAGCTGATGACGCTGCCCGCGTATTTTCAGGTCGACTCGAACGAGTTCCCGAAGCTTCTTGCGGCCGCGGCCGATGCGGATCTCGTCGTCGCGCACCGCTGGCCTCGGCGCGGAAGTCGCTTCGAGACGCTGCGCCGGAGCGCCTTCCACGGGCTGCTTCGCGCGATCACACGGCAATCGTTCCACGACCTCGGCTGCGGCGTCCGCATCATGAGACGACGTGTCGCGAAGGAGATCACGATCTACGGCGATCAGCATCGGCTCCTGCCGGTGCTCGCCGCTCAGCAGGGCTTCGCCGTGCGGGAAGTGGAGGTCGCGCAATCGCCGCAGGACGACTTCCGCGGCCGTTATCGGCTGCGCGAGTACGTGCATCGCCTGCTCGATCTCTTCACGGTGTTCTTCCTGACGCGCTTCACGAAGAAGCCTCTGCGCTTCTTCGGCATGATCGGCAGCGCGACGTTCGCCGCGGGCGCGCTGTTCGTCGCGATCCTGATCGTGCAGCGCATGCTGTTCGGTATGCCGTTGGCAGATCGCCCGGCTTTGCTGCTCAGTTGTCTGCTCCTCGTGCTCGGTGTCCAGCTTTTCGCGCTCGGCTTGCTCGGCGAGCTCATCATCTTCACGCATGCGAAGGATCTGAAGGAATATAAGGTGGCGGACGTGATCGAGGCGCCTGGACGGCGCGGCGAGCGCAAGGGCGCGGCGGTTCCGGACGCAGGCGCGGCCGCGCGCGGTCCCGACTTTCCGGGCATCACGAAGGCCACGTCCGGATGAGCGTCGCCGATCTCTCGCCGCGGCGCGCACGCGAAAGCGTGAGTGGCACGCGAATTGCTCCGGCTCGCGCGGGCTTGGTCGACGTAGAGGCCGACGCGCGTCCGCGCTGAAGAGCGGTACCCCAGCATGCTTGGCGAAAACACCGCATGGTCGGACAAGACGTCCGCGCCGCTCGGGCGGACGCCGGCGATCCTGTGCGACCGTTTCGTTCTCGAGGAGAGGCTCGAGCACGGCCGCATCGGCACGATGTACCGCGCGCTCGACCGGCTTCGCGCGCTCGACGGGCGGGCGTACGTCGCGGTCCTGATCCTCCCCGCGGAGATCGTGCGCAGCGCCGAGCAGCTCGCCGCGTTCGAGCGCGAGCTCGACATCGTGCGCATGCTCTCGCATCCGAACATCGTGCGGATCTTCAGCCTCGAGCGCGACGGCGACATCGCGTTCCTCTTGCTCGAGTGGGTCGACGGCGAATCGCTGCGGAGCGTGATGCAGAGCCTGCTGCCGGAAACCGTCTGCGAGGAGGACGCGCTGGGCGTCGTCCGCGCGGTCGGCAACGCGCTCGTCTATGCGCACGCGAGAGGCATCGTGCACGGCGATATCCGGCCGGAGAACGTGCTCGTGACGGCGCGGGGGGAGGTGAGGCTCCTTTTCACGCCGGCGTGTTTCGCACGAACGGCACCGTTCACGATCGGCCCGCGTGACGACGTGCGCGGTCTCGCGGCGCTCGCGTACGAGCTCGTTGCCGGCGCGCCCCCGCCGGTCCCGGGGCTTTATCCGCGGACCGGCGACGACGAGCTCGAGCCGGTCGAAGGCTTGAGCCGCAAGCGCTTCAAAGCGCTGAAGTCCGCGCTGTCGATGCGCGACGGCAGGATCTCCAGCGTGACGCGCCTGCTCGCCGCGCTCGATTTGCCCGAGCCGCGTGCGCCGCGGCGCGGGGGCCGCCCGGATCGCGTGCGCGACGTGAGGCGGGGCCGCTTCACGCGCGTCGCGCTCGGCGCCGCGGGCATCGCCGGTATCGCCGTGCTTGCCGCGGGCGGGTGGCAGGCGCTGCAGCGACGTCCGGATTCGCTGCCGGATCTCGGCACGCTGCCTCGCAACGTCGAATCGGGGGCGAGCCGCGCCGCGGATCTGGCACGCGAAGGCCTGAGCGGCGCGAAGACGCAGCTCGAGCAGGCGGGAACGGCGCTCGCCGCGCTCCTCCGTGACGTCGGCGAGCGGATCGAGGCCGCTTCGGAACGCTCGGCCGTTGAGACGGAACCGGAGGCTGTCAGCGGCGCCGAGCCCGATGCGCTTCCCGGCACGGAACTTTTCGAGCGAAAAGAACTCAACGGTACCGGCGATTTGCCCTCCGCGTTCCGCGAACCGGGAGGTGACGAGACGCTCGCGGCCGGTGGAGCACCGAATCAGGCCGAGGCTGTCCCGGTCGAACGAGCGGACGCGCTCGCGGTCCAACCGGGGCTCGCAGCTCCGTCTGCGGAAGAATCCCCGTCCGGAACCGACGCGGACGCGCCACGGGCTGCGGACGGGGAGGAGGCAGCGCGGGCTGCGGACAGCGAGCAGACGCCTCGGTCCGCGGACGGGCCGACGCCGACCAACGGCGCGGAGGAGCCGGCCGTGCAGGCCGAGCCCGAGCCGGCCTCCCCGGCGACCGAGCGGGGAGCGGATCGGGACACGACGGCACCGCGCTCCGCGTCGAGGGTCCGGTTCTCGCGGAGCGAGTACGTCGTCTCGGAGAGCGACGGCTTCGCCGCGATCGAGGTCGAGCGGGCCGATGCGCGCGGCGATGTGGCGTTCGTCTGGTGGACGCGCGACGGCACCGCGACGAGCGGCGACGATTACGCGGACTTGGGCCGCAAGGTCGAGCGGCTGCGCGACGGAGAAAGGGCAACGGTGCTTTATGTGCCGATCACATCGGATTCGATCGTCGAAGCTCGGCAAGAGTATTTCGAGATCATGATGGGCGCGATGTCACCGGACGGTAATCAAAGTGGCGCGCTCGAGAGCGCGCGGGTGACGATCGTCGACGACGATCGTTGAGGTTTCGCTCGAGGCGGCTTGATGCGGGGCACCGCGTTCAGGCCACCGGCCGTCCCATCGGGACGGACATTACCCTAGCAGAGGACGAAGTCTTGGTTAGTGCGTTGAGGCCCAGGTCATGCGTGCGTATACCCGTCATGGTCGGCAGGCTGGCCTCGGGCGACGAATTGCTTGGCTGGGAAAACGGTGTATTGAAGATGCGCGTCGTCGCGAGCCCGGTGAACGGACGCGACGACAGAGCGGTCGAGACCCTGCTGGCCGATGTGCTCGGCATCGATAGAGAGCGCGTCCGGGTCGTCGTCGGCCGGGGATCACGGCGCAAGTGGGTCGAGATCGACGACTTCGAGGAGAGCGAGCTCGAGCAGCGGCTGCCGGGCCGCGCGAGCGGCCCGGCGGACGCGGGCGTGTAGGTGACGTCTCATGAGATCGTCAGGCTCGTCGTATCGGACGGGTCGCTTTCCGCGCCCTCCGAGTTGAACGCGGTCGCGACGAAGTAATACGTCGCCGGGACGAGATTCTCGAGCACGTACGTGACGACGGCAGGATTGTCGATCGTGACCGAGTTCGTGAACTCGCCGGGCTGGGTGCCCCAGTAGATCTTGTACCCGGCGAGGTCGGTCAGCGGCGAGCCGTCGACGTTCTCGGTCGGCGCCGTCCAGCTGAGCTCGACCGCGCCGTTCGCGACGGACGTGACCGTGATGCTGAAGGGGGCGAGCGCCGCGTCGGCCGCGCCGTCGGTCACGCTGATCCTGATGTCGGCGTACGTGCCGACATCGGCCGCGGACGGCGTGCCGTGAAGCCGACCCGTCGTCGGTTCGAATTTCGCCCACGGTGGCGGATTCTTCACGCTGAAGTGCAGGATGTCGCCGTCGTCGTCCGACGCTTCCGGCACGAAGACGTACGGCGTTTCCTGCAGCACGACGGTTTGCGGCTTGCCGCCGATCTTCGGCACCGAGTTCTTGACGGTCGGCGGGTTCCCCGTGCCAGAGCCAGGCGGCGTCCCCGCCGACGGGCCCTGCGAGGAGCCGCCGCCCGCCTGCGGCGGGCTACCGGCGGTCGGCGGGTTCGCCGCAGCCGGATCCGTTGCACCTCCGTCGTCGCCGCCGCCACACGCGGCAAGCATGATCGAAGCCGTCAGTAGCAGTGAGAGCTTCGCCCTCCGAACGCAGATCCCCATTGAGAGTGACCCCCATGCTTGGTTCGAGCGCCGAGCGGGCGAACCAGCCGGTCCCTAGACCAGGGGGATCGAAACAGGCGGGAGGCAGGCGAGCTTTCGTCGGCCGTTTCCGGCAAGAGCGGACTCGTGCTGGCAACCCCGCTGTCTTCAGGCCCCTCTTGCCTCAAGACCGGTGGTTTTGCGTCTCCGCCTCACGGCGGATTTGCCCTTTTCAGCAGCGCGCAGCCGGCGCTGGTCGTGCTGCGTGCACGGGGGAATCTACAGGACCCCCTCGGCAGCACAAACCTGTCCCGAAAGGGAGACAGAAAGGGTCGGCTGGACGAGGGGTTGCGTGAATGTGTCAGACACGTTCTTCCGAGAAAAACGCGTCTGACACGATCATGTTGGCAGCTACGTGCGAGCTTTCGCCTTGAACTCCCGGCGACGGCGCGTCAGCACGTGCTCCGTGTAGCCGTTCGGCTCGAGCCGGCCGCCGAACACGAGATCGAGGGCGGCCTGGAACGCGACGCTCGATTCGAAGTGCGGCGCCATCGGACGGTACAACGGGTCGCCGGCGTTCTGCCGGTCGACGACCTCCGCCATGCGCCGCATCGTCTCGTGGACCTGATCTTCGGTCACGAGGCCGTGATGCAGCCAGTTCGCGATGTGCTGCGACGAGATCCTGAGCGTCGCGCGGTCCTCCATCAGCGCGACGTCGTTGATGTCGGGCACCTTCGAGCAACCGATGCCTTGCTCGACCCATCGGACGACGTAGCCCAGGATGCCCTGCGTGTTGTTGTCGAGCTCGCGCTGGATCTCGGAAGCCGTGAGCTCGCGCGTCAAGAGCGGCGGCGTCAGGATGTCGTCGAGGCTCGCCCGCTCGCGTGCGGCGAGCGCCTGCTGCCGCGCCTTCACGTCGACGCGGTGGTAATGGATCGCGTGCAACGTCGCGGCGGTCGGGGAGGGGGCCCACGCGCAGCTCGCGCCGGCGGCCGGGTGCGCCTGCTTCGTCTCGAGCATCGCCTTCATTTCGTCCGGCATCGCCCACATGCCTTTGCCGATCTGCCCGTGGCCGGGCAGGCGCGTCTCTAGACCGATGTCGACGTTCCAGTCCTCGTACGCGAGCATCCACTTCGCGTTCTTGATCTCGGGCTTCGGCATCATCGGGCCCGCTTCCATGTGCGTGTGGATCTCGTCCCCGGTCCGGTCGAGGAAGCCCGTGTTGATGAAGATGACGCGCTCGCGGGCCGCACGAATGCACTCCTTGAGATTGACGGTCGTGCGCCGTTCCTCGTCCATGATGCCGATCTTGAGCGTATTTTCCGGCAGCCCGAAGCCGCGTTCGACGCGCGCGAAGAGCTCGACCGAAAGCGCGACCTCCTCGGGACCGTGCTGCTTCGGCTTCACGACGTAGAGGCTGCCGGTGCGGGAGTTGCGGAGCTTCGCCGGATTCGTGCTCCTCAAGTCGTGGAGCGCGGCGAGCGTCGTGACGACGCAGTCGAGGAACGTTTCGTAGATCGGTTGCCCGTCAGCCGTCGTGACCGCATCGGTCAGCATGTGCGCGCCGACGTGCCGGACGAGCAGGAGGCTCCGGCCCGGCAGCGTGAACGACGAGCCGTCGGGCGCGGTGTACGTTCGGTCCGGGTTCAGTCCGCGCTCGATCCGCCGACCGTTCTTCTCGAACGACGTGGTCAGCGTGCCCTTCATGATCCCGCACCAGTTCGCGTAGACGAGCGCCTTGTCTTCGGCATCGACCGCGGCGACCGAGTCCTCGCAGTCCATGATCGTCGACACGGCGGCCTCGAGGACGATGTCCTTGACGCCGGCCGGGTGCTGTCGGCCGATCGGATGCAACGGGTCGATCTCGATGTCGATGTGGAGGCCGTGGTGCCGGAGCAGCACGTTCGCGAGCCCGCCGTCGCCGCTCTTGCGGTAGCCGACGAAGAGGCCCGGATCCTTGAGCCTGCCGTCGCCGTGCCTCGGGCGCAGGCGCAGCTCGTTGCCGTCGAGGTCGATCCTGACGACGTCGTTCCAGCTCAACGCTTCGCCGTCGTCGATCTCGACGAGCGGCGCGATCTCGTCGAGGATCTCGTTCGCGCGGCGGATCACGAGCTCGCCGCGCTTCGGGTTGTACTCGGTGCCTTTCTCCGTGCCTGGCGTCTCGGGGAGCACGTCGGTTCCGTAGAGCGCGTCGTAGAGGCTGCCCCAGCGTGCGTTGGCGGCGTTGAGCGCATAGCGTGCCTTGTCGACCGGCACGACGAGCTGCGGTCCCGCGATTTCGCCGATCTCGGGGTCGACGTTAGCCGTCGTGACCTCGAACGCCGGGCCCTCCGGCACGATGTAGCCGATCTCTTCGAGAAACCGGCGCGACGCGGCGACGTCGTAAGGCTGCCCGCGGCGCTGTGCGAGCCACTCGTCGATCTGCGCCTGCAGCCGGTCTCGCTTCTCGAGGAGCTCGCGGTTGCGCGGCCCGAGGTCTCGGACGATCTCGGCGAGCAGGGACCAGACGGCGTCCGGCTCGATGCCCGTGCCGGGTGCGATGTCGTTCGATACCAGATCGTAAAGGGGCTTCGCGACGTTGAGCCCGCCGACGGGGACGTATTCCACTTTTTTCTCCCGCGAGAACGACGACGTCTCGGTATTGTGTAGGGAATCGAGACCGGATGCGATGGCCGTGAAGCGTACCCGCGCCTGGGCCCGCTCAGGCGAGCCCGGCCGCGCGCGCCTGCTCGCGGCCGAGCACGGCCTGATCACGGTTCGCGTCGCCGTGCGCGACCGCGCCGAGGAGACGGTCGAGGTACACGTTGTGGCTCGGCATCGGGACGTTCGCGAGGATCGCGGCCTCGGCGATGAGCTTCGCGTCCTTCAACCCGACCGTGATCGGAGATCCGACCTCGTCGAAGCTTTCATCGACCATCTTCTGGCCATAGACCTTATAGGCGGGTGCAGCGAAAAGGCCCTCGGTCATCACGTCCTGGAAGACTTGCGGGTCGACGCCGTACTTGCGCACCAGCGAAAAACCTTCGGCCATCGCAACCATCGCGCAGCCGAGGACGGCGTTGTTCGCGAGCTTGATCGCGGCCGCGGATTCGGGCTTCGAGCCCGCGCGGAAGATGCGCCGACCGAGCGTCTCGAGCAGCGGCAGGCAGCGCTCGACGGCGTCGTTCGGGCCGCCCGGCACGATACCGAGCTGACCGGATGCGGCGAGATTGGGACGTCCGAGCACCGGCGCGGCGACGAGCGTCTGACCCGCCTCTGCGTGGCGCGCCTCGAGGGTGCGGATCGTCGCGACGCCGTGCGTGCCCATGACGAGATGGATCGCGCCTTTGGGAAGCGAGACCTCGAGGCCGTGCGGACCGAGCGCGACGTCGAGGAGCGCCGCGTCCTCGACGAGCATGCTGACGACGACGTCGCGCTCCGCTGCGACCTCGGCGATCGAGCCCGCCGCGCGGGCTCCCGCGGCCACGAGCGCCTCCGTTTGCTTTGCGACGACGTCGTAGACGACGAGATCGTGGCCCGCGTCGAGCAGGCGGCGGGCCATGCCTTGTCCCATGCGGCCGAGGCCGACGAATCCTACTTTCATGTCCGCCTCCGTGAAACGGGTGCTCGTGCGATCGCCGTCGCGATCACAGCTTCTGATAGACGACCTCGCCGCCCTTGATCGTCGTCACGACGTTCAGGAGCGCAGCGCTCGACGCGAGCGGATCGCCGTCGACGATCACGATGTCCGCGAGCTTGCCGGGCTCGAGCGTGCCGAGCTCGTCGGCTTTGAGCGCCGCGGCGGCAGCGTGCTTCGTCAGGATCGTCACCACGTCCTCGGTCGAGAACATCAGGCGAAGCGCGCGCAGCTCATCGGCGAGCGACTGCTTCGGCGGCCACGTCGTGTCGGTGCCGTAGCCGTACGCGACGAGACCCGCGTCCCACAGGATGCGCGCGTTGATCGGGCCCTGGCCGCCGCTCGAGACCGTGTCCCATGGGAACGGCAGACCGTCGCGGAAGAGCGGCTCGTTGTCGTCGCCGAAGTGCGGCAGGAAGACGGCGAGCGTCGACGTCATCGGAATACCGGCGTCGACGATTTTCTTCACGGCCTCGGGATCTTCCTCGAGTTGTCCGATGTGCGGCGTGTGCACGAGCGCGGCGGGGCCCGCCTCGATCGCGGCGAGCGTATCGAGAATCGAGACGGCATGAGTGATCACCGGCAGGCCGTGCTTCGCGCCTTCCTCGACGATCAGGCGAAGCGTCTCGACCTCGGGGCCGTTCGGCGTCGCGATCATCAGCGTCTTGATGTAGTCGTAGCCGGCCTCGGCCGCGTTCTGCACGCCGCGGATCGTCGCTTCTCGAGGGATCGCGGGGGCGGGCTCCGTCGGACGATTGTTGCGGGACGGATCGGTGCGAGCCGGATCGCCGCCCCCGCCGCCCAGTGGCAGCGCCGACAGCGGCAGGAAGGCCGCCGCAAAGATTCGCGGGCCGGCCATCTCGCCTGCTTCGATGCGCCGCCGTGCCTCGAGGAGCTCCGGGCCGTCGATCGCGGACAGCACGGTCGTGAACCCGGCCTCGAGAAACTCCTGCATCTGCGGAGCGGCTCGGCTCGCGAGCCACTCGTTGCCGTTGCCTTCGATGATGTGACGGTGCGCGTCGATGAAGCCCGGCATGACCGTCTTGCCGCCGGCGTCGATCGTGCGGCCGCCGCTGACGTTCGGTGCCCCCGCGCCGACCGACGCGATGCGGCCGTCGGTGACGACGACGTGCCCCTGCTCGATCACCGTGCCGTTGCCGTCGAGCACTCGTGCGTTCGAGATGACGAGATCCTGCGCGTCGGCGGCGGCAGCCCAAAGCCAAGCGGTCACGGCGAATGATAGGCAGGTACTTGTCGTTCTTGTCATAGTCGTCCCCTCCGTCGGAGCGCGTAGTGTAACCAGGGTCCGTCGCGGCGTGCCAATGCACGGACGTGC
>Ga0079224_100007221_pt1 | contig 14867 bp, 12 predicted proteins | sample Stecom2015_FD_80414 | JGI IMG/M metagenome (GOLD analysis project Ga0079224, IMG submission 80414) | Agricultural soil microbial communities from Utah to study Nitrogen management - Steer compost 2015 | ecosystem: Environmental > Terrestrial > Soil > Agricultural land | place: USA: Utah...
CATGCTCCTCCGGGCGGTCGGCACCTTGGAGAGCAGGTTTTCGGCCGTCCCCTGCCCGACGGACGCCCCCTTCCTTCGGTCGGCTATCCGGAGGACGGGCAGAAAAGCGGGGGATGTCGGTCAGCAACCGGTGGGACGGAACTGACAGCGGTCCGACGGGGCATTAGAAGCTGCCCGTTATGGCTGCCTCCTCAATCCGCCGTCGTCGCTGGCCCTGGGTGCTGTTGGGGGTCGTGCTCGTTCTGCTCCTCGCCGGGTGGTTCGCCCTCTCGCGCCTGGACGCCTATCTGCTCGCGCGCGCTCAGACCGAAGCCGACCGTTACGGGGAACGGCTCGGACGCAAGCTGCAGATCACCGACCTGGACACGCGACTCTTTCCCTCACTCGGGGCGAAGGTGAGCGGCGTCGAGGTGGGCCCGGCCGAGGGTGAGTCACACCGGTTGGCCGCCGTGGAGCACCTGGAGGTGTCGATCGCGGCACGCCCGCTCATCGCCAGCCGCGGCCAGGACATCCGCGTCGAGGGCGTGGAGGTCCGCGGCGTTGAGCTCAACGTGGTGCGCTTCGAGGACGGCAGCACCAACGTCTCGCGCCTGATGGATCGTTGGAAGGAGACCGCGCCCGCTGAGGAACCCGGCGCGCAGCCGGAGGAGCCTTCCGAGGAAGCGCCCTTCGATTACTCCAAGCTGGTGCTGGATCGCGCGGCGCTGGTGGACGCCACCATCTCCCTCATCGATCCCAGCGCCCCTCCCCCGGGCAGCTGGACCATCCACGACCTCGACGTGGAGGTGCGGGACGTCCGCGTCGGCAGGGAGCTCGCGGTGGAGCTTTCGGCGGGCGTGCTCAGCGAGACGCAGAACCTGGCCTTCTCGCTCAAGACCGCGCCGCTGGGCGAGCAGCTGGAGGTGATCCCCGAGTCGCTCTCGCTCAAGCTCGAGCCGCTGGATCTCCGTCCCCTGGCGCGATTCATTCCCCAGAGCGGTCTGCTCGCCGGCACGGTTGAGGCGGACCTGGAGGCGGCATTGGGGGCGGTGGTCCCCGGAGGATCCGGGGCGACGCGGCTCAAGGGGCGCGTGGAGGGCAGCGGACTGCGCTTCGAAGGCGCCGAAGGTGGCAAGGCCCTGGACGTGCTGCTGGACACGGACGTGAATGGGAACGTGGCCGAGGGCAACCTGCGGCTCGAGACCCTCGTGCTTCGCGCCGGCCCCGCCACGCTCACCGGAAAGGGCAGCGTGGAGGGGCTGGTGGGAGAGCACCCCCGCTTCGACGACTTCGAGATCCGCGGCGAAGGGCTCGACCCGGAAGCCCTGTCCGCGTACTGGCCGAAACTGCGGGAGCTGGTGGGGGGCGTGATCGCCGGCCCGATCGGCATCGACATCCGTGGCAGCGGGGACGCCGACGCCCAGGCGCTGTGGGCGAAGGTGGATCTCACCCCGGTGCGGTTGGCGCTCCCCGAGACCATCCACAAGGCCGCCGGCGCACCGCTCTCCCTCAACCTCACGGCCAACGGAGATGCCGCCGGCGGAGGCCCGCTGCGCTTCCAGGCGGACGTCCGTGCCTCGGGGGCGGACCTGCGTCCCATGCAGCTGCTCAACAAGGCTCCGGGACAGGCCCTCTCGCTTCGGGCATCCGGGACCTTCGCCCCCGGCGACAACGACACCTTCGTGGTGGACGTCTCCGCGTTCACCCTCCAGGCGTTGAGCGACACCATCACCGGCAGCGCCCGCTACACCAGCGGCAAGGCCCTCAACTTCATGGTCGACATGAAGAGCGAGCGCCTGAATGCCGACCGTCTGCTGCTGAGCGACGAGGAGATCATCGCCTCGGGAGGAAAGCTCCCCACGCCCAGCGATGACCCGAACCGCTTTGACGGCGCGCGTGGCGACATCCGCGTGCAGGTCGCCAACCTGCGCTTCCAGGAGATGGACCTCCAGCAGGTGCAGGCGTCGATGAAGATGATCGACGACCGCATCGAAGTGGAGTCGTTCCGCGCGTCGGTCTTCGGCGGGACCGTGGTGGCTGACGGCAGCAGCATCGCGCTCGGCCCCCTTCCCCATCTGCGGCCCTTCACCGCGAAGGTGGCGGTCGAGGACATTGACGTCTCACAGGCGCTCGCGGTGGCCACCGACAAGCGGATGCTCACCGGCCGCTTCAGTGGCCAAGCCGACTTCGGTGGGACGGGCTACAGCAAGGAGGCGCTCATGGAGCGGCTCACCGGTGCGCTCCAGGGTGAGCTGGTGCAGGGAACCCTCCTGGGCATCGACGTCCTAGGCTCGGTGGTGAAGCCGCTGTCCTCGGCGGTCCCCTTCGCCAACGCGCGCAACATCACCCTCGAGGACGCCACCCGGCTCGCCGCGGATCTCCCCATCGGCGTGACCATCAAGGACGGCGTGGCGCAGCTCAAGAAGCCCATCACCTGGACGCGGGATGGACGGGCGCGCATGTCCTTCGATGGTGGCGTGAAGCTCGATGGGACGCTCGATCTGGATGGGCAGGTGGAGCTGGCCCCCGAGCTCATCAACCAGCTCACCGGCGGACGCGTCTCGCCTCCCTCCCCGCTCCCGGTGCAGTTGGCGCTCAGCGGTCCGGCGTGGAAGCCGACGGTGGAGGGGCTCGACATCCGCCCCACGGCGCAGGCCCTGGTCGGGATGGCAGCGGGCGCGGCCGCCGAGGGGCTGCTCGGAAAGGAGCGGACCCAGCAGCTCAAGGACGTCGTGGACGGTGGCGCGGACCAGGCCCGACAGGAGGCCGAGAAGCGCGCTGCCGAAGAGAAGGCGCGGCTCGAGAAGGAAGCGCGTGAACGCCTCGAGGCGGAGCGCAAGAAGGCCGAAGAGGAGGCCAAGAAGCGCCTCAAGGGAGTCTTCGGACGATGAGCGGACCGCGTCCCACCTGGACCTCGAGCCGCCCTGAGGGCCCCGAGGCGCTCGATGCCTTTGCCCGGGTGATGGGAGAGTCCTTCGGCGGGGACGCTCAACAGCATCAGGGTTGGATCCAGCGCATCGGCGCGGACGGGATCCGCATCGCCCGCACGGCCGCCGAGCCCTGCGTCGGAGGGCTGGGGGTGCTCCCCTTCGGAATGTGGATCGGCGGACGCGCCGTCTCCTGCACCGGCATCAGCGCGGTCGCGGTGGCGCCCCATGTCCGGGGCACCGGCCTGGCCAAGGCGCTGGTGCGCGACGCGCTGCTCGAGGCGCACCGCGAGGGCGTCGCCCTCTCGGGCCTCTATCCGGCCACCCTCTCGGTGTACCGCGGCGTGGGCTTCGGACAGGCGGGGCTGCGGGTTCAGACCCGCGTGCCCATTTCCACGCTCGGGGCCCTCTCGCAGGGTCAGCGGGCGCTCCCGGTCCGCCGTGTCCTCCCCAGCGATCACGCCGCGGTCGAGGCCCTCTACGAGCGCGTGGCGTCACGTCACGACGGGTGGCTGCGTCGGAATGCCTACATCTGGAGCCGCGTGAACCGACCGCCCCGCGGCGCCGTCGCCGAGTGCTACCTCATCGGGCCCGAGGACGGTCCGCCGGAGGGACACCTGGGCATCCAGCGCGTCATGCGCCCCGACAGCCTGTTTCACGATCTGCTCCTCACCGACGTGTCGCTGGAGACGCCGCGGGCCATCGAGCGCTTCTGGTCCTTCCTCGCCGCGCACGGCAGCCTGGCGGAGGACGCACTCCTCCCGCTGGATCCGTCGGACGCGGTGTTGGGCCTGCTCCCCGAGCCCACGTTCCGCGCCACGGTCCGCGACGCCTGGATGCTCCGCCTGGTCGATCTCGACGCCGCGTTCACGCAACGGGGCTGGCGTCCGGGCGCACGGGGCACGTTGGAGTTCGAGCTCGATGATCCCCTGATCACGGCGAACGGGGGACGCTGGCGGCTTCAGGTGGAGGATGGAAGCGCGCGGCTGGAGCCGGGAGGAAGCGGCGCGCTCCGGATCGACATGCCGGGACTCTCGAGCCTCTACTCCGGCTTCCGCGACGTCCGCTCCCTGGTGCAGCTGGGGCGCGCGGACGTCCGTGACCCGGCGGTCATCGAACAGGCGCAGGCGCTGTTCTCCGGCCCCACCTTCCACATGCCGGACCATTTCTGAACCGGACTGACCCGGCCATGGGCGGGATCAGCCCTCGGGGATGAGCAGCTCCACCCGGCGGTTGTAGAGGCGCCCGCGGGGGGTCACGTTGGGCGCGCGGGGCTTGGACGCGCCCATCGACTTCACCTCCACCCGCTCCGGAGGGAGACCCGCTGCCACCAGGGCATCACGCACCGCGTTCGCGCGCTCCAGGGAGATGGCGAAGTCACCTCCCTTGGTGCGCCGTCCTTCGTGTCCATCCGCGTGCCCCTCGACCTGGATGCGCTGCAGATCGTGGAGCACCATGGCGTCCACCACGTGCCGCAGCGTCTGGTGGGCCGCGCCGCTCAGGTTGGAGGAGCCGCTCACGAAGCGGAGCGGGGGCACCAGCTCAAGGCTCCCCTCACGCACGCGCACCCGCTTGCGATCCGGCGTCCGCGCGAGGCGGAAGTCGAGCTCGACCTGCTGTCCCTCCGCCACCTGGATGGTGCGCATCTGCGACAGGTAGCCCGGTGCCACGATCTCCGCCACGTAGCGACCCGGTACCAACGCCACCTGTGAACCGCCCTGGGCGCCCCGGGTGAGGCTGACCTCGAGGTTCTCCGGACCGTAGAGGCGGACGGTGCCGGCCACCGCGCGCGGACCTGCGAGGGCGCTGACGGTGAGGGTCCCCTCAGACCGGCGGATCACGGCGGGGACGGTCTCGGCAGCCGCCTCCTCGCCGCTCCGGGCCGAGGCGGCGACCACCCGCCCTCCCTGTGGCGTCTCGGGGATGGGCGCGAGCAGCTCGGCGACCAGACCGTGGGAGAGGGTGAAGCGCTGGGGGACGTTGGGCGCATCCGGGATGTGGGCCGGTCGCACCATGACCTTCACCTTGAGCCCCCGCTGCGCCTCGAAGCGCACCGACGAGGCAAGCTTCCAGCGGTAGCCGGCGAGCTGGCTGAAGATCGAGGTGTCGGTGTTGCGGAACACCAGGGTCACCATGAGGGTGTGCGGCCCCGGCTCCACCGCTGCGGTGTAGATCCGGTGCTCCCCCTTCGCGTGGAGTTGCTCGGGGCTCCCGGCCGCCAGCGGCGTTCCGTCCAGGATGAAGTCCGCGTCCTCGAGCGTGTGCCCCTCGATGCCCAGGCCCTCGAGGATGATTTCGACGTGGGCCGGGGAGGGGGGCGCGACCTCGAGCAGCGCCTGGTCCAGCGCCTCGCGCGCACGGCGTTCGACCGGACTTTCAGCGTGAACGGCGCCCGGCATGGCGATGAGGAGCGCCAGGATCAGGGGAATGCGGTGGATGGAAGGAAGCACGCGGCGAGGCTAGCACCTGCCGGGCGGGTCCGGATCAAAGCGGCTCCCGACAGTCGCCGGGATCCGTTCCGTGCGGAATCGGGGCCGGCGTTATGGTGCCCCCATGTCGATACCCAACCTGGACACCAAGACCCTCGCCGAGCGCCGCCGCCGCCTCGCCGAGGCCCTCCCCCAAGGCGCCTTCCTCTTCGCAAGCGGGCGGGCCTCGCCACGCAACTACACGGACAACACGTTCGATTTCCGGGCCGGCAGCCACTTCCTCTACCTCGTCGGCCTCCCGCTCGAGGCGAGCTACCTGGTCCTCCAAGACGGCGCCTTCACCCTCTTCACCGCCGCCCCCAGCCGCGGTGAGCTCCTCTGGCACGGCCCGATGCCGACCCTCGCCGAGCGGTCGGAGTTCCTGGGACTCGAGGTCCGGGACGTCGCCGAGCTCGAGCAGGTGGTCCGCAAGAGCCCGGGCATAAGGACGCTCCCCACGCCCGACGCGCTGGGAAATGCCGACCTGAGCGCGTTGCTCGGGCGCACCATCCGCGCGGACGTGCTCGGTGAAGCCGACCGTCCCCTGGCGGAGGCGATGATTGCGCTGCGGCTCATCCACGACGCGGCCTCCATCGCGGAGCTGCGCATCGGCTCGAGGACCACCCATGAGGTTCACGTCGCCGGCATGGCGGCCAGTGCCCCCGGTCGGACCGAGGCACAGGTGCGCGCCGCAATGGAGGCCGTGGCGCTCGCGCACGACGTGCCGCTCGGCTACCACCCGATCGTCACCGTGCACGGAGAGGTGCTGCACAACCACCACCACCGCAACGTGTTGGCGGAGGGAGACCTGCTGCTCGCCGACGTGGGCGCCGAGAGCCCGGGAGGCTGGGCCACCGACGTCACCCGCACCTGGCCGGTGAACGGTCGCTTCAGCCCGACGCAGCGTGAACTCTATGAGCTGGTGCTCGCCTCGCAGAAGGCGGCCATCGATCGGTGCCGGCCTGGCGTGCGGTATCGGGACGTGCACCTGACCGCGGCGCGGGTGCTCGCGCAGGGACTGGTGGATCTGGGCGTCCTGAAGGGGTCGGTGGACGGGCTGGTGGAGGACGGCGTCGTCGCGCTGCTCTTCCCCCACGGCATCGGGCACCTCATGGGACTGGACGTCCACGACATGGAGGATCTCGGAGATCTCGCGGGCTATGCGCCGGGACGGACGCGCAGCTCGCAGTTCGGCCTCAACCACCTGCGTCTGGACCGCGATCTCCAGGCCGGCATGGTGGTGACCATCGAGCCCGGGCTCTACCTCGTCCCGCCCATCCTCTCGGATCCCGAACTCTCCCGCATCGGTGAGGGTCGTCTGGATCGCGAGGCGCTCGCGCGCTTCTCCGACGTGCGCGGCATCCGCATCGAGGACGATGTGCTGGTCACCGATGGGGCGCCTGACGTCCTCACCGCCTCCATCCCCAAGGAGGCCGCGGAGGTCGAAGCCCTGGTGGGCACCGCGGTGCGCTGAAAGCCGCGGCGGGGCCAGCGATTGAATGCATCTGCGGAGGCGGCGTCAGTGTGGCTTGTGCAAACCCATGCACCGGCAACGAGGAGTCACGCCATGAAGAAGACGCTCACCACCAGTCTCCTTGCTCTCGCCCTCACCGCTGCCCCCGCCGTCATGGCCGCCCCGCCTCCCCCGGGAGTGGGCGCCAACCGGGCCCCGCCGCGGATCGTCCAGACCGCTCCCGCGAAGGTCCGCCAGATGCCGGCGCGCCCGCTCAGCCGCGCGCAGTACGAGGCCGAGCGCCGGCAGCTCGTCCGGCAGATCGAGAAGCAGGAGCGTGACCTCTCCAAGGTCGAGCGCGACATCGCCAAGGCCCAGCGCAAGCGGGACCGCAGTGACCTGATGAAGGCGCAGCGGGACGAGCGCCGCATCCGCCTCGCCCTCGCCGAGCTCCGCCAGGACCTGCAGCGCCTCGATCGGAACAACCCGCGCTACGCCCGCTTCCACACGAGCTCGCCCGTGCGGCGCGGCTGAGCCGGAAACGTCACTGAGCCCACCGGTTGGGAGGCTCCTGAAGAAGCAAGAGGGCGATGGATTCCGACCGGATCCATCGCCCTCTTCACGTTGTCAGGCGTGAGTTGCGCGCTTCGGTCAGCCGCCCCGGCTCAGGATCCCGAAGAAGAAGAGCAGCGGAATGATGAGCGCGAGCATGGCCTCGCCCACGATGAAGCCGCTGGCCAGAGGCGTGTTGAGTTCGGCCTCCTGCTCCGGGCGGGTGCGCGACCACACCCACTGGATGAGACCACCGATGACCATGGGCAACACATGCTGCGCGGGGATGAGCATGCCCAGGCCGATACCGGTGGCCGAGGGCAGGTAGCGCCCGAAACGCTTCTCGGCCAGGGTCAGGACGATGCCGATGGCCACGCCGATGAGGAGGGCCTGGAAGCTGAACGGGGGCAGCGCATCCAGCCCCGTGGAGAGGACCTCCGCAAATCCCGCCCACTTCACGCTGATGGGAGAGGAAAGTCCGGCCGCGCCATCGCCCACGCGCGAGGGATCCAGACCGTAGCGCTCCGCGCCGATGCCGTACTGGCTGCGCAGGATCGGATACACCAACGCGACCGCGAGGGCACCGACGGGCGTTGCGATGAGCTGCATCCAGGTGAGGGAGCGGTTGTTGGAGCCGATGATCTTCCCGGCCTTGTAGTCCTGCATCAGGTGCTCGCCATTGGCGGCGACGGTGCCGGACATGCCGCTGGCCACCATGTTCACCGCGACGTTGCCCGGCGCGAGCGCGGCGAAGATGGCCTGCACCATGTTGGAGAGCGCGGAGATCGGCGCCCAGTTCGTCTCACCGAGCACCCGGGTTCCGACGAGCATCAGCGGGATCGACACCAGGATGGCGACGACGCTCAGCCAGATGGGCACGTGCAACGCGTGGTACTGCTGCGCCACCAGGAGGACGGCGAAGACCGGCGCGGCGATGATGACCCAGCGGATGGGGAAGTCGTTGGCGGTGGCGTCGCCCGAGATGCGCAGCTGCTGGAAGGTCTTGAGCACCAGCCGCCACTTGAGCGCGAGCGCGGTGAGACCACCGGCCACCATCATTCCGGTGGCAGGCCACATGGTCCAGCGCAGCACCTCGGAGAAGGTCTGGGCCGGGATCCATCCCTCGGCCGTCAGGTAGGGCGGCAGGAACATCCATCCCAGCGCCATGCCCACCGCCATGGACAAAGTGATGCGCAGGCCGACCAAGAGGCCCGAGCCGATCTCGAGCAGGCTCCAGCTCAGGCCGACGTTGAGCTTCGCGCCCCACGCGCCGAAGTGCGTCGCGCCGGGGATGATCGCGGGGATGCCGTCGCGGAACCAGGTGACGATGGCGGAGAAGAGCCCTCCGATGCCGAGCATCCGGAGGCGGCGCCGACCCGACGCGCCCCGCTCGTCCAGCACCACCAGGGTCTCGCCCGCGGCCACACCATCCGCGAAGGTGAGATTCTCCTCATCGATGTAGTGGCGACGCAGCGGCACCGCGAGCAGCACGCCCAGACACCCGGCGAAGCTGAGCCACAGGAAGATGTCCAGCGCTGACGGGTTGAGGCTGAAGCCAAGCTCCGGCCGGGCAGCGAGCATGTCGAAGGCCGCGAGCACCACGCACATGAAGCCGGCCTGAGCACCCGCGGTGCCCGCCGTCTGCACCATGTTCATCTCGAAGCGGTTGCTGAGGTGGTCCTTGCGGCTGAGGCGGGTGGCCACCACGCCGATGACCGTGAGGATCAGGTAGCCGAAGAAGGCGCTGACCACGCTGACGTTGGGCCCGAAGCCGATCTTGAGAACGACGTAGGGATAGCTGGCCCCCACGAACGCGGCGACCAGCAGGCCGACGATGACGGCGCGCGGGCTCAGCTCGCGTCGGGAGGAGAGGGTTCCGTCTTCAGAGGGGGACGGAAGGGGGACATCTGACTGGGCCAATGCGGCGACTCCTGCAACGACGTTCGGGAAAAGGGGGCGCAGACTACGGGCCGGGGACCTGCACTCCAAGCGGTTCGCCCCGCCGCGAAGCCCGGAGGTGCCGAGCGCGGCGACCGTCCGCGTCGCCAGCCGATGACTCCCGGCCGCCGGACGGGTGGAGGTCCGTCGCCGGGGGACGGCGCGTCGGCACGGGCTTCGCTCTCTGGCCGGTCACTCGCACCCCAACCGGAGCCCGCATGCGCCTGACCGATGTCCTCCCTCCACCCAACCTGTCTGCGCTGGCCGAACCCGAACCCGACGCGCTGCCGCCGGAAGAGCCGGCGCCCAGGCGCCAGGGGCAGGACCGCTCCCATCTGGGGATGACCGCGCCCCGTTCCGAACGCGCCGTGGGCCCGGAAATGAGTTCCGCGCGGCCCGGAGGCTTCAACTCCGCTGCCGGCGCCGCGGCCCTGGAGCAGGCCACCGCCCGCCTCACCCGGGGACTGACCCATCCGGTGGTCACCGACGGGGATGCCGCCGCGGTCCTCGACATCCTGGGCCCCCTGAACCGGGAGGCGCTGCTGTACGCGCTCTCCGGGCTCGAGGCGCGGGGACTGTTGTCACGCTTCCTCGAGGAACAGAGTTCCGTCACGCGGGAGGGATTCGTCGGGCTGCTGCGCGAGCGACAGGTGCTCGTCGAAGGCGCTCCGAATCGGCCGCCGGTCGGGCCCCTGGGTCCTCCGACGCTTCCCGCCACGCTCGCCGTGGCACCGACCCACCTCCCGCCACTCGAGGCCCTGGCGCATGAGGTGAACGCCCAGCGCGCCCGCACCTATCGCCTGGAGCGCGAGGCCTATCTCGAGCGGTACGTGGCAGCCGTCGAGAACGCCTCCAACCATCGGGAGCTGGAGCTGCTCGGGCAGCCGGTGCGGAAGGACGCCTTCGAGCGCCCGGGCTGGTCCGAGGCGGCGATCGCCCGCACCAGGGCGCTCAATGCGCTGTCCCGGGAGCGCACCGATCAGGATCACCTGCGCGCCTTTCAGGCCTACACCCATCGCAGACTCGTGCTCGCCGGAGAGCGTCCACCGATGACCCTGCGGGCCACCTTCAGCGCCTCGGCGACGAAGGGCGCCAGGCAGGTCGGGATCAACGGGACGTGGGGGGCGGAAGGGCTTCGCCTGCAGCCGGAGGCGGGCGTGTCTGGTCGGGGCGCGGGCCTCAAGGTGCAGGTGCCGCTGGACGGGGGAGCGCCGGTCGTCAGCGCGGGCATGCGGGTGGGGCCGGCCGGTGCTTCAGTGGGCTCGGACGGAACGCTCAAATTGGAGTGGGGGCCCGTGCGGGTCGAGACCACCCCCGAGTCGGGCCAGGTGGGCTTCGGCCTGGGAACGAACGTGGCCCTCACCCGGGTCCTGCCCTACGAGGTCTCGGCCGGCGTGTCCCTCCAGCTTGCGGATCCCAGGCGCGCCCCCGCGATTGCCTGGGGACGCGGCGCCCCGGACGCCCCCCGGGCGCTCAGCGAGGGTCAGCCTTGGGATGCGCTCCCGCCCGAGCAACGGGAGGCGCTGCAGAGCGCGGGGGTCCGGGCGACCTTCTGGGACGCGGTGGTCCAAGCCGCTCCCCGCGCTCCCTGAAGGCAGCTCTCTTCAGAGCCCGGGGCCCGCCTCGTCGTTCCGCTCCCCCGAAGCTCCGCACGCCCCGCTCACGGAGAGTCCGCCCCAGATGGCGCGCAGGCGCTCCCGACCCGCCGCGTGCGGCTACCGGCCACCCTGAGGTCCACTCCCACCCACGCCTTCGGGGCGGGACGGGGCCTCGGGGGGCATGGCCGGGGTCAGGCTGGCGGCCTGTTGGGGGCCCCATGGGTCCAGATGGCTGAGCACGCGGATTTCGGCACGACCGCGGCGGATCATGTTCTCACCGTTCTGGGCGGTGATGCCGTGGCCGCGGCGGGTGAAGGTTCCAGGGACGAAGGCGACTTCGCCACCGCCGCGTGCTTCGGGAAATGCGGAGTCCGACGTCTGCTCGCGTGGCAGCACCGTCGCCCCCACCAGGTTCACCCCGGCGCTCCCTTCGCGGACGTCGCTGTGTTGGTACTTGCTGCTGGGCCCGAGCGGGAAGTAGCCGCCCTGGGTGCCCCGCCCCGGCGCACTGGCCGGGAGGGTGGGACCGATGACGGCGAATGCCTTGCCCCGCTCGAAGGTGCCGGGCTGCACCGAGCTTCCCCCACAGCCCACCGCCAACATCAGGCAGGCCCCCATCAAGCTCCACCGCCATCCCTTCATGTTCCGACCTCCTCACGGGACGCCCACGGCCGACTGCCGGGGTGACGCCCGCCAACGTGAGGTGCGCACGCTCCGCAGGAAGAGCACGCCGGCATCCTCCCGCTGAACGCTCCCCCTGCCCCCCGGGCGCCTCCCTGTCCACCGTACGTCCAGGCGTCGCGGCCCCCGGGGGACGCGGGAGCGCCGGAGCGGAGGGTCTGGGGCCTCCCCCCGGTTGGACGCGCCGTTCCTGCGGTGACCCGGGCCGCAACGCGCTGCGTTCCGGGTTCCAGGTCCCCACTCGGGGGCCGAGCGCGTTCACCGGCGAAAGCAGGTGCGCTGCGCCTGGGGAGCACCCGTGCGACCCCTCAGAGCCCCCGTCCGGATGCCGATCGGTTGCACCCCGGCGTCCCCGATGCGAGAGAAGCCGCGGAGAGGGCCCCCTTCGGTGTGCCCACCCATCCGATGCCCCGCGCCCGTCCCAAAATTGAGCCCCGCCTGGTCCCGACCGCCGATTCGGTGGTGGTCCGGGAGATCTACCTGTCCCTGCAGGGCGAGTCCTCGCATGCCGGGCGCCTGTGCACCTTCATCCGCCTCACCGGCTGCCACCTGCGTTGCACCTACTGCGACAGCGAATTCGCCTTCACCGGTGGCGAGCGGCGCCGCATCCCGGACCTGCTCCGCGAGGTCGCCGGGCTCCGCTGCTCCCTGGTGGAGCTCACCGGCGGCGAGCCGCTGCTGCAGCCGGGGGTCTACCCGCTCATGCAGGCCCTGCTCGATGACGGCTACGAGGTCATGCTGGAGACCAGCGGCGCCATCGACATCCGGCTGGTTCCCACCGGGGTCCGCAAGATCGTCGATTTCAAGTCGCCCTCCAGCGGTGAGTGCGACCGCAATGATCTCCGCATCCTCGATCGGATGGTGGCGCACGACGAGCTGAAGCTCGTGCTGGGCTCCCGCGAGGATTACGAGTGGGCGCGCACCCTGGTCACGGAGCAGCACCTGGCCGAGCGTCCTTTCGAGACCCTGGTCTCCACCGTCTTCGGCAAGCTGCACCCGCGCGAGCTGGCCGAGTGGGTCATCGCCGATCGCCTGCCGGTGCGCATGCAGCTCCAGCAGCACAAGTACATCTGGGAGCCCGAAGCCCGCGGCGTGTGAGCCTGCCTGCCCCCAGCCGTCGGAGCGCGTGACCGACGTGGGACGGGAACCGCCCCCCCGAGCGCCGACCGCCGTCGCCGCAGTTCAGGAGGCGATGTCTTCGGGGACCGGCTCGGCGACGGGCTCCTCGACCGTGGTCAATCCGGCGAAGACCAGGGCGAGCACCGCGAAGGCCACCAACCCCGAGGCGATCCAGCCCTTCCGACGGTGCTCGAACTGGGTGAAGGCGTAGACGAAGACGTACAGCGGCATCGCCAGCACCAACGCGGCGGTCCCGAAGCTCCGCCCGAACGCGTGCACCAGCACCCTTCCCCAGGCGAGGAGGAAGATGACTCCACAGATGCTGGCCATGACCTCGGGCGACACGGTGTCCTCGCTGGGGGCGGCATCCGCCACCCCGCGCTCTCCCTTAGCGGAGGTTGCCCAGGCTGAATAGCCGAGGTTGCCGGGGCTGAGAAGATCTCGCACCGTCCGCCCGGGTGCCGCATCATCCGGAACGGCGTGGGAAGAACGCAGCGCCCTTCACCCGCGTTCCCGAAGGAGATCGCCCGTGCGCACCCGATTCCTCAAGACCGTCCTGCTGCTGCTCCTGTCAGGCGTGATCCTGGGAGCGGTCGTCGCGAGCCTCATCGCGCCGGCCCTCTACACCTGGTCTCACGCACCGGGAGCCGGCACCCAGGAGATCGTCTCGCGTGTGGAGGTCATCCGCGAGGCGACCAGCATGCTCCTGCGCGCACAGACACTCGGTGCGGGGATCGGTGGGCTCACGGGCCTGATCGCCGGCATCCTCTTCGCCCGCTCCCGCAGCCGCCGGGAAGCGCGTCGGCTGCAGGCACCCGTGAACGGGTCGATCGCCTCGCCCACCAATACCTCGGCCGGCGTCTGAGCGACGGGGCCTCTGCGACACCAACTCGGGAAGCATCGCGCCTCCGACCCGAGCCGCTTCAACGCTCCCGGTGCGCTCGTCACGTCATGGCCGTCCGGCCCTACGCGCGCTCAACGCGGCGTTGAAGGCGCCGTCCAGATGGGCCCGCTCAACGATAGGTCCCAATGGATTCGTGCTTCATCTGAACGTCCACGCCGACGCATTCAGAGAGCGCCCGCATGACGCCCGCTCCTGCCGGTGAGCCCAGGCTCCCGCGCGGCTTCCCGTACATCCCCCCGGGTGCGCGACCTGCCGTTACGCGGGGACGACGGCCGAATCGGGAACGCCCCGGCCGGAGGGTGTCCGGCGGGGCGCTCCGGGTGATGCCTGCCGATGAGGCAGGGTGACGTCCTACTGGAGGCCGGCGCCGAACAACCCGATGGAGAAGGCGCCTGCGGCGACCTCCTGGATGACCTCCTTGTGGCTCTCGATGAGCGGCGCATTGGCGAGGAGGAGCTTGCGGTCGGGATCCTGCTCCGCCTCGTTCATCTGCTGCTTGAGCCGCTCAACGTTCTCCTCCATCGCGGCCACCATCTTCTCACGCATGGCGCGCTCCTCGGCCGACAGGTCCGGGTTCTCCAGCGCGGCCTTCGCCTCTGCCCGCGACGTCTCCATCTGCTTGAGGCTCTCGGCGAAGGAGGCGTTCATCTGCTCAGTCATCTGAAAGCTGAGGCCCTTCAACACCGTGTTGGTGATGGCGCGGAACTCCGCCGGCGACATCCCGGCCGACTCGAGCGAGTTCAGCGTGGCCTCCTGCAGTTCGGAGATCATCCGGGTGCCGAGCTTCATCTTGGCGAAGGCATCCTGCACTCCCTTCACGCCCTGCTGCGGTCCGGTGTTCCCCTCCTTCTCGAGCTCCGCGGCCCAGGCTTCGTACTTCTCCTGGGTCTCCTGCCCGACCTTCAGCCAGATCTGGAACCGATCGGACTTGAGAGCCACCAGGCGGTCCTCACCCGGGTCGTCGAAGGCGAAGCGCGCGTTGAGTTTCTCGGCGCGCGCGGAGTTGGCTTCGATCTCCTCCAGGCCCTCGGTCATCCCGCCCAGCGACTTCTTCGCCCACATGCCCGCGGCAAAGAGCCCGACCATCCCCAGCAGCACCAGCGCGCCGAACGCAATACCAACGCCAATCAGGACCTTCTTCATGTCTTTGGACCCCCTCGGGGAAGCGGCAGTGCCTTGCAGCGCCTGGGTGACTTCAGCGCGCGCACAATCCCTGAATGCGGGGCGTGGATTCAAGAGCCCCCGAGC
>Ga0079224_100007222_pt1 | contig 14863 bp, 16 predicted proteins | sample Stecom2015_FD_80414 | JGI IMG/M metagenome (GOLD analysis project Ga0079224, IMG submission 80414) | Agricultural soil microbial communities from Utah to study Nitrogen management - Steer compost 2015 | ecosystem: Environmental > Terrestrial > Soil > Agricultural land | place: USA: Utah...
CTCGGCCGCATCCGGCCCTCGGTCTCGTTGTCCGGCATCGCCGAGCTCCTTTCAGCCGGCGCTGCCCGGCGCGTGCAGCTGCAGGTCGTCGCGGCGGTGCACGCCCTGGTCGCCGAGGGCGCGGAGCAGGTCGGCGACAGGGCCGCGGCCCGGCAGGACCGCCTCCGGGTCGGCATCGGACCACGGGCGCAGCACGAACTCGCGCCGGTGGGCGCGGGGGTGCGGCAGGGTGAGCCGCGGGTCGCCGCTGATCTCGCCGCCGAGCGCGATCACGTCCACGTCCAGGGTGCGCGGCCCCCAGCGGACCTCGCGCACCCGGTGGAAGTCCTGCTCGGTGCGCTGGGTGAGGGCGAGCAGCTCCCCGGGCTCCAGGTCGCAGTCGGCCACCGCCACCGCGTTGAGGTAGCGGCCCTGCTCCGGGCCGCCGACCGGTTCCGTCTCGTAGACCGGGGAGAGCGCGACCGGCCGCAGCCCGGTGCCGGCGCCGAACAGCGCGTCCACCGCGCCCTGCAGCACGGCCATCCGGTCCCCGATGTTGCCGCCCAGCGCCAGCACGGCGCGGCGGGTGCGTGCGGCGGCCATCAGCGGGCCCGCACGATCGTCACGGAGACGTCGTCGAACTCGTGCGGGATGGGCGCCCCGGGCTTGTGCACGGTCACCTGGGCGCGGCGCACCCCGCGCCCGGCCAGGCAGACCCGGGCCAGCCGCTCGGCCAGCGTCTCCAGCAGGTTCACCGGCTCCCCGGTGACCACCTCCACCAGGCGGGAGGCGAGCTCGCCGTAGTGCACCGTGTCGGCCACGTTGTCGGTGGCGGCGGCGGGCGCGGTGTCCACGTCGAGGACGGCGTCCACCGTGAAGTACTGCCCGTCGCGGCGCTCCTCGGCGAAGACCCCGTGGTAGCCGTAGGCCCGCAGCCCGCGCAGCGCGATCCGGTCGCCCAGATGGTCCATTCCGATGTCGGCGGTCATGCCTCGGTCGCGCTCCCCTGCTCGTCTTCCTCGTCCTCGTCCGGCATCACCGGGGAGGCGTGGTGCGACCACATCCTCCACCCCGCGGCGGTGTGCACGAACATGTTGGTGGTGACGACCTGGCCCCCCGCGATGAACCCGGGGGTGTCGTCCTCCGCGGTGAGCACGTTCTCCTCGCAGGTCACCATGGCCACATCGCCGCTGACCCCGATGTGGGTGTCGGTGAGCACGTACTGGATGTAGGGGACGTTCGCCATGATCAGCGCCCAGGCGCGGAGGATCTCCGCGCGGCCGCGCAGCAGCGGCCAGCCGGGGTTGACGCACACCAGGTCCGGGGCGTCGTCCTCCTCCGCCCACACCCGGTGCATCGCGTCGATGTCGCCGTTCTCGATGGCCCCGTAGAACTGCGCGTTGGCCTCCGCGACGCGCTCCATGACCTCCTGGCGGGACCTCACTGGCCGCTCCGCGGGGTCGAGGAGGGGGCGGTGCCGCCGTTGGCGAGGGAGCCGACCGGCTCGCCGCGGCCGGCCTTCAGCGCGGCGCCGCCGTCCTGCCAGGCGGCGGCCACCCGGACGGCGTCGGCGTTGGGGCGCACGTCGTGCACGCGGACCGCCCAGGCGCCGGCGGCGGCGGACAGGGCGGTCAGGGCCAGGGTCGCATCGTCGGATTCGGTGAAGGGGCGGTCGGCGCCGTGCGCGTCGGCGAGGAGCCGTCCGAGGAAGCGTTTGCGTGAGCCGGCGATCAGCAATGGGCGTCCCAGATCGTCGAAGCGGTCGAGGTGCGCGAGGAGCTGCCAGTTGTGCGCGTGCTCGGGTCTCTTGGCGAACCCCAGCCCGGGGTCGAGCACGATCTGGCCGGGGTCCACGCCCTCGCCGACCACGGACTCCATGCGCATGCGCAGTTCGTCGTGGACCTCTCCGGCGACGTCGGCGTAGACCGCGCGCTTCTCCATGTCGTTACTGTGCCCGCGCCAGTGCATGAGTACGTAGGCGACCCCGGTTCCGGCCACCAGCCGGGCCATGGACGGGTCGGCCAGGCCGCCGCTGACGTCGTTGACGAGCACCGCGCCCGCCTGGACGGCCTGGTCGGCGACGCGGGCGCGCATGGTGTCGATGCTGACCGCGACGCCCTGCCGGGCGAGTTCGCGCACCACCGGGGCGGTGCGGCGCAGCTCCTCCTCCTCGGAGACGCGCTGCGCGCCGGGGCGGGTGGACTCCCCGCCGACGTCGACGAGGTCGGCGCCCTCCGCGGCCAGGCGGAGCCCGTGCTCGACCGCGCGGCCGCGGTCGAACCACTCCCCTCCGTCGGAGAAGGAGTCCGGGGTGACGTTGACCACCCCCACGACCAGGCACCGCCCCTTGGCGGGGAGGCCCGGCAGATCGAAATGCGGTGACACCATGACGTCAACCCTATGAGAGAGACGCCCCCGCCGTCGCATCGGCGCTGGATGTCGTCGGAACGCGCGAGCGCCCGCGCCGTCGCCGACGGCGCGGGCGCTCGGTGCCGGCGGGGTCAGCTCCGGCCGAGGATGAGGCTCATCGCCTCGGCCCGGGTCCGGTCCCGGTTGCGGAAGTCGCCGCGCACCGCGGAGGTGACCGTCTTGGCGCCGGGCTTGCGCACCCCGCGCATGGTCATGCAGAGGTGCTCGGCCTCGATCACCACGATGACGCCGCGCGGCTCCAGGTGGGTCATGACCGCGTCGGCCACCTGGGAGGTGAGCCGCTCCTGGACCTGCGGGCGGCGGGCGAACACGTCGACCAGCCGGGCCAGCTTGGACAGCCCGGTGATCTGCCCCTTGGCGTTGGGGATGTAGCCGACGTGCGCACTGCCGTAGAACGGCACCAGGTGGTGCTCGCAGGTGGAGTACAGCTCGATGTCCTTGACCAGCACCATCTCCTCGTGCTGGGCCTCGAACACCGTGGTGAGCACGTCCTCCGGCGTCTGCTGAAGGCCGCTGAACTGCTCGGCGTAGGCGCGGGCCACCCGGGCCGGGGTGTCCTGCAGCCCGTCCCGGTCGGGGTCCTCCCCGACGGCCAGGAGGATCTCCCGGACCGCCTTCTCGATCCGCGCCTGGTCGACGCCGGTCTCCGCCGGCGCCTCCTCTGGGATCAACGGGACTCCTCTCCGCGGTCGCCGTCGGCGCCGCCCTGCTCGCCGGCCTCCGGCTCCGCGGACTCCGGCGCCCGCTGGGCGGCGTGCTCGCCGGTGTAGCCGCTGCGGCCGTTGGCCGACGCCAGGCCCTCCACGTCCTGCGGGCCGATCAGCGCCAGCTCCTTGGGCGTCTTGACCGGCGGCTGGGTGGACGGCTGGCGCTTGCCGTAGCCGGTGAACGAGCCGCGGGAGGGCCGCTTGCGCACCGGGGCGAAGATCTCCAGCACCTGCTCCTTGGAGAGGGTCTCCTTGTCCAGCAGGTGCAGCACCAGGTCGTCGAGGACGTCCCGGTACTCGACGAGGACCTCGTAGGCCTCGTCGTGCGCGGACTCGATGAGGCGGCGCACCTCCTCGTCGATGAGCGAGGCGATCTCCTCGGAGTACTCCCGGGCGTGCGACATCTCCCGGCCCAGGAACGGCTCGGTGTTGCCGGAGCCGAACTTGCGGGCGCCCAGCCGCTCGCTCATCCCGTACTCGGTGACCATGTTGCGGGCCAGCGTGGTGGCCTTGTCGATGTCGTTGCTGGCGCCGGTGGTGGGCTCGTGGAAGACCAGCTCCTCGGCGGCGCGGCCGCCGAGCATCATGGCGAGCTGGTCCATCATCTCCGAGCGCGAGGTGAGGAACTTGTCCTCGGTCGGCAGGGACATGGTGTAGCCCAGCGCGCGGCCGCGCGGCAGGATGGTGATCTTGTGCACCGGGTCGGCGTTGGGCAGCGCGTGCCCGACCAGGGCGTGCCCGCCCTCGTGGTAGGCGATGACCTTCTTCTCCGCGTCGCTCATCACCCGGGTCTTGCGCTCCGGGCCCGCCATGACGCGGTCGATGGCCTCCTCCAGGGTGGCCATGTCGATCTGGTTCCGGCCGGCCCGGGCGGACAGCAGCGCGCCCTCGTTGACCACGTTCTGCAGGTCGGCACCGGTCATGCCGGGGGTGCGCCGGGCGACCACGTCCAGGTCGACGTCGTCGGCCATCGGCTTGCCCTTGGCGTGCACCTTGAGGATGCCCTTGCGGCCCTCCAGGTCGGGGCGGTCCACCACGATCTGGCGGTCGAACCGGCCCGGGCGGAGCAGCGCCGGGTCCAGGATGTCCGGGCGGTTGGTGGCGGCGATCAGGATGACCCCGGTCTTCACGTCGAAGCCGTCCATCTCGACCAGCATCTGGTTGAGCGTCTGCTCGCGCTCGTCGTGGCCGCCGCCCATGCCGGCGCCGCGGTGCCGGCCCACGGCGTCGATCTCGTCGACGAAGATGATCGCCGGGGCGTTCGCCTTGGCCTGCTCGAACAGGTCGCGCACCCGGGAGGCGCCGACGCCGACGAACATCTCCACGAAGTCGGAGCCGGAGATGGAGTAGAACGGCACCCCGGCCTCGCCGGCGACGGCCCGGGCGAGCAGCGTCTTACCGGTTCCGGGCGGGCCGAACAGCAGCACGCCCTTGGGGATCTTGGCGCCCATCGCCTGGAACTTCGAGGGCGTCTGCAGGAAGTCCTTGATCTCCTGCAGCTCCTCGATGGCCTCGTCGGCCCCGGCGACGTCGGCGAAGGTGGCCTTGGGCGTGTCCTTGCTGATCAGCTTCGCCTTGGACTTGCCGAAGTTCATCACCCGGGAGCCGCCGCCCTGCATCTGGTTCATGATGAACAGGAAGATGGCGATGATGATGATCAGCGGGAGGAAGCTGAACAGGAGCGAGGCGAAGATGCTCTCCTGCGGCACCTCGACGTCGTAGGACGAGAGGTTGCCGTCCTGCTCCAGCTCGGCGAGCCGGGTGGCGATCTGGTCGCCCTGCCCCTCGACCCAGTAGGCCTCGTAGACCTTGCCGTCGGTCGTGGTCAGCTCGATCCGCTGTTCCTTGTCGACCAGCTTGGCGTTGTCGACCTGGTCCTTCTCGATGACCTCCAGGGCCTTCGAGGTGTCGACCTTCTCCGGGCCGGAGCCGCCGCCGAGGCCGGTGAACTGGAAAACGGCGAAGAGTATGAGACCGATGGCCAGAATCCACAGCCACGGCCCGCGGTACAAGCGCTTGAGATTCATCTATACGGAACCCCGCTGGGTCCGTCCCTCCTGACCAGGCGGCCTCTGCCCCGACACGGCATTGCGGGCACCGGGCCGGAAACGGGACCTATCGGACACGTAATTCCCCATATTGATGCCGGGATATTCGACGGTACACCCCGCTTCTCACCGACCGCACTGGCGAGTCCGGGCGCGGTGTTCGGCGCCGAACCGTCAAGAGGGCAACGCCTCCGCCGCCCCCGATTGTTCCCGGCCCGCTCCCGGCGCCCCGGCACCCGCCTCAGCGGTAGACGTGCGGCGCGAGCGTCCCGATGAACGGCAGGTTCCGGTACTTCTCCGCGTAGTCCAGGCCGTACCCGACGATGAACTCGTTGGGCAGGTCGAACCCGATGTACTTGACGTCCAGGTCGACCTCGAAGGCCAGCGGCTTGCGCACCATGGTGCACACCTCGACCGACGCCGGGCCGCGCGAGCGCAGGTTGCCCGCCAGCCAGGAGAGGGTCAGCCCGGAGTCGATCACGTCCTCCACGATGAGCACGTGCCGGTCCTTGAGATCGGCGTCCAGGTCCTTGAGGATCCGCACGACCCCGGAGGACGTGGTGCCGGCGCCGTAGGACGACACCGCCATCCAGTCCATCTCCGCCGGGTGGTGCAGCTCCCGGGCGAGGTCGGCCATGACCATGACCGCCCCCTTCAGAACCCCGACGAGCAGCAGGTCCTTCCCGGCGTAGTCGGCGTCGATCTCCGCCGCCAGCTCCCGCAGGCGGGCTTTGATCTGCTCCTCGGTGACCAGAACCTTCTCCAGGTCGTCACCCATGTCCTTGGCGTCCACGCTTCTCGGCCCTCGCTGCTCGGCTGGCGGTCCATCGGAACCCAACCAGGATAAAGGCGCCGGAACCCCCCACGGCGCCCCCGACATCCGCGGAACCCCTCGGTGACCACCGCGGACGTGTCCGGTCGCGCTCGGTGACGCCCCGGCCCGCGCCTCCCCGCGGTGCGGCCGGCCGCACCGCGGCCCGCGGCGGCCGCCGGTCCGCCGACCGGTCGAGGACCGCCCGCCGGCACCGGACCGCGGCCGGTACCGGCCGGGGCGGGCGGCGGCAGGCGGTGTTCCGTCCCCGCCGACGCCGAGCGCGGGGCGGGGCCCGCCGGGTCAGCCGCCGATCAGCACCGCGCCGTCCTCGCGCCGGCCGCGCAGGCCGCCGGGCAGGTCCACGTGGGCCTGCCCGCGCCACTCGGTGACCAGCCGCTCCAGCTCGGCGACGTGCCCCGCGTTCAGCGCGCCCGCCGGGGCGCCCGCGTCCAGCGCGGCGCGGCGCAGCACCCGGGTGCGCACCGCGCGCGGCAGCCCGGCCAGCACCCCGGCGTCCAGCCGGCCCGGGCCCAGCGCGGCCGGTTCGGCGGCCCGCTCGGCCCAGTCGTCCAGCGCGTCGGCGTCGTCGCGGAGCAGCCCCGCGGTGCGGGCCAGCGCCTCGGCGACGCCGGGGCCGAGCACCCGCTCCAGCGCGGGCAGCGCATCGTGCCGGACCCGGGCCCGGGCGTAGGCCGGGTCGGCGTTGTGCGGGTCCTCCCAGTGCTCCAGCCCCATCGCCGCGCATGCGGCGCGGACCCGGTCCCGCCCCAGGCCGAGCAGGGGGCGCAGGTAGCGGCCGGAGCGCGGGGCCATCCCGGCCAGCGAGCGGGCCCCGGACCCGCGGGCCAGCCCGAGCAGGACCGTCTCCGCCTGGTCGTCCCTGGTGTGCCCGAGCAGCACCGCCGCGGCGCCCAGCCGGTCGGCCCGGGCGTCCAGCGCGGCGTAGCGGGCGGTGCGGGCCGCCGCCTCCGGGCCGCCGGAGCGGCCCACCTCGACGCCGACCGCGGCCACCGGGTCCAGGCCGAGGCCGCGCAGCGCGCCGGCGGTCCGCTCGGCCCGCTCCGCGGAGCCCGGCTGCAGCCCGTGGTCGACGGTGACCCCGCCGGCCCGCAGGCCCATCCGGGGCGCGGCGAACGCGGTGGCGCCGGCCAGCGCCAGCGAGTCGGCGCCGCCGCTGCACGCGACCAGGACCAGGGAGCCGGCGGGCAGGCCGGACAGCGCCCGGCGCACCGCCCGCCGGACATCGGCGACCGGCGGCGGCGGACCGGTCACGCGCCCTCGGCGGTGCCCCTCGGCGGGGCGTCGCCGGTGCCGCCGGCGTCGTCCTCCGGCGGGGCGCCGCCGCCGGCGCCCGCGTCGGCGCCGTCCGCGGCCGAAGGGGCGCCGCCCGATGCCGGAGCGCCGTCCTCCGCAGCGGGAGCGGCGGCGTCCGCGCCCGGAGCGGCGGCGTCCGCGGACGGAGCCGCGCCGTCTGCGGCCGGAGCCGCGCCGTCTGCGGCCGGAGCGGCACCGCCCCCCTTCACCGCGGCGTCCTCCGCGCCCGCGGTGAGGGCGGCCGGGCGGACCACCCGGGCGATCCAGGCGTCGGGGTCGCGGATCTCCGCGAGGGTGGGCAGCGTCTCCGGGGACTCCCAGACCCGGTTGAAGTCGGCCATGCCGACCTGGGCGACGACCTTGCGGACGAACGCCGCGCCCTCCTCGTACTGCTTCATCTTGAGGTCCAGGCCGAGCAGCTGCCGGATGATCCGGTCGATCCGGTTGGCCCCCTCGCGGCGGCGCTGGAACCGGCGGCGGATCTCCGCGACCGAGGGCACCACCTCGGGGCCGACCGCGTCCATCACGTAGTCGCCGTGCCCCTCGGCGAGCGACATGACCGCGGTGATGCGGTCCATGATCTCGCTCTGCTCGTCGCTCTGGAACACCTGCAGCAGGCTGCCCTCGCCGCCCCGGACCACCTCGGCGACGGCCTCCCCGGCGGCGCGCAGCCGGTCCAGGAACGCGGCGGCGTCCATCTCGGAGGAGAGCACCATCTCCTGCATGAGCCCCTGCACGTGGCCGCGGAGCCAGGTGCTGGAGCTGAACTGCATCCGGTGGGTCTCCTCGTGCAGGCAGACCCAGAGCCGGAAGTCCCGCGGGTCCACGTCGAGCTCGCGCTCGGCCTGCACGATGTTGGGCGCCACCAGGGTGAGCCGGCCGGTCGGCGCGTTGCCGTCCGGGTCCGGCGGCAGGAAGAGCTCGTACTGGCCGAGCACCCGCCCGGCGAGGTAGGAGAGGACCGCGCCGAGCTGCGCACCGGTGATGCGCGAGCCGACCGCGGTGGTGATGGATCCGGCGGTGCCGGCGCCCGCGGCGATCCGCTGCGCCCCGAGCCGGTCCAGCATGGGCTCCAGGACCACGCGGAACCCGTCCACGTTGGCCCTGATCCAGCCGGGGCGGTCGACGATGACCGCTGGTCCGGCCGGTTCGAGGAGGTTCATCCCGGTGAATTCCTGCACGTGCCCCTGAGCGGTCACCGACAGCTCTCGCAGCTGGGCGACGGCCTGCCGGGCATCGGCCAGGTCCACCTGGGGGCCGGGGCGCGCGAGGCGGATCCCGGTGTTGACGGCTACGTCCCAGTCGATCACAGTCACGTCCTCACCGTACCCACGCGCACCCCGCAGGAGGCGGGCCCGCGCCGATTTTCCGGGTTTCCTCAGGGTTCGTCAGGGTCCCGGGGCCGGACCGGGGCTCGGCGGAGCACCCGGAAGGGCCGCCCCGCCCCAGGTCAGGAGCATCCGCAGTCGGCGACCTCGGCGGCCAGGGTGTCCAGCAGGGTCCCGGTGGCCGCCTCGTCGTTGGCCATGAAGACGAAGACCAGCAGCCGCCCGTCGGCGTCGCGGACGGTCCCGGCGAGGGTGCTGACCCCGTTCAGCGTGCCGGTCTTGCCGCGGACCAGCCCGGCGCCGTGCCCGGCGTCCCCGTCCGGGCCGTACCGGTCGGCGAGGGTGCCGGTGAAGTGGGCGGTGGGCAGGCCGCTGATGGTGAAGGCGCGGTCCGGGTGCTCCGGGTCGGCCGCCATGCGCAGCATCGCGGCCAGGGCCCGCGGCGAGATGCGGTTGTTCACCGACAGCCCGCTGCCGTCCTCCACGTGCACGTCCTCGACGCCGAGCCGGCCGAGCACCGACTGCATGGCCGCGGCGCCGCCGGCGAACGACGGCTCCTCGCCCTCGGCCAGCGCGACCTGGCGGGCCAGGGCCTCGGCGATGTTGTTGTCGCTGGCCAGCATCATCCGCTCGACCAGCGCGGACATCGGGGAGGAGGCGACCGTGGCGACCTGCTCGGCGCCGTCCGGGGCCTGCTTCGGCTCCGGGTCGCCCTGGACCTGCACGCCCTCCTCGCGGAGCAGGCCGGCGAAGGCCTCCGCGGCGGTGCGCGGCGGGTCGCCCACCCGCTCGCTGTAGTTGTCGTGCCTGTCCACCCGGCCGCCGTCGAGCATGAGGGCGTGCACCGGGGCGACGCTGCCCTCGTAGACGTAGTTGTCCTTCCACCCGGGGCCGGTGTCCGGCCCGGGGTAGAGCGAGTCGTCGTAGCCCAGTTCGACGGAGTCCACGCCGGCCTGGTCCAGGGCCGCGGCGGTGCGCTCGGCGAGCAGGGTGAGCGTGGCCGGCACCGGGTAGTCGTCCGGGCCGGAGTCGGCGGTCAGCGTCGGGTCGCCGCCGCCGACCAGGATCAGCCGCCCGTCGCCGTCCAGCACGGCGTCGGTGTGCAGCCGCTTCTCCGGGCCGGTCGCCTCCAGCACGGCCAGCGCGGTGGCGATCTTGGTGGTCGAGGCGGGGGTGAACGCCTTGTCCGCGTCGCGCTCGTAGAGCGGCTCCCCGGTGGTGCCGTCGGCCACATACCCGGAGAGCCCGTCACCGAGACCGGTGTCCGACATGCGATCATCGAGCTGATCCGCCAGGCGGCCGGGGTCGATCGGCTTCGCCTCCGGGAGCTCCGCTTCCGCCTTGTCCTGCGCCAGCGCGACAGGATAAGGCACGGGCTCCCCGGGGCGGGACTCGATCACGTCCAGCGAGGTGAAGCCCGCCGCCAGCACGAATATGTTGAGCATGGCCAAGGCCAGGAGCATCCGGACCCGCATCGTCCGCACCCCGCCACCCGCCTTCCTCCTGGCTCTGCCACAGCGAGACTTTTGCAGATGAAGCGACACTAGTCGTCGTAAGGGAAGCCGAGAACAGCATGGAATTCGACGTCACCATCGAGATCCCCAAGGGCGAGCGTAACAAGTATGAGATGGATCACGAGACGGGCCGGATCCGTCTCGACCGCATGCTGTTCACCTCGACCAGCTACCCCGCGGACTACGGCTTCATCGAGGGCACCCTCGGTGACGACGGGGACCCGCTGGACGCCCTGGTCCTGCTCAAGCAGCCGACCTTCCCGGGGTGCCTGATCCGGTGCCGCGCCATCGGCATGTTCCGGATGCGCGACGAGGCCGGCGGCGACGACAAGCTGCTCTGCGTGCCCGCCACGGACCCGCGCATGGAGCACCTCCGTGACATTCACCACGTGAACGAGTTCGAGCGGCTGGAGATCGAGCACTTCTTCACCGTCTACAAGGACCTGGAGCCCGGCAAGTCGGTCGAGGGCGCCACCTGGGGCGGCCGGCACGACGCCGAGCAGGAGGTCATCGCCTCGGTGAAGCGCGCCGAGGAGGCGGGCGCGCACGGCGACCGCTCGCACATCTCCCTGGGCGGCGAGGAGTAGGCCGACCCGGTCTTCGGCGGGGCCCGGTGCGCACGCGGCGCACCGGGCCCCGCCGCGTTCCCCGGCCGGAACCGGCCGGGGTCAGCGGTGCAGCGAGACCGAGGGCAGGCCGGTCCAGGCCGGCGGGTCCTCCGGGCCGGTGCGGGTGTAGACGTAGACCGCCAGCATCACCAGGAGCAGCGCGCAGGCCCCGACGGCCGCCGCGGGCAGCAGCATCCGCAGCAGCCCGGGCCGGCCGCGCTCGGGCGGGGGCAGCGGGAAGCCCTCCCGGTCGAAGCCGGCGGCCCGGCCGGCGACGTGCTCCCGGTGCCCTTCCAGGTCGGGGCCGACCAGCCCGCTGAGCACCCGGAGCCGGACCCCGACCGGGCACTTCTCCGGGGCTCGGACGTCCAGCCCGCCGCCCGGCGGGGCGAGGGCCGCGGATTCCGCGGCCCGGTCGGCGTCCGGCGGCAGGTGGTATTCGCACTCGGCGCGGGCGATCGCGGCCAGCCACTCCCGCAGGCGGCCGGAATCGGTCAGGCGGTGGATGTGCGCGCCGGCGACGATGAAGGTGTCGCGCAGGACGGCCTGGGCTTTGTCGGGGTCGCCGAGCCGGCGCAGGCAGAGGCGGTAGAGCTCGTCCCCGTAGGCGTCGTAGAGGCGTTCATAGGCCAGGGTCGGGCACGGACGGCTGGATCGCAGGGCGAGGGCAAGGTCCCGGTCCATCATGTGACAAGAATCTACGGTCATCGGGTGAGGAACGGGAGTCTTTCCCCGAAATACACCGCGAACGTCCGTCTTGCACTCACTTCACACGCTTCGGGCGTGGCGCGATTCCGGATCGACGGCCCCGCCCCGAGCTCCGCCCGCATATCCGGGACACACCCCCTCTTACTCTAGGTAGCACTTCTCTGACCTGCTGTTTTCGCCGCACGGGTGAACGCATCGCCCGCACCGCTCCCCGGACCCGGCCGGTGCCGCCGCGCCCCGGTACGGCAGGAGCCCCGCGGAATCCGCACCCCGGCCGGCGGCGCCGCCCTGCCCGCGGCCACCGCGGCGGGGCCGCCGTCGGCGCGGAGGGGCCGGCCGGGGCCGTCAGCGCGGGGCGAGGGCCCGTCGGGCGGCCGCGGTCAGCGCGTCCACCTCGGCCGGATCGAGCTCCTCCGGGCGGTCCAGGATGAACCGGAGCACCGCGCGGGGGCGGGCGATCACCGCCCGGTCGGCGCGCATCACCGGCTCGGGCAGGCGGCCGGAGACCACGATCACCGGGACGACCGCCGGCTCCGGCAGCCCGCGGGCGCGTGCGGTCCGGACCAGTGCCCGCTCCACCCGGACGGCGGCCGCCGCGAGCCGGTCCACCACCCGCTCGGCCGGGCGGTCGCCGATCCGCCACCCGCCGTCCGCCCGGGACACCGCGTTCCGGGCGGCCCGGCTCTCCAGCAGGAACACCCCGCCCGGGCCGATCAGCACGTGCCGGCCGGCGGGGTCGGCGGCGATGCGGTAGCCGTGCCGCTGCAGGGCGCGCAGCAGCCGGCCCCGCCCCCAGGGGGCCGGGATGCGCGGGGCCGCGCCGCCGAGGAGCAGGTAGCTGACCACCACCAGCCCGGCCACCAGCAGCCCGGCCCGCCAGTCGAGGAAGCCGGCGGCCATCACCCCGGCCGCGGCGGCGACCAGCGCGCGGACCGCGAACCGCACCACGGTTCCGGCACGCCCCTCCCCGAGCGCACCGGAACCCCTCCCGGCGGCATCGCCGGGACGGATCGGCCCTCCGTCCGCCAACGCGCACCGCACTTTCGCTTGTTTCGGTCACGCCAACCCACCCGCGATCTCCTTCATGGCATCACCGAAACGCGGCGCCCCGCAACGGCTTCAGCGGAAAACCGGTGGTTCTCCCAGGGAGGCACGACCGCCCCTCCCGGCGCCCATCCCGCCCATATCCACCCCGACCTGGACCGATAACCCGTACCACCGGCTTCCTCGGCTCCGCCCCGTCCTCCACCGCCCCTCCCCGACACACCGGAGGACGGGGACAGCGCCCCGCAGGGGCCGCCGCCGGCACGTCCCCGGCCGGCCTCCGGCCGCGGTGCAGCGCGGCCTCGACGCCGTCGGCCCCCGCCGCCGAGCGCCGCCCGGCCGCCGTCCCGCCCCGGCTGCGGGAGGGGGTGGGCGGTGGCGGGCGGGTGCCCTCCTCGGCGGGCGAGCGCCGCCCCGCGGGTGGGCGCGGGGCGGGGAGGCCGGCGGAACCCCTCACCGGCGATCGAGACCTCCTTCCCACCGCGACCTACAGGACCGACCAGTCCGGCTGCGACGGCCGGAGGACGGTGGAGGGCCTCCTCCGCCTGCGGCCATGAGGCGCTCTGCGCTTCGCACGCCTCGGCGCACTCCGGCCGCCCCTCCATCGCGCCCGCGTCCCCGGCACCGGACCGGGGACCTCGGGGACCGCGCGGACGGACTTTCCGCGCGCCGTCCGCGCCTGGTTCCACCGCTGCCCGGTCGAAGGCGGGGCGGAGGGGGGCCGCCGCCTCCCCGGCCCGGGTCCATCCCCGGTCACCTCCCGATTCGGGCGGAATGCCGGGAAGACCGGGGATGCCGCCGGCGACGTGACGGAGGCGACTCACCGGTTCCGGCGAACTCCTTGACAGGGCGGCCCCGCGTTGGTCTCCTTGACCCCATGCATCCGCGTACGCAGCCGATTCGACCGGTCATGGCCGGCCGCGCCTCCGCGGCCCTTCGCCGTACGGCCGCCGTTTCGTGTCCGCTGCCCTGTACGCGCCCTTCGTGTTGCTGAGCGCGCGTTCCCTTCCGCAGTGACGCCCGAGCGTTCCGCTCTCCCGCGCTGACCGCCGTGTCCGCCGGCCTACGCCGGCGCCCGGTCCCGCGCATCCGCCGGAGGCCCCGGGGCCGTTCCCGCCCCGTTTTCCGCGCCCGCAGCCGCGCCGCCTCCGCTCCGCATCCCGCACACGTTGGACCCAAGGACTCGCACCGGTGCCGAACCGAACCACCGCATCCGCACTCCGCACGCCGGCCGCCCGGCACGCCCCGTCGCAGCCCGAGCGCGCCCCGCAACCCGCCCTCGACCCGTCCGAGCTGGACGGGATCGGCGACATCGTCGACGCCGGCCGCCCGTCCGGCTACGCCCACCTCGCCGCCCCGCGCACCTCGCCCACCGCGGGGCGGCTGGCCGCCGCCGCGGCCTCCGCGGCCGAGTCTCTCGGCAGGACCTCGGCGGCCGCGGACCGCTCCGGCCACTGGCGCCCCGCCCCGCGCCCGGCCCGGCGGGGCGCCGCCGGCCGGATGCGGATCAGCACCGCGACCCTGGCGCCCAACGGCTCCACCGCACTGCCCGCGGCCCCCTCCGGTTCGGCGACCGCGCTGCGCCTGGCCTCCGGCCGGGCCCACGTGCTCTCCGCCGGCCCCGACGGCGAGCTCCGCTCGGTCCGCGAGCTGCTCCCCGGGCGGACCCTGCTGCTCGCCGCCGGCACCGGGAACTGGCTGGTCAACACCGGCACCGCCGCGGCGGTCGCGGTCCGCGCCACCGGCTGACCGGAGCGGCCCGGCCGCTTCACCGCGGCGGGCCGCCTCCCGGAACGGCCGTTCCGCGGTCTTCGGCCGGTGCGCCGCACACGGCGGCCGCTCCGCCCTTCGCCCCTTGGGCGCGTGCCGGCTCCGCGCTTCCGCTCCACCGGGCGCCTCCCCGGACGGCCGGATCGGACGGGGCGGCCCGCCGCGGAGGCGGACGGGTCGTCCGCCTCGGTGCCGGGCGGGACGGCTACACCTCGGAGTAGCAGCCGAGCTTGTTGCCGTCGGGGTCGAGGAAGTCGAAGTAGTCGACCGCGCCCGGGACGTGCTCGAGCGGACCGGTCTCGACGCCCAGGCCGATCAGGCGGTCCCGCTCGGCGGCGGCGTCGCGGACGCCGAACCGGGTGACGACTTCGGCCCCGGAGCGCTCGATCGGCTCCTCGCCCAGTTGCAGCCAGACGGAGCCGATCCGGAACTCGACCACACCGTCGGCCGGCGCGAGGTCCGGCCCGGAGAGGCCGAACACGTTCCGGTACCACTCCACCGCACCGTCGAGGTCGCCGACCGGAAGGCCCACCGTCACACTCTGCACGTCCATGCGGCCCATTCTGCGCCTGCGCACGCGTCCGCGGCAGGAAAGCCGC
>Ga0079224_100007223_pt1 | contig 14863 bp, 14 predicted proteins | sample Stecom2015_FD_80414 | JGI IMG/M metagenome (GOLD analysis project Ga0079224, IMG submission 80414) | Agricultural soil microbial communities from Utah to study Nitrogen management - Steer compost 2015 | ecosystem: Environmental > Terrestrial > Soil > Agricultural land | place: USA: Utah...
CTCGATATAGAATTTTGTATGTTCAGATTTGTTCGTACTTTTAGTTAGGCTTATTGTCTTTTAAGCTTTAACTGTCTTATTTTACCCCTCATGATTAAAAGATTTTATATAACCCTTCTATTCTGCCTTTTACTAACGGTCTGGGCCAGTGCACAAACTATTGTCGGTTCATGGAGGGGACCGATAAAACTTCCTCAAGGAGATTTGACTTTTGTACTCAATGTGGGTGGGACAGCTGGTAAGTATATGGCCACGGCGGATAGTCCAGATCAGAATTCTTATGGTATAGCAGTAGATACTCTTATTTTTGATGGAGAAATTTTGCGTTTTTCTATTGAGCAGTTGAGAGTGAAATACGAAGGTGTTATTGTTCAACCTGATTCAATATCTGGCGACTTTGTCCAGAATGGGGCTACGTTTCCTTTAGGATTTAAAAGAGTAGGGGGAAGCATTCAAGAGCTTAGTGAGGGTGATGAAAATAAAGCGGATGAAGAGGTGGTTTTACAAAAAGAAGATGAAAGTATTATTAAGGAGCCGGTAGCTAATAATGGAATTTTTAATAAAGTTACATCAATTGAACCTTTTCTGGAAAGTGTGCTTCAAGATTATCACGCCGCAGGCTATGCGGTTGCAGTGGTGAATAAAGATAGTATTGTTTATAGCAAAGGATTTGGTTGGAGAGATGTAGAGAACAAGAAACCCGTGAGCCCAAATACACTATTTCCAATAGGTTCAAGTACGAAGGCCTTTACTGCCGCTTTGGTAGGGAAGTTAGTAGATGAAGGAAAAGTTTCATTGGATTCACCTGTAGTAAATTACCTTCCGGCATTACGATTTTATACCAGTGAGCTGACAAATAGAGTCACTTTGCGTGACATGATGTCCCACAGAACGGGTTTGCCGCGCTATGATTATTCTTGGTATTTATTTAATTCTGATTCTCGTGATACCTTGTTAAAACGAGTAAAATTCATGAAACCAAGTGCCGATATTCGAGAGAAATGGCAGTATAATAATTTTATGTATCTGGCGCAGGGTATGCTAACGGAGCATCTTTCGGGACAGTCTTGGGAGAAAAACATTGAGGAGGAATTTTTCAAACCCTTGGGAATGAAACGCTCGAATATGAGTATTTCTGCTCTTCAACAGGATGCGGATGCATCGCTGGGTTATACCCTTATCCAGGATTCGATCTTGAAAAAGCTTGATTATTATAATATCAATGCAATGGGTCCTGCAGGGAGCATTAATAGTAGTGTTAGTGAACTGGCAAATTGGGTGAGATTATGGTTGAATGGTGGGCAGTGGGAAGGGAAGGAAATTCTAAGTAAAAGTTATGTTGGGGATGCAGCTAGTTCCCAGATGGTGATTTCAAGTGGACTACCTGCTATGAAGCACCCATATAGTAGCTTTTCTAATTATGGGTTGGGGTGGATGTTGCATTCTTATCGTGGACATTATATGGTGGAGCATGGTGGAAATATTGACGGTTTTAGTGCGAGCGTATCCTTTTTCCCTTATGATGGATTAGGTATTATCGTGCTTAGTAATCAAAATGGTTCTCCAATTCCTAATGTTGTTAGAAATACAATTGCAGATAAGGTATTTGATTTGCCTTACCATGAGTGGAGCAAGCCTATAAACACAAATGAGACAAGTGTGGATAACGCGGAAATAACCGTAGATATAGGGAAGGTTCTCGGAACAAAGCCATCTCATAAGTTAACAGATTATGAAGGGGTTGCGGCACATCCAGCATTTGGAAATATAAACTTTTCTGTGCGTAATGATTCTTTGTTTGCAAGATTTTCTGAAAGCTCTGTATGGCTAAAGCATTATCATTATGATGTTTTTGAAGGGATGTCTATTGATAAACAAACGGGTGTGATTGATAGTATTGCGGGAGGGATTAAGTTTAATTTCCAAACAGGTGTTGATGGAATGATTAGCGGAGTGGAATTGGCTCTGGAACCTTCAATTGCAGAACCGCAGTTGTTTCAATATTCAAGAGTCTATGATATCTCTGAATCTGAACTGCAGAAATATGCGGGTGAATATGAGTTAAGCGGAGGAATTATTATTGTTTATATAAAAAACGGTTCCCTTTATGTTTCGGTTCCAGGACAGCCTGATTATAAAACTACACCAAGCGGAGAGCATAGGTTTAAGCCAGATGCCTTATCTGGCTTTATGTTTGCTTTTGAAGCGGATGAAAACGGCGTAATTACCGCTTTTTATTCGGTACAGCCAAATGGTACTTTTAAAGCGAAAAAGAGGCTATAATTACTCTGGATCGAGTTGGATGAAGAGTAATCTGATTTTAGGAGAGAACAATATAACGACTGTCTTTGTTCCCACTTTATGAAGGGTTCGATTAGTTAAGCAGCCTATTCATATTATGAATTATAGTATAAAGTCAGAATAATTAGATTTAAGTGGAGAAGAACAGCAACATTCGCAGCGATAAGGCTCAGCCTCAAATTAAGGTTTTTATATTAGGAGAAGATTATTATGTAAACGAGAATGGAAACTGGGTATTTACTTCAGAATACCATTTAAAACGGGGCTATTGTTGCAATAATAATTGCCGTCATTGTCCATATCTTTTTCAATAACTAGTGAATTAAGGATAATGTTAACCTAATCATGAATCAACTTTGTCTAGTAAGCTATCAAAATGAAAGTATTTGTTACCCGTATTATACCTGAGGTAGGATTAAATAAAATGCTTGACGCAGGGTTGGAGGTTGTTCAATGGCAGGAGAAGAGGAATTTGACTCCTCAAGAGTTAATCGAAGCTTGCAAACAAAGCGATGCTTTATTAAGCGCAGGTGGAAAAATTGACGCTGATTTTTTAAAAGAATGCAATCACTTAAAAGTGATCGCCTTACATTCTGTCGGTTTTGATAGTGTTGATGTCGCCGAGGCAACCCGTCTTAAGATCCCCATCGGAAATACTCCTGGAGTTTTGAGTAAGTCTACCGCTGATACGGCCTTTTTATTAATGCTTTCTGTAGCTCGCAAAGCTTTTTTCCAACATAAAAGAATAGAAAAAGAAGAATGGAGTTTTTTTGAACCTACGGCTAATCTGGGTGTAGAGTTACAAGGTAGAACTATCGGAATTTATGGATTAGGAAAAATAGGATATGAAATGGCAAGGTCTTGCATTGCTATGTTTGATATGAAAGTGATCTATCATAACCGCCATCCAAATCTAGATGCAGAAAAGGAATTAAATGCTGTAAAGGTTTCTTTTGAAGAGTTACTTGTAAAAAGTGATGTGCTTTCTGTTCATGTTCCTTTAGGTGAAGAAACAAAAGGAATTTTTGATAGATCAGTTTTTAGTAGGATGAAACCTTCTTCGATCTTTATTAATACCGCTAGGGGTGGGGTACATAATGAAGAGGATCTCATTTGGGCATTAGAAAATGGAGTTATTTGGGGAGCAGGCTTGGATGTTACTAATCCAGAACCCATGCAGGCTGATAATCCACTATTAAATATGCCGACAGTCGCGATCTTACCTCACATTGGAAGTGCCACCGTAGAAACGAGAAACGCTATGTCGTTGAGAGCTGCTGAAAATATAATTGCGGGGTTAAAGGGAGAGCGCTTGCCTTATCCCGTTAACCCCGAAGTGTTTGATACTTGATTGCCGTAAAAATTATTGTTTTCTTTCTGAACGGATAATTAGTCTTAAGGTTGGATTATTAGTAATGAATGACCAAAACCAATTAAGAGCTAATTTAACCTTATTTCTATATCCTGCAATAGGTATGATGTGGATAAAAAGCCATATAAGCCAGGCAAATAAGCCTTTAAATGAGAATTTAGGTAAATCAGCTACAGCTTTAAATTTAGAAATAATGGCCATACTACCTTTGTCGTTATAGGAAAAAGGGACTAAAGCTTCTTTCGATACCAATCTTTTAAAATTCTTTGCTAAGAGTTCTCCTTGTTGTATAGCTACTTGCGCCAATTGTGGATGTCCATTTGGAAAGTTTTTATCCGTAGTTTGCAGACAGATATCACCTATCGAAAAGATATTATGTGTACCAACAACTGCATTATGTTCATTCACTAATATTCTACGTCCTTTCCCGATTGCTTCAGCGGGTAAGCCTGGAACTTCCCGTCCAATCACTCCGGAAGTCCATATCAAGGCATTGGTGGGAATGGTAGAACCATCGCCTAGTACCACTTCTCCATTGACATAATCTTTTACTGCGGTATTTAACTGGATACGAACTCCTAACTTTTTTAAGACCTTTGCAGCTTCAACCTGTGCAGTTGTGCTCATAGGACCCAAAAGAGAAGGCGCAGCGTCAATTAAATGTATATGAGCAGATAGATCTTTAATCTCGGGATACTCCTTCATTTTCACATAATGACCCATTTCAGCTAACATACCAGCAATTTCTACTCCCGTAGGACCACCTCCAGCGATAACAATATTTAGTAATTTCCTTTTTTCCTCACGCTCTTGAGAACGCACCGCCTTTTCCATAGTCAATAGCAAGTGGTTACGTAAATGCAGCGCATCAGTAATATTTTTCATGGGCACAGAATTATTTTTCACATTCTCCATGCCGAAATAATTGGTTTCTGTTCCAAGTGACAACACCAGGTAATCGTACTCTAAGGTACCCGTGCTGGTGACGATGGTATTTTCCTCTGGATTTACCATTTGCAATGCGCCCATGTAAAATCGAATGTTTTCTTGATCTTGAAACATTCTACGGAAAGGGTAACTAATATTGGAAGCTTCTATAAATGCTGTAGCAACTTGATAAAGTAAAGGGGGGAAGAAATGGTAGTTATTTATGTCAACAAGTGTAATATGAAATCGATCGTCTTTTGCAAGTTTCTTAGCCAATTGGATGCCTGCAAAGCCACCACCTACTATTATTACATTCTTTGTTTGTTGTTCCATAGTATTATTTTTTAAGGCACCATCAGGATAGATAAGTGGAAAGTCCTTTAATTAAAGCTTGTCTATAAAGGCCACAAAATTACAGATATTTTTCATATCAACTCTGGTTCTCTTTGTTTTCTTAATCTTAAGATGGTTTTTTAAGAAAGGATATGACAATAAACTTGCCAATAAGCTAAGAATTAAAAATTAAAGCATTTGCAAGTTCAATTTCTTCTAGAGATATCGAATGTGGCTTATCAGGATATACTTTTTTAGTAACCTTTGCGCCCATTTTTTCTAGGATTAATGCCGTTTCGTCTACCCGTTCTAGAGGGACATGTGAATCATGGTCTCCAGTTCCGATAAAAACAGGAGTTCCTTTAAAGTCTCCCTTATAGTTTTCAGAATAAATTTTATCACCTATCAAACCTCCAGTGAAAGCCACTATCCCACCGTATCTTTTTGCATTTCTGCTAGCAAATTCAAGCGTCAAACATGCTCCTTGTGAGAATCCTAGAAAATAAATATTCATATAGGGTATGCCTTGGTTATGGACTTCATCCACGGTATTTTCTATTATTTCAATTGCCGATGATAACCAAGGATTATTATGTTCAGGAGGCGCCATAAAAGAGTAATGGTACCAAGTATTGTTGTTTGCTTGTGGAGCAAGCAAAGCGTAGTCTTGTACTTCTAGTTGACTAGCAAGCGAAAGTATATCCTTTGCAGTACCTCCTCTGCCATGTATCATAATTAATACATTTGAGGCGTTTTCTATCGATTCACCTGCAGTTTCCAGGGTTTTCTCATGCGTATGGCTTTTAGTCATATTGTCACTAGTCAAGGATTAGTTAAACAAAAAATAGATATAATCCTGAGAGCTAAAAAGCTTTCAGGATTATATTGTTCCTCCAATTAAATAAGGAGGTAAAGATATTATGATAGATGCGGTCTTAAGCTTGTTTAATTAACTGCAATTCCACGTTTATTCTTACATCATCACTTACTACTATGCTTCCTGCTTCAGTTACTGCACTCCATGTTAAACCAAAATCTTTACGGCTTATTTTTCCAGTCACGGTAAATCCTGCTTTAGTCTGTCCGTAGCCATCAATAATGATTCCACCATATTCAACGTCTAGGGTAACTGTCTTAGTCACATCTTTTATGGTCAATTCACCTGTAAGTTTTCCGTCTTCACCATTTCCTTCGTATTTCACACCAGAGAATTTGATTTGTTTAACTCGATCCCCGTCAAAAAAGTCGGCCGACTTTAAGTGTCCATTCCGTTGTTCATCATTCGTGTCGATGGAATCAACTTCTGCTGTAAATTCTATTTTCTTAGCGGCATTAAAATTGTCTCCTTCTGTTTCCACTTCAACATTAAACGATCTGAAATATCCGGTTACAGTAGTAATCATTAAATGTTTTACTTTGAAAGATACTTCGCTGTGGCTTGGGTCTACTACCCATTTTTGTACTGACATAATAATTTGATTTTAAAGGTTATAAATAGTAAAGCTTTTTTTTAATTAATTGTTTTTAATAAGAGCTGAATCCACACTTGCTCTTCCGCCACCTGCTATCAACGAGATTATTGCAAGTCCAAACAACAAGACGAAGTACTCAACACCTTCTCCACTTTGAGCTCCGCTCCAATTCATGAAAAAGCCATTCTCCAAATGCGTTACTGTGACGCCAATAAATACACCAAGTATTCCAAGGGCGGATAGACGTGTTAAAAATCCAAATATTAAGAATAAAGACCCAAAAAATTCAATAAGAATAACAAGTAAAGCGATAAAAGCAGGTATACCCAATACTTCCGTAAAGTAGCCCATAGTGCCATTAAATCCACCGCCTCCAAACCAGCCTAATAATTTCTGCGCTCCATGTGGAAGGATCGTGATTCCTATCGCTAAGCGCGCAATTAGTGCCGTCCAATTCGATGAGTCTGTTAAAAATATTTTTTTCATGTCTTTTCTTTTTCGTGATTTGAGTGTTATTATTAATTTGTAATATGATAGTAGTCTGTACTATTAAGTAGATTTATCACCTGTTGTACAGCTTCTTGGTCATCTCCTGTGACAGTCACCTCTCTTACATCAGGTTTGATGAATACACTAACCACTTTTGAATGTGGAAATAATAGATGATTTGAAGTAATCTTTTCTTCTTCAGTTAAAAATGCCACTATCTTTTGGGTAGCTACCACTTGTAGTCTTTCTAGCTCATTTTTTTCTTGTTTAAAGCCGTTCCATAAAATTATGATATCAGCTTCCCAGCAACCGTCTTTTGCACAGTCAATAAGTTCTATTGCTTCCTCATCAGCGCCTTTCTGTATATATTCAGAAAGCTCTGAAAATTTATCAGCATCACTGGATACTGCAAGTATTCGGTTGTTTAAAGCAAGTTTGCGTAATAAGGGATTGTCCTGCCCGGTTGTTAAGCCTACAATAGCTATCGTCTTCTTTGTTCCCATTTTTTCCTCCGTTTATTGATACAAAGGTAGGGGCTAGAGATTTTAATTCTCTTGACCTGGAATAAGAAATCGGGTTAATTTATATCAATTTACCGTCTTAGGGCCAATTGACCGCGAATTCGACTTAGGGTTTCGGGAGTAATACCTAAATAAGAAGCGATAATAGTTTGAGGAACACGTTGTAATAAATCTGGAAAAGTGGCTGCTAAGTTGAGGTATTTCTCTTCAGCGGTCTCACTTAACGACCTCATTAACCGTCTCTGCATAGAAATTAGGTTGTTTTGAAGTAAAATCCTGAAATAACGTTCAAAAGACGGGACTTTATCAAGTAAATCGTCCCAAGATTGCTTAGAAATTAAAAGGAGCTCGCAATTTTCTAAAGCTTCAATGTAGAAGCTAGAAGGTTCATTTGTGAAGAAGCTATATAAATCAGCAGCCCACCAGCCTTCGAAAGCGAATTGAAGGGTATGCTCATTTCCTTTCTCATCGATTTTATATGTTCGTAATATCCCTTTCTCAACAAATATATTGTATTTGCAGATATCTCCTTCTTCCAAGATGAAATGCTTTTTCCGTAATTTCTTAGGTAAAAAAAGCGTTTTTACAAATTCAAACTCCTCATCTGTAATGGATATATTCTCTTTAATCTTCTGATAAAGGTATTCGTGCATAGTGTCGATGTTGAATTGTATGCAAATTAACAAATTAAAACATCAATTAGTCTATGGAATACGACATTTCTATTAGATACGGGAGATGGAATATTTTAGAAGAATTGTATATTGGGTGCAGTTTGAAAATAGATGACATCGGTTTTAAGAATATGAATATAGATAAGGACGAATTGAGAATTGTAGACTATTTGCCAAAATATGATCAGGCATTTAAAACGCTTAATGAGGCATGGATTAAAAAGTTTTTCGAAATTGAAGAAGAGGACGAAAAGACGTTGAGTAACCCCGGAAAAATAGTCAAAAATGGAGGCTATATTTTTATTGCACTTTTAGATGGGAGGGCAGTTGGAGTTTGTGCTTTAAGAAGAGCAAGTTCTGACACTTTTGAGTTTAGTAAAATGGCTGTGGCGGAAAATATTCAGGGGCACGGAATTGGAAGAAAGTTATGCGAAACTGCAATTAGAAAGGCAAAGGCAGTAGGAGCTAAGCGTATTTATTTAGAAGGAAATACCCTTCTTGAAGCTTCAATTCACCTTTACAAAAAAGTGGGGTTTAAAGAAATAGAATGGGATACAGCGTCTTATAAGCGAGTGAATATCATTATGGAAATGCTTATTTAAAAGATTCATAGCATTAAATAAAGCTAAATTTTCATTAGGTTTGATAAAGCAATCGAAATTATTATGCCTATATCAGATTGGTCTGAAAATAATACGCAATTCAAATGGATTGATGTTCAGAATCCTACCGTAGAAGAGCTGAAGCAAATCAGTAAGAAGTATAAACTGCATCGTTATACGGTTATGGATTGTTTGCAGTCTGATCATCTTCCAAAGCAAGAGAATTTGGGTAGTATGCAGTTTGTTATAACTCGATTCTTAGTAGATAACCAATCTTTAAAAGCGCATACCATACAAGAGGTCAGTAGTAAATTGGCGATTTTTTATAATGCTGAGCTGATTATTACCGTTCACCGACTGAAACAGCCCTTCTTAAAAGCAATCCGAATCCAACATGCGGAGAACGGAGGATATCGATCTGTGAGTGAGCTGGTGACTAAAATAGTTTGGCAAGTTTTGCATTCATATGATCAACCTGCTTTAGATGTTTCTCAACAAATCGATGATATTGAGGAACATGTTTTTATGAAACCGCTTACCAAAGTGCTGTTGGAAGATATATACCTCATTCGTAGGAAAGCTTCTGTATGTTTAAAGTTGCTTCTTTTAAGTAAGGAAGTGATCAATAAAATCCCAAGTATTGATATTGAAACCTCGGTTTTACAAGATGCGAAAGACTTGCATTTAAAACTGGTGACACTTTTTGAACAAGCACATGAAGATTCCACTCATCTCTTAGACATCTACTTATCCCTTTCATCTAAAAACTCTAATGAAGTGATGAAGGTACTTACTATCTTCTCAGTCTTTTTATTGCCACCTACTTTTATAGTGGGTTTATACGGTATGAATTTTGAATATATGCCAGAATTGCATCACCGATACGCTTACCCGATAGTCTTAGGAGTAATTATAAGCATTACCGCAATTATTTATTTTTGGTTTAAAAGGAAGGGGTGGTTGTAGAGTGGAGAGTTGAAACTCTCCACTGTAAAGCTTTTATTTTCGTTGATTATAGACTACTAGCCCTTTCTCTAGACAAATCAATGCCTTCTTTAAGTCATCCTGCTTTAATACGTATGCAAGTCTTACTTCATTTTTGCCTAAGCCTGGCGTGCTGTAAAATCCTGTTGCTGGAGCCATCATAACTGTTTCATTTTTATAATCGAAAGATTCCAACATCCATTTACAAAAATCTTCCGTATCCTTAACGGGCAGTTGTGCCACCACATAAAATGCTCCTCCAGGAAGTGGACAAGTCACACCTGGTATCTTGTTTAGTCCTTCCACTAATAAATTACGTCTTTCTGAATACTCTTTCTTAACAGCATCAAAATAACTGGCCGGGGTGTCAATAGCAGCTTCAGCTGCGATCTGAGCAACAGCAGGTGAACTTAATCGAGCCTGCGCGAATTTTAAAGAGGCTTGGTAGACTTGCTTATTTTTAGTTAAGATACAGCCTAAGCGTGCCCCACATGCGCTATAGCGTTTAGAGACAGTATCTAAGACAATAACATTTTGGTCTAGGCCCTCTAAATGCATAGGAGAAATAAATTCGCGATCGTCATAGCAAAACTCTCGATAGGCTTCATCAGAGAATAAGAATAAATCATGTTTTAGGCAAATTTCCTTTAATGATTCCAGTTCTTCTCTAGAGTATAAATAGCCCGTGGGATTGTTAGGGTTGCAGATGAAAATTGCCTTCGTTTTAGGCGTAATTATTTTTTCAAACTCTTCAATAGGAGGGAGTGCAAATCCACTTTCGATATAGGACATTATGGGTTTTATTACCACTTCAGACATGCACGCAAATCCATTATAATTGGCGTAGAAGGGTTCCGGAATAATAATCTCATCTCCTGGGTTTAAGCAGGATTGCATGACAAAGGTAATAGCCTCAGACGCTCCAGTGGTTACCAAAATATTGTCCGGAGTGATGTTATAATCGAATTTGTTATAATATTCACTTAGTTTGTTACGGTAAGAAGCCGTGCCTTCAGAGGGTGTATATGCCCAAACTTTAAATTGAATGTTCTTTATCGCACTTAGCATGCCTTCAGGTGTCTCTATATCGGGCTGTCCAATATTCAAATGGTAAATATTTTTACCCTCTTTTTTGGCGATGTCTGCGTAGGGTGTTAATTTACGGATAGGCGATGCGGGCATCTGGTGACCTTTTTCTGAAATTTGTGGCATGCGTTATTTTTAATAAACAATTTATCGAATTGCTTTTTTTTGAAATAAAAAAAGCCATCTGGTTTCCCAGACGGCTTCATCCGTTTGGGTTTTTATTTTACAACAGTTCCTTTGATATATAATGCCTTTACAGGTGTTTTTGAATTGGAGCGAATAGTAACCATTTTGCTAAAGGGAGCAGCTTGGGCGGCATTGAAAGTAACTTTAATAGTGCCTTTTTCTCCTGGTTTAACAGGTGTTTTAGTATATTCAGGAACAGTACATCCACAGGTGGATTCTACTTTGTTAATAATCAAAGGCTCCGTTCCAGTGTTTTCAAATTGAAAATCATAACTAACTGGAGTGCCTTGTGGAATTTTACCAAAATCATGAGTCTCAGATTCAAACTTAAACTCACTATTGCTTTGTGCTTGGGCATTATATGCAGAAAGGCCGATAAAGACCAATAAGGCGCTACAAAATATTAATAATTTGTTTTTCATAATTTTTATTTTTCGTTATAATAGGCTAATTCATTTGAGTAAATGAATAATAAACCAAATCTAATCAAAATATATATTAAATATAAAAAAAATACGTAACAATTCATTGCTCATGGAATTAAATTTCGTGATATCTTTATATCGCAAGATAAAATTTTGAAATTAACTACCCCTGCTGTGTCTAATTATATTTCTTTATATTTGTGTTTTAACTTTAGACTATGCCAAGATTCTCAAATAACGAAATAAAAACAGAATTAAGTTTTAATGACTTTAAGGACGTTTTATTAACCGATTATCGGATTGCCTGTGAAAGTCGCCAGGCTAGTTTACTAGGTCGAAAGGAAGTTTTGACTGGCAAAGCTAAGTTTGGAATTTTTGGAGACGGTAAAGAATTAGCCCAAATAGCGATGGCTAAAGTTTTTAAGAAGGGCGATTGGCGAGCAGGGTATTATCGAGATCAAACATTTGCCTTTGCTACTGGAATTACGACGACCTATCAATTTTTCTCACAATTATACGCTAATCCAAGTATAGAATCAGACCCAGCGTCAGCAGGCCGCCAAATGAACGCACATTTTGCTACCCGTATTTTAGATGATAAAGGAGAATGGTTAAGTTCTTTAGACAAGATGAATTCATCGTCAGATATTTCTACCACGGGGGGACAGATGCCGCGCTTAGTGGGTTTGGCTTTAGCTTCTAAAGTGTATAGAAACAATCCAGCAATTGACCACTCCTCATTATTTTCAAACCGAGGGAATGAAGTGGCTTTCGGAACTATTGGAAATGCGGCTACTTCTGAAGGCGTGTTTTTTGAAACTATAAATGCCGCCGGAGTATTGCAAATCCCATTAGCGATTTCAATTTGGGATGATGGCTATGGAATATCGGTTCCTGCAGAGTATCACACTACAAAAGAAGACATTTCTGAAGTTCTTCAAGGTCTGCAAAGGGATGAAAACTCTCAAGGCTACGAAATATTTAAAGTGCGAGGGTGGGATTATCCGAGTCTTTGTGAAACCTATGAAAAAGCAATTCAGGTGTGCCGGGAGGAACACGTACCTGTTTTTATTCATATTACGGAGATGACGCAACCGCAGGGACACTCAACATCGGGTTCTCATGAAAGATATAAGTCCAAAGAGCGTCTAGAATGGGAGAAGGAGTTTGATTGTTTAAAGAAAATGCGCGAATGGATATTAGCGACAGCGGTTGCCAATGAAGAGGAGTTGATCCAGATTGAAAAGGACTCTGTTGAGGTGGTAAAAGTGGCGCAAAGAGCGGCCTGGGCAGACTACAACGCTATGATTTCGGGAGACAAAGAGGAGGCTATAAATCAGTTGTTATCCTTAGGAAATAAAAATACGGATGTATTGGCAGAGGGTTTGAAAAAAAGCTACGAACCTTCACTGAAAGATATTTATGGAAGTATACGGAAGGCCATTCGAATCATTCGAGATGAAAATACAGAAGCAAAACAGCAGTTATTAAGCTGGTATAAACAAAGTCAAAAGAAGAATTCGGAACTTTTTAATTCTAAGCTATTTACCGACGGAGTTGATTCTCCAGATCAAATTACTCCAGTTGCCGTTAAGTATTCTGAAAGTGCGAAAATGGTGGATGGGAGAGAAGTTCTAAATGCTTGTTTTGAAGAAAACTTTAATCGCGATCCTCGATTACTTGCTTTTGGAGAAGATGTGGGGATGATCGGGGATGTGAACCAAGGCTTTGCAGGTTTGCAAGCAAAATTTGGCAAAGAACGCATTTTTGATACTGGAATTCGTGAAAATACAATTATTGGTCAAGGAGTTGGAATGGCTTTAAGGGGCTTGCGCCCGATTGCTGAAATTCAGTACCTAGATTATTTACTATATGGTATCACTGTTTTAAGTGATGATCTGGCATCCTTGAGTTACCGTACAAAAGCGGGGCAAAAAGCACCGCTTATCATTAGAACACGTGGCCACCGTCTTGAGGGGGTATGGCATTCAGGCTCACCAATGGGCATGATTCTAGGCTCATTGAGAGGTCTACATATTTGTGTTCCAAGAAATATGACGCAAGCAGCAGGGATGTATAATACGTTGTTGCGCGCAGATGAACCCGCCTTGGTAATAGAGTGCTTAAACGGTTACCGGTTAAAGGAGCGTATGCCAGAAAATCCAGGGGAATTTACGGTTCCTTTAGGCGTCGCAGAAATTGTAAATGAAGGGAAAGACGTTACAGTAGTAAGCTATGGTTCTACTTTGCGTATTGTTCAAGAAGCGGCTCAAGAGCTGGAGAAATTAGATGTCTTTATTGAAATTGTTGATCCACAGACCTTGCAGCCTTTTGATAAAAACCACCTATGTGGAGAGTCATTAAGTAAAACTAATAAACTCCTAGTGGTGGACGAGGATGTTCCTGGAGGTGCCTCTGCCTTTATTTTACAACACATTTTGGAGGAACAAAAGGGGTATTTTAAACTTGATGCTCAACCAAGAACATTAACTGCGAAAGCACATCGCCCGCCTTATGGTTCGGATGGTGATTACTTCAGTAAACCTTCCGTCGATGATGTTGTTGAAATGGTTTATTCTATAATGAATGAAGCCAATCCAGAGAAATATCCTTCGTTATTCTAGGAGCTAGGAAGCTATGAGGTAATGGTTTGATTTATTAGGTAAGGGATTAGGTGTTTATTATCAAATACCTAATCCCTGTATCTATTAATTATATTGGTGGTTTCTTAAATAATGATCTGCAATAACTAAAGCAGCCATCGCTTCTACGATGATCACAGCACGAGGAACCACACAAGGGTCATGGCGACCTTTGCCAGTGATTTCTACTTCACTTCCATCTTCATTAATGGTTTTCTGAGCATGCATTATTGTAGCTACTGGTTTGAAAGCCACTTTAAACGTGATGTCCATTCCATTAGAAATACCACCTTGAATTCCGCCGGAAAAATTGGTGAGGGTTTTCAGTGTCTGACTTTCTTGATCAGGATTAACAAAGATGTCATTATGTTCTGAGCCTTTTAAGCTTGCACCCTCAAAGCCTGAACCGTATTCAAAGCCGTGAACTGCATTAATGCTTAGCATTGCTTTTCCTAGATCAGCATGTAGTTTATCGAAAACAGGCTCACCTAAACCTACGGGTACGTTACGAATGATCGCAGATATTTTTCCACCTACTGTATCGCCGTCTTTTTTGATCTGGCTGATAAAGTCTTCCATCTCCTTAGCGGTAGCAGGATCTGCACTACGCACGATATTGCTTTCCCGTATTTTCAATAATTCGTTTAAATCATATTCGACCAGATTTGGAGAATCTATTAATCCTACGGATGAAACATGAGCAAATATTTCGATGCCAAATTGTATTAGGAAGCTTTTTGAAATAGCTCAAGCGGCTACTCTAGCCGTAATATCGCTATCTGATAATCTTCTACAACCGCGATAATAACGTATACATTATTTTACATGATAGGACGATACGACATGAGA
>Ga0079224_100007224_pt1 | contig 14863 bp, 14 predicted proteins | sample Stecom2015_FD_80414 | JGI IMG/M metagenome (GOLD analysis project Ga0079224, IMG submission 80414) | Agricultural soil microbial communities from Utah to study Nitrogen management - Steer compost 2015 | ecosystem: Environmental > Terrestrial > Soil > Agricultural land | place: USA: Utah...
CTGGTTCTCAGACGGGCGCGGCCCACCTACCACGCCAGTACGCCGACACTCGGGGGGTATGGGGGGTCGTCCCCCCACCGAGCGAAGCGAGGGAATCTATCCCGCGTACTCCTCGACGACCACCTGATCGGTGCCCCAGCACCCCGGATCGACCATCACTTGCGTCGCCGCCCCGACCTGGGAGGTCCGCACCCAGATGCTGACCGTGTGGGTTCCCCTCCCCAGTCCCTCGAAGACACCCGTCATGGATCCCTGCACCCCAGGCCCTCCCGCCTCTTCGCGTCGGAGGCTGATCCGCGCTCGTCCGGTCGACGGTGGCCGATCGTCGACGCGCAGCTCGAATATCGCTCCGGTACCGGAACTGAAGTTGCCGACGAAGACCCGCCCATCGAAGGTCGCCACTACTCGGGACCCGTCCGCCGCAGTCTCGAATGTGCCCACGTCGAGGATCTTGCGGAAGGTCGGGTCGGCAGAGATCGAGCTCGCCGGACAATCGGTGTTCAGGGTGGTGAGCGACAGCAGCTGGCCTGAGACCCTGTCGGCAGTGGCGGCGTGGACCACTCGGTTCTCGGCGAGCCGCCGGAGAAACGACGCCATCTGCTGTCGCAGGACGGGTTGCTCGGGGCAGAATCTGTCGTTGGCTGGTGGGTTGCATCCCACCGTCACCCCCGCCTCAGCCAGCCAGGCGATGTCATCGTGGTGCACGTTCGAGGCGGGAACGTCGGTGAAATGGCCCGCCGCCACGACGACCACCGGGATCGCGGTCGCCACCACGATCGAGATCAGGAATGCCGGAGTTCGCCGGGGCGTCCGGCCGTCGAAGGTCTTCCCCAAGTTCGCCTCCCGTTCGGATTTCGGGACGGTACTCGGAGCCCGGCCGACGCGTCGGTGCGAGCGGGCGAAAAGTCCCAACGAGAACGGGCCCCGCCGTGGCGGGGCCCGTTTCGTCACTGACTCAGAGCGAGATCAGTTTTCGGCCATGTCGCGGGCATTGAGGCTGCCATCGGCGAGCTGCTGGCGCAGCGACTCGACCTCGTCGACGAGCGACTGGTCGACGCCGGAGGCGATGGTGCCGAGACCCACGCCGTCCTCGGCGATGGTGAACACCCTGGTGCCGCCCTCGAAGTTGCCTTCGGCGACGTCCTTGATCACCGAGTAGGCGGCGACGTCCAGGCCCTTCAGCACCGAGGTCAGGATGACGTCGGCGTACTGGGGCATGGTCTGGGTCCAGTCGGCGTCGACACCGACCACCCAGAGGTTGCCGATCTCTGCAGCGAGGGCGGCCGTGCCTTCACCCACCGGGCCGGCCACCGGCAGGATCACGTCGGCGCCTTCCTCGACGAACGCCTGGCTGACGTTGCGGCCGTTGTCGAGGTTCTCGAAGTCGCCGGTGAAAGTGCCGGTCTGCTCCTCGGGGTTCCAGCCGAGCACCTGGACATCGGTGCCGTTCTGCTGGTTGTAGTAGCGGGCGCCGTAGACGAATCCGTCCATGAAGTCGGTCACCGCTCCGGGGAGCTGGATACCGCCATACGTGGCGATCACGCCGGTCTCACTGACGCCAGCCGCCAGGTAGCCGGCCAGGAACGCCGCATCGACCGTGTTGAACACGGCGCCGACGACGTTCGGGATGTCCTCTTCGTAGGCGAAGTCGAGGATTTCGAAGTACTGATCCGGATTGGCCTCGGCCGCGGCTGCGGTGGCGTCGCCGAGCAGAAAACCGACCGTGATGATCAGGTCGCATCCCTCCTGGATCCAGGAGTTGATGTTCGTCTCGTAGTCGGTGGCCGCCGTCGACTCCAGGTAGTCGGAGTTCTCGGTGGCGGAGCCATCGGCGATGGCGTCCTGCACGCCCTTCCAGGCCGTCTGGTTGAACGACCGGTCGTCGATGCCGCCGGTGTCGGTCACCTGGCAAGCCCTGATCGGCTCCACGTCGGCAGTGGGCTCTTCGCCTTCTGTCGTGTCGGGCGTCGTGCCTTCCGTAGTGTCGGGCGTGGTGGCTTCGGTGGTGTCCGGAGTGGTCGCCACGGTGGTGTCCGCAGCGCCCGTCGTTTCGGTGGGCTCTTCAGCACCGCCGCAGGCGGCCAGCACCATGGCCAGCGCCGCGAGCAACGCGACCAAGCGCGAATGTCTTCTCACGTTTGTTCCTCCATTTGAGTCGTGCGGGATGGAGCTGCCTCCTCCCGCCGCCAGGCATGCTAGTGATCGCGCAGCCCGTCCGACGAGATGGACGGCACGTCTCGGACGGTATAGATCAGGGGAATCGAGACAAGGGCCACAAGTCCCTTCACCACCACGTTCACCCAGAAGATCGCCCAGGCGAGGTCGCTCGGGAAGACTCCCGTGAGTACTGCCACCCCGACGAAGATCGCTGAATCCACCGGCACCGCCACCGCGTTGGAGGAGAGCACCCGGCCCCACTGGTGGCGCTGTCCCAGGCGCCGCACCCAGGCCGAGTACACCTCCGTGTCGATCAGCTCGGAGACGACCTCGGCCAGGATCGACGCGACCACGATCCCCCAGACCGGCGCCAGGACATCCCCGAAGTGGACCGTCTGGGGAGCAGTGTCGGCGGCCGGCAAGCGGGCGGTGACGAGGAAGAGCAGCGCCATCCCCAGGTTGACCACGGCGGCGGTGACGATCAGGACCCGAGCGGCGTGCTTCCCCGCCACCTTGTGGACCAGGTCACGGAGCGTGAAGGTGAACGGATAGACGAGGGTCCCGGCGTCGACGGCGAACCCGGCCAGCTCGACGATGCGCAGCGAGGCGACGTCGGAGAGGACCTGGGCGGCGACGTAGCTGCTCGCCACGACCAGGAGCACCGTGAGCACGCGGGAGCGGTCGAGAGAGGTGACCATCGGAAAGAGTCAACCGCCCTCACGCCCTGGCATGCAAGTGTGGCTTTCGTTCTGTCGTCCGAAAACGACGGTTCCGGCGCGTGATCCGGCCCACAGAACGGGTCAGGCCGTTGCCGACCGGGCGGGGAGACGGACGAGACCGCCGGCGACGACCCCGACGATCGGAAGGGTCAAGATGAACCCGTTGAGGCCTTCGGGGTCGGCGATGCCGATCGCCGCCAGCAGGCCCAGCCCGGCGCACACCCCGATCACCGCGACCACCGGCCGCCAGGCCGGCGGGGCGGGACGCGGGTCGGGCGCCGGGCGCTCGAAGCGGCCCAGCAACGCGACGAGCCCGATCGTGACGACGCCGACCACCAGGAACCACAACGGGCGTGACAGCCACCATGCGGCAGACAGCGGCTCGATGCCGAGCCCGAATCCACCCGCCAGGAGCGACAGGCCGATGACGATCACCATCGCCGTCAGGTGCCACAAGTAGAGGCTCATGATCTGGGCGTTGATCGCCACGACCCCCAACCACGCCCGGGGTCGGTCGAGCCAGCGGCGGAGAGGCCCCTCGAGGGCGAGCACTAGCCCGGCCTGGAACAAGCCGAGGAAAGCCAAGGTCACCCGGGGCGGATAAGAGTTGGACACCTCCGCGGTGTCGAGACCGACCATCGCCACCGGATAGGGACCCGAAGTGACGAGCGCGAGCGTGGCGACGAACCCCACCGCCGCCAGCAGGATCCGCCGGCCGGCTCCGCCGAGCCGACCGTCCAGCCACGCATAGCCGAGTTGGTGGACGGTCCCCCACACGAACACGTAGTTCGCGAACCCGACCGGCACCACGCCGAAGCCGAGCGAAGCGATGTCCGCCAGCCCGGCCAGGACGACCCCGGCGGCGATCGACCACCAACCGAGTCGCTCCCACAGCCACAGCGCGGCGGGAGCGAGGGTGACGATCACCACGTACGCGGCGAGAAACCAGGTCGGCACCAGAGCGACTTGGGAGGCGACTTGCAGCATCCGCCAATCGAGCCCGGGACGCAGCCCGACCCAGCCGCCGAGCGTCCACGCGACGAGCAGCGGCAGCACCGGGATGATCAAACGCCGGATCCGGCTGCGCAGCCAGCCGCCGTAGGTCTGGCCTCGGCGTCGCGCCGACCGCCACGACACCCCGTTGGCATATCCCCCCACTACGAAGAAGATCGGCATCACTTGCAGCACCCAGGTGAGGGGATGGGTCCAAGTCGCCATTTCGAGTAGATGACCCGTGACGAGTTCTCCGTCCACCACCCGCACGGCCGCCATCAGCCAGTGACCGAACACCACGACGAGAATCGAGAAGGCCCGCAGGGCATCGACGGCGCGATTGCGGTCGACGGGGGTGCGTTCGGCCAGAGAACGCATCGAAGCGAGCAGGCTCATGGCGCGAACTCTATCCCTAGTCCCGAAACCGGAATCGACTCGGTCAGCTGATCAACTCGTTCGTACGCGGTTGGGGAGGGGTCGGGGTGGGCAGGGGGAGCTTCTCGGTGAGTCCTCCCCACTCCCAGTGCCAGGGCTCCTGCGTGGAGCGGCCGCAGCGCGCCCACGAGGGATGGACCCAGCCGAAACGGGGGCCGTTCTCCTTCAGCCACTCGAAGGCGGAGTCACCACACGAAAGCACACGGCGCCCGTTGCCGAAGTCGATCGCCCGGCCCCAGCCGTGGTTGGAGCGCCCCGGACGAGCGATCGGTGGGCCGGAACAGGACCGGCCCTTCTTGACCTCGACGACGGTCTCCTCGCCGGTCTCAGGGTCCACCTTCTTGATCTCCTCTTCCACGACCGGGCAGCGACGCTCGTAGGCCGACTGTTGGGCGTCGAGGCTGCGGTAGCACTCTTGGGCCACCAGGGCGATGCCGTCCTTCCTCGCCTCCTCCAAGAGCAGCGAGAGGGTGTAAGCCGCGTCACGCTCGAGGACGCACCCCTCGACCTCCATGAGGCGCGTGCTCGGCATCCTCCCGTTCCGGTACTTCTCGCGGACGAGATCGTCGACCAAAGCGCTGTCCGAGATAGGACCATACGACTCGTCCCCGACGGCGGCATGCACCGGCAGGGCGAGCACCAAACACAGGACCAAGACCCCCACGAGTTTGGACATAGACAAGACCCGGACTCCCTGGACTGATTATGCAGTCCCAACATCGGCGCGAGAAGACCCTTGCTTGAGTCACACCGAAAGAACTAGCCCGGAACCAACAGAAGGGCCACGCTCGAGGCGTGGCCCTTCGACTCGTCTCTTGGATCTCCGGTCAGGAGCCTTCCTGGCCCACCATCTCCACCTGGGCGGAGCCCTTGGCCGGGAACGACTCGAACGTCAGCTCCCCGGCCTCCTCGTCGACACCGACGAGGATCGTGCTGTTCGGAGGAAAGTCTCCGAGCAGCACCCTCTCGGAGAGGGGATCCTCCAAGTAGCGCTGGATCGCCCGACGCAGCGGTCTCGCACCCAGCTCGGGCTCGTAGCCCCTCGTGCCCAAGAACTCCTTGGCGTCGTCGGTCAGCACCAGATCGAGCTGCTGAGTCGAGAGCTGCTCGCGGACCCGGTTGAGGAGCAGATCCACGATCTGCTTCAGCTCGTCCATCTCCAGCTCGTGGAAGACGATGATCTCGTCGAGACGGTTCAGGAACTCGGGACGGAAGTGCCGCTTCAGCTCCTCCGTCACCTTCTCCTTCATCTTCTCGTAGTTCATCGTCTCGTCTCCGACCTGGAAACCGACGGCCTTCTTGCGCAGGTCGCGGGTGCCCAGGTTGGAGGTCATGATGATGACAGTGTTCTTGAAGTCGACCGAACGGCCCTGGGCGTCGGTCAACCGGCCCTCCTCCAGGATCTGGAGGAGCGTGTTGAACACGTCGGGGTGGGCCTTCTCGATCTCGTCGAAGAGCACCACCGAGAACGGCTTGCGACGCACGGCCTCGGTCAGCTGGCCGCCTTCGTCGTAGCCGACATAACCCGGAGGCGACCCGACGAGACGGCTGACCGTGTGCTTCTCCATGTACTCCGACATGTCGAGCTGGATGAGCGCATCGTCGTGGCCGAACAGGAAGTTCGCCAGCGCCTTGGCCGTCTCGGACTTCCCGACTCCCGAGGGGCCCAGGAAGATGAACGAGCCGGCGGGACGCCGCGGGTCCTTCAGGCCGGCACGGGTGCGCCGGATCGCCCGGGAAACCGCGGCGATGGCGTCGTGCTGGCCGATGATCCGCTTGTGGAGCTCTTCTTCCATGTTGAGGAGCCGCGCCGACTCCTCCTCGGTGAGACGATGCACTGGGATGCCGGTCCACTGGGCGAGGACCTCGGCGATCTCCTCTTCGTCGATCACCCACTCGGACTTCTCGCCGGCTGCGGCCAGCGCCTCTTCTTGGGTGGTCCGATCGTCGAGTAGCAGCCGCTCTTCGTCGCGGAGTTGTGCCGCCCGCTCGAACTGCTCGGACTGCACCGCATCGGCCTTCTTCCGCCGGATCTCGGCGAGCTTCTTGTCGATCTCGCCCATTTGCGGATTCGGGTTGGTGCGATAGATCCGCATGCGCGAACCGGCCTCGTCGATGAGGTCGATGGCCTTGTCGGGCAGGAACCGGTCCGAGATGTAGCGGTCGGCGAGGCTGGCGGCCGAGACGATCGCCTTTTCGGTGAAGCGCACCGAGTGGTGTTCCTCGTAACGGTCCTTGAGACCCATTAGGATCTTGACGGTGTCGGACACCGACGGCTCACCCACCTGGATGGGCTGGAAGCGGCGCTCGAGCGCCGAGTCCTTCTCGAGGTACTTGCGGTACTCCTCGAGAGTGGTGGCGCCCACCGTCTGCAGCTCGCCGCGGGCGAGCATCGGCTTCAGGATCGAGGCGGCGTCGATGGCCCCCTCGGCGGCGCCGGCGCCGACCAGGGTGTGGATCTCGTCGATGAACAAGATGATGTCGCCGCGGGTGCCGATCTCCTTCAGCACCTTCTTGAGACGCTCCTCGAAGTCGCCCCGGTAGCGGGAGCCGGCGACGAGGGCACCGAGGTCGAGCGTGTAGAGCTGTTTGCCCTGCAGCGTCTCGGGGACTTCGTTGGCGACGATCTTCTGGGCGAGCCCTTCGACGATGGCGGTCTTGCCCACGCCGGGCTCGCCGATCAGAACCGGGTTGTTCTTGGTGCGCCGCGACAGCACCTGCATGACACGCTCGATTTCCTTCGCCCGGCCGATGACCGGGTCGAGCTTGCCTTCGCGGGCCATCTGCGTGAGGTTGCGGCCGAACTGGTCGAGCACCGTAGAGCCGCTCGACGTCGACTCACGTGCTCCCGCCCCTGCCGGCGAGCCAGCCGCACCCGAGGGCTGATCTTCGGAAGTGCCAGGTCCGGAGAGCAGCTGGATGACGGACTGACGCACCTTCTGCAGCTCGGCGCCGAGCTGCTGCAACACCTGGGCGGCGACGCCTTCACCCTCGCGGATGAGACCGAGAAGGATGTGCTCGGTGCCGATGTAGTTGTGGCCGAGCTGGAGGGCTTCCCGCAGGCTCAGCTCCAGGACCTTCTTCGCCCGGGGGGTGAAGGGGATGTGGCCCGTCGGCGACTGCTGGCCGGGGCCGATGATCTTCACGACCTCGTCGCGGACGGAGTCGAGGCCGATCCCCAGCGATTCGAGAGCTTTGGCGGCGATGCCTTCCCCCTCGTTCAGCAGGCCGAGCAGGATGTGCTCGGTGCCGATGTAATTGTGATTGAGTGATCGAGCCTCCTCCTGGGCCAAAACGACGACCCGGCGGGCTCGGTCGGTGAATCTCTCGAACAAATCAAGCCTCCCTGGCAGAGGTCGGAACCATATTGTACCTACCCCGTGTCATACCACTACGGCACGCTGTCGGGTCGTCGGTGATCACTGCGGTCATCTACATGCCATTCAACCAATCGGCACGCACAAACCTTCCCCTGAGCGAATGATTCGCGAATGAGCCGGAATGCCCCCTCCGGCACCAGGTGGATACGATGGTCCGGGCATGGACGACCTACGCCAGTTGATCTCCGACGATTCGGTCTGGGCGGATCTCGAGCGCACAGAGACGCTCCTCTTGGAAGCGGCTACCTCCGAGGACGACTACTTGACCAAGATCGCCCAGCATCTGCTCCTGGCCGGGGGGAAGAGGTTCCGACCGCTGCTGGCGTTGCTGTCGGCCCGATTCGGCCCTGCCGACGACGATCGGAGGCTCCACGCCGGGGTGGCGGTGGAGCTCATCCACGTCGGGAGCCTCTACCACGACGACGTGATCGACGAGGCGGACACACGCCGGGGCGCTCCGTCGGTGAACGCCAACTGGTCGAACACGGTGGCGATCCTCGCCGGCGACTTCCTCATGGCCCGAGCGTCGGAGGTCGCCGCGACTCACTTGTCCCAGGAGTCGGTTCGCCTGCTGGCCGCCACCTATGCAGAACTGGTCGAGGGTCAGACGCGGGAGCTGCAGCTGCAAGACAGCCTCGGCCATTCCGTGGAGGCTTACGAACGCGTGATCGCCGGCAAGACGGCTTCTCTGATCCGAACCTCGGCCCGACTGGGAGCGATGGCATCCGATGCCACGCCGTCGGCGGTGGAGGCCCTCTCGACGTGGGCGTGGGAGCTCGGGATGGTGTTCCAGATCGTCGACGACGCCTTGGACCTCGTCGCCACCGAGGAGGCGCTGGGTAAGCCGGCTGGGTCGGACATCCGCGAAGGCACGTTCACGCGGGCAGTGCTCGAAGCGGCCCGAGGCCCCGACGGCGAGCGGGTCCGGGATCTCCTGGACCGGCCGCGCCCCTACCCCGACGAGAACGTCGACGAGGTGATGCGGCTGGTGCGCGACGGCGGCTACGTCGACCGCACGCTGCAGGCGGCGATGGACCGGGTGCGGGTCGCCCGGGAGGCGCTCAGCGTGCTGCCCGACTCCCCCACACGGGAGATCCTGAGTTCACTCGGTGACTACCTGGTCGCCCGGGTGGACGCCGTCCGGGCGTTCTGAGTCTCAGGACTCGGCGCGTAACGTCGGGAAGAGGATCACTTCCCGGATGTGCGACCTGTCGGTGAGGAGCATCACCAGCCGGTCTACGCCGATTCCCAGTCCCCCGGTGGGCGGCATGCCGTATTCGAGGGCCATGATGAAGTCCTCGTCGACCGGATGGGCCTCCTCGTCGCCCGCCGCCCGCGCCGCCGCCTGGGCCTCGAAGCGGCGCCGCTGGTCGATCGGGTCGTTGAGCTCTGTGAAGGCGTTGGCGTACTCCGAGCCGGCGATGAACAGCTCGAAGCGGTCGGTGAGCCGGGGATCCTCCCGGTTGCGAGCGGCCAACGGCGACACCTCGGTCGGGTAGTGGGTGACGAAGGTGGGCTGCCAGAGTCGCTCCTCCGCCACCTCCTCGAACAGCTCGAACACGAGCTTGCCCGGCCCCCAGTCGTCCTTGGGCTCGACTCCGTGCCGGGCGACGAGTTCTCTGAGATCAGGCCGGTCGAGGGTCACCTCTTCGCCGACCACTTCGGAGACGATGTCGGTCAGCCTGACACGGCGGTATGGCGGCGTCAGGTCGACCTTGCGCCCCTGATACTCGATCTCGGTGGAGCCGAGGGTCGCCTCCGCCACTGCCGAGAACACCTCTTCCACGAGTCGCATGATGTCCTCGAAATCGGCCAACGCCTCGTAGGACTCGAGCATCGTGAACTCAGGGTTGTGGGTGGCGTCGATGCCCTCGTTGCGGAAGATGCGCCCGATCTCGAAGACCTTCTCGATCCCTCCCACGATGAGCCGCTTCAGGTACAGCTCGGTGGCGATCCGCAGATACATGTCTTGGCCGAGGGCATTGTGGTGGGTTCGGAAGGGGCGGGCATTGGCGCCGGTGGCTTGTGAAAGGAGAACCGGCGTTTCCACCTCCACGTAGCCGCGGGCCTCGAACTGGCGTCGCAGCTCCGACACGATCTTCGCCCGCGTCAACGCCACCCAGCGTGACTCCGGGTTGGCGATGAGATCGAGATAGCGGCGGCGCGACCGCGCCTCGATGTCGGTCAGGCCGTGCCACTTGTCGGGAAGTGGACGGAGGGACTTCTGGAGGATGGTGAGCTCTCCGGGCCGCACGGACAGCTCCCCCTTCTTGGTGGTCATCACCAGTCCTTCGGCCCCGATCCAGTCCCCCAGGTCGATCGTCTCGGCGCGGGCGAAGGCGTCGTCTCCGATCTGGCCCTTGTCGACGAAGATCTGGATCGTGCCGCTCATGTCCTGGAGGGTGAGGAAGAGGAGCTTCCCGAAGGACCGGCGGAGCATGCCCCGGCCGGCCACCGAGACGTGGTGGTCGGTGACCGTCCCCGGATCGAGATCTTCGTGCTGGGCGTGGAGTTCGGCGGCGACATGGGTGCGCTCGTAACGAGTGGGCAGTCCCTCGGCGAGGAGCGCCTTGTACTGCTCGAGGCGCCCCGCCATCAGCGGATCGACGTTGGGTTCGTCGGTCACGACGCCGTCTCCGCCGCTTCACCCGCCGCTTCCACGTCGGCGGCGATCGCCTTCTCCTTGCGGGTGATGAGCAGCACCACCGCCGCTCCTGCCGCCGCCAGGAGCACCGGCGCCCAGACTTCGCCCGCCGGGAGGGCGAGGCTCGTGCCGTCGGTGCCCTCGGGCCAGGGCCACAGGACCCGCAGCGACCCGACCATGAGACCGACCATGGCGGCGATCACGACATCGTGGAAGCGGTCGAGCAAGAGGTTCAGGAGCGTCGAGAAGGAGGCCAGGCCGATCACACACCCGAGGGCGAAGACGAGTACGGCCAGAACCCGCCGGTCGTTCACGGCACCGAGAACCGGGGCGTACATGCCCATCATCAGGAGCATGAACGACCCGGAGACGCCGGGGAGGATCATCGCGCAGATGGCGACGGCGCCAGATCCGAAGAAGGCCCACAACGGAGGGTCGACGACGGTCCCGCCCCGCAAGCCGAGAAACCAGAACGTGACGATCGCAGCCGCCACGAGCACTCCCACTGTCACGGCGTCACGTCGCTCCACGATCCGCCAGGCGACGAATATCGACCCGGCGACCAAGCCGAAGAACAGACCGGCCATGTGGAGTGGGTAGTCGGCCAGCAGCCGCTCGATGAGATGGGAGAGGGCGAGGACCGCCGAGACGACACCGACCAGCAGCGGAGCGATGAACCGCCACTCGACTTCCTTCATCCTCGCCCCGAAACCCGACAGGTCGAATCTGGCGAGCGATCCTAGCGCCCCGGCGCCACGGCGGATCGATACGATCAGCCGCTCGTAGACACCGAGGACCAGCGCGATCGTCCCTCCGGACACGCCGGGGATGAGGTCGGCGGTGCCCATGGCGAAGCCGCGCAGGAAATGGGAGACGAGGGATTGCACGGGGCATGAGTGTATCCAGCGGGACCGGATCGCCTAGACACGAGGACCCCAAGGAGCGATGACCAAGTACGACATCAAGAAGGACCCGAAGTACTGCTATCACGCCAACAGCAGGACCTGGGACCTGGTGGAAGTACCCGGCCAGCAGTTCATCGCCATCGAAGGCCACGGCGACCCCAACACCAGTCCTCACTACACCGAGGCGGTGGAAGCGCTTTTCGCCGTTGCCTACGCCATCAAATTCGACAGCAAGAACCGCTTGGGCCGTGACTTCGTCGTCGGTCCGCTCGAAGGGCTGTGGTGGGCCGACGATCCGACGGTGTTCATCACCCGCGAGAAGGAGGCCTGGTCGTGGCGGCTCCTGATCGCCCAACCCGAGTGGGTCGACGAACCGACGATCGAGAAGGCACGCGATATCGCGTCGTCCAAGAAGGCCAACCCCTCGGTCGACGCGATCCACCATTTCGTTCTCGCGGAGGGGCTGTGTGCCCAGCTGCTCCATGTCGGGCCCTACGACGACGAGGGCCCGGCACTCGAGGCACTGCACACCCGCTTCGTACCCGACAACCAACTGGAATTGACCGGCCTCCACCACGAGATCTACTTGAGCGACCCCCGCCGCACTGAACCCGCCAAGCTGCGAACGATCCTCCGTCAGCCGGTTCGTCGAATCTCGACCGGCTAGCGGTTCCGCTCCCAGGCCACCTTCAGCCCGCGCAAGGTGAGGTTCTCGTCCAGCCGGATCCGGTGCCGGCAATGGGCGATCACTACGTCTGCCAGCCCGCCGGTGGCGACGATCGGGACGTCGTCGCCGTCGATCTCGGAGAGGATCCGCTCCAGGAGGCCGTCGACGAGCCCGGCGTAGCCGTAGACGAGGCCCGACTGGATCGCCTCCACGGTGCTGCGCCCCACGGCGCGGGGAGGAGCCATGACGTCGACCCGCCGCAGGGCGGCGGTGGCACTCACCAAGGCGTCAGCCGCGACGAGGATGCCGGGAGCGATGGCTCCGCCCCGGTAGTCACCCTCCGGCCCGATCAGATCGACCGTGGTGGCGGTGCCGAAGTCGACCGTGACGACCGGCGCCCCGTAGGCAGCGACGGCACCCAGGGCGTTGACGATGCGGTCGGCACCCACCTCACGGGGGTTGTCGACCCGCAGTTGCATTCCGGTACGGGTCCCGGGACCGACGACTACCGGCTCGTGGCCGGTGAGCCGGTACAGGGCGGTGCGCAACGCCACGGTGGCGGAGGGAACCACCGACGACAACGCCGCCCCCTGGAATCCGTCACCGGCCCGCCCGAGGAGGGAATGCAAGAGCAGCTCCCATTCGTCGGCGGTTCGACTCGCCTGGGTGGAGAGCCGCCACGTGTGCCAGCCGTCGCCGTCGTCGACACCGACGACGGTCTGGGTGTTCCCCACGTCGATCAACAAGAGTTTCATCGTGAGTAGAGCAGAGACGGACGGTCGAGTCTGATTCCGAGGTCCGGCACGAACATCTCGCCGACGAGGTCGATGGGCAGGTTGTCGATGAGCCGCACGTCACCGACCCGCCCGGCCACCGCCAAGAACGCGGGCCGATCGAGGCGGTCCAGAGATCGGGCGTCGTGCTGGGAGGCGAGCGTCACGTAGTCGACCGTATCGAGCGCCAGGCGTCGGCGAACGATCTCGGTCAAGGCGACGGCGGCTCGCTCCCCCGCTTCCACCGCCTCGGCGGCAGATTCCAAGCCACGGCTTATCGACAATGCCGCCTCCCGGTCGGGAATGAACACGTTGCGACTGGACAGGGCGAGCCCGTCGGGCTCGCGGATCGTCGGGCAACCGACCACCTCACCCGGGAACGAAAGGTCCTGGTGCATCCGCCTGATGACGATGAGCTGTTGGTGGTCCTTTCGCCCGAAGAACGCTCGGTCGGGGCGTAGGGCAGCGAACAGCTTGGCCACCACGGTGGCGACGCCTTCGAAGTGGCCGGGCCGGTGCTCACCTTCCATAGTCTCGGCCACCTGCCGGACACGGACGGTGGTGAGGGGATCCTCGGGATACATGACCTCGACCGGCGGGGCGAAGAGGACATCGACACCGGCATCTCGGGCCAGTTCGGCGTCCCGGTCCAGGTCGCGGGGGTATCGCTCGAGGTCGGCGGGTTCGTCGAACTGCAGAGGGTTGACGAAGAGCGATACCACGACCACGTCGCATTGGCGCCGGGCTTCCTCGAAGAGCGACAGATGTCCTTCGTGCAAGTACCCCATCGTGGGCACCAGACCCCGGGTCCCTTCTCCGACGGTGCGCGCTTCCTCGGGTGTCTCGACGATCTCCATCAGTCGTCGCTCACTCCAGTTCGACTCCGGCCCTGATGGCGGTGGCGCGGGCGAGGAGGCGGAACTGCTCTCCGAGCTCGGGCGAGACTCCGTCGGCCGCTCTCATCTGTCCTCTCACGGTATCCAGGTCGCCACGAGCGATGGGACCGGTGAGGGCAGCCCTCGATCCCACCGCGAACACGTTCTCCACCACGCGCCGGGTGAGCGGCTCCATCACCGCCATGTCCACGTGGGCAGCATCGAGGAGGTCCGAGGCAACGCCCAGCGCCTCGACCACGTAGTTGGCAGCCGCCGCCGCGGCGGCGTGATACAGCGGCTTGGCATCGTCGGCCAGAGCGAACGGGCGCATACCGAGGGACTCGGCGAAGTCTTCCAGCAGGCCGGCGAGCGGCTCGGCCGCGGTGATCGCCGCCCACGCCCCCGACAACGCGGCCGCGCCGCGCACGGGGTCGGGCAACGTCTGGAGAGGGTGGAAGGAGCCGACGGCGGCTCCCGTGCCGCCGATCGGTGCCAGGGCGTCGACGGGGACGAAGCCGGAAACGTGGACGGCGGGAACGGCGGGGTTCCAGTAGGGCCGGAGACGATCGGCCACTTCGGTGATGGCGCTGTCGGAGACGGCGACGATGGCCAGGTCACAATCGGGCAGGGGTTCTTCCCATTCCAGCGCCGGGAAGTCGCGCTGGGGCTTGCGGGACAGTACCCCGACCACCCGATGTCCGGCTCCGGCCGCCGCTCGGGCGAGCGACCCTCCGGCACGTCCCGCCCCGATCACCACGAGATCCATGGGGGGCAGGTTAAGGCGCGGCGGTGTGGTCCGGCAGCCGGTAGGGCTGTCCGCGGCGGATCGCTACCGGTCGAGCTGGTGGCTGGTGATGACCGGCCAGTTGGCGTCCATCCTGGCCTTCATCTCCTGGTAGGACCGGCGGCGCTTCCAGAACTTCGTCTTCCACACTCTGAAGCGGCGGTCGGGCGGAGAGGGCTTTCTCCCATCGGCCTCGTCGTAGCGATGACGGCGGACGTCGGGGAGGGTGAGGTCGTCGGGGTCCTCCACCGTCGACAGGATCTGGTTGGCGGCGTGCCGGACCTGGCGGTGTTGCCGCTTCCGCTCGTCGCGAGCGGGCCGGGTGTCGTCGTATCCGGGGATTTCCTTGCGATGATCTCGTGCCCGTCTGGCCATGTCGTCTCCTCGTGCTCGATCGGTCGGGACTATGTCGGACGACCGAGGAGGGCCACGGGCTGCCATCACGGCTCAACGTAGCACGGTACGGGAATTCAAGTAGGGGGCAGAGGGACCATCCTCCCGCGGACTCGCCGCTGGTAGTCGGCGTACCCC